>Ga0265303_10002345_pt1 | contig 11699 bp, 11 predicted proteins | sample Helome_2_FD_192494 | JGI IMG/M metagenome (GOLD analysis project Ga0265303, IMG submission 192494) | Marine sediment microbial communities from subtidal zone of North Sea - Hel_20160317 (Illumina Assembly) | ecosystem: Environmental > Aquatic > Marine > Subtidal zone > Sediment ...
CATTGGTGTGACCGTCAAAGGCCAGCCAGCCACCGGTGACGAATTCCAGGTGGCGCCCAGCACTTACCAGGACGTGTTCACGACGGTGGACCGCTTCATCGCGGCCATGGAGTCGAATCTCAGCGACGGCGCGAGCCGCGCCCAGGCCCAGAGCGCGCTGAATTCCTCCTTGCTCGACCTGGACCAGGCCCTGGACCACCTGAGCACCGTGCGCAGCAGCGTGGGTTCGCGGCTGGCAGTCATCGCTCAGCAGGGCGAAAACAACGAAGACCTGGGCCTGCAGTACACGCAAACCCTGTCAACGGTGCGCGACGTGGACTACGCGCGCGCCATCTCCGAGCTGGAACAGCAGCTGATCGGGCTCGAAGCGGCGCAGAAGACCTTTGTCCGCACCCGCTCATTCTCCCTGTTCAACCTGATCTAGGCGCCTCTCCCCGGGTTCTCCACCCGTCTGCCGCCCCCGGCATCCGCTCCAGCCACTCCGATCTTCCCGCCCGGCGGAGCTCGGTTACCGATTTCCTGCCACCACGGCGCGGCGAGCCCCGATGCGCGCCAATCTGCGACATTCGTCACATGGATCCGGTTCAAGTCCCCGCAGCAGCGGCCGATAACACCCTTGCAAAGCCTGACAGGTCCCTCACGGACAACCGTAGGGAAAGGCCCGCACCGGGGACCCGTAGAGCTGCAACTTGAGTTCAATTAAGGAGTTCTAAAATGCCTAGCGTAGTTAATACCAACGTCGTGTCGCTGAATGCTCAGCGAAACCTGACGCGTTCGGACAACTTGCTGGCGACCTCCCTGCAGCGTCTCTCGTCCGGTCTGCGCATTAACAGCGCTAAGGACGACGCCGCGGGTCTCGCCATTGCCAACCGGTTCACGACCCAGATTCGGGGCCTGAACCAGGCTGTGCGTAACGCCAACGACGGCATCTCGCTGGCCCAGACTGCCGAGTCTGCGCTGGACGAGCTGACCAACAACCTGCAGCGTATTCGTGAGCTGGCCGTACAGTCGGCCAACGCCACGAACTCGGCTTCCGACCGCGCCGCCCTGGACCAGGAAGTCCAGCAGCGCCTCGAGGAGATCAACCGGATTGCGTCGCAGACCTCGTTCAACGGCCAGAAGGTACTTGACGGCAGCTTCGGCTCCGCCCAGTTCCAGATTGGCGCGAACGTCGGTGAAACCATCAGCGTGAACCTGACCACCGGCACCCGTGCCGATCAGCTGGGTCAGATCGCGACGGACACCGCCACGTTCGGGGGCACCGCGCTATTAGATGGCGAAGTCGCCATCGCCGTGGGCCAGGGCCAGTTCGTCTCCGTGGGCGGCACGCAGGCCGGTTCACAGGCCGGTCAGGACTCGAACAGCGCATACGCTGCTCTGAACTCCATTACCGCCGCCGGCGTCTCGGGCCTGACTGCTACTGCCGACAACGTGCAGACTGCAGGGTTCACGCAGGTCACAGCCGGTGCCAGCGACGCCACCTACGGTCTGACCATCAACGGTATCGGCATCTTCACTGGTGCTGACAACCTCGCTGCCGGCGAGATTCTGACCGCCGACGAAGTGGCTGCACAGGTCAACCTGTTCTCCACCCAGACGGGTGTCAGCGCAACGGTGTCCGGTACTGACCTGACCCTGACCGCAGCGGATGGTCGTAACATCACCTTCGCCGAGTCCATCGCGGGCGGGACCGTTGGCGGTACAGGCCTTGGCCAGACCGACGGCACCCTGGTAGGTAGCCTCACGCTGAGCGCGGCACAGAATATCGTGCTGCAGGACGCGGGTGACTTGCTTGGCTTTGGCGCCAACGCCGAAATCGCCGTCGACAGCAACACGCTGTCGCAGGTGAACGTGCTGTCGGTGACCAACTCCGAAAACACCATCCAGCGCGTTGACGCTTCGCTGACCTCAGTGTCATCGCTGCGCAGCCAGCTGGGTGCGGTGCAGAGCCGCTTCGAGTCCATTACGTCCAACCTGCAGACGGTTTCCGAAAACCTGCAGGCTTCCCGTAGCCGGATCCTCGATGCCGACTTCGCCGCCGAGACGGCCAACCTGACCAAGGCCCAGATCCTGCAGCAGGCAGGTGTCGCGGTCCTGGCCCAGGCCAACGCTGTCCCACAGACGGTGCTGGGTCTGCTCCGGTAAATCGGCGCAACCTGACAAACGGCGGTCGGCGCAAGCCGGCCGCCGTTTTCTTTTTTGTACCTGGCCCATATTCGTACTAACTCTTTGACTTTGAAAGATAAATTCCGTGTCGTAGTCACGGTTCATATGTCAAAGCGAGACTCAAGTCGGCATCTGATACGGCCGATATATAACAAGAGCGCGCAACCCCGTAGCGGGTGTCCGCGCATCGGGAAGTTTTGCCAAGGGCTCCTTTGACGCACATTCATCATGGACGGCATCCGATCAGCTACCGCTAGCATCGCGCCTGCGCCGGAACCCCGGGCCGTTGACGCGCCAAAGCAAAGCGGCAAGAACTTGCCGCCGGCCGGCAATAAGCCGCCGCCACCGCCGGAACCCGTCGACGTGAAACGCGCCGTCGAGCAGATCCAGACCTACCTGTCGAGTTCCCAGCGCAGCCTGCAGTTTCGAGTGGAAGAGAGCCTGGGACGCCCCGTCATGGTGGTCACAAACCCGGAAACCGGCGAAGTCATTCGCCAGATCCCCGGTGAAGAAGTGCAAAAAATGGCCGCAGCCATGACCCAGGGCGGCGGGCAATTGCTGGACACCCTGGCCTGATGGCACGCATCTTGCTTCGTAAAGATAACTAACTGACACCGGCCGGAACAGGAAGCCGGCAATACCGGGCAGGAATATGGCACTACAGGCAACGGGTCTCGGTTCGGGACTCGACATCAATGCACTCGTCGAGCAGCTCGTCACCGCCGAGCGGCAGCCGGCGTCCAATCGCCTGAATCTGCAGGAGGCGCGCACCAACGCCGAACTGTCGGCCCTGGGCAAGCTGAAGAGCGCGCTCAGCAGCTTCCAGGACAGTCTCAAGGGCCTCGGTGAACTTGAGAACTTCCAGCAACGCATCACGACGGTCAGCGACGATACGCTGATCGGCGCCTCCGCCGATTCCAACGCGGTCCCGGGGCGTTATGACGTCGAAGTCCTGTCCCTCGCGCAGCGTCAAAAGCTGGCGTCAGGCCCGTTTGCAAGCGCGGACTCGGCGGTGGGTGACGGCCAGTTAGGCATCAGCATTCTTGGCGTTACCTCCAGCATCACCATCGCACCGGAAGCGAATACGCTGACCGATATACGTGATGCGATCAATACCGCAACGGACAATCCGGGCGTCCTCGCTACCATCGTCAACGCCGACGATGGTGCACGCCTGCTCATCAGTTCACGGGAGACCGGCGCTGACCAGACCATCACCATTAGCACAGCAGGCGGTGACGGCGGGCTGGCCGCCCTCGTGTACGACCCGCTGAGCGGCACCAATCCAATGACGCAGCTGGAGAAAGCGGCTGATGCGTCTGCACTGATCGACGGCTTCGCGGTGAGCAGTGACTCCAACCAGGTCATCAATGCCATTGAAGGCGTGAGCATCGATCTGCTGGAGGCTGTACCGGGGACCCCGATAGAAGTGACGGTGGACTTCGATGAGCCGGCAGGCAATGCCGCGGTGGGCGCATTCGTCAACGCCTATAACGCGCTGCTGGACACCGTCGCCGAGGTGACCAAATTCGACGCCGAGACGGGCGAGGCTGCCGCGCTGCTCGGTGATTCCGTGGTACGGGGCATCAAGGACAACCTGCGCCGAGAGATCGGCAATGCGGTGGATCTGCCGGGCGCAACCTTCCGCACCCTGGCGGAGATCGGCATCACCTCGCAGCCCAATGGCCGGCTGGAGCTGGATGACACGAAACTGGCGGGGCTGATCACCGACGACTTCGATGCCGTTGGCCTGCTGTTTGCGGGCGAGCAAGGCGTCGCCACGCGGCTCGGCAGCCGGCTGGAAGAAATCCTGAACAGCACGTCCACGATCAACCTGCGCGAGACGCGCCTGAAGGACGACCTGGAGACTATCGGCGATCGGCGCACCCGCCTCGACGAACGCATGGAAGGCGTACGCGAGCGCTTGTTGCGGCAGTTCAACGCGATGGACCGCTTGCTGGGCTCTCTGAACAACACCAGTCAATTCCTTAGCCAGCAGCTCGGCGTGTAACGTCGGCCCTTCCAGAGTAGCGATAATGACCAACAAAACTTCGCAGGGACTGAACCACTATCGGAGCGTCGGCGCCTATTCCGCGGCCGCGTCGGAAAACCGCGTGGAACTTGTGCTGCAGCTGATGGACGGCGCCTGCGACCAGATCACCATGGCCCGCGGTCACATGGACCGTAAGGAGGCCGCGCAAAAGGGCGAAGCGATTAGCCGTGCGACGGGCATGATCGACGGTCTGCGCGCGAGTCTCGATCATGAACAGGGCGGCGAGATCGCCGGCAACCTGGACCGTCTGTACGACTATATGAACCGCAGGCTGGTCGAGGCGAACGTGAACAATGCGCCCGAGCTGCTCACCGAAGTGTCGGGCTTGCTGGGAGAGATCCGCTCGGCCTGGCGCCAGATCACCACCGCAGCCACCGAGCCCGCCTGAGCCGTGTCAGCGCTGGACGAAATTCTGCGCCTGACGGAGCGGGTCGAGGTCTCCCTGGACGGCGGCGACTGGATTGCTGCGGCCGAGCTGAATGCGCAGCGGCAGGAACTGCTGACTGACTTGTTCGCCAACCGCGCCCCACAGGACATCGACCCGGAGACCCGCGAGGTGCTGCGCGATATCCTGGCCCGGAACGAAGCGGCGGCCGCCCGGGTGCGCATCGAGCGCGAACTGGTGGCCACCAAGCAGCGCCGCATCCACCACTCTACCGCCGCAGTACGCGCCTACGAACAGGCCGCCGCCCCTGCCGGCCGCCAGGCCTGACGACCGCCAAAAAACCGGCATCTTGCGGTTGGTGGGGATTCATTTTTTTGGCACCTACCGCACCGTCCGCTGGGTTCTACCAATAAAACAGGGGCTTAAACCCCGATAGCTCCGATGGCACGCATCTTGCTTTCTCCTAAGCCAGGAGGACCACGCGTGCCGACAGAACCACATAGCCCGGAACAGATCGCCAGCCTGAGGGCCGCCTTCGAGGCCTTCAACACCCGATCCGACGAGCTGCAGGACGCCTATCGCGGCCTGCAGTCGGAAGTCGAGGTGCTGCAGGCGCAGCTCGACGCCGCCAACCGCCGCCACGCCCTGGAAGCGGAGCGCAACGCAGAGCTGGCCGGCCGACTGGCGGCCCTGCTCGAAGCCCTGCCCGCCGGCGTGGTCATGCTCGACGGCGACGGCGTGGTCCGCGAACTGAATGCCGCGGCCACCGATTTTCTCGGCGCCCCGCTGCAGAACGCGCCCTGGTCCGACATTCGCCAGCGTGCCTTCACTCGGGACGGCAGCACGGAAGGTGACCTGCAGCTTCACGACGGGCGCACGCTGAGTCTTGCCCAGCGGCTGCTGCGGCCTGGTCCAGGTCGAGTCCTGCTGTTCACCGATGTCACGGAACCCCGCAAAGTGCAGCAACTGCTCGCCCGTCATCGCCGCCTTGCGGCCATGGGCGAAATGGCTGCTGCGCTGGCGCACCAGATTCGCACGCCGCTGTCGGCCGCATTGCTCTATACGGAAAATGCGGCGCGGCCTGGCCTCACCGATGAAAAACGGGACTCGCAACTCGCCAAAGCGTCGCGCTGCCTGCACGACCTGGAGAAACTGATTGCGGACATGCTCGGTTTCGCCCGGGGTGCCGGCGCTGCCCAGACGCCGCTGTCCGTCGCCGATCTGCTCGACGGGCTGCGCACCGCGCTGGCTGCAGTCACTGACAGCGGCCAGCAAGTGCACATTCCCGAGTTAAGCACCAACTGGCAGGTTGCCGGCAACCGCGAGGCGCTGGCCGGCGCCGTATTGAACCTCGCTATGAACGCCCTGCAACACGGTGGCCCGCAGGCACAGGTTGACGTGGATGTCGAGGCGCACGGCGCCCGACTGGAAATACGGGTGCGCGACAACGGCCCGGGCGTTCCGCCTGAATACCGGGAGCGCATTTTTGAACCCTTCTTCACGTCCCGTCCCGACGGCACCGGCCTTGGCCTGGCCGTCGTGCGCTCTGTCGCCAGGGCCCATGGCGGTGATGTGGTGTTGGACACTGTTGATAACACGGGCGCGTGCTTTGTCGTCCACCTGCCCCTCGCTGGCACCGAAGTGCAAACCTCGCCAGGCAAGCTCGCGGAGGTGGCGGCATGACGACCCAGCCCATCCTGCTGGTGGAAGACGATGCGCCGCTGCGCGAAGCCCTGGCCGCAACCCTGGAGCTCGGTGGTTACGACGTGTGCGAAGCTACGGACGGCACGGTGGCCCTGGACATACTCCGCCGCCAGTCCGTCGCCGCCGTGGTCACCGACTACCAGATGCAGCCGATGGACGGTTACGAACTGCTGTGTCAGCTGCGCGAACGTCATCCCGGCCTGCCGGTCCTGCTGATGACGGCCCACGGGACGATTCAACACGCGGTGCAGTCGATGCAGGAAGGTGCAACGGACTACCTCGTCAAGCCTTTCTCCGCCCAGGTGCTGACGGACAAGCTCGCGGCCATCATCCCGGAGTTGCCGCAGGATTCTGCCCTGATCGCCTTTGATCCCAGGACACTGGAAGTGCTCGATCTCGCCCGGCGGGTGGCGACGGGCGATGCCACGGTGCTGCTCACCGGCGAAAGCGGTACCGGCAAAGAAGTGTTTGCCCGTTTCATTCACACGACATCGGCGCGCCGGGATGAGGCCTTCGTCGCCATCAACTGCGCGGCGATTCCGGAAAACATGCTGGAAGCCGTATTGTTCGGCCACGAAAAAGGCGCCTTCACCGGCGCCGTTGACGCCCGCGCCGGCAAGTTTGAACAGGCCCAGGGCGGCACGCTGTTGCTGGACGAGATCAGCGAGATGGACCTTGGCCTGCAGGCCAAGCTGTTGCGGGTTATCCAGGAACGCGAAGTGGAGCGCATCGGCGCCCGGCGCAGTATCCCGCTGGACGTGCGCCTGCTGGCTACGACCAACTGCAGCCTGGCGGAGCGGGTTCAGGACGGCCGCTTTCGCGAAGATCTTTATTACCGCTTGAGCGTGTTCCCGATCGAACTGCCGCCGCTGCGGGCGCGGCCGCGGGACATCGTGCCGCTGGCGCGGTATTTCCTGCAAACCGCCCGCACCCAGCAGCACCCGCCGGTACCCCTTACCGATGCGGCTGCCCGGGTGCTGGAGAATCACGACTGGCCCGGCAACGTGCGCGAATTGCAGAACCTGATGCAGCGCGCAGTCATTCTGAGCAACGGCACGCCGATACGGCCCCGCGACCTGCGCCTGGAAGACCTGCGCGCACCGGGCACGGGTGCACCGGCCGACGCCGAAGACGCAAGCGGGCTGCAGAACAACCTGAAGTCCGTAGAAGGGCAAATGATTCTTGATGCCCTCGACCAGGGCGGCAGCCGCCAGCGCGCTGCCGAAATCCTGGGCATCAGCCCGCGCACCCTGCGTTACAAGATCGCGCGGCTGCGTGAAGCGGGCATTCAAATTCCAGCGCACCGGGGCCAACCGGCGGCCGCCTGAGCGCTTCGGCCGAAGGGAGAAAGACATGAGCGACATGGAAATCAACAAGGTTCTCAGCCAGATGCGGACGATGGCGGCGGAATTGCAGCCGCAGGCGCAGACGCCACCGCCCGCCGCAGGCGAGACAAATTTTGCCGACGTGATGGGCAATGCGGTCAGCAGCGTTAGCGACACGCAGGCCACCGCGAACCAGCTGGTGACCGACTTCCAGTCGGGCGCAACAGATGCGAGCGTGGCCGAGGTCATGGTGGCCATGCAAAAGGCCAGCCTGTCATTTCAGGCCATGACCGAGGTTCGCAACAAGCTGGTCGAGGCGTATCAGCAAATCATGAACATGCCCATCTAGGCATGCAGACCGAGGAACGGTAGATGGCCGAGACAACTGCACTGACGCTGGGACCGCTGACCACGCTGGAGCGCGTCCCCGGACTCAAACAGCTGGCGATGCTGGTGGCGCTTGCCGTCAGCGTGTCCGTCGGCGTCACCGCCGCGTTCTGGGCACGCGAGCCAGGCTACAGCCTGCTCTACAGCAACATTTCCGACCAGGATGCGGGCGAAATCGTGGCCGTCCTGTCGGCCAGCGAAATTCCCTACGAACTCGACAGCAAGACCGGGGCCATCCTGGTGCCGGGTGACCACATCCAGGATGCACGCCTGAAACTCGCCGGCCAGGGCCTGCCGCGCGGCACGGGTTTTGGTCTCGAAATGATGGAGGGCGACAACGGTTTTTCCACCAGCCAGTTCATGGAAAACGCGCGCTACCACCATGCGCTGGAAACGGAGCTCGGCCGCACTATCGCCAATCTGCGCCCGGTGCAGAACGCGCGGGTGCACCTGGCGCTGCCGAAGAACACTGTCTTTCTGCGCCAGAAGCGCAAACCCGGTGCGTCCATCCTGGTCTACCTGTTCCCGGGGCGCACGCTCGAACAGACGCAAGTGGCATCAATCGTGCACCTCGTGGCGTCGAGCGTCCCGGAGCTGGAGTCCGGCGCCGTCACCGTCGTAGATCAGCACGGCCGACTGCTGACCACCCCCCAGGGGGCAGCCGGTATGGCACAGAACACCCAACAGTTTGAATACGTGCGCATGATCGAAGACAGCTACGCACAGCGAATCACGGATCTGCTCGCGCCGATGCTGGGACCCAATCGCGTGCGGGCCACCGTCGCTGCCGAGCTGGACTTCACCGTGCGCGAAGAAACGGTCGAGGCTTTCGATCCGAGCCGGCAGGCCGTGCGCAGCGAACAGCTAAGCCAGGAAACGCGCACCGGCTCCGGTGCTGCCGGCTCCAGTGGGGTACCCGGCGCGCTGAGCAACCAGCCGCCCGAGCCCGTGCCGGAGGCCCCGGCCGAGGCCGCCCAGCCGCCAGTGCCCGGTGCGGAAGAAGAGGAAACGAAGGCCGAACCGCCGCCGGCGCCCAAGAGCGAAACGCGGCGCAGCACCCGCAACTTCGAACTGGACCGCACACTCAGCCGCACCGTACAACCCACCGGCAGCATCCAACGCCTGTCCGTGGCCGTACTCGTGGACCACAAGCAGGTCACGAACGAAGACGGCGAACTGGTCAGCGAAGCCCTGAGCCCGGCCGAACTCGAGGAAGTGACGCAACTGGTCCGCGAGGCCGTGGGATTTAGCGAGGAGCGGGGTGACAGCGTCAGCGTCAGCAACGTGTCCTTCTTCGCGGAGGTCATACCGGAGTATGAAGAGCCGGGCATGCTCGACAGTCCGGCGGTCCGCGACGGCATTCGCCAGGCGTTGTGGGCCGTGCTGTTGATCGCACTGGGCCTCGGCATCATCCGGCCCATCGTGCGCAGCCTGAGCGCCGGCCTGACGGGCAGCGGGATGGCTGCCGCCACCGGTCAGGGCAGAGTCATGCAAATGGCCGCACCGGCAGCCGCCGGAGCGATGGGCTCGGCCATGGCGGCCACCATGGAGATGCCGCCCCAGGCACCCCTGAGCTTCGATGACCGAGTGAACGTCGCAAGACAGCTTGCCGAGCGTAACCCGGAACGCGTGGCGCAAATCGTAAGAGGTTGGGTGCAATCCGATGACTGACGTAACCACACTCAGCGGGCCCGAGCGCGCCGCAATCTTTTTGATGTCCCTGACGGAAGCCGAAGCGGCCGGCATCATGCAACACATGGCCGTGGGCGAGGTGCAGAGGCTCGGCCAGGCCATGGCAAAACTGCGCAAAGTATCTCGTGACCAGGCCAATAACGTGCTCGGCGACTTCACCGAAAGTGTCGAATCAGAAGCGCCTTTGGTGGGCCGTTCCCCGCAGTCGCTGCGCCGCCTCCTGTCGAGTTCCCTGGGTGAGGAGCGCGCAAATTCCGTGCTGGATCGCATTGTCGACGACGAGCCGCGCGGCCTGGATTCCCTGCAGCTGATGGATCCGAAAGAAATTTCCGAACTCATCGCTCGCGAGCACCCACAAGTGATCGCGATTGTGCTCGCCGGCCTGGAACCCAACAAATCCGCGCTGGTCCTGCAACAGCTGCCGCAGGTGCTGGCCACGGATGTGCTGTCACGCATCGCGAAGATGGACGAAGTGCCCCAGAGCGCCATCGAAGAGCTGGACGAAGTCATGCAGCAGCGCTTCTCGCAGTCCGGCGGTTTTAAGGTCAAGGCGATGGGCGGGGTGCGCAGCGCGGCGGAAATCCTGAACATAGTTGGCAAGGAAACGGAACAGAAGATCATCGCCGAGCTGGACGAGCTCGACCCGCCCCTGAGCCAGGAGATTCAGGAAAACATGTTCGTGTTCGAGAACCTGCGTGACCTGGACGATCGTGGCATCCAGGCACTGGTTCGTGAAGTCACGTCCGATATGCTGGTCATCGCGCTGAAGGGTGCCGATGAAGGGATGCAGGAAAAGATCTTCTCGAACATGTCCAAGCGCGCCGGCGAACTGCTGCGCGACGAACTGGAATCAAAGGGCCCCATGCGCATCAGCGACGTAGAGGAAGCGCAGAAGGAAATCGTCGGCACGGCCAGGCGCCTGGCCGATGAAGGCAGCATCATGCTCGGCGGGGGCGGCGATGACTTCGTCTAATCCGCGGCTGATACCCGGCAAATCGGTCCCGGGTGACCTGGTGACCTGGGAAGCGCCGGAGGTCCAGACTTCGGGAGATCGTCAGGATCCCGAGGCTGAACTCGAGGCCCTGCGCAAGCGCGCCTGGGATGAGGCCTACCAGGCCGGGCATGCAGCCGGGCTAGCCGCCGCCGACGAGCAGGTCGCCGCACAGGTCGATGCCCTGACCACGGTATTGAATGCCTTCACGCGGCCGATGCACGAGCTCGACCGGCAAGTGGAAGATGAATTGCTGGAACTGGTGCGTGCCGTCGCGCGCCAGCTCATTCGGCGCGAACTGCGCACCGAACCCGGTGAAGTGATCGGCGTGATTCGCGCCGGTCTCGACGCGCTGCCCACCGCTGCCACCAACGTAGTCGTGACTTTGCACCCCGAAGACGCGGCGCTGGTCCGGGAACGCCTGCAACCCAGCGACGGCGAAACGCCGTGGAAAATTCAGCCGGACCCGATCCTGGAACGCGGCAATTGCCGCATCACCTCCGAGACCTCCCAGGTGGATGGCCGTGTGGAGACACGCCTGGGCCGCGTGATTGCCGGTCTGTTCGCCGAAGCGCGCAACCCGGAGTCCACCGGCGGTGACTGATCCGGCAACCCCGCCAACCGACGGGAACCCCGACCCGGCGGCCCTGCCTGAACACCCAATCGTGGCCTACGCGCGGAACCGCGGCGCCCGTTGGACCGACTACCTGGCCGATCTGCGCCCCCGGCTGCAGCCTTCCACGCCGGTGGTCGAGGGCAAACTCGCGCGCGTGGCCGGCATGACCCTGGAGGCCGTCGGCTGCGAAGCGGCCCTGGGCGCACGTTGCCTGATTGAAACCCGCGGGCGTAGCGCACTGGAAGCCGAAGTCGTGGGCTTTGCCGACGACCGTCTGTACCTGATGCCCACGGGCCCACTGGACGGACTCACGCCCAACGCGCGCGTCATTCCGACACTCAGCACCGCGCGGGTCCGGGTCGGCGAGGAACTGCTCGGGC
>Ga0265303_10002346_pt1 | contig 11692 bp, 9 predicted proteins | sample Helome_2_FD_192494 | JGI IMG/M metagenome (GOLD analysis project Ga0265303, IMG submission 192494) | Marine sediment microbial communities from subtidal zone of North Sea - Hel_20160317 (Illumina Assembly) | ecosystem: Environmental > Aquatic > Marine > Subtidal zone > Sediment ...
AGGATCCGAAGGGTGCGGTCTATGTCGGTGCTGGGGTGGGGGCTGCGATCGTTCCTCTGCGACTGGGCGAGCGAGCCAAGCGCGAGGTCGCGTTCTTCGAGCTCGGCACCCAACCGGGCGCCTTCGACGAACATCACGGCGAGCAGTTGGCCCATCCGGGCCGCATTCCCTCGGAGAAAACCAAGGAGCGCCGTGCGCAGGCCGTGCTTCGCAAGCAGCAAAAGCGCGAGCGCCGAAACGGCAACGGCACGGGCACCAGCGCAGATTCCTAGGCCATCGAATTCAGGTTCGCGCTGTCCCCGCTGGTCGGCTTCGGCACAGGCCGCAACCGCAAGGTCTGCGTCTCACACGCGGTCTGGTGCAACAGGTTCGCGCGCAGCGGCGAAAACATGGAACTACGCAACAGCAAAGGCCTGGCATGGGACTTGCGTATTCCTAGATGCAGCGTCGCAACAAACGTTGTAGGGGGGAGGACTCATCTTGAAACGGCCGAGCAAGACCACGAATCTTCGTGTGATGCTGAGTGAGGCACTCGAGGCGAATCGCCTCCACCAAGCGCTCGATCTCTACGAAATGATCGAAAAACAGAAACCGGATGAACCGCGCTGGCCCCATCGCAGAGGCGATCTCTTACAGCGGGTGGGACGCAAAGCCGATGCGGTGCTCGCCTACGAGCGCGCCGTCGACCTCTACGCCATCAAAGGCTTCGTGGCTCGAGCGGGGGCGTTGGCAAAGCTGATATTGGCCATCGATCCGGCGAAGCGCGATGTCCTCGAGCGAGTCTACTCAGACGCGCACCGACCGAGACAGAATCCGGCTGCGTAGGCTCGGTTGCTCTCACAGCTCCACGCGAAAATTCGAGTAACTCGCGCGAACTCCAAGATCCGACTCGGGAGCTCCCAACACGTCGCTGTAATCGTCAAAGCGAGTTGTCGTCTATCCGTGGCCAGCGAGGAATTGCTCGGCCTCGAGTGCGGCCATGCAACCGCTTCCGGCCGCGGTAATCGCCTGGCGCCACTTCTTGTCCTGCACGTCGCCCGCCGCGAACACACCGGGGATGTTGGTCTGCGTTGAATCGGGTTTGGTGACGATGTAGTCCTGGTCGTCCGTGTCGATTTGGCCGTTCAAGAACGTAGTATTTGGCGTGTGGCCGATCGCGAAGAAGAGGCCTGCAACGGGGATGTCTCGTTCCTCGTCGGTCTTCAGATCTTTGACGCGGACCGCCTCGAGGAAATCCGCGCCCTTGGCCTGCGTCACGACGTGCGACCAGAGAATCTCGATCTTCGGATTTTCCAACGCACGCTGCTGCATGATCTTCGAGGCGCGGAGCTCGTCGCGCCGGTGAACGAGGTATACCGTCGAGCCGTACTTGGTGAGGAAGGACGCCTCTTCAACCGCGGAGTCGCCACCGCCGATCACCGCCAGAGGCTGATTGCGGAACGCCGGAAGCGCGCCGTCGCAGACCGCGCACGCCGAGATGCCCTTTTGCCAGAGCTCTCCATCGTTGGCGCCTGGGATCTCGAGCCGCTTGGCGGTCGCGCCGGTCGCAATGATGACCGAGTCCGCGCTGCCCTCCTGGGCGTCGGCTCTGAAGCGGAACGGCCGGGTCGACAAGTCGATCTCGTTGACTGTCTCCGTGTGGATGGTCGTGCCGAAGCGCTCCGATTGCGCGCGAAAGCGATCCATCATGTCAGGGCCCATGATGCCCTCCGGAAAGCCCGGGTAGTTCTCGACGTCGGTGGTCGTCGTCAACTGGCCGCCGGCGGCGATGCCCCCCGCCATGAAGCCCTCGAAGAGGACGGGTTTCAGCTCGGCGCGCGCCGCGTAGATCGCTGCGGTGTGGGCTGCAGGTCCGCTTCCGATGATCAAGAGTCGATGGCTCATGGTGCTCCTTTTGACGCCCGGGTTATGCATACCCCAGGCCAGGAGCGCAACCCCTAAGCCAGCACATCGGACACGTGCGCTGCGATCGCAAGGGCAGCGGTAAGCCCTGGAGATTCGATGCCTATCAAATGTACTATTCCAGGCTGTGACTCCGGACTGCGAATCACGAAGTCCGCAAAGCCACCCTGGGGACCGACCAGCTTCGGCCGAATGCCACTGTAGTCTGGCGTCAAGTGCTCCGGGCGGATCGCCGGGAGGTATCGAGCAACGGCTTCGGCAAAACGTTCGACGCGGGACTCGTCGACCGAGTAGTCGATCGTATCGACGAACTCCGCATCCGGGCCGGCGCGTCGAGATCCAGTGATGTCTGCGGTGATGTGAACACCAAGCCCTCCACCCGAGGGCAGCGGATAGATCAAGCTGTTGCGCGTCTTGGGAGCGCCGGAGCCGAGTGCGAAGTACGAGCCTTTGCACGGGTAGAGTCGCCACGGTCGCTCAGCCTCAGCAAGGCCGGATTTCTCTGCGACATCGAGCGCCGAAAGGCCGGCCGAGTTCACCACACGCCGAGCCAAGAGCTCCATTTCGCTTCCCGTGCTGTCCGTGGTTTGAACGACCCAGCCAGCCTCGGTCTTCCGGATCGAGTCGACGCAGGTGTGATAAACGACCATCCCGTCGGCTTCGATGATCTGGTGAACGAGGCTCGCGATCAGCTCGTGCACATCGACGACGCCCGAGGTCGGAGAGTGAAGCGCGAGCTCGCATCTCAGCTCGGGTTCCTGCTCGCGTGCCTCGGCCCCGGTCATGAGGCGAAGCTCGCCTGCCCCCACGTCTCGTGCATGGCGGGCGATCGTGCGAAGACGCTCCTCGTCCGCGGCACTCGTCGCGACGATGAGCTTCCCGGTATGCTTGTGAGGGACGTCGTGCGCTTCGCACCAGGCGTAGAGGCGACGGTTTCCCTCGATACACAGCCGCGTCTTCAGCGAATCCTGAGGATAGTAGATCCCCGCGTGCACCACTCCGCTATTTCGGCTGGAGATCTCGCGTCCGGGACCAACTTCCCGCTCGAGAACCAGCACCGAGTCGAGCCTTTTCGAGAGCTCGTACGCGCATGCGAGGCCAACCACGCCTGCGCCGATCACCACAGCATCCACCGCTTCGGACATGTCCACCCCCTACAATGCCATTAGAAGGCGAGTGGATCGATGCGCGGCTCCGGGAGGTGGACCGAGAGCCGCGGCATCGGAAGCTCCCGCTGCTTCCTGTAGGCCTCGTAGTGGACCAGAACCTTACGGACGTATCGGTGAGTCTGGGTGAAGGGAATCCGCTCCAGCAGGACGTCGAGCGGGGCCTCCGCCGCGCCCTCTTGAATCCAGCGGCGCACGTTGTGCGGCCCGCCGTTGTACGCGGCGATCGCGAGCGGAAGGTGCCCGTCGAAACGCTGGATCAGGGAGGTCAGGTACCAGGCGGCGAACTCCAGATTGAGGTCAGGGTCGAGGAGGTCGGCGGGTGTGAAGTCGTCGTGACCGAGCGTATGGGCGATCAGCTGTCCTGTCCGCGGCATGATTTGCATGAGACCTACGGCGCCCGCGTACGACACGATGTGCTTTTGATAGGCGCTTTCGACTCGCATTACGGCGAGCAAGAGATTGGGATCGAGCCCATATCGCCTCGCGGCCGGCACGACGAGCCATTCGTACGCGCGCGGCAGCGTCTCGATGAAGCCCGGACCGGCAAAGCCACCGGCGGTGCCCATGTCGCCGAGAGTCGCCGCCACCATCGAAAGCGCGGCGCGATCATCATCGGAGAGATCGAGGCGCGCGGCCCGAACATCGCTTGCCATCGTTTCTTGTGGTCGGCCGTCTGAACGCGCCACGCAGTTTAGCCCAGCCCGCGCGACGGGCTTCCCGAGCGCCTCTCGCCAGCTCAGGTAGGCCTCGAACAACTCGGCCGTTGCGGCGTCTCGCTCTCCCAACCCAAGTAGGTCCACCGCGCGCGCGATCCACGGGTAGCTGTTCAGGTGCCGCTCGCCAATCGGCCGGAGCTGTTTTGCGAGTGCTCGGTTTGATGTTCGCGGAGGGCGGGGAACGGCCTGCTGGTCTTCGGGATTCGAGAGCCCCGCCTCTGCTGGGTTCGGGGCGTCTCGCTCCACGCGCGATAGCCCGTTGCTGGCCCAAAGCGCGTAGTAGTCGTCCCCGGCGAGCGCGGCTTCGGCCTGCGCCCGGACGAAAAACAGGGCCGCCTGAGCAGGCCGCTGGGCGCGCTCGTGCGCTCTGGCCAGATGATAAATGGCGGCCGTTCGGTAGCGGGATCCGGGGCGTCTCGCGATCTCATGGAGAAGCCCGATGATCAGTCCTTCGCCGCCCGTCCCCACGGCGGCCATCGCAGCCTCGAATAGAAGGGCGGAGGGCGCCGCGGCTCGCTGGCTCAAAGAGACGAGGAGACCGTCGACCTCCTCTTGAAGCCCCGCCGCCGAAGCTACGCGAACCATGTCGTCGAGCCGGTTGGTCGGAATCGACGCGTTGGCGCGGCCCGCACGCAAGTTGGTGAGCTGCAAGCGCGCACGCTCGGGGTCGCGGGCCCCCACCGTTTCCTCCATGTCGTTCGCGCGGTTCTCGATGCGTTGGGCTTTCGCGACGTCTTCGATCGGGAAGAGTTGCGCCGTTCGCAAGTATGACTCCGCCGCCTGCCAGCGCCCCTCGTCTCGCGCGAGTCGACCCGCCAAGTAGTGAACCTCTGCGTGCAGGGTTCCCGATAGAGGGCTGTCGAGGAGCTCTCGGATCGTCGCCTTGGCTTCGTCGAGCGGGCCAGTGCGAACGAGGAGGCGCGCCCGGCGCACTTGCTCCTCGTCGGTCATCGAGGGCGTGTAGTGGCCTCGCGCGTTCAGGCGTGCGAGCTCGGACTCGGCCCAGGCGGCCGTTCGGGTTCCCGGGTAATCGACGCGAACCGTGTGCATCACTTGCATCGCCTCCCCGAAGCTCGATCGGCGCATGAGGCTCTGCGCATGCTCGAAGAAAAGCTCGTTCGCATTGGGCACCGAGGGGTAGGTCACCAAAAGGTCGTAGAGGGCCTGGTCGGCGCCCGGGTCGTTCGAGCGAAGCAGCGCCAGCGCCCTGCCGAACTCGGCTTCGACTTGGACGGATTCATGGGGGCTATGCGAGGCCTCCCGAAAGAATTCCGCTGCCCGTTCCGGTCGATTCCGAAGAAGCTCGAGCCGCGCGATCTGCAGCGCGATGCGGTCGCCGATTCGGGGGAGCCCCCGATGGGCCAGGTCGAGCTGCAGGCGGGCCTCTTCGTAGTTCGCCGCCAGGATCTGCTCACCTGCTTCGCGATAGGCTTCGATGGCTCGTGACTTGAGCGGTTGAGCCTCAGCGACGGCAAATGCGTTGAAGTACGGACCGCACATGGGTCCGCGCCATGGCCTACGGTCGATCGGAGCGCTGCTCGTGTTGGGCGCGTCCGCGATGCACATCGGTACATCGGGCGATGCGTAGACCGGCACCGAAAGCAATGCGAAGATGAGCGCCGTGAGGGCCGCTGCTATAGGGACGCGAAGAGCCAAGCTCCCTACAATATTACAAATTTGTGAGCTCGGGCGCAAAGATCGCATTGCAGACACGACTCTTTATACGCAATAGGCCAGAGAGCGCTTCATTCCTGCAAAGGTTCGTCCGCTCCCTGCGCCTCGCTCGTCTCGATTTCGCCGGCCGGATCCTCGCTCGGCTCGTCTTCGACCTCGGGTTGCAGCACGGTGACGACACCGATTCCAACGAGCAGCGCAAAGGCGATCAAGAGCAACGCCGTGCGCCGTCTTGGTGTTTCGTATCCTTCGTTGCTGGTGCCCATCTGCTCAGCCCTCGAGGTCGGCAATGGCCGTGAGAACGGCAGACACGGCGCCGTCGATCGGCACGTCTTTCGACTCGCTTTCCGTGCGCTTCTTCAACTCGACGGTGCCCTGCTTCAGGCCGCGGGATCCCACAGTGATTCTGAGAGGAACCCCCAACAAATCGGCGTCTTTGAACTTCACCCCCGGCCGCTCGGAGCGGTCGTCGAGGAGGGTGTCGACCCCCTCCGCACGGAGCGCGTCGTAGATCTCGGTGGCCTTGGTAAGAGGCGCCTCCTCCTTGCCAATCGGCGTGATGATCACCGGATAGGGCGCGACCTGGACCGGCCAACGGATGCCGTGCTCGTCGTGATGCTGCTCCATGATGGCGGCGATCAGGCGACTGACGCCGATACCGTAGCAGCCCATGACGATCGATTGGCTGCTCCCTTCTTCGTCGAGGAAGGTTGCTTTCATCTTGTCGCTGTAATGGGTACCGAGGACGAAGATGTGGCCGCCTTCGATGCCGCGGAGAGCTCGAGCTTGCCGTCGCAATTGGGGCAGGGGTCACCGGAGGCGGCTTGCCGGATCGAGACGACCTCCGCTTCGAAGTCCCGGCCGTGGTTGACGTTCTTGTAGTGGTAGGGAGTTTCGTTGGCACCCGCGATCGCGTTTCGCACGGCGACCGCGTCCGGGTCTGCGATGATGCGCCCGGTGAATCGGACCGGGCCGACAAATCCAACCTCCGTTCCGGTCGCTTCCTTCACGGCAGCGTCCGAAGCAAGAACGACCTCTTCGACGCCCAAGTGTCGGGCCAAGCCGAGCTCGTTGACTTCGTGGTCACCGCGAACGACCGCCAGGCAGACTTCCTCGCCGGCAACGTAGAAAAGTGACTTGAGTGTATGGGCTGCCGTGGTTTCGCCGCCAAAGAAGCTCACGACCTCTTCGATCGACCGTGTGTCGGGCGTTTTGACCTTCTCGAGCGCCCGAGATTCGACGGAGCTGCTCGCTGGGGGCGCTGCCAGGCCGGCTTGCGCGACCTCTGCGTTGGCCGCGTAGTCGCAGGCGCCGCAGGCGACGATCCAGTCCTCCCCTGTTTGCGCCAGGACCTGAAACTCGGCGCTCTGCTTACCGCCGATTGCGCCGCTATCCGCCTCGACCACACGGTACTCGAGCCCAAGCCGCTTGAAGATGCGGTGATAGGTGTCGCGCATTTGCTCGTAGCTCTGCAGGGCCGCTTCTTCGGAAACATCGAAGGAGTATGCGTCCTTCATGATGAACTCGCGGCAACGAAGCAGCCCCGCCCGGGGTCGTGGCTCGTCGCGGTACTTCAGCTGGATCTGGTACAGATTCAGCGGCAGCTGTCGATAGCTCTTGACCTCGCGACGGACGAGGTCGGTGATGATCTCTTCGTGCGTTGGCGCCAGGTGGTATTCGCCGCCCTTGCGATCCTTGACGCGTAAGAGGGTAGGGCCGTACAGGTCCCAGCGCCCGGTTTCCTTGAAGTACTCCCCGGGCACGAAGGTCGGCATCAGCAACTCCTGTGCTCCCGCGGCGTCCATCTCCTCGCGGATGATCTGCTCGATTTTATGGAGAACCCGCGTCCCCAGAGGGAGCAGCTCGTAGATCCCGGCGCCAACCATTCGCGCGTACCCAGCGCGAAGCATGAGCACATGCGACGGCATGGTCGCGTCCTTGGGAACTTCCTTGAGCGTCGGTATGAAGGCGCGCGAGTATCGCATCGCGCCGTCGTAGCAGGCAGGGCGGAGGGTTTCCACCGGGGTCCGCGACCCCGGCGTCTCCCGTTGGGAATCAGGTTCCGATGACGAAGCTGACGCTGGTCGTGCCGGAACCGCCGATGTTCAATGTCTGGACGTTCTTGGCGCCTTCGACTTGGTAGTCGCCAGCTTCGCCCTTGACCTGCTTGACCGAGTCGAGCACCTGGCGGACGCCTGTGGCGCCGACTGGGTGTCCCGCTCCGATGAGACCGCCGCTCGGGTTGATCGGGGTCTTGCCGCCAAGCGCGATATCGCCGGCTTCGATCGCCTTCCAGCTTTCGCCGGGCGCGGTGAGGCCGAAATGGTCGATCGCCATGTACTCGGAGGTGGTGAAGCAGTCGTGGGTTTCGATCGAGTCGATGCCGTTCACGTCGGCGATACCGGCGCGCTTCATGGCGCTGGTGACCGTGCTCCGCACATGCGGCAGGACGTACTCCGCACCCGCGCTTTCCGCGACTTTGTCCTCGAAGCGCATCCGAGCGGTGTTGTGGCCCCAGCCCTTGATCCGTGGAATCGACTCGAGCGGCACACCCATCCGGTCGGCCCACTTCTTCGCGTACGCCGGTGACGCAAGAAGCAATGCAGCCGCCCCATCGGTCACCTGCGAGCAATCCGAGATGTGGATCCGCCCGCCGATGCTGCCGTTGAACTCGTCGCGGCTCATCGCATGCTCGTAGTTCATATACCAGGTGCGAGTCTGCGCGTTCGGATTGAGCTTGCCATTCGCATAGTTGATTGTGCTGATCTCCGCGAGGTGCTCGTCCTTGAGCCCGTAGCGCTTGTCGTACTCGTCGCCGAGCTTCCCGAAGAGCTTTGGGAACGGGAATTCGATTCCCTTGGCTTCGAGCTCGTACCAGGCGGCTGTGCCGAGGAAGTCGCCGCCTTCTCCGGCGCCGACAGTCTTCATCTGCTCTACGCCGACCACGCAGGCCAGGTCGTAGCGATGCGCTTCGATTTCCGCCGAGGCGGCTAGGATCGCAATGCTGCCCGATGCGCAAGCTGCCTCATGACGCGCCGTCGGAAGCCCGCTGAACGCCGGGTCGATCTCCAAAAAGAACGCGCCGAGGTGCCCTTGTTTGCTGTATAGCTCTGCGGCAAAGTTGCCGGTGTGAGCGACTTCGATATCGCTCGGCTCGATCTTCGTTTCCGCGAGCGCGCCGAGTACCGCTTCGCGCATCATCGCGACGAAGTGCTTCTTCTCTTTGCTCCAATTGCGAGCAAAGTCGGTCTGGTAGCCGCCGAGAACGTAGACTTCTGGAACCTGTGCCATTTCTTTCACCAAAACCTTTCGCTCACGCAGCGACGAAGAACTTGCCCACATTGACCTGTGGGTCATCGAAGAAAGTCGTACCCTCTTGGGCGTTTGCAAGGGCAGGCGGCACCGGGAGGCCGGCCTTTTCAATCATCTGGATGGTGCGCCGGACGCCAATCGTGTCGACCAGGACGCTCGGCGGCGCCCAGTTGAATCCGTAGCCCATGATGCGGTCGATGCCGGAGATGTCGTCGGTGACCTCGCCGACCCGGTGGAACGAGTAGCTGATGTACCCGGCGATCACTTTCTGCGCGATCGCGGCATACGGACCGGTTGCTGCCGCGAAGGCCTGCATGCCTTCTACGTAGCGGCCCACACGGTGCAGATTCGAGATCTCGTCGATGAAGCCGAGGTCCGGCCGCGAAAATGACGCCTTCGGAACGTACTTCCGCGTCTTCGGGTCGAGCACGATGGGATGTCCCCCGTCGTCCTTGCCGAAAAACCCCGCGCCCGTTTTGCGGCCGAGGACGCCCTTGGCCATCAGGTCGGCCATGTAGCTTGGAAGCTTCAAGGTCTCGTGCGCTTCGTCCGGGGCGAGCTCGTAGATGTTATCGACGATCGCGCGATGGATGTCCCAGCCAACCAGGTCGACCGTGGCAAGTGGTGTCAGAGCGCGTCCGGTATACGGACCGACGAGCTCGTCGATCAGCAGTGGGCCGTGCTCCTCGGCGAGGATCGCACACTCGTTGAGAAGCTTGAAGCCGATTCGGTTTCCGGCAAAGCCCGCGGTGTCCGCCGTTCGAACCATCGCGCGGCCGAGAAGCTTCGTACAGTACTCGTCCAGGAAGTCGACGAGCTTGGGGTCGGTGTCCTTCCCAGCGATCAGCTCAGTTCCTACGATGACGTTCGGTGGGTTGAAGAAGTGGAGGCCCAGGAAGTTCTTGCGGAAGGAATCGCTCCGACCTTCGGCGAGCTGATTGATCGACAGACCCGACGTAACGGTCGCGACGATCGAATCGGGGCGGCGCACCTTGTCGATGCGGTCGAAAAACTCCTTCTTGAGCGGGAGCTGCTCGGTGACCGCCTCGAAGATGAGGTCGGCTTCTCCCACCACGCGATCGAAGTCCGCGTTGTAGCTTCCGGTGTCCACTCGCTTTGCCACGGTGCTCGACCGCACCATCTTCACCGCGGCGGCAAGCCCGCCGTCCGCTTTCTCCTTGGTTCGCGCCAAGAAGGTCACCCGCGGTACCGCTGTGGTGAACAGCGCGCCGCTTCCGAGGCCCATCGCGCCATTGGCACCGAGGACCACCACGTGTTTGATCGAGCGCGAGCTCAGCAGATCCGAGGACCTGCTGCCTGCTGCTGCTCTAGTCGCCGCCAACATCTCTTTTCCTTTCGCTGCCTCGGCTGTTTACAACTTAACTAGCCGGGACGCTCAATGTGGGTGCAGACGTGCGCGGAGTCAAACGAAAGCTTGCAATAACCAGTGTTTACAAGCGATTTACAAACGAGTCATGGAGCACTTTTCGGCCAAGTCACCGGGATTCAAGCGATCTCCCCCGAGCCGTGTTACGGAAACCTTCCCATGGAGAAAGGCAGCGTCGCTCAGGAGCTCGGAGTCACCGAGGAGGCCGTCGAGCTTTTTCGCAGCTCGGACGCGATCGACCTGCACCTCGAGTCCTTCGTGTGGCGCAGGATCTTCGGCTACGACCTGAACCGCGTTCATCGAGGAGGATTCCTCGGGCGAAGCTTTTTCGGCCACGCGGACTTCCCCACGGCGCGGCAGATCGGACTCGCCGGCGCGACTTGGGTGATCTCCACCAATCCGGCCCGGTCCGCGCGCGGCCGCCGACACGCATTCGAGAAGAACGTCAGCGCCCTCCGAACGCTTCTCCACGATGCGTCCGGGGTGAGACACGTTCGGAACGCTGCGGAGTTTCGCGCAGCGCGAGCCGCCGGCGACCACGCGGCCTTCATCGGTATCCAAGGCGGAAACGCTCTGGACGACGGCATCGACGCGCTCGAGCTGCTTGCGGATCAGTCGGTCTTGCGCGTGACTTTACTTCATCTGACGTCCTCGCGTCTCGGCGCAACGAGCGCTCCGGGTGGGAGGCGAAGCGCGGGACTGACCGACTTCGGCAGAGCGTATGTCGAGCGGTTGAACGAGCTTCGCGTCGGTGTGGATCTCGCCCACATCAGCCGCCCAGGTTTCTTCGATGCGGTCGAGGTTCACGACAAGACGCTGCCCTTGTTCGTGACCCACACCGGACTGGCCGGTGTCTACGAGCATTGGCGCAACATCACCGACGAGCAGCTTGCCCTGGTGGCCGACAGCGGCGGCACCGTCGGGGTAATGATGCACACCGCATTCCTCGGCCGACGCGGCGTCACCGTGGTTACCGCGGTCGACCATCTACAACACGTCGTAGACACGGTTGGCGAGGACCACGCATCGATCGGCACCGACTACGACGGATTCATCATCCCACCGAAGGACTTGCCGGGGATTTGGGCGTTTCCACGTTTGGTCCAAGAAATGCTCGAGCGCGGCTGGTCGGACCTACGGATTCGGAAAATCCTCGGCGGGAATGCGCTGCGCGCGATCGACGCATTGCGCGGCTAACGGTGCGCGCACAGGCTTTGGTCATGTCACTCCTGGAACAAATCAATGCCGACCTCAAAACGGCCATGCTCGAGCGCGACGAGTTGACTCGCGACACCCTTCGTATGGTCAAGTCCGAGTTGCTGATGCTCGACAAGCCCGACGAGCTTGCCGTGCTTTCCCGCGCCGTGAAGTCGCGGCGCGATAGCATCAGGAGCTACATCGAAGGCGGCAGACAGGACCTCGCCGACAAGGAGCAAGCTGAGATCGAGGTGATCGAGCGCTACCTCCCGAAGCAGCTCAGCGAAGACGAAGCCCGCGAGGCCATCGCTACAATCGTCGGAGAGCTCGGTGTG
>Ga0265303_10002347_pt1 | contig 11689 bp, 8 predicted proteins | sample Helome_2_FD_192494 | JGI IMG/M metagenome (GOLD analysis project Ga0265303, IMG submission 192494) | Marine sediment microbial communities from subtidal zone of North Sea - Hel_20160317 (Illumina Assembly) | ecosystem: Environmental > Aquatic > Marine > Subtidal zone > Sediment ...
TCAAAATACCACGCGCATTGTACCAGGGACCATTGCCAATACGATTTCTCGCAAAGACGCCGCGCTTCTTCGGTTCCTCGGTGCTCAAGTAAGCCTTCCAGTCGCGATTGCCCGCACCCACTGCAGCAGCCAGTTTCTGACAGTGCCCATCCGCACCTTTCAGTCCGCCCAAATCAGCACCATTTCCCATGCCAACACTGGTGACGAAAAAACCCATTGGCCTGTCTTCGGCAAGCGTTATAAACGAAATAAATAATGTTGTTAAGGCAAATGCCAGAACACTAATTTTTTTATTCATGATCTTAATCTCCATTTTATAAATAAATTGTTTAGACCGATTCGAAACAACGTTTTATCAGACCGGATGAGCAATCTAGATCGGCAATCTAGGTTTACATCGCGAGGATCAAAATATGCCTTCTCCTCCATTAGGCCAAGATTACTGGCCTTGCCAGGGAACTTGATGGTATACCGATAATCGTTCAGTAAGCCATCTAACTTTCCCGATACTATTCGCAATTCAGGAATTTAATGTAGAGACTGGTAAGCAAGAACCCTTCCTCCAATAACGTACATTTGCTTGCCGATAACAAACTTCCGATAACGGCTATATTCAGACAGCTGTATCCCGCAAAACAGTTTTACAAATCTGCAGGAATCAGCGAGTCAACGATTTCTCCAAAAGAAACAACGGTTCCTTTATGACCAGTCGCCTGATATTGCTTCAGGACGAAGAAATGGGCGATCTCTCGAAACCCCAATCCGTCCCTGCCCGGGGCGGTCCATTCATCAATGCTGTCCTCCGCCTGCAATAATAACTGGTCTACAAGCAACGGATCTACTTGTTGAGTGTGCAAGAGAACTTCCCTGTAAAGCGCCTTATCTGACAGGCCAGGGTTGTTAGCACTCACTGCTGAATGCGCTTCCAGCAAGCGCTCGATAACACGTTTCGCAAAGCGCTTTTCTTTAACGGCTAAAAACATTTGATGCCAAGACATAAAGGGTGGCTCTTTAAACATGAGAAGCCCTTCTTGAACTTGTTTTTTCCATTATCACATCCTAACCATAGGGATTTAAAGATAAAAGCAATTTGGTGTCTTCGTTACTCTACAGATTGCAACCTTGAACCAAAGCTATCAAAAATATCCATTCAGCTGAACAAAAAACAGGTCAGCGTTCTGGGTGTCGTTTTGTGGTATGCCGTCGTTAAAGCGAACGCCGGTCCGTAGTTGCGTGGCGACCATAGGGAAGTACTCGTACACGACGCTGTAGCGATTGCGCTCGTCATGATCAAGGTCATCATCGGGATCCAAATACCCGTAGCTTATTTTGAGATTGTGGCCTTGCTGAATCCACCAGTTCGCCTCGACGAAGGCCACCCATTGTTTGCGACCAGTCGGTCCGAGCGCGTCATCGTCGATATGGTCGATTTCCCCTAACCAGCTTACCGGACCGGTCTTTAACCCGCCGAATACTCCCCATACCGTTCGCTCGGCATCTTCCGCATCATTGAAATTCGCACTGGCGCCAATCTGCCATCCGCTGTAAATGAAAGTGCTATGCAGGCTGAATTGTTTACCGGTATCTACTTCGCCACCTCCCGCGGTACCGTTGGTAATCGCAAAGCGCAGGTTTGCAGGTCCCACGACGATGCCAGACTCGATACCGTTGTCCGGGTTCTCCATGTTGAGACCGGTCGCCTGACGCACGAATTCCGTGTCGTCCTCCAGGCGCCATCCATGCGGCAGAAAGAACTTCCCCACCTTGATATAGGCTGATTGCTCCGGGAACTGCAATAGCGCGACGGCTTCGCGATTACTGGAGGAAGGCGAAAACTGCTGATCGAAGTAAAAGGTGAGACTATCCTCAATTACGGGCACCTCCATGAAAAACAAGGCCTCATCCAGGTCGAACTCGAACTCATCATCCTGATTAGGTGTTTCCGTAGCGGTGGCAGATGACCGAAAATTTCCGCCGATACCCAAGTATTCGGAGACTTTACCATCCCAGTACTTGTCGGTTGGCCGTGCCGTAAATAAGGTTTGCGCATAGGCAGTTCCTAACACCGTCCGCTTACCTCCGCCAGTCTGATTGACATGGCACGTCTGGCAACTTTGATTGGTCATGATGGCGAAATATGGTTCGGCCATTGCGAGCGGACTGACGAACACCGTAAGCAGTCCAAGAATGAACAAAACTACAATCTGTGGTCCCGTTTTCATACCGCTATCTCGCTCTTGTTAAAAAGTGCAAAACTCAATCGATTCGAAGCACCGTTATTCGGGTAAAAGATCATCGATCCATTCCTGCAATGCAGACTGTTCCGCCTGGGTCAGACAGGCGGCGTTACTCGCATCCTGGGCTGGATTGCCCGAGCAGCCGGCACCCTGCGGCATATCCCCAGCTTGCACGAGCACAATCGTGCATTGGCCAACAGTAAGACCCGAGCAATTACCGTCATCTGCAGGCTTTAGAGCATCCGCGTAGACCGTGCCTACATTGTGATTGCCAAGTCCGGCACCAGTGTGGCAGGTATCGCATTTATCCAGGAAGATCGGCTGAGCATCGTCGGTATAGGTCGTCAGATTCGTCTGGAAGGCTGAAATGAAATTTCCACCTGCAGTGCCGTCTGCATCACCGTCCAGCAAGTTGCCCCCGAGATCTGTAATCCCATCGCTTAGCGTGACTCGATAGCTGTCCTCAAAACTGGGCAAGATGCCAGTCAGATTCATAGACGCCTGACTCCCACTTGCAGAGATTGGTGCGCTTAACTGTTGCTCGTTGCCGTCGCCGAAGGTGCCATCGCCACCACTGCGCTGCAGCACGAAAGTGGTGGAATTAATCGTTGCAGCGTTGACAATGCTGTTAAAATTCGCCGTGATCGCGGACGGGAAATCGACTTCGATTGCGCCCCCGCTGGGACTCAATGTGTTAAGGACGAATATCTGCGCTACGTTGCTAACCGTTACCGTCACGGTTGTCGAGACCGTGAGATTGCACCCATCGGTGGCCTCTGCTGTCAGATTTATATCACCGCTGGGGAATGCCGTAGTGTCCCAGCTGATATTGTATGGAGGCGTCGAATCCGTCCCGATCAGCTGACCACTGGCGAAAAACGACACGAAGGTCACTCCGACATCGTCCGTCGCATCTGCGCTTACTGTTACCGCGCCGCCCACGGGGCCTGGTGCCGGCATGGTCAAAGAGATCGCAGGCGGATTGGTGTCATTGGTGCAGGCGGCATTGTCGACATCGGCTCTAACGATCTCCGAATCAGTGACGTTGCCGGCGGCATCCAGCGCGCGCGCTACGAGATCATACCTGTCATCCGTGACGATGGTGGTATCCCAGACAATTTCGAATGGTGATGTCGTGTCAGTACCTACCGTGGCACTGTTTACCAGAAGCCTGACCTCGGTAACGCCGATATCGTCAGTTGCTGAAAAGGTCACCAGGACCTGCCCTGATACATCATCACCATCTTCAGGGCTGGTGATACTTACACTTGGCGGTTGACTGTCGTTAGCCACAGTCACGGTAAGCGGCGATGACGTGGTCATGTTACCGGCCGCGTCATGTGCCCGGGCGGTCAGATCATGGTTCCCGTTTGTGACGTTGGTGGTATCCCACAGGACCTCGAAGTTGCTTACGGTATCGATACCGATAAGCACACCGTCAACAAAGAATTCTAGTTGTGCGACACCCACGTCATCGGTCGCCAATGCCGAAATAGTTACCGTACCGGATAGTGGTGATGCAAGCGCATTGAGGCTGACCTGTGGCGGGGTTGTGTCTATGCCATTGTCGAGCGTGATGGTCTGTGGCGCAGAGGCTCCTACGTTACCAGCCGCGTCCCGGGCCTCGGCCGTGAGGTCGTGATCGCCGTCGGTGACGGTCGTGCTGTCCCAGGTGATCTGGTAAGGTGCTGTCGCTGCCGAGCCAATTAGAGTGCCGTCCACGAAGAACGATACTTGCACCACGCCTACATCGTCCGTGGCGGTTGCGCTCAAATTCACATTGCCGCTTACGGGCGAAGCCAGCGCCTGCAAGTCAACAGTCGGCGGATTGATATCGGAATTCCCGCTGGCCGCCCCGGCGCTAATCCAGGCTCGAATAGCGTCGATTGTCGTCTGGGATAATGGATTTCCACCCAATGGCATTTGGCTGCCTGACGCTGCAGTACCTTCCAGCTTTTGTACCAGATAGCTGCTGTTTGCATTCCCTGGATTTACTCGCAGCAGGCTGGGCACCTGGACACTGGCGACGCCCACGAGGCTCGCAAAACTACTGGCGAGAGTACTCAAATCCTGGCCAGCCGGTAATCCCGGTCCTATCGGTCCATCATGGCAACCAGAACTTGCGCAGGTCGGGGTGAAAACATTGTCTTGTATCGATTGCAGCGTCGATGATGCCGCCATGACGGAAAACAGGCTGATGAAGTCACCACCCGCCAAGCCGTCAGCGTTTCCGTCGAGTATTTCACCACTCAGCGAAGCGAGAGCAGTGGCGCCGGTACCGACCAGGCTTATCTTATAGTCGTCCACCACCGAAACGATGCCGGTTAGATCAATGATTGCACGGCGCAAGTTCGTCCCATCGAGGGCAAGCCCGACAGGCTGAATGATTTCATCATTTCCGTTGTCGAAGGTGGCATCACCGCCGCTACGGGTGATCATTACAGTCGCGTTACTTAATAGTGCAGCATCCATATCCTGGCTGAAGATGACAATGATCTCCGATGGCAACTGATCCAGGGTAGCTCCGTCAGCCGGTTCGATGGAAACAACCTGGGGCGGTTGTGTACCACTGACGGGAGGCGGAGCGCCGTTACTTATCCATAGACGGATTACATCGATGGTTGTCTGATCCAGAAATGGAGGTCCGTTTAAGGGCATGCGCCCGCCAGCGGCAGCCGTGCCTTCCATCTTCTGAATGAGATAGCTGTTGTCAGGATTGCCCGGGCTAACTCGCAGTAGCGATGGAACCTGGTTGCTTGGGACCCCAACCAGTAACGCGAAACTGCTTGCCGCATCAAGCTTCAGGCCCTGCGGCGCGGCCGCACCCACGTGGCAGCCGGCCGTGGCACAGCTCGGCGTCAAGACATTGGCCTGGATTGATCCAAACTCTGCGGTCAAAGGACCGCCCCCTCCGCTTTCACCCAGGGGTCGTCCGTTGTCATCGAGACCCTCACCACTGCCCGGAGAACAAGAACTCAGGACGACGGTAAAACTGAGTACAGCGGCAAAAAACGCAAACCGGATGAAGCGCCCTGTAAAATTGATGGTAGATGTTCTCACTGCTATAAGAGCCTCTCTTGCAGGTCGTGCGAAGGTTGGTTGACAGGAACAGATAATTTAAATCTATCGGCGACCCTTACGGATCGCCGATTGTTGACTTCCTGCTAGTCGTTTTCCTCCAACTCGACCTCGCGCGCCGTCAGGGTGTTGGTCGGAGTGTCGTAGGTGCCCTTGCCCTTGACCCCCGGAGCGGTGCCATTCACCAGTGCATCGTAGAAGGCTGTGCGGCCGATGCTCTGGTCGTTCAGACCTTCGAAATCGTCATCCTGCAGCAGTGAGGTATTAATGATTACCCCCAGCAACATGAATCTATCGCCGCCCTCGTTAATCTCAGTCACCTGGTCTTTTGGCGCCTGCACGATGAAGTCATCGAAGTCGATGCTGTCTTCGCCCTCGACGCGTACCGCGATCACTGTGCCCGCCCCGTCGACGAAGCCACGCATCTCGACGAATTCGTTCGTGGCGGGGTCCTCCGAACCCAGGTCCTTACGCTCAGTCTTGTTGTTCGTGACGACCTCGATGCCGAGCAAGGTAAATGTGCTACCACCACTGGTTACCTGGCCCTCCAGGCGAACGGTCTTGGCCTGGCGGCACTCGACGCTGGAGGCGTCGACCGTGTTCACGTCGTTGACCTTGATTACGTTGCCACGGACCTTGACTTTCACGCCGTCGCCCAACACAGCGTTACCGCAAAAGATGTTGGCATCGGCGGCATCGACCGCATACCCGCTGACCTTGAAATCGCCCAGGCCGTTGAAGTCGGTGATGATTCCCTCGAGCTCGGCCTGTAAGCCGTCGGCTATTTCGGGGGCTTCGTTGTCGATCTTGGTGGCCCGCAAAATCGCGCCGTTAAAGCAGCCATTGACAACATTAAAGTTCGGCGACTGGGGGTCGCACTTCGACTCGACGAACAAATTCACCCAGTTATCGGGATCGTTCGGCAGGTCATTGTCTATGTCGGCGTTGGAATAGTCGACCACGAGTCCACTGTCGTGGGTGAACTGCATGGCACCTGGGCCGGCGCTGAGCACCGTGCCCTTGACCTCGAGCTTGCGCCCGGCCCCCAGGAAGGTCGCCAGATCTTCGGCTTTTTTCTCGATCCGCAAGGCCTCCAGCTCGCCGTCTTCGTTGAACAGTCCGCTCACCTCGACCACATCCTCTAAACCCGAGGTGTCGTCCAGATCGGCCAGCGAATTGACTGAATTGCCTCCACCGCTCTCGTCGAAAAACACGCCATCACCGACCAGCACCTTGGTGCCCAGCACCACAAAACTGCCGACGGTCGGGTTGGACGGATCAGGGGTAATGCTGCCGGTCGCGATCGGGCCCTTGAGTTCGTTGTCAACTTCGATGGAGTCGTAAGTGCCGGTGCCGTCGTCATTGTACCGACCGCGCAGCTTGACCCGCATGCCGATACGCAGCGAATCCTCGCCGGCGCTGGGATTATCGTCGGTTATCACCTGGCCGTTAGCACTACGTACGTACTTTTTGTCGTTGACGTAAACGCTGCCAAAGCGCTGGATGCTGCCCTGGGTGAGCACTTCGGTGCTAACATCGGAGTCGCCGCTGCCGCCGCCACCACAAGCGACCAGCAGATTGACTAAACCAATCGCTACAAGCCCTCTGAATCCATTAATCATTTTGTGTTTAGTCATATCGAATCTCCACGGATTGCTAAAAATTATTTTGGGATTTATTTCCCATAATTTAATTCTGCATTAAGAGCGCCGAGCCCACTACGGACGGAAGTTGTTAATTTAACCGGACATTGGTCTAAAAGATTTCAGACTAAGGTCTGAAATAAAGCAACAGATTCCTTCTTACCGTATCTTTTTATTTTTACTAATAATTGATTTGCAGGGAGCAGGTAGTTGTACGTGGCAATTGGCTATCCATCAATCGTCGATGGTCAGGGTCGCGATCAATTTGACGCCTCCAGATTTTCCGGTGCGGGTAATCTGAAAATCGCCACCGAGACTCTCCACTCTCTCGCGCATACCGCGCAGCCCCATGTGATCGGCATCGTTGATTTTACTGACATCGTCGATGTCCATGCCGGGACCGCCATCGCTAATAGTTAAAAATAACAACGAACCCTGCACCAACACATCGACTCGCTGGTCAATACCGGTCCCATGCCTGTAGGCATTGTTGAGGCCCTCCTGAACTAGCCGATAAAGACAGATCTTGGTGGGTGTGCTGAGATTTTCGGGCAGATTGTGCGACTCCTGGCTAACCGTGGTCGAGGTCCGGCTTTCGTGTCTCTCTATCAACTTGGCGATCGCTTCCCTGGCAGATAGCTCTTGGAGCTCAGGTATTGTTAGACCGGCCGAAAGGCTACGAAGCTCCTGCACGGCATCGTTTAGCGCACGCTGTATCTTATCGATAACAGCGAAATCTGCCTTGTCCGACTGCGTGGCACCACTTCCTGATTGGAAAATGGAGTCCAGCTTGAGTAGCGCAAACCCGATTGATTGTAACGGACCATCGTGCAGCTCCGAGCCGATGCGCCGAAGGTACTGCTCGTTCAATTCGACACCCCGACTGCTTGCCTGTTTGATGCGAGTGCGTTGCGTTTCAATCAATTGATGCGCGGTGCGTACGACCCAGAAAAGCAGAAGGTAGAGTATCAGGCCCCCGAGTAATGAGACCGTTGCTACCAGCAACTCGCCCCTGTTGAGCACTTCGAAAAGAGCTCGCGGCGATTTGTAAAGCTCGACAACGCCGATCACTCGCTCGTGTTTTTCGTCCCATACCGGGATGTAACTTTCGACGAATTGCTCGACGTCGTCGGGCAGGAAGACGTGTTCCTGCTTGGCATGTTCATCAGTCACGCCCCAACTGAAAACGCTTTCGCCGCCATAGGCAATTTTTAACTCATCGTTATCGCTAAACCGCTTGCCGATGATTTGTTCGTCATTGGACCAGATGATTCGGAAATCGGCGTCGAAAACGGTGGCGCGGAACACATCGGGTATGCCCACAACATGATTAAAAAATTCTTCAACGGCATTCTTGTCCTCGATATTCGTGCTGCCCTCGAAATACGCATCGGGATTGTTAATCAGCGATACGCTCTGGATGAACTCGGAACTGACTGCCATTTCCCGCGCCAGCAGATTTTGCTGAAGAAACGAGAAATAGATGGAACCAGATACGATACTGATACCGATGATAGAAATAAATCCCGACAGTGCAAATATTCTGAGGAGTCCCCATCTTTGGATTAAGGAGGTTATCTTCACTGCTGACTCTTGGGTTTCGCTGAAGCCATGGCTTCGGCTTTAGGGTTTGATCTTTTGTGCCATCAATGCCGCTTCTACGCGGTTTTTGACCTGGAGCTTTTGCAAGATGTTGGTCATATAATGCTTGATGGTTTTTTCGCTGAGGAATAATTCGTCGGCGATTTGCTTGTTCGTCAGGCCTCGCGAGAGGGCTTTCAGAATGCTGCTTTCACGTTCGTTGAGTTTGTCGAGCAAACTGGGCAACGGTGCGGGTTCCTGATTGTACGAATGCATCAGGATACTGGTCGCCAGGCTTGGGGTGATAAATGTTTCTCCGGAGGATACTCGATGTATGATTTCGATTAATTTCTTGCCACCTATCCCCTTGAGAATATACGCGTTGGCCCCTGCTTGTAGTGCCGTCATAACGTCCTTTTCGTCCTCAGACGCGGTTAACATGACAAGTTTAATCGAGGGCAGGGCCTCGTGTATGTCTCGCGCCGCTTCGACACCTCCGCCGGGCATGCTGATATCCAGCAAAATAATGTCAGGCATGGCCTCATGCGCGATTCTCAGCGCATCTTGGTAGCTTTCGCCCTGATCGATGACCTCGAAACCTTCAACCGATTGAAGCGTACTGCTGACACCTTCGCGCAACAGCGGGTGGTCATCGATAACGGCTATAGCGACGGTGGTTTCTGGCATCTGTGGATGTATTCTACTGGTTGATGTTCTGCGATTGCATTCGAATATACCTGATCCTGCCGATTATTTGTACTTGGCCATTTCACGATTTTTCGCATACCTGTAGTTCTCTCGAGAGCTGACTGGATAAATGCAAGAGTGTCACGGTGAACGATAAATATTAACCAAATCAAAGGTTTAAATTAATTTCTGGATGTCGCTGGACGTTGCTGGAAGAGTGATTGGTGCCCAGGGGCGGAATCGAATAACAAATGTAACTTTTTGATTTTAAACGATTTATTAAAATCCCTAGGCCAGCTATTACAACACTTATACCAACAAAAAAACAATTGTGATCAGCGTTACTTTAGCCTTTGCCAATACACCCATCTTATAAAAGGTACTTTGCCCAACGCCGTGATCCCGAAATAGCGATCAGAACTCCTGCCGCAGCGTCTGAAACGCTTCGCCATCGAGCGTCAGGTGCCGATCATGGCTGCGCTCCTCGAATCCGTGGCGTCGGTAAAACCGGTCGGCGGCGTCGTTGTGGCCGTGTACCATCAGGTCGAGGTAAGCCGCCTTCCATTGCCGCGCGGCGTTTTCGATCACCTGGTGCAGCAAGCGGGTTCCGAGACCGCTGTCGCGACATTCGGAAGAAACCCATAGATCCTGTAAATAAACACCCGGCCGCCCGCGGGTGGTTGAAAATATCGGAAAATAAAGCGCCAACCCGAAGTTTTCCCCGCCTCGCGTGGCGATCAGGCATCGAAACAACGAGTTGGCGCCGAATCCATGCTCACGGAGATCGTCGCCGCAGCAGCGGAAACAGTCGCCATCGCCGGTTTCAACGGCCAGCCGGTTCAGCATGTCGAGGATGGTGTCGCAATCGGACTCGGTGGCCTGCCTGATGTCGATATCGTCCATCGCCGGGATCCTAGTTCGCGCCGTATTCTTCCAGCCCGCACCAGTCGGCGATGAAAAGCGCAATCGCCTGGGTCACGCGGCGCGTCGACTCCAGGTTTACGCGCTCGTTGAAACCGTGGATGCCTTCGGCGGTCGGGCCATACACGAGCGCCGGCGTATCCGCATATAAACCGAAAAAGCGTGCATCGGTGGTGGCGGTAATCGGCATCGATTGCAGCCTGTCGCCGGTGACTGTCTGGTGTGCCTGTTCGAGCGCAGAACGCGCCAGGCCAGCTTCGGGTTTCTCGTGGTCGTCTAGCGAGTAACCTTCCGCGAGAAATCCGTGATAGGTGATTTCGGGACGGTTATCGCGCAGGTAGCTGTCCTGGCTCGCGGCCTCGTAAATACAGTTTTCGATTTCCTGCGCCGCGGCATCGATATCCTGTCCGGGATAAATCCCCATGCGTACGTCGAAACAGCACCAGGCTGGTACGGCTGACGGCCAGTCGCCGCCCTGGATGCGGCCGATGTTCAGATTCAGCGGGTGCTCGACATGCTCGAAGCGGGCGTGTTTCGGCTTATCGCTGTTCCAGTTTTCTTCAAGACGCCGCAGCGCCGCGATCAATGGAATCGCCGCTTCGATCGCGTTGACACCGCTGGAGGTCTGCATCGCGTGCACCGGCGTGCCACGCAGGTACACCTGCATCCAGATGATGCCGACCTGCGACGTCACCAGTTTTTCGTCAAACGGTTCCGGGATCAGCGCCGCATCGGCGCGATAGCCCCGCTGCAGGCAGGCCAGCGCACCATTGCCGGTGCACTCTTCCTCGACCACTGACTGAAAGAAGAGATCTGACGCGGGCTGATAGCCGGCGTCACGTAATGCGTCCAGCGCAAACAGGTTGGCAACCAGCCCGGCCTTCATGTCGCCGGCACCGCGGCCGTACATCCAGCCATCCTCACACCAGGGCTCGTAAGGCGGTCGGCGCCACATGTCGAGCGGACCTTCCGGGACCACGTCGATGTGACCATTCAGGATTAAAGAGCGGCCATTTTGCGAGCGGCCGTGATGGGTGCCGACGACGTTCAAGGCATCATCGTAACTTCCAAGCACGGGCGAAAAACCGGGCAGACCTGCGATGTCGTCGACATCGATCTCCCACAGGTCGGTGTCGAAGCCACGCTCGCGTAGCTGCGCATCCATGAACCGTTGCGCGGATTGCTCCGCGCCGCGGGTTGATGCGTGACTGGTGACCTCGGCAAGAAAATCAGTCTGCTCGCTGAAGCGACGATCGATCGCGTCCATTATGTCGTGACTGGCTTGTTTACCCATATTGGTCGATCCTAGAAAGTCGGTAGTTCATTTTCCGGTACCTGCAGCGGTGCTTCTGTCGCCGCCAGCACCTGCTCGAGCGTGGTGCCCTCGGCGATTTCACGCAGCACCAGGCCCTCGGCAAGGATATCAATAACCGCAAGCTCGGTGTAGATGCGATCGACGCAGGCCGACGCGGTTAATGGCAAGCTGCACTCGCGCACGATCTTGGAGCAGCCCATTTTGTCGCAGTGATTCATCATGATGAC
>Ga0265303_10002348_pt1 | contig 11689 bp, 11 predicted proteins | sample Helome_2_FD_192494 | JGI IMG/M metagenome (GOLD analysis project Ga0265303, IMG submission 192494) | Marine sediment microbial communities from subtidal zone of North Sea - Hel_20160317 (Illumina Assembly) | ecosystem: Environmental > Aquatic > Marine > Subtidal zone > Sediment ...
TGCCGCGGTAACGGTTGCCAGCGCCTGCGGTTACCTGGTCGCGAATGTGATTTTCGAACACCCGCCGTTATTTTTAATCGACTTTACCAGCAGTTTCCGGGGGATCGAGTTCGTCCTGTTTGCAGTCGAGGGTATAGCCTGCGGGGTACTTGCTGTCGTGTTTATGAAGTTACTGCAACAGACCGCAAATTTGTCGTCGCGGATTAAAGTGCCCGCGGCACTCAAGCCGATGGTGGCGGGATTCATCGTTTCGCTGGTGGCGTTACAGGTACCCGAAGTTCTCGGTGCCGGACAAGAGGTGTTCCGCCTGGCGTCGTTAGGCGGCACTTATAGTGCCGATACCCTGCTATTGATCCTGGTTTCGAAGCTACTGGTCACCGTGCTTTGCATCGGCTTTGGTTTTGCCGGTGGTGTCATTTTTCCTGCGCTGCTGATTGGCGTCCTGTTTGGCGCCCTGTTCGCACTGATGGTGCCGGAATTATTGCTAAGTGATTACTCCGGGTTATCGGCGTATGCGGTTTGCGGCATGGTCGCGGTTATGAGCCCGGTCATTGGCGCACCGATGACCGCGCTGCTGTTTGTGTTCGAATTCACCCGCAGCTACGAAATTACGATCGCTGCGATGGTTACCATCGTGTTTGCCAATCTGATCGCTTTCCGATGGTACGGGCGCTCGCTGTACGATAACCAGCTGATGGCGCGGGGTATCGATCTATCGATGGGCCGCGAGCGCGCTTATTTAATGCATCACAAGGTCGCGAACTTTGTTGTCGACTCACTTCCTGTGGTTCCACAAAACGCTGATCTCGCGTTTTTGCGGGAGCAAATGGCGGCAAAATCGACTGCGACCGCTGTTATTGTCACCGCAGACAGCCACTATCTTGGTCAGATTTTTCAACATCAACTGCACGAGCAGGATGACAATGCCAGCGTTGGATCGATCGAGCTCCAGCACGGAACTGAATTCGATGAGAACACCAGCATCTGGGAGGCGATGGAAACCATGCGCAGTTATATCGGGGAGGCCATAGCAGTGGTTGACCGCCGCAGCGGCCGTTACCTGGGCGCCGTCCCCGAAGCCGTGGTGATCAACGCCTATCTCGACGCAGCCCAGGAGTTACGTCGTGAAGAGTACGAGGTATAAGCAATGGATTTATATCAACTGATCATCAACCAGGCTGCTAACGCGCTCGATGAAGACGTCGGCAGCGGCGATATCAGTGCCGAGTTGATCGACGCAGATACCCGTCTTGATACCGAACTGCTGGTGCGCGAGGATGCAATACTCTGCGGTTGCCAATGGTTCGACGAAGTTTTTCGACAATGCGATGCAAAAATCGACATCCGCTGGCAGGCGCAGGACGGCGATCAACTCACTGAAAATACGGTTATCTGCGAGGTTTCGGGGCCCGCGCGGGGTCTGCTGACCGCGGAACGCAGCGCGTTAAATTTCTTACAAACCCTCTCCGGCACCGCAACCCTGACTCGCGAGTATGTCGACAAGGTATCGCATACCCGCTGCAAAATTCTCGATACTCGCAAAACCATCCCGCAGCTGCGTTTTGGTCAAAAATATGCGGTGGCCTGCGGTGGCGGCAGCAATCATCGTATCGGCCTGTTTGATGCTTTCCTGATCAAGGAAAACCACCTCGCCGCCTCGGGTAGCATCGCTAAAACAGTCGCCCGCGCCAGGCAAATGCATCCACAGAAGCTGCTCGAAGTTGAGGTCGAAAGCCTGGCGCAATTGCAACAGGCGATCGAGGCCGGGGTCGACCGTGCCCTGCTGGATAACTTTTCCATTGCCGGGATGAAGCAGGCGGTCGAAGTTAATGACGGCCGCATTGAACTTGAAGCATCCGGTAACGTCGACCTGGAATCGGTTGTCGAAATCGCCACTACCGGGGTCGACTATGTTTCAATCGGTGCATTGACCAAAAACCTGCGCGCCATCGACTTCTCACTGCGTTATCGCTAGCCAGTCGACCCGTGGCTTGCGACCTTCCAGGCCAGCCTTTGCGGACAGCAACTACCGGATGCCCAACCTTTTAACCGCGCTCGGTACCGTAGAACCCGGTATTTAACAAACCTATAATTGACTTTGACAGAAACGATTTGGTATTCGACTACCGGTTGTCTAAGGTCCACGTCATAGCGGTATTAACCGGAACGGATTGAGATCGCGCACCAATCTTTTCTAATTCCTCTGCTATTATTTACTGTTAACAATAACTTAGAGTCGCCAGGTAAACCCTGAACGCAGGAGTCTCGGCATAAACGGAAGTGGCATTCTGATCAACCTGATAGGTGGTGTAGCCCTCCTGTTGTGGGGTCTGCGCATGGTGCGGATCGGCATATCTGAAAGCTGGGGTAGCGAAATCCGCAGCGCCCTCGGGGCCAGCCTTAATAATCGCTGCAAAGCCTTTTTATCCGGTATTGGCGTGACCATGCTACTGCAAAGCAGCAGCGCTACCGCCTTGTTAACGTCATCGTTCAGTGGCCAGGGGCTCCTCACCACCGCGACCGCGCTTGCCATCCTGCTTGGCGCCGATGTCGGCACCACGCTGGTTGCACAAATACTGACCTTCGATTTATCGGCCCTGTCGCCGATATTAATTGCGCTTGGCGTAGCCTTGTTCACCTATTCGCCGGGAGGGCGTCTGCGCGATATCGGTCGCCTGTTGCTCGGGATTGGTATGATGCTACTGGCGCTTAAACTGATCGTAGCGGCATCACTGCCGATGCGTGAATCCGTCATCATCCAGCAGATATTTATCGCCCTCGGCGAAGACCTGGTGCTGGCCGTGATTTTCGCCGCGATTATCGCCTGGGCATCGCATTCGAGCCTCGCCACCGTACTACTCGTGATCGCACTCACCAGCACTAACTCGCTGGACCTCACGGTTGCCCTGAGCCTGGTGCTAGGCGCCAATATCGGCGGCGCGATACCGCCCTTTATCGCCACGCTCGGCGCCAACCGCACGGCTAGACAACCGCCGCTGGGTAATCTGCTGTTCCGAATTTGCGGCGTGGTCATGGTATTGCCTTTCATCGGCATGATCGCCACCCAACTTGGCTCGCTCGAAATCAACGATGCTCGCCAGATTGCAAACTTTCACATGCTTTTCAATATTACGTTGGCGATCGTTTTCCTGCCCCTGATCGACCGCATGGTTGCACTCACTGCGCGCATGATCCCCGAGGACAAGGTGGAAACCGACGAGATGGAGCCCAGGAAGCTCGACCGGAGCGCCTTCGAAACACCGCTGGTGGCACTGGTCAATGCCGAACGTGAGATCTTGCGCATGGGAGAAGTGGTTGAGCACATGTTTTGCAATACTTTTACCGCGCTCAAAACGAATGATCACCTGTTGGCAAAGCGCACTCGCAAGATGGATCGGCTAGTCAACCAGTATTACGATAATGTAAAACGTTACCTGACCGCGCTGGCACGTGAGACACTCGGTGAAAAGGAAAGCCGTCGCTGTAACGAAATCCTGAGTTTTGCCACCAACCTGGAACATATCGGTGACATTATTTCAGGCGATCTGATACGCAATATCCTGCGCAAGAAACTGGTTCCCGGCAATCAGATGTCGCCAGAGGATCGCGAGGATGTTGATAACCTCTACCAGCCGGTGCTATCGGGATTTCAACTATCATTCAGCGTTTTCGCGTCGAGCGATATTGCAACGGCGCGACAGTTGCTGGCCGGGAAATACAAGTTCATCAAGCGCGAGAAAAAGGCGGTGATGAACCACCTGCAGAAGATTCGTGACGACGCCAGCTATGATTCGCAGCTGAGCGCCATGCAGCTCGACATACTGCGCGACCTCAGGCGCATCAACTCGTATCAGGCCGCGGTCGCCTACCCGATTCTGGAAGAGGCCGGCCATTTACGCAGCAGTCGCCTGCGTCGCAGCAAGTCAAACGAAATCGCTTTACCCCGTGTCGACAGGCCCATGAAACCCTCAACCAGTAGCTAGTCGCCGATTTTCCCGATTACACGGGTGATTACTCCGCCGCTAGCATTTGAGACCCAATTGATGAAACTCGTTCTCAGAAATTGCCTGTTGCTGGTCCTTATCCTGACATCAGTGAGTGGTTACGCAGCGGACGACAAAAAACGTGACGCAGACCAGGCGGCTGGGAAATGGCTCGCGCTGGTCGATGGCCAGCAGTACCTCGAATCCTGGAACCGGGCCGCACTATTGTTTAAACAACAGGTTAGCGCTGATAACTGGCTGCAGGCGATCAGCGCCGCACGCAAGCCCCTCGGCAGTATGATCAGTCGCAAGCTGATAGCGGCAACTTACGCTACCAGCCTGCCGGGTGCCCCTGACGGTGAATACGTGGTACTGCAGTATCAAACCACCTTTCAACATAAAAAAAGTGCGCTCGAAACCGTGACGCCGATGCTTGACGACAACCGTTGGCGCGTTTCGGGTTACTACGTCCGCTGAAACCTTATTCAGCCTTCCCGGCTATCACCGCTAAAACAGGGATAACTTGCGGCGATTAGATCAGACAGACTCCGATCTTAAAGGTTTAACGCCTGCAGGCGTTCGAGCGTGCCGATATCGGACCAAACCCCGGTGAAAAGTTCACCCGAAACCTGCTGCTGCTTCGCCGCCGCACGCAATAGCGGCGTGAGCGCCTGCTTGCCCGGCACCAGTCCATCAAAGAAGCTGCGTTGATACTGCGCAATTCCGCTGAACGTGTAGCGCGTCGGGCCGTCATTACCGACCATCGATTCAGCCAGGCTGAAATCCCCTTGCGAATTATGCTGCGGATTTTCAACCAGCACCAGGTGCGCGCTGCTGTGCGGACGTTTCAGCCCGGCAAAGTCGTAGTCTGTGAAGATGTCCGCGTTGACGACGATAAAACGCTCACCCAGCAGCGGTAATGCCTGCAATATGCCACCCGCAGTCTCGAGGGCTTCAGGCTCATCACTGTATTCGATCGTCACCTTGAAATCCGCTCCATTACCGAGGCGGTCGCGAACCTGGTTTCCCAGCCAGCTGAGATTGATAACAATTTCGGTGAAACCCGCCCTCGACAGGGCTTCGAGATGGTGCTCGATAAGCGGTCTGCCCCTCACCTCGAGCAGGGGTTTGGGAACGGTATCCGTCAGCGGGCGTAAACGTTCACCTCGTCCGGCGGCCAGGATCATTGCTTTCATGTATTTTTCACCGCGTCATCTGCGCTTCGATCCGCTGACTCAAGTTGAGCTGTTCGATGATCGAGAATAATCCTGCCATCGATTTCTCGCCAGCGCTTATCTGCTTCACGTATTCGAGCGTGCGCGGAATATCTTCAAGGTAGCGCGGCTTGCCATCACGGATATTGAGGCGCGAGAATATCCCGATCGCCTTGAGATGGCGCTGCAGCCCCATCAGGTTAAACCAGTGTTTGAATTGTGCCGCCTCGACATCAACCAGTGCGTTGGCACGTGCAAGCGCGTAGTAATCCAGCGCCAGTTGATCGATACGCTGCGGGGGCCAGGCGATATAGCAATCGCGCAGCAGCGAAACCAGGTCGTAGGTAAGCGGTCCTTTCACCGCGTCCTGGAAATCCAGGATCCCGGGATTTCGCGGGTCGACTTTCATCAGGTTACGCGAATGGTAGTCGCGGTGAACGAACACCTGCGGCTGGGCCAGGGCATTTTCTACCAGGGTCTGTTTGACCGAATGCCAGTTTGCCTGTTGCTGCCGGTCGAGAGCAATACCCAGCAGTTTCTGCAGAAACCAGTCGTGAAAAAGATCCATCTCCTGGTTTAACAGCGCTTCATCATAGGGCGGCAAATCATCGGCGCTAATCGAGGTTTGCATCACCAGCAAGGCCGCGAGCGCTTCCGCGTAAAGCGGTCCCTCGGTTTCCGGATTCAGTTGCGAGAGGTAGTCATCACGTCCGAAGTCGGTCAGCAACAGGAATCCCGCATCGAGATTTTGAGCGATAATCTCGGGGGCATTCAACCCCGCACTGCGCAGTTTTTGTGCCACTTTGATGAACGGCCCGCAGGACTCTTTATCCGGCGGCGCATCCATGACAATGAGTGACTCGCCGCCTGTTTGCAGCCTCAGATAAGAGCGAAAACTGGCGTCCTCCGAAGCCCGGTCCAGGCTGTAATCCCGATAGCCGAGTTGATCCAGCCATTGTTTTAATCGTGTCGACCTGTCACTCATTTGGCGGTTGCGGCTGCGATTCTGTTAAAAGGCCGGTATTATCCGGTTTTTAATTACCCAAACGCAATAGAACTGATGAGTGCAATCGAAAACCTGCTGCAGGTAATGAGGGACCTGCGTCACCCAGACAATGGCTGTCCCTGGGATATTCGTCAGACCAGCGCCTCGATCGCCGGCTACACGCTCGACGAAACCCATGAATTACTCGATGCAATCGAGCGCGACGATACCCAGAACCTGAAAGAGGAACTGGGTGACCTGTTGTTCAACATCGTCTTCCACGCGCGTATTGCGGAAGAAAAGGGTCAATTCACTTTCGATGATGTCGCCCAGGGGATCACCGATAAAATGCTGCGCCGACATCCGCATGTGTTCGGTGAAACACGCGACCAGGCGCTCAGCGACGAAACCTTGTCACAACAGTGGCAGGCGCATAAGCAACAGGAAAAATCGGGGCAGCCAAAGCCGGACCTCGGCACTGACCAGGGCTCGAACTCGGCCATTTATCGGGCCCGCCAGATACAGAAGGATGCCGCCGAATTCGGCTTCGACTGGCCCGACATCAACCCGGTTTTTGATAAACTCGAGGAGGAACTGGCCGAGTTGAAGCACGCTTTCAACAGCGGCAACCGCGAGGCTATCAGTGACGAGATCGGGGACCTGATGTTCGTCTGCGTCAATCTCGCCCGCCACGCCCGGGTCAACGCCGAAATGTCATTGCGCAACACCAATCAAAAATTCCTGCGCCGCTTTGCTTACGTGCAGCAACAAATGAAAGATGCCGGTATCGAAATGGAGCAGCAGCAACTCGAACGGATGGAACATTTCTGGCAGGAATCCAAAAGCAGAATCGGATGATATGCAAACCATAACCAGGAACAGGCTACAAACCGAGCAGAGAATCCTCAAAGCGGTGGGTTCGATTTTGCTCGAGCAGGGATATCCCGCGGTCGGCGTCAACGCCATTGCGCGCCAGGCGGGTTGCGACAAAGTATTGATTTATCGCTATTTTGGCGGTTTTGAAGAATTACTGCTGGCGTTTGCACAGACCACTACGCTGTGGTGGGAGGTGGATGAAATCATCACCGAAACGGCCGCCGATTGCGCCACCATCGCGCTACCCGATTTCCTCCAGCACCTGCTGAGTCGTTACGTCGCGGCACTCGAAGCGCGCCCGCTGACGCTTGAAATCATGGCCTGGGAAATGTCAGCGCAAAACAACCTGACCAATAGCCTGGCACGCATTCGCAGCGAGCGCGGCATGGAACTGGTAAAACGCGTACGCGCTTTCTATCATCAACCAAATATTGATATCGGCGGTGCACTCGGCGTTTTTGGCGCCGCAATAAACTACCTGATCATCCGCACCCGCAAGCAATCGCAGCAGTATAAAACCGAGGAATGGTGGCGCCTGCAACAGACCATTGGCAAGCTCCTGCAGGTTTATGCCGACCGATAGTCCTCGGGTTCTGCGCCTTGCCGATATTGAGGCTGCCCGGCTAACCCGGCTGCTGCAGAAATTCGGCTTAGAGTTGAGACATTGCAAGGGCGGTGAACCCATTCCGTATAGCTTCTGGGGAGATGAAGAAGCCGGTCTGAGAGGCAACCGGATATACGCCCGCGGCGACACTCCGATCCATTCGATACTGCATGAGGCCTGCCACTATATCTGCGTCGACCCGGCACGACGTCAGGGACTTGACACCGATGCGGGTAGTGACGACGCTGAGGAAAACGCGGTTTGTTACCTGCAAATCCTGCTGGCGGACGAAATCAGCGGTTTAGGGCGCGAACGCATGCTCATCGACATGGATAGCTGGGGATACAGTTTCCGGCTTGGCTCAAGCAAGGCCTGGTTCGAACAGGACGCCGACGATGCACTGTGCTGGCTCGTGAGCCGCAACCTGGTCGATTCCCGGCAGCGACCCCTTTTTCATTGCAACGGGCCAAACGCGTCCCTGAATAACTCCCCAAAAGGCCTCGATCGACCTGATTTTTTCCCCATTTGCGACTAAAGATTTCGCCCTCGTGACCGATAAAGCTATACGGGTAGAGTCATAACTCTGCACATGACCCTATTTACTCGATCACAGGTTAGCAAGCAGGAGCAACTGGGTGGACATCGCAACAATCGTCGGATTCATACTGGCCTACGTCATCCTCGCAGCGGCTATAAGCCTGGGCGGTCCCTTTATCCTGTTCGTCAATGCCCCCTCACTGCTGATCGTCGTCGGTGGAACCTTCGCCGTGACCCTGATGCGCGTCACCATTGGCAATTTCCTTGGATCTTTCAAAATAGGCCTGAAAGGTTTCTTTTACAAACTCGATGCGCCGCAGAACCTGATCGACGAATCGGTCGAACTCGCCAATATTGCGCGCAAGGAAGGTATCCTTGCACTTGAAGGTCGCGAGATCGGCAATGGCTTCCTGGAACGCGGTATCGGGCTCTGTATCGACGGACATGCCCCCGAGGTGGTAAAGGGGTTGCTGGCCAAGGATATCAACATGTCGATCGAGCGTCACACCGTGGGCGCCGATATGTTCAAGGCAATGGCCGTCTATGCCCCGGCGATGGGCATGATAGGAACCCTGATCGGCCTGGTGCAAATGCTGGCGAATATGTCTGATCCCGCTGCCATCGGCCCTGCGATGGCGGTCGCACTGTTAACCACGCTGTACGGTGCGATTATCGCCAACGCGTTTGCGTCGCCGCTGGCAGAAAAGCTGATCCTGATCCGTGGCTACGAAAAACTCAACAAGGACCTGATCCTGGAGTCGATAAATGGCATCCAGGAAGGCACCAATCCCCGGGTTCTGAAGCAACTGCTGAACACCTACCTCCCGGAAAGCAAACGCCAGGAAGAAGAATAGGGATTGCGCGATGAGTGAAGAATGCGATTGCCCTCCCTGCGAGGAAGGCCTACCCCCCTGGCTCGCAACCTTCGCCGACATGATGGCCCTGTTGATGTGTTTTTTCGTGTTGTTGCTGTCGTTTGCAGAAATGGATGTGCTCAAGTACAAGCAGGTCGCCGGCGCGATGAAACTCGCCTTCGGCGTACAGCGTATCGTCAAGGCTACTGAAATTCCAAAGGGCACCAGCGTCATCGCCAAGCAATACAGCCCGGGCAAACCGACCGAGGTAACGCCACTCGAAATCATGCGTGAAAAGACCACCGACGACACCAAGACCAACCTCGACTATAGTGATTCGAAATCCCGCAACGATGGCAGCATGGGCGAAGCCGAGGCCGAGGCCATCGCCCAGCAAAAAGCACAGCGAGAAGCCCAGGCAGAAGCCGAAGAACTGCAGGACGAGTTGGCCGAGGCAATCGGCGATGGCCTGCTCGAAATCGAAGCTTTTAGCGACCGGGTGCTGATACGAATCCGCGAACGCGGCTCCTTCGGCTCGGGATTTGCAGAACTGCAGCAGGAATTCCTGCCGGTACTGAAATTGATTGCCGACGTCCTCAATCAACGCGATGGACACTTCGTCATCTCCGGGCATACTGACGACATCCCGATCGAAACGCGCAGGTTCCGCTCTAACTGGGATCTATCTGCAGCCCGAGCGGCAAGTGTGGTGCACTATTTTATCCAGGAGGGTGACGTCGATCCCGAGCGCATGGAAATCCGGGCGCTCGCCGACAATGAACCCATCGTTCCTAACGATAGCTGGGAAAATCGGGCGAAGAACCGTCGGGTCGAAATTAGCGTGCTGCATGGCAACCGGAGTGCGATTACGGGAGATTCGCCCGCGCTCAATGTCGATTATGTTCAAGAGCCCGATGGTTAAGCCTGACGATGACCCGGGAAAGACGGCGCTATTATCGAATTAACGACGAGGTCTCACTCGCGGTTGAGCCGATTAGTAAGACAGATATCGACGCACGTCTCGAAGACTTCTGGAAAAACGAGCACGCGTTTTCGATTCGTAACAACTACAATTTTCAAATCGAACAGCATATCGCTGATCGCCACAAAATCGAAAGCAAGATGCCAGAGCTGGGACGCTATCTCGCGGTGCTTGAAAAACAGATTGAACGCCTTACCAATAAACTCACCGCTGATGACAACGACCACGCCATGACCCTGAAGTCGGTCAACCTCAGCGCACAGGGTATCGCCTATTGTGACGACCAGATTCCGGAGCAGGATGCAGCGGTAGAGCTGAAGTTAAAACTATTGCCCTCGGGCCTCAGGCTTGTCATTATTGCCCGGGTTGTATTGGTCGAAAAGGATCAGGGTCAGGACCAGGGTAAATATCGAGTATCACTGGATTTCGAACACCTGCACGAAGCTGACCGCGAAATCCTGATCAAGCACGTACACGGCAAACAAATGGAATCACTGGGCAGCGCACAGGTAATCTAACCGACGATGACCGAACAAGCAGCGAAATCGTGGCTATCGGATCATCATGAAATAGTGCCGGCGCTCGAAATCTTTCACCGCCAGGCACTCGAGATCCTGGAAGACCACAGCAAAACCGTACGCGATCTGGCCGATATTATCGCACTCGATCCCGGTATGAGCGTGTCGCTATACCACGAAGTCAACGGCAGGCTGCGAAACAGCGGCAAACATCCGATCGAATCGGTTCACGGCGCACTGAGCCTGCTCAGCGACAGTGCCATTGCGGACCTGGTGATGCAGCATAAAGTGCTCGACCAGACGCATCCCGATGCGTTGCGACGGCAGGCGTACCACCAGTTGATGAGCCGCAGCTTTCACCTGCTGGCACAACTGGATCGCTTTATAAGCCTGCAGGGAATTCACGCCATCCACGAGATCCGCAGTGCTGCCTTATTGCACAACATCGGTGAGTTCTGCGCCTGCCTGTTCGATCATGCGCGTTACCAGCAGTACCAGGCCCGATTCCGGGAAGTGGGGGTGGACGCCAACAGTGCCAAACCTGTTTTCGGCTTCGATTTCCACGAACTCGGGCGCCAGTACGCGGCAAAATCGTATCTACCCGCCCTGCTTACAGAATCGCTGGATGAGAACATACCGTCCGGCCGCAAGGCACGCCTGATACAGCTCGCCGCTGATGTTTCACACCAGGCCGAGGTAGGCTGGTATCACTCGGCGATGAAAGCGACCGAGGAAGTCTGTGCAGCCTATCTCAACCAGTCGCTAGACGGCTTTGACAAGCAAATACAGGCGATCGCGATCGCGTGCGCGCGCAACAGCCCGTTTGACGACGTATTGCCGGCCGCGGCGCGCCTGATTATGCTGCCCGATCTGGAAACATCGGCACAACCAGCACCGGAGATTGTCGAAAATCGAGAATCCGGGGGAGATGAATTCGAACACCGCATCAAGGCCCTGTTACGAACGGCGCATCCCACCCAGGCACAACTGCTGGATCTGTTGCTCGATCATTTACACGATGATTTACACCTTACGCGAGTGGTGCTCATGCTGCTGTCCAGGGATAAGACCAGGCTTGGGACGCGCGCCGGCAGGGGGATAGACGAGCATTCTCCGATCCGAACACTGGTCATCGA
>Ga0265303_10002349_pt1 | contig 11687 bp, 8 predicted proteins | sample Helome_2_FD_192494 | JGI IMG/M metagenome (GOLD analysis project Ga0265303, IMG submission 192494) | Marine sediment microbial communities from subtidal zone of North Sea - Hel_20160317 (Illumina Assembly) | ecosystem: Environmental > Aquatic > Marine > Subtidal zone > Sediment ...
CGTGGAGTGGATGGCGGCAAACATGACCGGGCAGTCGCATATACCGATGATCATCAACCGGCAACATGCGCCCCAGCTGCCCGATGTGCTGCGTGATCCACTCGCCGAGTCGTGGGAAATGTATGTCGAGGCCTCGACCGGGGCCGGGCTCGAGGTGCCGCGCAACCGCGACCTGACCACCAGCATGATGCGCGTCTGGGCCGGCAGCGAGTTCGTTACGCGCGCCTGTATCGACGACCCGTCCCTGGTGACCGGGTTTCTGGACGACGGTTGCCTGCTGGCGGATTATGCCGCGGGCGAATACCCGCGCAAGCTTGCACGTCTCCTCGAGGATGTACGTGATGCGGAGATGCTGGGTCGTCGTCTGCGTGAATTCCGGAATCGCGAGATGGTACGTATCGCCTGGCGCGATCTTGCCGGCTGGGCGCCGCTTGACGAAGTATTGCATGACCTCACTGCACTTGCCGATGCCAGTGTGCAGGTATCGCTGGATAACCTCGGCAAGCGGGCACTGAAGTCGCTCGGCAGGCGGAGTAGATTCTCACCGGCCCTGGTCGTGCTGGGCATGGGCAAGCTCGGTGCGCACGAACTCAATTTTTCATCCGACATCGACCTGATCTTCTCCTATCCCGACAACGGCAGCGGCTGGACCAGCAGGCGTCAGAGCCTGGACGAGTTCTACCTGGAGCTTGGCCAGCAGCTGATCAATATTCTCGATCAAAACACGGAATACGGTTTCGTTTACCGCGTCGACATGCGCCTGCGCCCCTACGGGGACAGCGGTCCGCTGGTCGCGAGTTTCGATGCCATGGCCGACTATTACCAGCTGCAGGGCAGGGAGTGGGAGCGCTACGCGATGATCAAGGCGCGACCGATTGCCGGTCCGGCGCACGATGCCGATACCCTGATGAAATTGCTGCATCCGTTCGTTTACCGGCGCTACCTGGATTTCGGGGTATTCGAGTCCCTGCGCAACCTCAAGGAACAGATCGAGCGCGAGGTCGAGCGCAAGGGGATGCAGGACAACATCAAGCTGGGCCCCGGCGGCATCCGCGAGATCGAGTTTATCGCGCAGGCCTTCCAGCTGGTGCGCGGCGGCCGCGAAGCGACCCTGCAGCAGCGCGGTGTGCTGAATGTACTGGATGCGCTGGCGGTACTCGGTTACCTGCCGGCGGTAGTGGCGGTCCGGCTGGCCGGCGCCTATGTGTTTTTGCGCCAGACGGAGAACCGCCTGCAGGCCTTCGATGACCAGCAGGTACACGAACTGCCCGAGGACGATACCGGTCGCGCGCGGCTTGCCTTCACCATGGGATTCGACGACTGGGAACAGTTCGCCGCTGAATTGCACCGGCACCGTACACTGGTGCAGGAGCAGTTCGAGCAGGTATTTGCCGGCCCGCAGGAGCCGGTTGAGCAGGCGCCCCAGGGCCATGACATGGGCGATGTCTGGCGGGGCGTGACCGAGGCGGGCGATGCGGTTGCCGTACTCGAGACTGCGGGTTATGCGGATGCGGACAGCGCAGTGCGCTGGCTGGAGCAGTTCCGCAACGGTCCGGTCACGCGCTTCCTCGGCGAGCGCGGCCGGCAGCGGCTGGACGAATTGATGCCCATGGTGCTGCAGGGCGTCGCCGGTACCGACCGTCCGCACGAAGTGCTGCGGCGCGTGGGTGATCTGCTGGAGGCAATTTCGGGACGGACTACCTACCTGACACTGCTGGTCGAGAATCCGATGGCGCTGTCGCAACTGATCGAGCTGTGCGCCGCGAGTGTGTGGGTGGCCGGTCAGCTTTCGCAGCACCCGATCCTGCTGGACGAGTTGCTGGATCCGCGCAGCCTCTACAATCCACTGGACCGGGCAGGTTTGCAGGGTGTCTTGCAGGTGCGCATGGCCGGCGTACCGGCGGATGATCTCGAGCAGCAAATGGATCGCCTGCGACGCTTCCAGCAGGCTGCAGCACTGCATGTGGCCGCGGCGGACATCGTCACCGGCCTGCCGGTACCCAGGGTCGGTGATCACCTGACCTGGATTGCGGAAACGGTGCTGGAGACGACCGTGCAGCTGGCCTGGAACCATCTGGTCGCACGGCACGGCCGGCCGGGTTACCTGCTGCACGGCAAGTTGCGCGAGGCCGGTATGGCCATCGTCGGCTATGGCAAGCTGGGTGGTCTCGAGCTCGGCTACGGGTCGGATCTGGATATCGTCTTTTTGCATGACAGTACCGGTAACGAGCAGCACACGGCGGGGCCACAGGTGATCGACAACGGCGAGTTCTTTACCCGGCTCAGCCAGCGCATTATCCATATCCTGAACACGTTCACGGCGGCGGGTATCCTGTACGAGGTCGACATGCGGCTGCGGCCAGACGGCAACTCCGGCATGCTGGTGAGCAGTATGGAGGCGTTTGCCGAGTACCAGCGCCGCAGTGCATGGACCTGGGAAAACCAGGCGCTGATCCGGGCGCGGATCGTGGTCGGTGACGAGGAGATCACACGCCAGTTCGAGCGTATTCGCTCGGGCGTACTGGCGCGACCGCGTGAAGCGGCACAGCTGCAAGAGGAAGTGATGGAAATGCGCCGGCGCATGCGCGACGAGCTGGACCGGTCCGGGCGCGGCCGGATCGACCTGAAACACTGTCCCGGTGGTATCGTCGATATTGAATTTATGGTTCAATTCGCAGTCCTGCACTGGTCGAACAGGCACGCCGGCCTGCTGCGTTATACAGACAATCTGCGGCTGCTCGAGGTACTGGCGGCCGAGGGCCTGTTGCCGGCCGACGAGGTCGAGGTCCTGTCTGCCGCCTATTGCGCGATCAGGCAGCGAATCAATCACCGGGTCCTGCAGGATGAGTCGTCGGTGGTCGATGACAGTGTGCTGGCCGATGAACGCAAGGCGGTGAAGGCAATCTGGGAGCGGTTGATGGGCGAGTCGTAGGGCAAAATCGGGGACAGACCACGATTTTTTCTCCGTTTTTTTACCCTGTCGGGAGGGGGATTTATCACGGCGGAAAAAACGTGGTCTGTCCCCGATTTGCTCCTTTGTGCACCGTTTCGGATGCGAAAAATGCACCGTATATTTGTAGAACATAGCAGTGGAGAATACGAGTATGTCTATGGCGGATCAGGACGGTGTCATCTGGATGGACGGGGAGCTGGTTCCCTGGCGCGAGGCGCAGGTCCATGTGCTGACACACACGCTGCATTACGGCATGGGCGTGTTCGAGGGCGTGCGCGCCTACAAGGCCGAACAGGGTACGGCGATCTTCCGCCTGCCGGAACACACGCGTCGTTTGTACGGTTCCGCCCATATCATGAACATGCCGGTTCCCTGGGAGGCCGCCGAGATCAGCGAGGCGCACAAGACGGTGGTGCGCGAGAACGGGCTCGAGTCGGCCTATATCCGCCCGATGTTTTTCTATGGCGCCGAGGGGATGGGCCTGCGTGCGGACAATCTCCGGGTGCACGGGATCGTGGCGGCCTGGGAGTGGGGCGCCTACCTGGGGGCCGAGAACATGGAGAAGGGGATCCGCATCAAGACCTCTTCATTCACGCGGCATCACGTGAACATCACCATGTGCAAGGCCAAGGCCAACGGTCATTACATCAATTCCATGCTGGCACTGAACGAGGCGCTGACCAACGGCTATGACGAGGCAATGCTGCTGGATGTGGACGGTTTCGTGGCCGAGGGCAGCGGCGAGAATATCTTTATCGTGCGTGATAACGTGATCTATACGCCGGACCTGACCTCGGCGCTGGAAGGCATCACGCGGGACACCATCACAAGGCTGGCCGCCGATATCGGCCTGGAACTGCGCGAAAAGCGCATCACGCGCGACGAGGTGTACCTGGCAGACGAGGCCTTCTTTACCGGCACCGCCGCCGAAGTGACACCGATTCGCGAAGTGGACAACCGGGCGATTGGCAACGGCACCCGTGGTCCGGTGACCGAGCAGCTGCAGTCAATGTATTTCGATGCGGTCCACGGGCGGCTTAAGAATTACACTGACTGGCTGACGGTGGTTTAGTACGCCATCGTGCCTGTTGGCCGTTGCTGCAAACACCGTGTCATTCCTGCACCCGCCTTCGCGGGGACAGGCTCCGGCGGGAATCCAGCCATGAAGGACAGCACACTTTTCCAGACTGGATCCCCGCCTTCGCGGGGATGACGGGGAGAAGAATCACTCCACCACCGCGGGGATGACGGGGAGAAGAATCACTCCATCATCTGTGCATTGTGCAGGGTCCAGTAGGCGCCGCCCCGATCGAGCAATTCGCGGTGTGAACCGCTTTCGATGATGTGTCCATCCTCCAGCACCACGATGCGGCCGGCATGCTCGATGGTGGACAGGCGGTGCGCGATGATGATTGACGTGCGGCCTGCCATGAGCGTATTCAGGGCGTCGTGAACATGCCGCTCTGATTCCGTGTCCAGGGCCGAGGTCGCTTCGTCCAGGATCAGAAGCGGGGCATTTTTCAGCAGTGCACGTGCGATGGCCAGCCGCTGACGCTGCCCGCCCGAGAGGCGTGCACCGTTTTCGCCGACCAGTGTCTCCAGGCCGTCCGGCATGTTACGGATAAATTCCATGGCGTGTGCCGCTTCGGCGGCTGCAGTGATCGATTCGGTTGAAACATCCTGTGTTTCACCATAGGCGATATTGGCCGCCACGGTATCGTTGAACAGCACGATATCCTGGCTCACCAGTGCTATTTGCCGGCGCAGGTCGACAAGCCGGATGTCCTGCAGGTCAATACCGTCAAGCAGTACCTGGCCGCTGTCGGGCTGGTAAAAGCGCGGCACCAGCGCGGCCAGGCTGGTCTTGCCGCTGCCGGATCTGCCGACCAGTGCAATGGTCTCGCCCGGCTGTATTTCGAGATCGACCGCCTCGAGTGCGGTTGCTTCGTCCTCCCCGTAGCGCAGGCTGACATTCCTGAATTCGATGTGCCCCCGGGCCCGTACCAGGTGCCTGCTGCCGGTATCGGCTTCCGGGTTTTCGCCGAGCAGTTCGAAGATGGATTCCGACGCCGCCAGGCCGCGCTGCAGCTGTTCGTTCATCCTGGTGAGGTGCTTGATTGGAGAAAACAGCAGTCCCATTGCGCCGAAGAAGGCGACGAAGGTGCCGACCGTGAATTGTTCGCCGAGAGACTGCGATGAGGCGATGTAAATAATGAACGCCAGTGCTATGACTGCGATGATTTGTACGATCGGTACATTGGCGGCCGAAGTAGCGATTATTTTCAGGTTCATGTGGCGCACCCGATTCGCTATGGAATCGAAACGTGTGTTTTCGTATTGCTGGCCGCCGAACAGCTTGACGACGCGGTTGCCCTTGATGCTCTCCTCGATAATATGAGTCATATTGCCCATGGCGTTCTGCAACTGTGTGCTGAGCCGCCTGAGCCGCGCACTGAACAGCAGCACGACCAGCCCGATAGTTGGCACGATAATCAGAAAGACCAGTGACAACTTCCAGTTGATGTAGATCATCAGGGCAAGCAGACCGAGGACAGACACGCTGTCGCGGACCAGGATCAGCAGAACGTTGCTGGCGGCAGAGGTGACCTGTTCGACATTGAACGTGATCTTGGAGATTAGTGTACCGGTCGGATTTTCATCGAAATAGCGACTGGGTAGTAAAAGCAGCCGGTTGAACATCTCGGAGCGCAGGTCCTTGATGACCTTGCCGGCCACCCAGTTGAGCCCCACGGTGCTTACGTAGCTGGAGGTGCCGCGCACAACGAACAGCAGGATGAGCAGGACCGGCATCAGGCGGATGGTGCCCGGATCCTTCTCGATAAAGCTGCCATCGAGCAATGGCTGCATCAGTGCGGGGATGGCCGGCTCGGTCATGGCCAGTATCACCGTGCTGAGTATCGCTACTGCGAACGCTTTCCAGTACGGCGCCACGTAGCGCAGCAATTGCAGATAGAGATCCTTGCTGTTTGTTGGTCGGTCCATTCAATAGCAGGCTTCGGGGTTGGCCGGGCCGCCCGGCAAGCAGGCATGGTCCGGGTATACCCTGCTATAATGCCACACATTTCCGGTTGGGCGCCCGGCGATTCCGATGTGCAGGAGACAACAATGCCAAACCCAAATACTGCTGACAGGGCAGGCCATGCTGATCTGGTCGAGGCGAATGCCGAGAACCATTACGAGGTTACGCGCGCGGAGCTGCCGCTGCATTGCCCGCTGGACGGCATGAGCCTGTGGAATTCACATCCGCGTGTTTACCTGTCGATCGAGGAGACCGGCAAGGCCAGGTGTCCCTATTGCGGTGCTGAATATACCCTCAAACTGTAATTTCATTCCTGATCACAGCCCATGGTAGCGAGCCGCTGCCCGGTAATCGCCTGGTGTTTTACTGATGGCAAGGCCGGCCATGAAAACCAGGTACAGGGATTGCTGACGGCACTGCGCAGGCATACCCCGGTCGAGGATTTCCCCATTTCCGCTGACGGCCACCGTTACCCGTTCTGGTCACTGTTGACCGGTCGCGATGCCACTGGAGCGGGATTGCCTGATCCGGATCTGATCGTGGGCGCTGGTCGTGCCACTCACCTGCCCATGCTGGCCGCCCGCCGCGCGCGCGGCGGGCGCGTGATCGTGCTGATGAAGCCGGACCTCCCGCTGTCCTGGTTCGATCTGTGCATCATCCCCCGCCATGACAGGCCACGCCGGCTGCCAAATGTCATGACGACGCGCGGCGTGCTGAACAGGATTCACTACCGTGCGGACAAGGACAAGACGGCCGGGCTGTTCCTGGTGGGCGGCCCCTCGGCGCATGTCGACTGGTCGAGTGAGGCCCTGTTCGGCCAGATCAGCGAGGTACTGGAGCAGGCGCCCCGGATCCGCTGGCAGCTCGCGACTTCGCGCCGTACGCCGGCTGACTTCGTGGATATGCTGCGCCGGCACCCGTTTGCGCAGATGAGTGTGGTGCCGGTAGAGGAGGCCGGGCCCGGCTGGTTGCCGGAGCAGCTGGGTGTTGCCTCGGTCGTATGGGTCAGCAGCGACAGTGTTTCCATGGTGTACGAGGCACTGACCTCGGGTGCAGCGGTCGGTCTGCTGTCGGTCCCCTACCGCAAGCAGCATGACCGGCTGGCCGGTGGCCTGCGTGAGCTGCAGACGGCGGGCCTGGTGACGGCTTACGAGGACTGGCGTCGCGGACGGGTACTGCAGCACCCGCCTGAACCACTGGACGAGGCTGGCCGGTGTGCGCAGTGGATACTGGACGAATGGCTGGCGGACGACTAACCGTACTGCAAATCCTGCCCGCACTGGAAAGTGGCGGGGTCGAGCGTGGCACGCTGGAGGTGGCGGGGGCGCTGGTGGAGGCAGGGCACCGTGCTATCGTGGTCTCTTCCGGCGGGCGACTTGTGGACCCGCTCGTTGACAATGGCGCGGAACACATCCGTATGCCGGTCGGGCGCAAGTCGCCCGCCACGCTGTTGCAGGTCCGGCCGTTGCGCCAGGTGCTGTTGAATGAGCAGGTCGACATCGTGCATGCGCGCTCCCGCATCCCCGCGTGGATCGCATGGCTGGCCTGGCGCGGGATGCCGGCCGAACATCGGCCCCGATTTGTCACGACGGTGCATGGGCTCTATTCGGTCAACCGGTACAGCGCCATCATGATGCGGGGTGAGTGCATCATTGCCGTATCCGACACAGCGCACAAGTACATTCTCGACAATTACCCTGCCGTTGATCCCGGACGCGTCGCTACGATATATCGTGGAGTGGATCCGGGTGAATTTCCGTATAACTTTCGACCGGATGAAGTATGGCGTGAATCCTGGTACAGCAAATATCCATTCTTGCGGAACCGCAAGGTGCTGACACTGCCGGGCAGGCTGACGCGCCTGAAGGGGCACGAGGACTTTATTCGCCTGATTGCCGTGCTGGTGGCAGACGGCCTGGATGTCCATGGTCTGATCGTTGGTTACCTCGATCCAGAGCGCAGGAAATACATCGACGAATTATACAAACTGATCGCTGACAGTTCACTTGAAGACAGAATAACCTTTACCGGGCAGCAGTCGGATATGAAAAATATTTATGCATGTTCGAATGTTGTAATGTCATTGTCCTCGAAACCTGAATCATTCGGGCGTGCCGTGGCCGAGGCATTGTCTCTGGGTGTGCCGGTCGTGGGTTACGGGCATGGCGGTGTGGGGGAGATCCTGGGCAGATATTTTCCTGCCGGTAGTGTTTCGGCCGGCGATACAGGCCTGCTGGCGGAAAAGATCACGAGCATACTGGACGGCCCTGCACGAATAACCAGGCAGGAAATAATTACCCGGCAGGCGATGCTGGAGCAGTTGCTGCAGCTTTACCAGGAGCAGGCACCATCGCAGCAGCAATGAACTTTATGACTCTGAGAATGCGTATCGAAATGCCGGTGACAGGGTACAGGGACGGGTGAGCTCGTGAAGATTGCCTGCTTTGTCAATTCGTTCAACGCAATAAACTGGGGCGGACAGGGTACCTCGGAAGGTATCCGTCATCTCGTTATGAAAGAATACCCGACGGCCGAATTTTGTCCTCTGGATCTGCCTGCGTTGCCCCTGAAAAACTTCAGGTCACTCCGGAATATCCACGACAGGCGGTTGATACGCGCCATTCTCCGGGGGGATCGCGGCGGTGTGGAGGATTCACTCGGGCATCTGGGTATCGATATGGGGATTTTCGAGCCCTATTCACATATCTGTTTTAACGGCGAAGGTGCTATACATTCAGGATCAGGGCATCTGGCGAGATTGCTGGGGATACTTTTTCTGCTGCAGGACAGAAAAGTCATTGCCGCAATTAATCAGACTATAGACCTGGCCAGGACGCCGGCCAAGGAAAAGGCTCTCGTCGCTGTTTACAGCAAACTGCCATTCGTGTCGGTAAGGGAGCCGGTCTCGCTGGACTATGTCAGGTCGGCAGGACTGAAGAATGCAAGGCTAATTCCGGATGCGGTATATGGGTTGCCTAAACTGACAGGCGAGGAAATTGCATCCATCACGAAATCATATGACCTGCCTGACAAATTCGTTGCAGTGACCGGATCTTCGGCATTAAAAAGAAACCGCCACTCTCTGCGGCGTGCGGCGAGGCTGCTGCAGGCAATCCGGTCAATCACAGGGCTTGAGATCGTGTTTCTTGCCAATGCAAAGACTGATATCTGGATTGCTGACAGGTTGAGCGGGCGATTCGGATTCAAAATCATAAAGCCGCCAGTCCGCCATCGCGATGCCAGTGCCATCATCGCTTCCGCGCAGTTGATGATAGGCGGCCGTCAACACCCGAATATCTTTGCTTTTATCTATCGTGTGCCTTACATACCGTTGAAGGGAAACACGCACAAGAATGACGGTGTGGCGCAGCTGCAAAAATATCCAATTGCTCCGCTTGACTGGGAGTGCCCGATGCACCAGCTTGAGGATGCCTGTGATGTCGCTAACCGCTTGAGTATGGACTGGACACTTCCCGAAGTGCGAATCGATAACTACAGGATATTCGGTTAGCGGACAGTGTCCGGTTTAAAAAGTGTAGTTTGCCATGTGCGGTTTATTTCAGGTTATCAGCAGGCGCGATACGCCCATCATCTGACAGGCCCCGGACACCTTGCCCGGCTATTCCTCCAGGTCCGGCAATCCATGCTTGTTACTGATGCCCCTTTGTGTAGACTGTTTCATGAGGGTTGTCTCCTGTGGTTCTGGTTGAAAGTTCGCGCTTCCATCAGAACCGATAACCCTTACCCTTTTCAAGTCATGCGTCAGATCTGGTCTGAACTACTTCAGTAAATTACATACTGGATTATGATCAATTCCATCCAAATCATCGGCAGCAAGGGCTCAGGTGGCGCCGAACGTTTTTGCGCGCGCATTATCAATAGCCTGGCTGAGAAAAGCAGTGTAACTGCTATCAACCCACCCAACAGCGCGGTCTCTGAATTAATCAACCCGACTATTAGTCAGTTACACCTTCCCATGCTGTGCAATCTGGATTTCTATACAGGTTTCCGAATCAGGCGCATTGCACTGAAAAACTCTCCAGCTATTATTCAAACATACATGGGGCGATCCACTCGCCTGACACATATTCCACAAGGGAAAGGGCTCGTTCACATCGCAAGACTGGGTGCTTACTATAATCTTGAAAACTACCGGCACGCACACCATTTGATCGGTATTTCAAAAGGTATTTGTGACTACTTGCTGGAAGGTGGCTTCCCTGCAGGCCGAGTGCACTATATTGGCAACTTCGTTGAGCCAGTCACGGCACCTCCCCAAGACGAATTGAATTCCTTGCGTGACAACCTGGGTATCCACAAAGATGCATTCGTCATCGCCTGCGCCGCTCGTTTTCATGAGGTGAAAGGATTGCCCGACCTATTAAACGCCTTTGCCACCGTTCTGGGAAATGCCCCTGAAGCCCGCCTGATTTTGATTGGAGATGGTCCATTAGCAAACGAAATCCGGACGCAGATCCAGTCATTAAACATTGAGCACGCGGTCATTTTGCCTGGGTGGTGTGATCCGGCACCCTATTATCATTTAGCAGATCTAGTCACCAACACATCTCGTAGTGAAGGCCTTGGAAACTCCATGCTGGAAGCCTGGGCATGCGCAAAACCTCTGGTTGCAACTGCAACTCCGGGTGCATCCGGGTTGATTACTCATGGTAAAACCGGCCTGATTACTCCTCTCGGAAACCCTGGCGCATTGGCACAAGCATTTACAAAGCTCATGAATGACCCGGAACTGCGAGCGTCTCTTGCCTCGGCTGGAGCCCATATGATTAATAGCCAGTTCAGTAAAGAGGTCATCACCAGTGAGTACCTGAACCTGTACGAAGAATTGCTGACCAGGGCTCAATAAGACATTACTGACAATATGTATTCAAGCATAAAACTACTCAGCCTGGGTGATTGCAACACACTGGGAATAGTTGATTGTCAGGGAAACGCCTATCCGGAACGCTTTGCCCGTATGCTCAACGCTGAACTCTGCAACTGCGGATTCACCATGTCCTCATTACGAGAAGGAGAAAACTTCTTTAACGCGTACTATGATGAGCGGGTTAACATTATTACACTGCAGTATGGACTCGTCGATTCATGGGAAACATTCAAATACGCCCCTTATGTTTTGTATTACCCCGACAATATCTTCAGAAAGATCGCCCGCAAACTTGCAAAAAAATATAAAAAAATATGCAAAAAACTGGGGCTAAATCGCAGTCTTGGCACCGCCCCGGTGCTATCGCCTGAAAAATTTTCACGAAAGCTGGAAACAATCAAGTCGGCCTGCCGGCCTGACACGACCATTTTTCTTGTTGAAACGGTACCAAGCCAGGATACATCAAGAAACCCGGCTATTTATGCATACAATAAATTGCTTGAAAAAGCGGCAGAAAACGACCAGCGGTGTCTATTCGTCCCCCTGTACGAACACTTTGATCAAAACAGCATACTGTATGCAGATAAAACGCACATAAATGCATCGGGGCACGACTATATCGCTAACAAGCTTTTTGAAAGTTACCAGAAACAAACAAGCAAGCATGAATAACGAATTGCGTCTGTTAATTATATCCGACAAAAAACCAGGTCATGTATCCGGAAGTCTTGGCGTCCTGAAAAGTATGGAAAGTATTATTCCAGTCACATACGAAATATTAAACGTGCGGTTATGGATAAAAGGTG
>Ga0265303_10002350_pt1 | contig 11685 bp, 9 predicted proteins | sample Helome_2_FD_192494 | JGI IMG/M metagenome (GOLD analysis project Ga0265303, IMG submission 192494) | Marine sediment microbial communities from subtidal zone of North Sea - Hel_20160317 (Illumina Assembly) | ecosystem: Environmental > Aquatic > Marine > Subtidal zone > Sediment ...
ATTTTGACGATGCCGATGGCAGACAATTGTTTTTCCCTGATTTCCTGACGGTTGACCCCAACCTGGTACATGGTGACCCCGAGGCCGTGATTGCCACGCTGAATGAAGCACTGGCCGCACACCAGGCAATGACTGGTTCCGAGCGGGGTGGAATCGACCAACCATCGTCGGATTCCAATGCGTTCTTCGATATCTCAGAAAAGACCAACGCTTTTTATGCACAAGGGAATTTCACCTGGCGTATGCTCCGTGGTAATGTAGGTGTGCGCTACCTGGATACCGACGTGACTTCGCGAGGATTCAGGACGATTGAGGGCGAAACCACACCGACAGAAACAGACGGTAGTTATAATTTTTGGTTGCCACGAATCAACCTGGTTGCAGATGTAACTGAAGATTTCCTGATTCGCGCCAGTTGGGGCAAAGACATCAGGCGCCCCGATTTCGACAACCTGTCTACTTCATATTCCTTCAGCACCAGCCCGAACCCTTCCGTAAACCTGGGTAATCCTGGCCTGGAGCCGGAAGAAGTTAAATCTTTTGATATCGGTTTTGAATGGTATTTCGCACCCGGCAGCGTGGTCAGCCTGGGTTATTTCCACAAGAGCCGCACTGGCCTGTTCAGCAAGCTGGAAGAAGATCCGGTTGAAGATGAGAACGGATTCCGTGACACCACCCCGCCTTGTGAAGCCGGCGGCATTTTCAATCCCATTGCCGATCCCAACGTGTTCGCACCGCCGGGAACTCCTCTGGGCGTGTGTGTTCCGACATCTACCTTTATCAACGGTTCTGGAACCGCCAAGCAGAAAGGTATTGAACTCGTCTTCACTTATGACCTCGCGCAGTTCGAAGACAAGCTGGGCTGGGCATCCGGTTTCGGATTCACCGGCAACTATACCTGGCAGGATTTCAATGGTATCGATGAATACCTGAGTGCCTTCAGTCGCCCGACCACGGTCTTCAACGCGCTCGGCGCCGAAGATGTTGTCACTTGGCGGCAGCAATTGATCGATCTGTCTGAGAACGCCTACAACCTGACGCTGTACTACGAAAAGTATGGCCTGTCAGCCAGGCTTCGTTACACTTGGCGTGATGATTATCGTTCAACCGACTTTGGCAGCACGAGCAGTTTTCCCTGGGGTTTCCCGGTTGTGCAAGAGGATAGATCACAGCTCAATGCCAGTGTGAGTTACTTCTTCCTTGATCACTGGAGTGTCAGTGTAGACGCCGTCAACATCACCAGGGAAAAAGTGACCCAAAGCTGTGTCAATTCAGGTGCTCTGCTGTGCTACCAGGGCCTGACAGACCGCCGGATTATTTTTGGTGTTTCCTACGCCTATTAGAATGTAGATCTGCATGTGCCCCATTTGGATGCCATCAATGATGGCATCCTTTTTTTTCAGGGTGTGATTAGTTGCAACACTCCGCGGATGCCCATGAAAGTGGTGACGATGGAAAACAGCAGGATCACGGTGAGCACCCCATTGGCCGTTACGGAGTTTCGATGTTTGCCCATGAGATCGCGCCGATTACCCAGGTACAAAATACAGGCGACCGTCACGGGCAGGATGACGGCATTGAAGGCCTGGGAGACGATCATCACGAACACGGGTCGCGCCCCGAGCATTGGCACAACCAGCCCGAGCAGGGAAATAATACCGACGATGATGCGATACCGCGGCAAAGTCATGTCCCGTTCCGACTCGTTAAAGTCGCACAGCAGCCAGGGCAACATCAGGACATTGGGAAATTGAGACGAAACACCCGCAGCAACGATGCCGATCACGAATATCGTTGTGGCGAACGAGCCGGCCAGGGGTTCGAGCAAGTCAATCATTTGTGTTGCTTTCTCCAGGCCCAGTCCTTCGGCATACAAGGTACCGGCCGCTGCCGCCATGATCGAGCCGCTGATGACGAACATCATCACAACGGCCACGATCGCGTCGTTGCGCTGCTTTCCTCTGTCGGTAATCGTCCAGCCCGCTTCTTTCACCAGGGTGGTGCGGATGATGAACAATCCGGAGAAAACCGTCGTGCCCACCATCGAGGCGATGACGAGGAACGGACCTTTGCCTTCGTCCAGTGGGACATCCGGGAGCGTCGGCACCAGCCCTTTGATGATATCGATCGGCGGTGGCATCAGGATAAAAAAGTTGAGAATGAAGCAGGCGGCCATGATCGCAACGACGACCGCGAGGCTGCGCTCGAAGAACTGTGTTTTTCCATTCCAGAAAATGAAGTACACCAGCGAGACGAAAAAGGCAGCGAACCAGATAGGTGCGATACCGCCATCGACCACGGCTTTCGACCACTCCGAACTGATCTCAGCAACAATGCCCATCACGCCCATGACGCTACCGCTGACCCCGGCAGTCAGTGCGACGATGAAGAACAGGCCGACCAGGGGGTGAATGTGCTGGCGGAAAGCCTGCAGGGCCGTTTCCCCCGTGACCATCGTGAATCGACCATAAACGTTGATCATGAAAAAGGTCGCCAGGCACGATGCGACCATGGCCCACAACAGGGACATGCCGTAGGTCGCTCCCGCCTTGGCCATGGCCGTAACGCTCCCGGTACCAATATTGAATCCCAGCAGGAAAATCCCGGGAAGAAACAAAGCCAGTGTGCTGGATAGTCGGCCGCGCATGAGGCAATACGATAACAGACTCGGGTTCACGCGAGCAGTGAAATTGTTAAGCTGGACTGAAGGCCAGCACGTCGGCACACATGATTGAGGACTTACTGTAATGGAAGAAACCTGGCGCTGGTTTGGGCCCGATGACATCGTCACACTCAAGCAGATCCGGCAAGCCGGCGCCACCGGCATTGTCACCGCGCTCGATCACGTGCCGACCGGTGAGGCCTGGCCCGCTGAGGATATCGAGGCACGCAAAGCTATGATTGTTAGCGCCGGTCTTGGCTGGTCGGTTGTTGAGTCGGTACCCCTGCATAATGACATCAAGACCCGTTCGGGCGAGTTTCGCCGTTATATCGAAAACTACAAACGAAGCATCCGTAATCTCGGAGCAGCCGGGATCCATAGCATTTGCTATAACTTCATGCCGGTTGTCGACTGGACGCGCACCAACCTGAGCTATGAGTTGCCTACTGGTTCCCAGGCGCTGCGTTTCGAAATGACGGACTTCGCGGCTTATGACCTGTTCATCCTGGAACGAGATGGTGCGAAAAACAGCTATGGTGACGACGTGGTCACCCGTGCCTCCAAACGGTATAAAGAAATGTCACCGGGGGCTGTCGTGGCGCTGGAGGAAAACATCATTGCCGGGTTGCCGGGTGGCGAAGGAAGTTACGACCGCGAGGGCATTCGTGCCGCGATCGACCGCTTTTCGAAACTTGGCAATGACGGTTATCGTGACAACCTGTTTAAGTTTCTCAAGGAAATCATTCCGGTGGCTGAAGACGCTGGCGTCGTCATGGCGATCCATCCGGACGATCCACCGTTTTCTCTGTTCGGCCTGCCGCGCGTCGTATCGACTGCCGAAGATGCGCGCGCGTTGCTCAATGCAGTGCCGAGCCCGGCGAACGGCCTGACGATGTGCGCCGGTTCCTACGGCGCGCGTGGTGACAATGATCTCGTGGCCATGATTCGCGAGTTTCATGACCGTATCTACTTTGTGCACCTGCGCAATATCAAGCGCGAGGATGATGGTTCGTTCTGTGAATCCGATCACCTGGATGGCGACAACGACATCGTAGGTATCGTCAATGCCCTGCTCGACGAGGAACAGCAGAGACAGAGCCTGCCTCCCGGACGCTGCAAAATTCCAATGAGGCCGGACCATGGCCACACGATGGGCGATGAAACATCGGACCAGCGCGTGCGGCCCGGCTACTCGTATGCGGGCCGAATGAAGGGCCTGGCGGAATTACGTGGCGTCGTTCACGCGCTAACGGAAATCCGCCGATGAAGAATTTTGTGACACTTGAATTGAAGAGGTTGCTCAGCGAATGAACGTAAGAAACAGCATTGCCATTTACCTGGTGTTCTTAAGTCTGACTTTCACGGCAGCGGCGCAGGCAGGCGAGCACCCCAGGCTGATCCTGACCGAGGCGGGAGTAGAGCAGATTCGTGCGGAACTGGGAGCCGTTCCCCTGTTCGACACCACTTTGAAGAGCGTCAAGGCGGAGGTGGATGCAGAGATCGAACTGGGCATTGATACGCCGGTTCCGAAAGATTACTCGGGCGGTTACACCCACGAGCGGCATAAGCGCAACTTCCTGATCATGCAGATGGCCGGAGCGCTGTACCAGGCCCTGGACGATGAGAATTACGCTAACTATGTGCGCGATATGTTGTTTCAGTATGAAGCGATGTACAAGGATCTTCCCTTGCATCCGAAGGAAAGGTCCTACGCCAGGGGGAAACTGTTCTGGCAGTGTCTGAACGATGCGAACTGGCTCGTCTTTGCAAGCCAGGCGTATGACGCCGTCTACGACTTCCTGTCCGAGGAAGAGCGGGGCACCTTGGAAAAGAATCTGTTCCGGCCGTTTGCCGATCACATTTCCGTGGACAGTCCGCAATTCTTCAACCGGGTACATAACCACAGCACCTGGGGCAACGCGGCGGTCGGCATGATCGGCCTGGTCATGGGCGATGATGAGCTGGTGGAGCGGGCTTTGTACGGCATCAAGGACGACGGCCTCGTGGCCGGCACAAAAGATGATGATGGCGGCTATATCAAGGTGGCAGGGCAGAAAGCGGGGTTTCTCGCGAACCTCGAGGGACCGTTTTCTCCGGATGGCTATTACACCGAAGGTCCTTATTACCAGCGCTATGCGATGTATCCGTTCCTGGTGTTTGCACAGGGGCTGCACAATGTGAAGCCTGAGCTGAAAATCTTCGAATACAAGGATGGAGTGCTGTTGAAAGCGGTTGACGCGCTTTTGAACCTGACGGATGCGGACGGCGAGTTTTTCCCGCTTAACGATGGGCAAAAAGGCATGTCCTGGCAAGCACGGGAACTGGTAACGGCCGTCGACATCGCGTACCTCGTCGGGGGAAGGGATCCCCGGTTATTGAGCATTGCGAAAGTACAGGGACGGGTGCTCCTCGATGACGCGGGCATCGCGGTCGCGGCGGCCATTCGGGACGGTGCAAGCCAGCCATTCGTGAAGCGTTCCATCAACTTCACGGACGGGGCGGATGGCAAACAGGGTGGTGTTGCGGTCCTGCGATCCGGAGATGAGGATTTGACCCTGGTCTTCAAGTACTCAGCCCAGGGCCTGAGTCACGGCCACTACGACAAGCTATCATTTTCCCTCTATGAAGACGGTGACGAAGTACTGCAGGACTATGGCCTGGCCCGGTTCGTCAATATCGAACAAAAAGGCGGCGGAAATTATCTGAAAGAAAATACGACGTGGGCCAAGCAGACCATAGCGCATAACACGATCACTCAAAACGAGACGTCGCATTTCGAGGGTAAGTACGAAGTCGGTAGTCTTCACCATTCAAACCTTCATTTCTATGACGTGGGTAACAGCGAGGTTCAGGTCGTCAGCGCCACAGAATCTAACGCCTACCCAGGCACGGAAATGAGAAGGACCATGGCGCTGATCAAAGACCCGGCTTTCGAAAAGCCGTTTTTGCTCGATATTTTCAAGGTCGATTCTGACGGGAAGAACCAGTACGACTTGCCTTTCTACTTCATGGGCCAGGTCCTGAAGGTCAACTTTGACTACGACATGCCGCTAACTTTGGAAGCGCTGGGAGAAAACAACGGATACCAGCACCTGTACCTGGAAGGTAAAGGCAAACCGGGCTCCGGTAACACGAAATTTTCATGGTTGGATAACGGCAGGTTTTACACCCTGACATCGGCGACACACGCAGATGACCAGTTGCTGTTTACGCGACTGGGCGCCAACGATCCGGAATTCAACCTGCGCAGGGATGCAGCCTTCATGATTCGCAGAAGCAATGCAGGTGATACGTCATTCGCCTCCATTGTAGAGGCGCACGGTGGGTATGACCCTGTTTCTGAAATAGCACTCAATTCCAACAGCAATATTGCGCAGTTGAAGGTTGTGCACGATGACAGCGACTACACTGCCGTCTCAATTGAGACATTGGATGGGAAAAAGCGGCTGTTCATTGTTGCCAATGCTGATGCTTCGCGAGAACATCTGGTGCAAGTTGAAAATGTCATGCATCGATGGGTCGGACCTCATCAATACATAGAGTTGAAGTAGTCGCTGAAGCCTGACGTTAGTCAGTGCGGGCATTAAGAGTTGGGGGCGAGGTGCTCCAGTGAAAAGCGCTTGCGCACCTTCCGCGCCTGCTTTCGGGCTTGCTCAATTTGTTCCGCTTCCGAAGTGGCAATCAGCTTGTTCAGAATGCGCGAGAAATGTTCGTGCATCGCTGCCCTTGCAGCATTCGCGTCACGATTGACCAATGCATCGTAAATATCGCGATGCTCCTCGACTCGAGTCATGCCGTCCATTTCGCAGATCGCTTTATAGGCCTGGAATACCTGGGGCACGTGGTTCCTGACATGCCACATGTGTTCGATGATCGACACGATCATCGAGTTGCGGGTTGCCTGTGCGATTATGCGGTGAAATTTTTCATCGGCGTCGCCGGTGGCAAGGTCGCCAGTTTCGCTTTCTTTCGCCATTTCGTGGAGAGATTCCTCGAGTTCGGCGAGTTCTTCAGGCGTAATGTGGGTTGCGGCAAGGGCGGCGGCTTCGCCTTCCACCAAAGCCCTGGACTCGGTCAGCTCAAAAGGACTGATGTGGTCCAGCCCGTTTGAACCCACGCCATCATGATCCAAAACGTATATTCCGGAACCGGTTTTGACCTTGACATGACCCAGTGCTTCAAGCGCAATGATTGCTTCGCGAATGGTGGGGCGGCTTACCTCGAACCTTTCTGCCAGTTCCCGTTCAGGTGGCAACCTGCCTCCCGCTGGAAAATCGCCGGAATCAATCAGGCTCTGCATCTTGGAGGCAATTGTTTGGTACAGCCTTTTTTCACCTGCCATGCTTAACTTACCCATTCAGTTGGTGGAACGCGTCTTCAACTTATATTACCACAGAAACAAAAATTGGTAATATTAAATTGAAACCATGACTTTTAGCTTAATAAGACCTCTGTTTAAAGTGTTGAATTAACTCCTTGAACAAGATAGCGGATTACTTGAAGACACCGGGCCGTGATTGTGTGTGCAAATTGGTAAACCAATTGTCCGCAGTCTGCCCAAATAATTGGTTGAATAAAAAATTGACCAATCGCTGTTTGATTGGTTATGATGCCTTGTGCCCAAGTATCCAGTCCCTGTGTGGACTGACAAAACTGCAAAATGCCGAACATGTTACGGCATGCAGGAAGCGGGTTAGCTGCCCGACAACAGTAGTCTCGTCAGCTCAGACTTCCTTGAGGAGAGACATTCAAAATGAAATTGAAAGGCCTCAGATGGTTCATCGTTACGCCGGTCGCCATCGCAACAGTAATCAACTACATCGACCGCAACGCGTTGGCCGTGATGTGGCCCGCCATTGAAGGATTGATGCAATGAAACTCAAAAACTTACGCTGGTGGGTCATTACATTGATCGCGCTTGCCACCGTGATCAACTACATTGATCGTCAATCGCTCAGCGTACTGTGGCCGGAAATCGTAAAGGATTTATTTCCTGATGAGTCTTCTTTTGAGCGTAAACAGATATACGCGAATATCTCCGTCATTTTTGTATTCTCCTACGCGTTCGGCCAGGCCATATTCGGCAAGATATTTGACTGGGTAGGCACACGCCTGGGTTTTGTCCTGTCCATTGGTGTGTGGTCCCTTGCAACAGCCGCTCACGCGTTTGCACAGGGCGTGATCAGCTTGAGTATCGTTCGTTCCGTCCTGGGTGTGGCCGAGGCCGGTAACTGGCCAGGCGCCGCCAAAAGTAATGCGGAGTGGTTTCCAACCAAGGAGCGAGCCCTGGCCCAGGGTATCTTCAATTCAGGTGCGGCCATCGGCGGTATTATTTCGATTCCCATGATCGCATTCATGACCATCTTTTTCAGTTGGAAAATGGTTTTTATTCTCGTGGGTCTGATCGGTTTATTGTGGCTCATCCCGTGGCTGGTCCTGGTTAAAGCGCCACCGGAAAAACACCCCTGGCTGACAGACGAAGAACGTGAGTACATTTTAACCGGTCAAAAAAACACTGATGCCACGGATGATGGCGGGGAAGAAGAGGAGTACGTCCCGACAACGACCCAAGTCCTCTCGCACAAGCAAAGCTGGGGGGTCATTATTTCGTCCGCTGCCATCGATCCCATCTGGTGGTTATTCGTTTTCTGGATTCCGATATACCTGAACGAAGTCTATGGAATGGATGTGAAATCCATTGGCATCTATGGCTGGGTACCTTATGTCGGCGCGATGTTCGGTGCATGGTTTGGCGGTATCCTTGCGCAAAATCGCATAAAGGCGGGCTGGACTGTCAATAAAACCCGGAAGTTCACCATTTCCCTGGGTTGCCTGATCATGCTGCCCGCCTTGTTGTCGATGGCAAATCCCGGCGCACCCGTAATAGCCGTGCTGATCATGGCAGTGATCCTGTTTGGTTTTCAGACCGCCATTGGTAATGTCCAGACATTACCGGCGGACCTGTTCAGCGGTAAAACGGTTGGGACGCTTGCCGGTATGTCAGGTATGGCAGCCAAGCTCGGCGCAGTTGGCCTGACGTCACTCGTTCCGTGGCTAACCGCAGACGGCAACTATTCGCCAGCCTTTGTTATCGGAGCCTCCCTGGCCATCATCGCCATGCTGTCTATCTGGATTCTTATCCCGACAGTAGAGCGGCTGAAACCCAGGCACTGAATCAGGGACGGGCTTTACTAATTCATCTACCCATTTTGAACAAACGAATCGCAATTAGGAGTCACACATGACCAAACCTGTCATCGGTTTTATCGGCCTTGGCCTTATGGGCGGCAACATGGTTGAAAACCTGCAAAACAGAGGCTTTGAGCTGGTTGTAATGGATCTCAACAAGGAAGCCGTTGCAAAAGTTGTTGCCAGGGGCGCCACCACGGCAACCTCAGCAAAAGAACTGGCCGCGGCAAGCGACATCGTGATGCTTTGCCTGACCACGTCCGCGGTCGTTGAGAGTATCGTCTATGCTGAAGACGGCATCCTGGCCGGTATCAGGGATGGCGCAGTTCTGATTGATTTCGGCACCTCGATCCCGGCTTCTACGCGGAAGATTGGTGCAGATCTGGCCAGTAAAGGGGCGGGTATGATTGACGCTCCGCTTGGCCGCACTCCCGCCCATGCCAAAGACGGATTGCTGAACATCATGGCCTCCGGCGACGAAGCAACCTTCGGCAAGGTCAAGCCGGTTCTTGATTTGCAGGGAGAAAATGTTTTCTATCTTGGTGCGCTCGGCGCCGGTCACACCACCAAGCTGATCAACAACTTCATGGGCATGACCACCGTCGCAACCATGTCGCAGGCCTTTGCTGTCGCCGATTTCGCCGGTGTTGACCTTCAGCAACTTTGGGAGATCATGTCGACGGGACCGTCCATGTCGCCCTTCATGCAGTTCTGTAAAAATTACGCCGTTGACGGTGTGAGCGATCTGGGCTTCTCAATCAACAACGCCAATAAAGATCTGGGCTATTTCCTGGAGATGGTTAAGGATTTGGGCACGGAGTCTCAAATTGCAGAGGGCACCTCGTCCAACCTCCAGGCAGCCGTAGATTCCGGCCTGGGTAACGGTAATGTTCCGGAAATCCTGGATTACTTCATGAAACTGGAAAAATGAACAGGAAGTTTTTATGAAATTGAGAGGAAAAATTGCGCTCGTGACCGGCGGCGCCCGTGACATCGGGCACGCCGTTTCCGTGAAGCTCGCCCTTGAAGGCGCAAAGGTTGCACTCAACTACTACGCAAGCGTAGAGCAGGCCCAGGCCACGGTGAACGCCATAAAGGAAGCGGGCGGTGAAGCCATTGCCATCGGCGGCGACATGACGAAACAGAATGATGTCGACCGTTTCGTGGCCGAAACCGTGGCTGCATTCGGCGATCGCATCGATATCCTGGTGAATGTTACTGGTGGGCTGGTAGCTCGCAAGACCCTGGAAGAGGCGGACCTGGAGTTTTTTGAATTTGTACAGAAGCTGAACTTTACCAGTACTTTCATGGTGACCAAGGCCGTCGTTCCTTTCATGGGAGATCGCGGTTCGATCGTGAACTTCTCTTCCCAGGCCGGCCGCGACGGCGGTGGACCGGGCGCTTGGGCGTACGCGGCTTCCAAGGGCGCGGTCACGACGTTCACCCGAGGTCTGGCGAAGGAACTGGGCCCGAAGAACATTCGCGTGAATGCACTTTGCCCCGGAATGATTGCAACGACTTTCCACGACGTGTTTACTAAGGACCAGGTGCGGACCAATGTCGCGGCCGGAACGCCACTGAAGCGGGAAGGGCAGGCTTCAGAGGTCGCCGATGCAGTTGCTTACCTGGCTTCGGATGAGTCCAGCTTTCTGACCGGTGTAAACCTTGATGTAAATGGAGGCTTGGTTTTCTCCTGAGCAGCGTGAAAATAGATGAGTAATGATATTTCCCAAAGACTGGCCAGCGCGCCTGTTGTCCCCCTGGTAGCCCCGCAAGACGCTGAAAGTGGCATAAAAACAGCCCAGGCCCTGGTAGATGGCGGCCTGACTGTTGTTGAAGTAGTGCTACGCACGCCTGCAGCCATCGAGTGCATGGGCGAAATCGCCAGCGCAGTTCCGGATGCCATTATCGGAGCTGGAACAGTGCTCGGTGTAGATCAAGCGGCAGCGGTCATCGATTCCGGGGCCCAATTCATAGTGATGCCTGGCCTTTACGAGCCCGTCGTTCGCATGGCGCAAGAGGCAGGTCTGCCAGTTTTTCCCGGCGTCAGTACGGCTACCGAGGCTCAGAACGGCTGGAACATGGGTCTGCGGACCATGAAATTCTTTCCGGCATCCCTGGCGGGAGGAATCCCCATGCTGAAGGCTCTTGGCTCGGTTTTCAAGGAAGTGAGTTTCATGCCTACCGGTGGCATATCGGCTGCCAACCTGTCCGAGTACCTGGCGTTACCGACTGTATTGGCCTGCGGAGGGAGTTGGCTCACTCCCCAGGCGGCGATCGATAGCGGTGATTATGGGTTGATCACTAGTTTGGCCGAAGAAGCCGTGGCCATTGCGAACGAAGTGAGGAACTAAATATGTCTATTTACGTAACCCTTGGTGAAATTATGTTGCGGCTGAAGACGCCGGGTCACGAGCGTTTTTTTCAGACGCCGTCATTCGAAGCGACATTCGGCGGAGGTGAGGCCAACGTGGCGGTGGCGCTGGCCAACTACGGTCTGGATGCCCGTTTTGTAACGGCTTTGCCGGATAACGCCATCGGCGAAAATGCGGTTCGTGAGATTCGCGGTTTCGGGGTCGACACCACCCAGATCCGGCGTTCCGGTGATCGGGTGGGTATTTACTTCCTGGAATCAGGTGCAAACCAGCGGCCGTCCAACGTGGTTTATGACCGTGCCAACTCTTCGATCGCTGACTGTAGTCCGGGCGACTTCGACTGGGATAAAGTATTTGCTGGCGCCAAGTGGTTTCACATCACCGGTATCACGCCGGCGCTGAGCCAGTCAGCGGCAGACCTGAGCCTGGAGGCCGTTCGTGCGGCAAAAAACCGGGGCG
>Ga0265303_10002351_pt1 | contig 11685 bp, 10 predicted proteins | sample Helome_2_FD_192494 | JGI IMG/M metagenome (GOLD analysis project Ga0265303, IMG submission 192494) | Marine sediment microbial communities from subtidal zone of North Sea - Hel_20160317 (Illumina Assembly) | ecosystem: Environmental > Aquatic > Marine > Subtidal zone > Sediment ...
GCTGCGCTTTGACGAGGTGCGCTTCATGCCGTGCGGCGATCCGCCACACCGAGGCATTACATACGCCAATGCTGAGCAGCGTTTGCGACTCGTGCAACTTGCGATCGACGGGCAGCCGGGTTTTGTTGCCGACGATCGTGAGTTGCGGCGTGACGGGCCGTCGTACACGGTCGACACGCTCCTGTCGTTGCGTGCGGAATTTCCTGATCGTTCATTAGGTCTGATCTTAGGAATGGATGCTTTCCTGGGACTTCCCGGCTGGCATCGCTGGGATGAGATCCTGGGCGTCGCACACATCGTTGTTGCGCACCGGCCGGGCTGGAAGGCGCCTGACATGGGTGTACTTGGCGATCTGATCACGGAGTACGGTACGCATCGGGTTAACGACTTACACGCTGAGTTGCGCGGTCGAATCCACATTCACGCTGTAACGCAGCTTGAGATCGCGTCAACCGAGATTCGTGACCTGGTAGCAGCGGGACGTGATCCACGCTTCCTGATGCCGGATGCGGTGCGACATGAGATTAGTAAAACCGGAATTTACGGGGAGACATGATTTGATGAACTACGAGAACCACGTATGAACAGCGAGGCGCTGACAGACCTTGTCGTTGAGGCACTGGACGATGTCAAAGCGAATGACATCGTACGGCTTGATGTTCGCAATATGACAACCGTGACCGACTATATGGTCGTTGCAAGCGGCACGTCGAGCCGGCATGTGAAGGCACTGGTGGATAATGTTGCGGAAAAAGCCAAAGCGGCGGGTCGACGGCCCATCGGTATCGAGGGTGAGGATGGGGGTGAGTGGGTATTGCTCGATCTCGAAGACACACTCGTGCACGTGATGCTGCCTAAGATACGTGAGTTCTATAACCTGGAGAAACTCTGGTCGATTTCCCCTGCAGGGGACGCGACGGCGACAGACGGTTGAGCCGTGCATATTCGACTATTGGCCGTCGGTGATCGCCAGCCGTCCTGGGTGGACGAGGCATTCGGCACTTACACCGGGCGTCTCCCGCGCGAGTGGAAATTTCGTCTCGACGTCATCCCGACGGTGCGCCGCGGCAAGAACGATAAGTCGCTACAGGCGATGGAAGCTGAAGGCGAACTGATTATGGGCAAGCTCGGGCAGCCGGAGCAGGTGGTTCTGCTCGACGAACATGGCAAGCAACTCAGTAGCAAAGCGCTCGCCGGCAAGGTGTCCGACTGGCAGATAGATGGCCGTGATGTTTGTTTTGTTATCGGCGGTCCGGACGGTGTTGCCGACGCCTGCAAACGACGCGCAGACTTCACATGGTCGCTGTCGCAGCTGACTCTGCCACATGGCCTTGCGCGCGTGGTGTTCGCGGAACAACTGTATCGTGCGCATTCGCTGCATACCGGCCATCCTTATCACCGCGTGTAACGAGCAAACTATGAGCGCAGTCCCGACCCTGCATCTCGCTTCGACGTCGCCGAGACGGCGGGAGATCCTCGAGGCGTTGAATCTCGACTTTACGACCATCCATGTGGATGTTGACGAGTCCCCACTGGAAGGAGAATCGCCCGGCGATATGGTGCTGCGACTTGCCGCCGCAAAGGCCGAAGCCGCAGCGATTGGCCGATCGGACCTGGCGCTTGGTGCCGATACGGCCGTGGTTATCGGCGAGCGGACGCTTGGCAAGCCGGCGGATGAGCCAGATTGCCTTGCGATGCTCGAGGCGCTCTCGGGCCGGGTTCACAAGGTCGTGACTGGCGTGGCACTGTGCGTGGCAGGCCGGACCCGAACTGTATTGTCCGAAACGGATGTGTATTTTCGCGAAATCAGTCGCGACGAGGCCCTCGCATACTGGCAAAGTGGGGAGCCGTGCGACAAAGCGGGTGGCTACGCCATTCAGGGTCTCGGTGGCGCCTTTATCGAGCGGATAGAAGGCAGCTATTCAGGCGTGGTTGGACTGCCGGTTTTCGAGACATTAGCGCTGCTGAAGGACGCCGGAATCCGCGTACTTACGTAAACATATGCAATGACCGACGAATCTCAAAAAGAAGAAATTCTGATTAACGTCACGCCCAGCGAGGTGCGCGCGGCGCTGCTTGAAAATGGTGTGTTACAGGAAGTCCATATAGAGCGTGCCGAGCGTCGCGGACTGATCAGTAATATCTACAAGGGTAGAGTGTTGCGTGTGCTCCCGGGAATGCAGGCCGCATTCGTCGATATCGGACTCGCGCGCACTGCGTTCCTGCATGCATCAGACATCGCTGGGCCCAATGCGTCGGACAACGGTGAAGAAGTCGCCAATATTCGCGATCTGGTTCGTGAGGGTGATGAGATCATGGTCCAGGTCGTCAAGGATCCTCTCGGCAATAAAGGCGCCCGGCTGACAAGTTACATTACGCTGCCGTCGCGGCACCTGGTGTTGTTGCCACGCAGCGAAACGGTCGGAATCTCCACTCGTATAGAAGACGAGAGCGAGCGTGAACGCTTGCGCGCGATGGTCGAAGAGCTCCTCGCCGAGAACGAACTCCAGTGCGGCGCCATCGTCAGGACGGTCGCGGAAGGCGCTGACAAGGACGCGCTGGCGGCCGATCTGCGTTATTCGCTCAAGTTATGGGAGGTCGTTAAGGAACGGTGCAGTAAGCGTAGTGTAAAAACAATGATCCACGAGGACTTGTCGCTGCCGCTGCGGGTTTTGCGCGATATGGTGACGGGCGACGTGGAGCTCGTCCTTGTTGATTCAGAGAGTGACTACGAGGCTATGCAGGAATTTGCGACCACCTATCTTCCCGATGCGAGTCCCGCGATCGAGCATTACAAGCGGCGTCGGCCAATTTTCGACCTGCATGGGATCGAAGACGAGATCAGGAAGTCACTGGACCGGAGTATCCCTCTGAAGTCAGGTGGGTACCTGATATTCGACCAGACGGAGGCGATGACCACTATCGATGTCAATACCGGTGGTTACGTCGGTCATCGCAATCTCGAGGAGACAATTTACCGAACTAACCTCGAAGCCGCTGTGGCGATCGCACGGCAACTTCGCCTCAGGAACCTTGGTGGCATCATCATTATTGACTTTATCGATATGGAGGAGGCTGACCACCGGGAGAACGTACTGCACGCGCTGGAGAATACGATGGCTCGTGACCATGCGCGCCACCACATAATTCCGGTGTCGCCGCTGGGGCTTGTGGAAATGACGCGCAAGCGTACTCGCGAAAGCCTGCAGCATGTCTTGTGTGAAGACTGCCCCGCTTGTGAGGGACGTGGCTTCGTCATGACGGCCGAAACAGCCTGTTTCGAAATTTTCCGCGAGATAATTCGCCAATCCCGGCAGTTCGAGTTTGAAGAGGTCATGGTCCTTGCCAACCAGGATGTGATCGAGCTGCTGCTCGATGAGCAAGCGCGCAGCCTTGCTGAACTGGAGGAGCAGACCGGCAAGTCGATTCGACTGCAGACCGAGTCTCTCTACCTGCAGGATCAGTTCGACGTGGTGCTCATGTAGCCGCAGCAGACCGATGAAACTGTTCTTCAGAAAACTACTTAAAGTTCTTACCTACTCGGGCGCCGCAATCCTGATTCTGCTGGCCGTTCTCGTTGGCCTGTTTCGGCTGTTCCTGCCGCGGTTGCCGGAATACCAGGATGACATCGAGAATTGGGCGAGCAATGCCATCGGCATGGACGTGCAGTTTTCTGGAATGAACGCGCGCTGGGGACTGAGCGGGCCCGAAGTCGAGTTTTACGAGACAGAGTTGATTCGTCCGGATAACCAGACGCGTGTTATTGCAGCTGAGCTGGTCAGCGTGGGCATTTCGTTGAACCGGCTACTCTTCGACCAGGCACTGGTGGTCGACCGGGTGGTTATTCGAGATACCAGTATCGAAGTACGCCAACTTGAGAATGGCGGCTGGTGGATCCAGGGAAACGCGATTGACGAATTGCCTGGGTTGCGTCCTGGTGCCCAGCCGCGGCTCGCCGAGTTGGAAGTCATTGGTGAGGATATTGAAATCCGCTTCCTGCAGCCGGGTGACGAACGTCCACGGTATTTTCGTGTGCCGAGCGTGCAAGTGGGCATCGACGATAGACGAATCGCTTTCGACGCTGATGTGCGGCTGCCGGACGACCTGGGCAGTGATATCAGCGTGTCAGCCACGCACCTGTTGAACAGACCGGAAGAGCAGCGAGTCTGGGATGTGACGATCGAAGCAGACGACCTGGTCCTGGGCGGCTGGTCCGAGCTGTATCCGGACATGCCAGCGAGTCTGCTTTCCGGAGAGGGCGATATCGATGCGTCGTTCGCGGTGTCAGGAGCGAGCCTGAGCAACGCATCGATCGACATCGATCTCGCCGATGTGTCCCTTGTCGAAGGACAGGTCTTTGACGTGGAAGGACGTATTGAACTGGATACGTCTTTCGACGGCTGGCTTGTTGCCGCCGAAAATGTGCGAATCCTGAGGGACGGCAATGAATGGCCAACATCATCCTTGCGGGCTGAGGCCACAACGGATACCGACGGCAAGCTTGCTGTGCTCGACATTCGTGCGTCATACCTGAACCTGGGTGACAGCGCGTTGCTATTGCCCATGCTTCCCGACAAGCAGCGTAACTTTCTCGCTGACCTCGCCCCGCGCGGAGAGATTCGCGGACTCGACATGACGCTGTCTGAAGTCGACTCAGACGTGCCGTACTTTGATGTCTCGGTCGAGCTCGAGAATGTGGGGTTTTCCGCCAACGATAAACGGCCCGGGATACAGGGGCTCAGTGGCTACATTCGTGGTGACAAGCCGGGCGGCCGCATTGAAATTCGATCCGCGGACATGCTTGTTGAACTGCCCCGTGTGCTGGATGGGCCAGTCGACATCGAAATTCTCGATGGCATGATCATATGGCGGAGCAATGCTGAGCTGACACGGTTCACATCCGACAGCGTACACCTCGCCAATTCGGTCATCGACAGTCGTGGCAGTGGAGAGCTGTCCTTTTACGCGGATCGGGCCGCACCCGAGATTGACTACAACGCCTCCTTCAGCATCAGCGATGTCTCAGCGGTTTATCCGTACCTCCCACACAAGGTCATGAAACCGAAACTGAAGGCGTGGCTTCGCACAGCCCTGGTGAAGGGCTCGATGCCACGCGGCACGCTGCGTATGAACGGCGTACTCGACAAGCAGTTCTTACGCGGCCAGGGCGGAAATCTTCTTGTAGAAGGTTCGGCTCGCGATGTCACGTTGAATTTCCAGCCCAACTGGCCGGCTGTAGAGCAGGCCGATGTTGAAGTCGTGCTCGACAACACGCGCTTGTACTCGGTACGCAATCGCTCGACAAGCCTCGGCAACGACTCGGTCGATACCAGGCTCGAAATCGACGACCTCTACAATCCGGTGCTGAGCATCAGCGCACTGACTACCGGTACGCTTGAGACGATGCGTCAGTATGCGATGCAAAGCCCGCTGAACAAGCTGACTGGCGGCAATCTTGAGCGACTGACCGTCGCCGGCGATGCGTCTTTTCAGTTCGACCTGGTGGTGCCGCTCAGGGACGCTAAGAGCACACAGATCGATGGTCTCTTGCGCAGCAATAATGGATCGCTCCTGGTCGAAGGCTTTCCCGCCCCGGTGGACGACCTGATCGGCGAAGTGACGGTTACGCGCGACTATATTGAGAGTGACAATCTTGGCGGCCGTTTCCTGGGACAGGCAATAGACATTGGCTTGAGCCGGTCCGAAGATCCGGGCTTGTTCGCCGTTGCAACGGCAACCGGGCTGGCTGCCTCGCAGGCAATCATCGATGAAATTGGCGTACCACTGGAAGGAATCATCGATGGCCAGACGGATTACACGGCGCGGATATTATTCCCACGGGGAGGTCAGGAGACGCCGCGGCCGTTCATGATCGAGGTGACCAGTGCGCTTGAGGGGATGGCTATCAACTTGCCCGAGCCGGTGGGTAAGCCCGCTGGCGACACCTTGCGCGTCACACATGATTTGCGTTTCATGCCGGGCGGTGAGGTGATCGAAAGCTCAGGGGAGGCGGAGAACGGTATCGCCTGGCTGCTGACGTTCAATCGGCCCGAGGGCGTCTGGGATTTCGATCGGGGCGTGGTGATGGCGGGGACGGGGGAGATTGAACCCGCTGAGACACGGGGGCTGCATATTCGCGGCACGACCAGCACCGCGCGTCTCGAGGATTGGCTGAATCTCTCCCGAAGTGGTGAAAAAGAGGTCGGTGCTGCAGAACGAATTCGGTCGATCGACCTGAAAATCGACAATCTGTTCGCGATTGGCCAGCACTTGCAGGACCACCGGGTAAAACTCGATCGCAGCGCCCTGGATTGGCTCGTCCAGGTTGACGGCGACGATATTTCAGGCTCCTTATTGATCCCTTATGACTTTGATTCCGAACGAGCGATGGTCATCGAGATGGACCGCATGCGCTTGCCAGGCGACGATGTATCGCCACCGTCGATTTCCCTACTGGATCCCCGCAAGCTGCCACCGATCACGCTCAAGGCTGATGAATTTGCGCTTGGCGATCGTAACCTCGGCGCCGTCGAGGTTGAGTTGTTGCGCACTGAAGATGGTCTCGAGAGCGCCAGACTGACGGCAACCGACGGGACTTTCAGCATTGAGGGATCGGGCAGGTGGGTGGCTGACGATAGCGAGGAGCTGGGTAGCCGAACCTACGTGATGGCTGTGCTGAATAGCGTCGATGTCAGAACGACGTTGGCGCGGCTCGACTTTGCGCAGGGAATCAGTGGCGAGAGTATGGGCGTTATTTTTGACATGAGCTGGGCTGGAGGGCCACGCGCGAGTTTCCTCGACGTTCTCGACGGCGACGTGCAGCTGCGGCTGGAGAAAGGCCAGCTGGAAGAAGTCGAACCGGGTGCGGGTCGCATGCTCGGCCTGGTCAGCTTTGTCGCCCTGCCACGACGCTTGTCTCTGGATTTCAGAGATGTATTTAACAAGGGGTTCCGCTACGACTCGATTGCCGGGACTTTCGCTATCGAGGACGGCGTTGCCTCGACTTGCGATATGTCGCTCGAGGGGCCGGCCGCACTGATCGGCGTCATTGGCCAGGTTGACATCGCCAACGACCTGTACGAACAGGGTGCGATCATCAGCGCCAAGGTTGGGAACACGTTGCCGATAGTCGGTGCCGTGGTCGGCGGGCCGCCAGGCGCTGCGGCGATGCTGATTTTCTCGCAGATCTTCAAGAAGCCGCTGCAGTCGGTCGGCCAGGTTTACTACGGGATATCCGGCGCGTGGGACGAGCCGACCATTGAGCCGATCAGTTCCGACGAATTTGTACGCTACGGTGATCTCGCCAGCTGTCTCCGTGGAACACCACAGGAATGACATGCGTGTAGCTGCAATCCAGATGAACAGCGGACCGGATGTGTCCGCGAATCTCGAACTTGCTGACCAATTGCTCGGCGAGGCTGCGGCGGATGGCTGCGTACTGGCCGTGCTGCCTGAAAATTTTGCGCTTATGCCGGAACGCGGCAATGACAAAGCACAGTATGCCGAGGAACCGGGGGTTGGACCGATCCAGGCATTCCTCTCAACTGCGGCCGCAAGGCACGAGCTGTGGATTATTTGTGGCAGCATGCCGTTGGTGTCGCCGGAGCTGGCCTCCGGGCGTGTGTACGGCGCCTGCCCGGTGTATGACGACAAAGGTGAGATGCAGGCTCTGTATCGCAAGATCCACCTGTTCGACGTCGACCTCGTCGACAAGCAGGAATCCTATCGGGAGTCGAATTCGATGTACCCGGGCGACGACGTGGTTACCGTGGCGACGCCGATCGGCCACGTCGGGCTCACGATTTGCTACGACTTGCGTTTTCCGGAGATGTTCAGGCAATTGGTCGATGCGGGTGCCACGGTCTTCACCGTTCCGGCGGCATTCACAGCAACGACAGGCAAGGCGCACTGGCACACGCTCCTGCGGGCACGTGCCATCGAAAATCTGGCATATGTCATCGCGCCCGGGCAATATGGACTGCACCCGGATGACCGTTCGACGTTCGGTCACTCATTGATCTGTGATCCCTGGGGCCGCATTCTGGCCGAACAGGAGGCGGGCAACTGTATTGTAGTTGCCGATATTGACCCGGACCTGCCGGCGCGTCTTCGCAGTGAGTTCCCAGCATTGTCGAACCGGCGTTTGAACTGACAACAAGACAGCAACGGAATACGAATTGAACATGAATCCTCCGATTGACTCGGTCATGACGCGACTGCTGGAGCCCGCGGGGCTTGGCGAGCAACAGTTGTCGACAACACTTGGCAGCCTGATGCGTGGTGGGGTCGACTATGCGGACCTCTACTTCCAGATCACGCGTCAGGAGAGCTGGACGCTTGAGGACGGGATCATTCGCGAGGGCAGTTTCAGCCTTGATCAGGGCGTTGGCGTGCGCGCCAACAGCGGCGAGAAGACCGGCTTCGCTTATTCAGATGAACTCGTGCTGCCGGCGCTTGAATCGGCCGCCGGCGCGGCCCGGGCAATAGCGCGGCAGGGTCAGGACAAGAGTGTGCAGGCTTGGCAGCGCAGCAGCGCTGCCCCGTTGTACCCACAGTCTGATCCGACGACGAGTATCGACGACGAGCAGAAGACACGCCTTCTGCTCGAAATGGACACGGCGACGCGCGATCTGGATCCGCGAGTCGAACAAGTCATTATCAGCATGGCCAGCAGTCAGGACCTGATCCTGATCGCGGCATCCGACGGTACGCTGGCCGCTGATGTGCGTCCGCTCATTCGACTCAATGTCAGTGTGATCCTGCAAAAGAACGGGCAGCGTGAGCAGGGCTATGCCGGGGGCGGCGCCCGTGCGGACCTTGATTATTTCCTCGATGGCAAGATGCCACTCGACTTTGCGCGTGAGGCGGTACGGCAAGCTGCGGTGCAGTTCGATGCCAAACCGGCGCCCGCAGGTACCATGCCCGTAGTGCTTGGCAATGGCTGGCCAGGTATCTTGCTGCACGAAGCCGTAGGGCACGGGCTTGAAGGAGACTTCAACCGCAAGGGTGTTTCGGCATTCAGCGGCAAGGTCGGCCAGAAGGTGGCCTCGGAATTTTGCACCATCGTTGATGATGGAACGATCGCAAATCGTCGCGGGTCCCTGGCAGTCGATGATGAGGGGATACCGGGCCAGAACACGGTACTCGTCGAGAATGGCATCTTGCGCGGCTACATGCAGGACAAGCTCAATGCTCGCCTGATGGGGGTCGAGCCGACTGGCAATGGCCGGCGCGAATCATTTGCACACATTCCCATGCCACGTATGACTAACACCTACATGCTGGCAGGAAATCACGATCCGGACGAGATCATCGCATCCGTCGACAAAGGCCTGTATGCGCCTAACTTTGGTGGCGGGCAGGTCGATATCACATCAGGGAAATTCGTGTTCTCTGCCAGCGAGGCCTACCTGATCGAAAACGGCAAAGTGACGACACCGGTAAAGGGTGCGATGCTGATTGGCGATGGCCCTGAGGCACTGCACAAGATATCGATGGTCGGCAGCGACCTGGAACTCGACACAGGTGTCGGAACCTGTGGCAAGGAAGGACAGTCAGTTCCAGTCGGAGTAGGGCAACCGTCACTCAAAATCGACGAGCTCACAGTCGGCGGGACAGCCTGACCCGGCCATTTCATTTCACATAAGTTGTGGATTTGCGAGTTCACACTCAACAGTGTGAATTATTTCACTTCATTCAACATATCCCTCACGTAGAGTTACCCAATCTCATGGAGGGATACGACGATGGCATTCGATAACACAATTACAGAATATGACATGGACGCCAATTCCCAGCAGTTCGTGCAGGGATTACGCGGCGACGGAGGCGATTTGGAACCTGATCTGGCTGTTGACGGCTTGTCGGAATCGATTCTCTCACGCATTCTGGGTCTGTTCGGAGTCGGTCGCTCCTGAGCCAGAATCAAGGGCTTAGACAGAGCGACAAAATCATGAGACCCGGCCATCGGCCGGGTCTTTCGCATTTCAGGACTTTACTTGTGGCCCCCGCTATGGAGAATGAATCAGCATGTGGGTGTCCAAGCCAATATACGAAAGCCTTCCGTACTTCTACCTGGTTGCAGGGGTGACGGCGCTGGGTCTGTCTATGTATCTCGATTACTGGTACTTGCCGACCATTTGCTTCGTCTTTGGATTCGTATGCCTCGTTGCCGGGCTCGTCGTACTTTTGAAGCGGCGTGATCACCGTGTGACCGATCGCAGGGTCGGGCAAAGGCAGGATTACTAGAGACTACTGCTCGTTGACGGCTGAATCCTGGTCGTCTGCTTGGTCCTCATCCGACGCCTCGTCCAGAGGCTCATCCGGCGACTCATTGCTGACGTTCTCCAGCTGGTCCTCCAGAGCTGCTTCCTGACCGCGAAGGTCGTGGTAAACAAGTTCATGTACGCCCAGTGAAAGAACATCGCCGTCGCGCAGTCGGTATCGCTTAACCTGCTTCTCGCCAAGGAACACACCGTTGGTGCTGTTCAAGTCCTCGACAACGCAGCCATCGTCATCGCTCACCAGTTGGGCGTGGTGGCGGCTGACAAACTTGCTCTTGATAAAGATCTCATTATCGGACGAACGGCCGACGATTATGCGCCCAGGCGGGAAGCTGAATTCGTCGACAAGATCGCCGTCAGAGCGGACTTCGATGCGTGTGACCTGCGAGCCCGTTTCGTCGCGCTGCTGGATCTTCTGCAGTTTTTCGTAAATGCCGGTGTTACTTTCGTGTTCTTGCCAGTTGAGTTCCGCCACGGCTGCCATAACGTCGTCAAAGTCCACGGCCTTCTTGTCATCTGCAAAAGCACACAGCAAGGCCGTGTCACACAGCGTATTGATCAGGCGCGGAACGCCGCCCGTGTAGCGGTGAATCGTGTCGAATGAATTGTCGTCAAACAGACTGCGTGTGGCTCCCGCCACGCTGAGCCGATGCAAAATGTACTCACGCATTTCCCGACTGTCGAGCGGCCCAAGGTGGAAGCGCAGACGCACACGTTGCACGAGTTGTCTTAGTCCTGGAGAGTCGAGCGTATCGCGAAGCTCGGGTTGGCCAGCCAGGATGATCCGCAGCACCTTTTCCTTATGCGTCTCGATCCCCGAAATCATGCGAATCTCTTCAAGCACCTTGTGGGTGAGATTCTGGGCTTCATCGACGATGAGAACGACTTTCTTGCCGTTTGAGTACTGTTCAATCAGGAACATGTTGAGCATGTCCAGCAGCTCGACCTTGCGCTTGTTGAACGGCTTAAAGCCGAACTCTGTTAGTACTGCTTGCAGAAACTGGGTGGGCGTTAGCTGGGTCTGTGATACGACCGCGTAGACGACGTCATCCTCGAGCTCCGTCAGGAAGGACTGCAGCAAGGTTGTTTTTCCCGAGCCAATTTCACCCGTGATGACCACAAACCCGTCTGCCAGCCAGATGGTCGATTCCATGTAGGCCTTGGCGCGAGCGTGCTGCTTGCTCCAATACAGGAACTCCGGATCCGGCGTCAGCCGAAACGGTTGTTCCTTCAGGTTGAAGTGGCTCAAGTAAGACATGTCAGATCAAGTTTACCTGCTTTTCGGGCCGACGGGGTACGCCCTCGTCTCACGGCAGTCCGCGGACTAGTTCACACTCCGGGAAATTATGTCGACAAGGGCGTCGCGCTCCCTGGCCGATTCAGCGGTCACTGTAATATGGCC
>Ga0265303_10002352_pt1 | contig 11682 bp, 6 predicted proteins | sample Helome_2_FD_192494 | JGI IMG/M metagenome (GOLD analysis project Ga0265303, IMG submission 192494) | Marine sediment microbial communities from subtidal zone of North Sea - Hel_20160317 (Illumina Assembly) | ecosystem: Environmental > Aquatic > Marine > Subtidal zone > Sediment ...
CAGATGCAGGGCGGTGGCGGTGGTCGCGGTGCCATGTCCTTTGGTAAGAGCAAAGCAAAACTCCAGGGTGAAGACCAGATCAAGGTCACTTTTGCCGATGTGGCAGGTGTTGAAGAGGCCAAGGAAGAGGTCGAGGAGCTTGTAGAGTTCCTGCGTAATCCGGGTAAGTTCCAGAAACTGGGCGGTCACATTCCTCGTGGCGTTTTGATGCTGGGCTCACCGGGTACCGGTAAAACACTGTTGGCACGTGCCATTGCCGGTGAAGCCAAGGTACCGTTCTTTTCAATTTCCGGTTCCGATTTCGTAGAGATGTTTGTTGGCGTCGGTGCATCCCGCGTACGCGATATGTTCGATCAGGCGAAGAAGCATGCGCCTTGTATTATCTTCATTGATGAAATTGATGCGGTCGGTCGTCACCGTGGTGCCGGGCTTGGTGGCGGACATGACGAGCGTGAACAGACATTGAACCAGCTACTGGTCGAGATGGATGGTTTTGAAGGTGGCGAAGGTGTCATCGTTATCGCCGCAACCAACCGTCCGGACGTGCTCGATCCAGCCTTGTTACGCCCCGGTCGTTTTGACCGCCAGGTGGTTGTTCCATTACCGGATATTCGCGGACGCGAAGGCATTTTGAAAGTGCATATGCGTAAGGTACCGCTGGGTGATGATGTGGAACCCCGACAGATTGCACGTGGCACGCCAGGGTTTTCCGGCGCTGACCTTGCAAACCTCGTCAATGAGGCAGCATTGTTCGCTGCCCGTGAAGCTGCCAAGTCGGTTTCCATGGATCATTTCGAGCGGGCCAAAGACAAGATCATGATGGGTGCCGAAAGACGCTCAATGGTCATGTCGGAAAAAGAGAAGAAGCTGACGGCATATCACGAAGCAGGGCACGCCATTGTCGGGCGCCTGGTGCCGGAACACGATCCGGTTTACAAGGTCACCATTATTCCACGTGGTCGTGCACTGGGTGTGACCATGTTCCTGCCCGAGCAGGACAAATACAGTATTTCGCGTTTGCAACTGGATAGCCAGATGGCCAGTTTGTTTGGAGGACGGGTGGCCGAAGAGCTGATATTTGGAGTTGAGAACGTTACCACAGGTGCTTCAAATGATATTGAGCGTGCTACCCAGATTGCCCGCAACATCGTAACCCGCTGGGGTTTGACCGAGGCCCTCGGTCCGCTGACTTATGCCGAGGATGATGAAGAGGTTTTTCTTGGTCGCTCAGTGACCCAGCACAAGCATGTCTCTGATGAGACTGCGCGCAAGATTGACATCGAGATTCGTGCGATTGTCGATTCAGCGCACGAGGTTGCGAAAGAGCTGCTGCTTGCCAACCGGGATAAACTGGAGGTCATGACGGACGCCTTGATGAAATATGAGACCATAGGTACGGGGCAGATTGACCAGATCATGGATGGAAAAATCCCTGATCCGCCTGAAGGCTGGGACGATTCCGATTCTGGTGATGGCAAAGAAAACAAAAGTGATTCAGTTGACGATTCAGAATCAAGTGCCGGAGATGACCCTTCTATTGGAGATACGGCTGAACAGCACTAGTGTAGTGTCGACACTACACTGGGAAGCGCATAGCTTTCAGTGTTTTGCTTAAATGAAAACAGTGCTTCTCCAGCGCTGTTTTTTTGAGTATATACAATGACTTTTACAGTTTCCGCAAAATCGAATTCCAGCGTTCGCATTCTGGATTGTGCCGGCAGGAAGCTTGTACTGGACCGGACCAGGATCATGGGTATTCTCAACCTGACTCCTGATTCCTTTTCTGATGGCGGATTATGGCTTGGGAAAACCGGGGCGGTTCAACACGCACTGGCTATGCAGGATGCCGGCGCAGATATCATCGATGTTGGCGGAGAGTCAACACGACCGGGGGCGCAGGCGGTTTCTTTACAGCAGGAGCTTGACCGCGTTATTCCGGTTATTGAAAGCATCGTGCCGCAACTTCGTATACCGGTCTCCATCGATACCAGTAAACCGGAAGTCATGTACGAGGCCGTGGCCGCAGGGGCAGGAATGATCAACGATGTCTATGCCCTGCGTCATCCTGGCGCTTTACAGGCAGCAGCAGAGTTGAATGTGCCCGTTTGCCTTATGCACATGCTGGGAGTACCCCGTGATATGCAGAACAATCCCGTTTACGATGAAGTTGTGAGCGAGGTGACGGGTTTTTTGCTGGAGCGCGCAAGTCTGTGCGAGGAAAGTGGAATATCAAGAGAGAACATTGTGTTGGACCCGGGATTTGGTTTTGGTAAGACCCTGCAACAGAATATAGCGCTCTTTCATGCTCTGCCGGATCTTGTTTGCAGCGGTTATCCATTGTTGGTTGGGGTATCCCGCAAAGCCATGATTGGTCAGCTGACCGGCAGGGACGTAGCAGGGCGGGTTGCGGGTTCCATCACGGCTGCCACACTCGCAGCACAGATGGGTGCGGCGATTGTCAGGGTTCATGATGTTGCAGAAACCAATAATGCACTCACGGTAGCAACTGCACTTTGTTGAGCATGGGCGTAAAATGCAGGTCATGAAAAATAAATATTTTGGAACGGACGGTATACGCGGTCGCGTAGGTGATTCACCGGTCACGGCAGACTTCATGTTGCGTTTGGGGCGTGCTGCCGGGAAGGTGCTGGCCAATGGGGATTCACGCTCGGTCGTTATTGGCAAAGACACACGAATCTCGGGTTACATGTTCGAATCGGCATTGGAAGCAGGCCTGGCCGCTGCCGGTGCCAACGTGGCCATGCTCGGACCTATGCCGACACCGGCCATTGCTTATCTGACCCGAACCCTGCATGCCTGTGCGGGAATCGTTATCAGTGCCTCACACAATCCCTTTTATGATAACGGCATTAAGTTTTTTTCTGCCTATGGCGAAAAATTACCCGATGAAGTAGAGCAGGCAATTGAAGCCGAACTCGAAAAGCCTTTCTCGACCATAGCATCTGAAAAAATGGGTAAAGCGGTTCGCATCGATGATGCCGCCGGTCGTTATATTGAGTTTTGTAAAGGCACGATACCCTTCGAGATTACATTGCGGGGTCTGAAGATCGTGGTCGACTGTGCCAATGGCGCTACCTACCGGGTGGCTCCTGCTGTTTTCGAAGAATTGGGGGCGGAAGTAATAACCGTTGGTGCAGCACCAGACGGATTGAATATCAACAAGGGTTGCGGGTCTACTTATCCCGAGTTTGTCAGCCAGGCAGTCATCAGCCATGGTGCGGACGTTGGTATTGCGCTGGACGGTGATGGTGACCGGGTGGTGATGGTTAACGCCAAGGGTGAAACTGTTAATGGAGACGAACTGCTTTATATCCTGGCCACGGCGCGACAGGACCAGGGTTTGCTTCAGGGTGGAGTGATCGGGACAGTCATGAGTAATTTTGGTCTGGAACTGGCCTTGAAGAAACGCAATATCCCATTCATGCGCTCTCCGGTTGGCGACCGCCACGTACACAAAGCCCTGGTCAGCAATGGCTGGACGCTGGGCGGGGAGGCATCCGGTCACCTGTTATGTCTCGACAGAACCAGTACAGGTGACGGTATTGTCAGTGCATTGCAGGTGCTTGAGGTGATGGTCAGCAGCGGTAAAGCGCTCTCGGAGTTAACCTCGGACATACAAAAACTGCCACAGGTTATGATTAATGTGCCGGTTAGCGGCGTGGTAACAGACCTTGACGACTCTGAAACTATCACACACGCCGTGCAAGATATACAAGGGCAACTGGGTGATACCGGCAGGGTGATCCTGCGGCCATCCGGCACCGAACCACTCATTCGTGTGACCCTGGAAGGTACCAATGAAAACCAGGTCAACCAATTGGCCGAACAACTTGCCGATGTCGTTCGAACGGCAATGGCAGAGTAGTTGAGATACCTGAAAACGCTAAATTCTTGAAGCCAAAGGTAGAGCTGTGACATTTATGTCCTGGCCGCAACGATCTGCACATCATCGTATTGATCTGTATCAATAAAGCTTGAGATAAACACCGATACTTGGTTATCCGCAGGTGCGTGTTCTTTATAATATCGGCAAGTTCCACTGGTACTAAAGGAGACAAAAAATGGACCAGTATCTCAACTCAGTCATGGCCACAGTCAGGGCAAAAAATCGCGGTGAAGAAGAGTTTCTACAGGCAGTAGAAGAAGTACTTGATTCACTCACTCCCGTGCTTGAAAAGCACCCCGAATATGTCGAAGCGAAAATCGTTGATCGCATTGTAGAACCGGAGCGGATGATCGTTTTCCGTGTCCCCTGGTTTGATGATGCCGGCAACGTTCAGGTTAACCGGGCTTTTCGCGTCGAGTTCAATAGTGCTATCGGCCCGTACAAAGGTGGTCTGCGCTTTCACCCCAGCGTAAACCAGGGCATCCTGAAATTCCTGGGATTTGAACAGGTATTTAAAAACGCCCTGACCACGCTGCCTATGGGTGGTGGTAAAGGTGGTTCTGATTTTGATCCCAAGGGTAAATCTGACAATGAAGTGATGCGTTTTTGCCAGAGCTTCATGACTGAACTGTCCCGTCATATCGGCCCGAACACCGATGTTCCGGCAGGGGATATTGGTGTGGGTGGTCGTGAGATCGGTTACCTGTTTGGTCAATACAAACGTTGCCGTAATGCCTTTGAAGGTGTTCTGACAGGCAAGAGCCTCAACTGGGGTGGCAGCCTGATCCGGCCCGAGGCAACCGGTTACGGCACCGTCTATTTCGCCAAGGAAATGCTGGCCACCCAGGGTAAATCCATTGAAGGCCTCAGGGTCTCAGTATCCGGTTCCGGCAATGTCGCACAATATGCAACCGAAAAAGTCAATGAGTACGGTGGCAAGGTTGTCACCCTGTCCGACTCCAGCGGTTTTATCGTCGACGAAGATGGTATTTCGAAAGACAAGCTGGACTTTGTCTTTGCGCTGAAGAACGAACGTCGCGGCCGGATTAAAGAGTATGTGGATGAATATCCAAACGCGACTTACCATGAAGGTACCGGTGTCTGGAATGTGCCGGTTGACGTCGCACTGCCATGTGCCACGCAAAATGAAGTGAATGGTGATGATGCTGCAGCCCTGTTGAAGAATGGCTGTTTCTGCATCGCTGAAGGCGCCAACATGCCGAGCACTCCGGACGCTGTACATAAATACCTGGATGCGGGGATACTCTATGGACCCGGCAAGGCTGCCAATGCAGGTGGAGTGGCGGTTTCAGGTCTGGAAATGTCCCAGAACAGCATGCGTTTGAGCTGGACCCGTGAAGAAGTGGATAAACGCCTTCACGACATCATGATTTCCATTCATGAGGCTAGCAGGAACACCGCCGAGGAATATGGCAAGCCCGGCAACTATGTGCTTGGAGCCAATATTAGCGGTTTCCTCAAAATCGCAGACTCCATGATGGATCAGGGTCTGGTCTGATCAATCTGATCAAAGCCGGATATTCACTCACAGAATATCCGGCTGTATTTTGCCAGTCCTTATATTACCGGCATATTACGCCGGTATTCCGCTTGTGGCTGTAATAAGCGGATTAGCTTTGCTACTGTAAATCCATGAACCCTGTAATTGATTTGAAAGATTTTGAACAGGAGTCAGCGAAATTTGACTCGCTGATGCCTTTTAAGGTCAGGGATATTCTTCTCGTTTCAAGCCTGTACGACATATATAGTCTTCGGGAGGATGGCCAGCTGGCCAACCTGGTGATGTCTGAATATGCCGAGTTGAGACTCTCAAGTGCGCCAATGATCACACGGGTTGATTCTGGTTCAAGTGCACTCGAAGCTTTGAAAACCAAAAGTTTTGATCTGATCATTGTCTTTCGTTCACTCAGTGATATTGATTCGCTTGAGTTCAACCGTCAGGCCAAGCAGTTACACACTGATATCCCCATTGTCCTGCTTGCATTTCATCATCGTGAACTTGAATCAATGCGGGGCCAGAATGCAGGGGCGTTTGACAATGTTTTTTTCTGGAGTGGTGAGTCCAAGATACTTCTGACCATCATCAAAATCATAGAAGATAAGAGAAATGTCGAAGCCGACACACAATTGATCGGTGTCCGTGTAATTATCCTGGTGGAGAATTCCGTCCGGTTTTATTCATCATTTTTACCCCTGATTTATACCGAGACCATGCAGCAGACTTCCGCGTTGCTGTTGGAAAGCATCAATTCCGCCAACCGGCTTTTGCGTATGCGCGCAAGACCGAAAATATTGCTGGCGCAGAATTTTGAAGAGGCACAGGCACTATTTAAAAAATATAAAAAATACCTGCTGGGCGTCATTTCAGATATCCGATTTTCAAAAGGTGGCAAGAGTGACAAGTCAGCCGGGATTAAACTTGCCAGGTTGATTAAGAGTGAAATCAGTGACTTACCGGTATTGCTGCAGTCAACCAGCGACGGATATGCGGATAAGGCTGAAGAGTGCAATGCGGCTTTTCTGAACAAAAATTCGCCAACACTGTTGAGTGAGTTGGGTACATTCATCAACAAGAACTTCGGTTTTGGTGATTTTGTATTCAAGTTACCCGATGGGTCAGAGCTTGAGCGCGCCCACAATTTCAGTTCAATGAAGAATATTGTTGCAGGGGTTGATATCAGCTCACTGGTCTACCATGCGGAGAGAAATCACTTCTCCAACTGGATAATGGCGCGGACCGAGTTTGACCTGGCCGCCCGCTTGCGTCCCAAAAAGGTGAGTGAGTTTAAAACCACGGATGAAATGCGTAGCTATCTGCTTAAGGTCCTTGATGATTTTCTGCATGAAAGGCAGGTAGGTGTCATAACTGACTTCTCCCGTGACAATTGTGATGGGCGAGCCGAGTTTTTACGGATCGGTGAGGGTTCGCTCGGGGGCAAAGGTCGCGGCCTGGCATTCATAAATAACCTGATCAACTGTTTTCCCGTCTATACAGCGTTTCCCGGAATCAGGATCTCGGTACCCCGCTCTGCAGTCATCTGTACCGGTGTCTTTGATCGGTTTATGGAAGAAAATAATCTGACCGGATTTGCACTGGGTGATCATACAGATAAAGAAATCTTCAAGGCTTTTACCAGCGCAAAGCTGCCGAAGGACCTGGTGGAAGACCTGAAAGCCTACCTGGCCATCGCCGATTACCCCCTGGCCGTGCGATCATCTTCACTGCTCGAAGATTCTCACTATCAGCCTTTTGCCGGGATTTATGACACCTATTTTCTGCCCAATAACCATCATTCGTTGCGGGGGCGTGTCGCACGGCTTCTGAATGCCATTAAGTTGATCTATGCCTCGGTTTATTGCAGGAATTCCAGAAATTACATCGAGGCGACCGGCAACCGCGCCGAAGAAGAGAAAATGGCGATTATCATGCAGGAGATCGTCGGCCAAAACAGAAATGGCTATTTTTACCCGGTGCTGTCGGGCTTGGCCCGATCCTACAATTTTTATTCAGTTGGACGTATCAAACCGGAAGAAGGTATTGCGTACATTGCCCTTGGGCTTGGTAAAACAGTCATGGAGGGTGAAAACTGCCTGTTCTTCTCGCCTGCGAATCCCCGGGTTTTACCGCAATTTTCCAAACCGCAGGATTACCTGAGAAATACACAGCGCGAGTTTTTTGCCGTCAACATGAACAAGCCGAATGTATTTCCGAAGAAAGGGGGGGAAGATGGTTTGGTTAAATTGAAAATGACGGAATCAGAACCGCACGGTGTACTCAGGTTTGTGGGCTCCACATATTCTGCTGACAATGACCGGATATACCCGGGGGTCGGGCGCAAGGGAACCAGGATCGTTACATTTGACCCCATTCTGAAGTCAAAAATATTTCCACTGGATAGTATTCTCCAATACTTGCTGAAACTCGGTAGCCGGGCGATGAATGTGCCTGTTGAAATGGAATTTGCCGTGGAGATCAACCAAGAAAAAGACAAACCGGATGAGTTCCGTTTTTTGCAGATCCGGCCCATGCTGGTAGATTCGTCGTTTGAGGATATCTCGGTATTCGAAGGTGATAGCAAGCAGGTGTTTTGTAAGTCAGACCAGGCCCTCAGTCATGGCCGGATCGACGATATCAGGGACATCATATTTGTAAAGAGCGAGAATTTTGATCGGGCCAACATGATTCACATGGCGGAGCATGTGGCTGACTACAATCAAAAATTCAAAGATAAAAGCCGACCTTACATGTTACTCGGGCCCGGGCGCTGGGGCACTTCGGACCGGTGGCTGGGTATTCCGACAAAGTGGGATCAGATATCCTCAGCGCGGGTGATTGTTGAAGCCGACTACGGTGATTTTGTGGTCGAACCGTCTTTTGGAACGCATTTTTTTCAAAACCTGATAACTTTCCAGATAGGCTATCTGACAATTAACAGTCAGAGCAAAAATAATTTTCTCGATTGGGACTGGCTCAACTCCATTCAGGCCGTTTCTGAAACAGAGTATGTCAGGCATGTTCGCCTGAAACGGCCGCTGAATATCATGATCGATGGTCGTATTGGTAAAGCAGTTGCATTCAAGCCTGATTTGACTTCATCGTCAAAGAAAAAACTTAAGAAAAAACCCGGAAAAGCCTGAGGCTGAAATCACACCGTGGAAACAGGCGGGCGCTCCTGTTCGTCAACGCTGAGTTTGAAAATGTCCGGGCGGGAATAATGACCAACCGGGTCCATGTCATAGCGGGCTTTTATGATGTCATCAAGATCAATCCTGGCGAAAATCAGTCCATCTTGTTCATATAAGGGACCGGCTAGAACTTCGCCCATGGGTGAGATGATTACGCTGCCACCCCTGATCAATGGTTTATTTTTTGGCCATGCGGAGTCCCTGGTTGAGGTCTTTGAAGGCGCTGCCTGGTACTGGCATGCGCTCACCAGGAAATTTCTGCCTTCGTAGGCGATATGAGACATGCTGGTTTGCCAGATATCCCGGTCATCAACCGTAGGTGCACACCAGATTTCAAGGCCCTTTGCATACATTGCCATGCGCAAAAGGGGCATATAGTTCTCCCAGCAAATGGCGGCACCAATCTTTCCTGCAACGGTGTCAACAACAGGGATTGTCGATCCATCACCCTGGCCCCAAATAAGCCGTTCGCTGGCCGTTGGCATCAACTTGCGATGCTTCGCAAGCAATTCACCATGATTTGAAATAAACAGTGCGGTGCAGAAAAGCGTTGCACCACTTCGCTCAATAACACCGATAACAATAGCTGAATCACAAGCCTTTGCCAGTTTGCAAAGGGCGGTTACTTCGGGCCCGTCAAGATCTATGGCCTGTTGCCAATACAGCAGGAATTCTTCGCGCCCTTCGAGGGTCCGGTAGCCGACGCGGGTACCAAAGTCAGCACCTTTGGGGTATCCGCCTAAAAGGGCTTCCGGCATGACCAGCAGATCACAATTTGCGCGTTTTATATCCGCTTCATATGCCAGGATATTTTCCAGTGTCGCGGCTGTCCCTTTTGGGTCATTACCCAACTGGAGGGCAGCGATGACTTTTTGCCTCATAAGCCTACAACACTCCCAATTCTTTACCGACCTTTATGAAAGCTTCTACGGCGCGGTCCAGGTGGTGGGTCTCGTGAGCGGCCGAAACCTGTACACGGATACGTGCTTCACCCCTTGGTACGACCGGAAAAAAGAAACCGATTACATAAATGCCTTCGCCCAGCAACCGGGCGGCAAATTCCTGGGCCAGTGGCGCGTCGTACAACATAACCGGCACGATGGGGTGGATGCCCTGCTTGATATCGAAACCGGCCGCACTCATCCTGTCGCGAAAATAACGGGTATTACTCTCAAGTTTGTCACGTAACCGGGTTGAGCCGGACAACATCTCAAACACTTTGATGGAAGCGGCAACGAGGGGAGGCGGCAAGGTATTCGAGAACAGGTAAGGACGGGAACGTTGACGTAACAGGTCAATGATTTCCTGACGTCCGGTCGTAAACCCGCCGGAACCGCCGCCCAGTGCTTTGCCCAATGTCGAAGTGAAAATGTCTATTTTGTCCATGACGCCATGGTGTTCTGCTGAGCCCCGCCCGGTCGGGCCCATAAAGCCGGTGGCGTGACTGTCGTCAACCATGACAAGTGCGTCATAACGCTCTGCCAGATCCGTGATTTCGTCCAGTTTGGCGATAAAACCATCCATGCTGAAAGCCCCATCGGTGGCGATCAAACGTGTGCGGCAGTCCTGGGTGTCCGCAAGCGTTTTCTCCAGGGCCTGCATATCGCTGTTGGGGTAGCGGTGCCGCTGAGCCTTGCACAGGCGAATACCATCAATAATGGAAGCATGGTTCAATGCGTCTGAAATCACCGCATCCTGGTCGTTGAGAAGGGTTTCAAACAGTCCGCCATTGGCATCGAAGCAGGAGGTGTAGAGGATGGTGTCCTCGGTGCCGAAGAACTCCGAAATGGTTTTTTCAAGTTGTTTGTGTAAATCTTGTGTACCGCAGATAAAACGCACCGAGGCCAGTCCAAAACCATGCTCATCCAACGCCTTGTGCGCAGCAGCGATTACCTGCGCGTTATCAGCGAGTCCAAGGTAATTATTGGCGCAGAAATTGAGAACTTGCTCGCCGCCCCTGACTTTTATTTCCACGTTTTGTGGTGTGGTGATGACCCGTTCTGTTTTATAAAGGCCGGCGGCACGAATCTCCTCAAGCGTCGTTTCCAGATGTTTCAGTGAAACCATATTTATCCTTCCTTTCGGTATCCCCGTATTTTCCGGGTACCAATGGTTGAGACGATCCACACCCGGGTTTACACAGGGGTTTCTAGATTGTGCCGGTCCAGTCGCAGACCACTTTGCCGGACTGTCCGGCGATCATCAGTTGAAAACCGGTTTCGTATTCCTCAATCGGGATATGGTGGGTCAGGGCTTTACGCAATGGAAAACCGGTCAGCACCATCTGGGTCATTTTATACCAGGTTTCATACATACGACGGCCGTAGATGCCGTGAATTTCGAGACCTTTAAAAATGATCTGATCCCAGTCAACACCGGTTCCAGCTGGCAACAGGCCCAATAAAGCGACCTGTCCGCCGTTAAACATGTGATGAAGCAGATCGTTGAATGCAACAGGTTGCCCGGACATCTCCATACCGATATCAAAACCTTCGATATCCAGTTCTTTTACCACATCGGCGATTGATTCATTTTTAACGTTAACAACCCGTGTTGCACCCATGTCCTTTGCCAGGTTCAAGCGGTAATCATTCACGTCGGTAATAACAACATGACGTGCACCCACATGCTTGCAAATCCCGGCAGCGATAATTCCGATAGGTCCCGCGCCGGTTATCAGTACATCTTCGCCGACCAGGTCAAACTGCAGGGCGCAATGGGCTGCATTTCCAAATGGATCGAAGAAAGCAGCCAGTTCCGGTGCAATCTCATCCGGGATCGGCCACAGGTTCGTGGCCGGGACGACGATGTATTCGGCAAATGCACCGTTGCGATTGACGCCAATGCCGATGGTATTGGGACACAGGTGACGTTTTCCCGCACGGCAGTTTCGACAATGCCCGCATATGATATGTCCTTCTGCCGACACTCGGTCACCCTCGTTATAACCGGTTACCCCGTCGCCCAGTTCTACTATCCTGCCGACAAATTCATGACCGATGGTCAAGCCTGGTTTGATCGTTCTCTGCGACCACTCATCCCAGTTATAGATGTGTACATCCGTGCCG
>Ga0265303_10002353_pt1 | contig 11681 bp, 14 predicted proteins | sample Helome_2_FD_192494 | JGI IMG/M metagenome (GOLD analysis project Ga0265303, IMG submission 192494) | Marine sediment microbial communities from subtidal zone of North Sea - Hel_20160317 (Illumina Assembly) | ecosystem: Environmental > Aquatic > Marine > Subtidal zone > Sediment ...
GAGTAATGGTCTTTTTCACTTGTGTGTAACCAATCGGACACAGACTTCTAAGACGGGGGAGCTGCTGGTGGTGGCCGGAAGGCAACGACCCCAGAATCTTGTAGATCCTGCATGACATCGAGCAAGAATTTTTCGCTCCACAGAGGTCCGATTAGCTGAATCGAAGGTGGCGGAGATCCGGCTTGGGCGACCGGCCCGACGACTGCCGGAAGTCGGAGTTGGTTCACCAACGCCGAAAACCACGAGATCACGGGTCGGTACGAGATAGGTCCGGAGAGCGTCACGATCTTTTCGACGCCAATCTCTTTCCGCAGAGCGGCGACGCCAGGCGTGATGAGGAGATCTACGTGTTCGAACGCCTCCGCGACGGAGTTGCTCAGCCCGGTTCTCCACCGATGGGCGGCGACGAGGTCGGACGACGATACGGCGAATGCCGCCGTGAGGCGTTCGGCAAGGTCTTCTCCGTACGGTTGCGAGCTTTCCCGCCATGCGCGGTGAACCTCTGCGGCCTCGGGGTAGAGAGCCTGGGTGATCATTCCAGGAGGTACAAGGTCGGGAATGGTGATAGGGATCACGATGTGTCCGAGAGTTCGTATTGCGTCGCACGTCGCCGAGAATGCCACTTGAACTTTTTCAGTCATGGGAGCGCTTGAGACCCAGGGTTGCGGGATCCCGATTCGGAGTCCGGTTGTCGGTTTATCACCGGACACGGTTGTGGCGGACGGAGCAGACCACGGGTCTAAGGCGTCGTAGCCAGCGATTGTTGTGTACGCCGTCCGGAGATCCTCAACGGACCGTGCAAATGGCCCCACGGTGTCGACGGAACCAGCGAGCGGAAAGACGCCACGTAAGCTGACGCGACCGTGGGTGACTTTCAACCCGTAGATGCCGCACATGGCAGCCGGAACCCGGACGGATCCTCCTGTGTCGGTGCCAATCGCCAGAGGCGTAAGCCCGGCCGCGACGGCGACTGCACTCCCTCCTGAGGAGCCACCGGGAGAGGTGTCGGGATCCCACGGGTTGCGAACCGGTCCGAACCATTCGTTTTCGCTGCTGAAGCCAAAGGCAAACTCGTGTAGGCCGGTCCGCCCAACCATGACTGCGCCAGCAGCTTCGAGTAATGAGATGCAGACTGCCGATTCCGTTGGTTCTGAACGGTAAAACCCCGAACCGGCCGTAGTTGTCTGGCCCGCCTGGTCGATGAGGTCCTTGACGGCGACGGGAACCCCGGTGAGTGGTCCCGGATCGACGCCACCCGCGACTGCGCGATCAATTTCCTCTGCGCGACGCAGGGAGCCGTCTTGGTCGAGAGAAATATAGGTGTTGAGTCGTGGCTGAGCATGTTCCATACGAGCGAGTGCGTCTCGACAGATTTCGGTCGCCGAACACTCGCCGCGCTTGATCGACTTCGAGATCTCGGTTGCAGACGTTGGCAGATGGGCACCCATGACCGTCACGCTAGCGTGCTCGTTTCGAGAGGTTCGAAGTATCCGCCGCTATGAAACGCGGAGGTGTCCGTGAGCCGTCTCAGGTTCTTCGACCGCTACTGCAAATTCCAAACCGTCTGGCGTGGAGTTGAGCAAGTAGAGAGCATCGATGTTTACTTCCGCGTGGGCGAGTTGCCGAGTCATGCGCGCCAACGAGCCTGGCTCGTGGGAGATGACCGTCGTCAAAATCGGTCGCTCGGAGGCGACAACCGCAGCCTTTCGCAGAGCTCTGCGAGCGACTGTTGGGTCTTGCACAACGAGTCGGACGAAGCCGTCCTCGTCCAAGCCGTAGGCTGCCAGAGCCTCGATTTCCACACCTGCGTATGCAAGTGACTCGGTGAGGTCGGCCAACATGCCCGGCCTATTCGCCAAACGGATAGTGAATTCCGTCATACCTCGACACTACGCCAGGACGATCAACAACATGCCGGAAAACGCGGGGAAAAATCGACGATCCTGAACGGCCGAGACACCACAATATGTTGGGCCGCGGTCGGTTTACCCAGGCGGAGGAAGGAGACGCATCTTCGATTGCGCTGAAGAACGCTTTGCGTCCTCCGAGGAAATGGTCGTACTGCGTGTTTTCTGCGGACTTCGTCCGTCCAAAGGAATTCTTTCCCGTAGGGGAACCGACCGCGAGGAAACGAAAACTCAGGATATTCCAGCGCTTTGCCGATAACCAACTACAGTAGGGTCAATTCGCCGGTTGCCGCCGGGATAGGGCTAGGACTATGACGCATTTTTTATCACGGTTTAAACCTCGACGCGCCGAAGTCGATCTTGAATCGATTACAACTCACCTTGCGCTCGACTTGACAGCCGAATCTGACGACGAAACTGTGCTGCCGTTCATGGCGCCTCCCAAAGGTGCGCAGCCCTATCACGGTTTTAGAGTCATGAAGGGCGTGACACATGATGGATTCACCTTCGGAGCCATCACCGATTTCGTGAAGCGGCCAGGCCTGGTCACGGGCGACGGGTTTATCGTGGCGCCGGACGGCAGTAGAGCTGGGTTGGAGTGGCGTCTATCGACTGAGTGCTATTTGTTGGAGATGGCTCCGTTCACCGAGACCCGATGGGGAGTCTGGATGGTCGGTATTCGCCATCCCATGATCGACCAAGCATCGGCCTGTAGGAACCTCGTAGAAACGGTTCCCTTGTTCAAGGAGAAGTGGATGGCCTGGCGAGAGGGTTCCTGGCTAACGGACCCAAACCATGGACGGCCAGTACCGCATCCGCACCACCATTAAGCCAGAGCTGGAGATGGGGCCGATCTGGCGGGAGTCTCCATGTGACTGGCCGCGGTTGTCGCCCAGGACGAATACCTCGCCCAAGCCGATCTCCCAGTGTCCGTCCATCAGGGTTGGCTCGTCGGTCCATGGCTCGGCCAAAGCAGCACCATTGATAAGAACTTCTCCATCTGCGATAACGATTTCTTCTCGGGCGAGACCGACGACACGTTTGACCATAAGAAAATCGTTGCGTTGTGGGTGTTCAAAAACGACGATCTGGCCACGTTCGATGTGCCTCTTCGCTGTCGCGACGACGTAGTCACCTGGGAACAGTGTGGGTTCCATCGAATTTTCGGCAATTTCGAACCGCTTTACGAGACCGCGGAATCCAGAATGCTGCATGGTATCCCGACAGTGTATCGTCGGCTGCTGCAGCTAGTCCGTTCGACCTGTAGAGTTCCATGGGAAAGCTACCAATCAGGAGGAATAATGGGTTTGTTGAAACCGTCCACCGTTGTCCACGCACACTGTGATCTGTTCTGCGGTGTTTACGACCCGGCCCAGGCCAAGATAGAGGCTCTGTCTGTGTTGAAGTCGGCTCAGAAGTATCAAGACTCCGATGACGAAGTATTCCGTGCCCGAGCTTTGGCTATCAAGGAATCTCAGGCAGAGGTCTGCAAACATCACTTGTCCGTTCTTTGGACCGATTTCTTCGGCCCTGAACATGTTGAGCAATTCCCGCAGCTTCATGATCTTTTCTGGCGTGCGATCCGTGCGGCAAGCGCTGCCAAAAAGTCCGTGGATCCGGCAGATGGCGAGAAGTTGGTCGCCTTGATCGACGAAATCTCGGCCATTTTCTGGCAGACGGAGAAGGCCAAGGGCATGGGCGTCTACCCGCCCCACTAATGAAAGCGTGCCTTGACGGCGAAGCCTCCGTACATCGGGGGCTTCGCCAGGTTCAGGGCAACATGTGCTGGGGCCGTATCCCGGTTCGATATGACGAGCGGCAGGTGGGCGTTCGGTCACTAAGCTGTTGCAATGTCTGAACCACGTCACATTCTGGTGGCCGTTGCCTGGCCCTACGCCAGCGGCTCTCGCCACCTTGGCCACCTTGGTGGTGCGTATCTTCCGGCCGATATCTACGCGCGTTACCAGCGCGCTATCGGCAATCGTGTCTTGATGGTTTCTGGCTCCGATGCTCATGGCACGCCAATCACGCTGCGAGCCGAGGATGAGGGCGTGACTCCACAGGACATCGTGGACCGATACCACGCAGAGTTCCTGGACAACTGGCGATACCTCGGCATTTCCTGGGACCTCTACACCACGACAGCCACAGAAAACCATGCCGAGGTCACACAAGACATGTTCATGGGACTCCTCAACAATGGGTACTTGGAGAAAAAGACCACTGAGCAGTTCTACGATCCCGAAGCAGAGCGCTTCCTAGCGGACCGGTTTGTTGAGGGGACCTGTCCGCATTGTGGCTACAAAGATGCCAGAGGTGACCAATGCGACAATTGCAGTCGGACCCTCGACCCTGAAGATTTGATTGGTCCCCGCTCTAAGATTTCAGGGGCAACTCCTGTCATGCGGTCAACTGAACACTATTTCCTCTTGTTGACCGAGCTCCAGGCGAGCGTGTCCGAGTGGCTAGAAACCCGCCAAGGATGGCGCCGTCATGTGCTGAACTGGGCGCAGAGTTTCGTGAATGATGGTCTCCACGATCGAGCCATTACCAGAGACATTGATTGGGGGGTCAAACTCCCTGTCGATGACCTCGGTCCCGGCAAACGGATTTACGTGTGGTTTGATGCCGTGATTGGATATCTCTCCGCTTCGAAAGAGTGGGCGCAGTTGGCGGGGGCACCGGACGCATGGAAGATGTGGTGGGAGAATCCCGATGCCGAATCGCGCTATTTTGTTGGCAAAGACAACGTGCCTTTTCACGCGGTCATGTGGCCGGCAATGTTGCTCGGCTACGGGGGGCTTAATCTGCCAACGGACGTTCCTGCCAATCAGTACATCACGTTCTCCGGCGAGAAAGGTTCAGCCAGCCGCGGTGTAGGCAACTCGATGACGTATTACACCGAGCGTATGCAACCCGACGCGATCCGCTATGCCATCGCGTCCAACCTCCCCGAGCAGAACGATACCGACATCACCGAGTTGGAATTGGAACGAGCTGTGAACCAGGAGTTGGCGGCCACCTGGGGGAATCTTGTGAATCGGGTCCTCAATATGACCTGGAAGAACTTCGAGGGACTCGTTCCGCAGGCGGGTCAGCTTGATGAACGCGACCGTGCCTTGCTCGCGACCGTTGATGCTGCATTGGTCGAGGCTGGACGGCAGATTGAAGCCGTAGAGTTGCGAGCGGGCCTCCGTACGATGATGAATGCAGCTCAGGCGACCAACGTGTACCTCAATGAAACCGAACCGTGGAAGACAGCGAAGGTTGACATGGAGCGCACGGCTACAACGCTCCACACCGCGCTGAGTGCCATCAACGGCATCAAAACCGGGTTGTTCCCGTACCTGCCGTTTTCGTCGGAGGAGATTCACCAACTTCTCAGCCAAGAAGGAACGGTCCAAGAGGGTGGCTGGCTTCGCACCGTCGTTATGCCGGGGTTGCCGATCGAAAAGCCCGAACCATTGTTCCGCCGGGTGGATCTGGTGGAGACCGAGTAGGCGGGGGCTAGTAACCTGGCCGCAATGGACATCTTCCTTGCCTTCGTAGGCGCGGCCGCCGCCTCAGCGTTCGGGTTTGACCTGTTTCGAGATGCCCGTCGGCGTCCCCGGCCACACATTGTCGCCTATGGCGTCGGCATCACCATGTTCGCGCTCGCCACGTGGGGGCTGTTTTTCAGCCTCTGGCTTGGTTGGGGACCCGTCTCATACAAGGTCTTCTATCTGTTCGGAGCAGTTCTCAACGTGCCGTATCTTGCCCTCGGATCTGTATACTTGGTCATCGGACGCAAAACTGGCCGAGCATTCACAGGGCCCGTGATAGCGTTCACGCTTATCGCCTTGTTGATGGTGCTACCGGCCAAGTTGCATGCCATTGGAGATGGGCTAATCCCTGAGGCGAAAGAGATTTTTCTCGTTGGCGGACCCCGCGTGTTGGCCATCATGTCGGGCGCGGTGGCGGGAACGTTGTTGTTCGCCCTGGCTTTGCTCAGCGCCTTTCGTTTCTGGAGAAAGAATCGAAGCATCGTGTGGGGCAACGGGCTGATCGCCGCGGGCACTTTGGCCGCCGCCAGCGGAGGATCAGCTTTTGCCAAGTGGGGCTATTCACAACTGTTCGTCATATCTCTTCCGGCGGCCGCTCTCCTGATCTGGGCTGGCTATCGAGTCGCCTCGGGCGAGCGGGGGGTTCTCCTTCCAAAACCCGAATCCGTGACTGCCGCTCCGTAGGTTGCTCCTGTCGAATATGTGCCAGGACTCTGCAGCTATCCTCAAACCTCATGCCCGACGTTTCTGCGCCTAACGCTGACCGCTTTCCTTTACTCGCCGGAGGCAAGGCTGCCCCTTGGGAGAATTACGCCAAATGGGACGAACCGTTTATGCCGCTGGCGATTGGTATCGAGTTTGTGGATGTGCGCCAGAACTACTCGCGGATGAGGCTCCCGTTTCGCACTGAGGTTTCCCAACCGCAGGGAGTCATGCATGGCGGCGCCATCGCCACGCTCATTGACTCAGCCATCGTGCCAGCCATTGCGACCTTCTATGACGAACGGGTTCGGATGCTGACCCTTAACCTTGACGTCAACTATTTGGGAGCGATCTACGATGATGCGGCTGTGTGTGAGGCCTGGGTGACCAAACGCGGGCGGTCGATTGTGTACGGTCAGGCCGAGGTTCGGGCAGAGTCCACCGGAGAGCTCTGCGCGACTGGGAGCCTGATCTATAAGGTGTCACCCTTCACGTGAGAATCGAGCTTCCAGGGCCGATTAATCTACGGTCGACGGTTGGTCCCGCGGCAGTGCTGGCCGTCGGCACGATGTTGTTTGAGGGCAACACCGTGTGGCGTTCTTGTCGCACACCAGATGGTCCGGCGACCCTCAAGGTCTCGGTAGACGGTACGCGTGCTGAGGCAGAGGCTTGGGGGGACGGAGCCGAGTGGATGATGGCAGCAGCTCCGGCACTGCTGGGCGCCGAAGATAGCCCCGAATCCTTTGATCCTCCGAAAGGATTGGTGCGCGATCTGCATCGGCGGAACATGAACCTTCGGATCTCCAAAACGGGGCGACTCTTCGAAGCGATTATTCCCGCAATTCTTGGGCAGAAGGTCACGACTACGGGCAGCAAACGCAGCTTGTCGTCGCTCCTCCGTACCCACGGCGAGGCCGCGCCGGGTCCCATGGATATGCGGATCTACCCTCGCCCCGAGGTCTTGGCGGACTTGCCGTATTACGACTTTCATCCGCTCGGAATCGAAAAGAAGCGAGCCGTGACCATCAAGGAAACGTCCATGCGGGCGGCCCGGATCGAAGGTTTGATGCTCGGAACGCCGGAGGACGCCGCCGCGTTCTTATGTAAGTTGCCGGGAATAGGCCCATGGACGGCGGCGCTCGTGACCGCGGCCGCAATGGGTGACCCCGATGCTGTTCCCGTGGGTGACTACCACATACCCAATACCGTGTCGTGGGCGCTTGCGGGCGAACCGCGCGGCAACGATCAACGCATGCTGGAGTTGCTGGAGCCATACCAAGGGCATCGAGGGCGGGCCATCAGACTGATCAAGAGCGGTAGCCCATCTCCCCCTAAATGGGGGCCGAAGACGGCCCCTCGTTCGATCGTCGGGTATTAGGTAGGCGCTGCCCCGCATGGGAGCTACGCCCAAGAACGCACTACGGCGAAGAGACCCGCAAACAGAATGATCGTTGCCGCGCCGACAACGGTGGCATGGAGTCGAGCTTGCTGATCCTTCGGCGCCCAGTTCCAGAGGAGCGATCCAAAGAAGGCTGCCAACGCTCCGGCGATCAACATACGTCCTCCTCGGAACACGATCGTGGATGCCACCCAGGCTGCCATAGAGATGTCGTGAGCAGGAACTTGGGTGACAAACACTTTGTAGGGCACCCCGGAGAGTGGCTGATGTGCCAGGCCGATTGACCCACCATCAAGCCATACGTCGGCGGCGGCGATCATACGGTCGGTGACGAGCGGGAGTCCCCATTCTGCCCCAAGGTGACTAAGTGTGATACCTATCAGGCCCCCGACGACTGTCCCCGCTACCGCGGTGAGCCAGAGTCGTCGCCACTTCTTTGGTGCGGCGAAAGCGAGACCCATGAGAAAGGAGTCCGGCACGAGCGGCCACCAGATTGCTTCGGCAACGGCCCACATGAACATGATTGCCAGTCCTCTGCGGGACAAAGCAGCGGTGCGCATTCTCTCGCTCCACGTGGTCACGACGTCACCGCCCACTCCACCAGGCGGGTCAGCTCATCGGCGTCTTGCCCAGCGTGAGCGACGATGGGATCTCCGAACCGAATCGACACAGCACTTCTCCGTGGGAGCCGAGCGCCCTTCGGGAGCACCCGGCCTGTTCCATCAATTGTGACCGGAACTACGGTGGCACCCTCGAGCAAAAGGTGTCCAACCCCGGCTCGGAACGGGCCGCCATCTCGGGTTCCTTGCGGGTAGAGAATCACGGACCATCCGCTGGCGAGGAGTTGATGCACCGAATCGAGCCCGCTTCGGCCGTGCCGAGGAAACGGAAATGCCCCAACGGTCACAGCCACAGGGAGAGCTCGCCACAGGCGGGTGAAGAAATAGTCGTCTGCTGCCGCGGCAAGGAGCTTCGTGTGACCGTGACGCATGAGGCCAAGTTCCAGCAACACGGTGTCTGCATGGCTGCTGTGATTGGCGGCGAAGATAATGGGTTGCTGCGGGATAGACCCATCGATGCGAAATGAACGGCACCAGACGAGGCGAACCAGATTCCAGGCAGTTATGCACCAGATTAAGCGAAGGGCACGGGTACGCGTTGCCAAGCTGGACCATTTCATGGCAGGAACTCCTGAGAGACGACCAACAAGGTGTAGGCGAGGGGTGCGGCCACGAGCAGCGAATCAGCGCGATCGAGGATGCCCCCGAACCCCGGCAGAGCAGCTCCCGCGTCCTTCACCCCGAACTGTCTTTTCAGCATGGACTCGAACAAGTCGCCCCATACGGCCCCCACGGCAACGACGAGCGGTAGCGCCCATAAGACTGCCTGGTGAACCTCCATCGGAGCGATCAGGTGGGCGGCGAATACGCCAAGTCCGGCGCCGATGAGATTCCCGACAACTCCAGCCTTTGTTTTGTTGGGGGACAATTCCGCTGCGAGTGGAGAGCGACCGAACCAGCTTCCAAAGGTGAAAGCACCTACGTCGCTAATCGCCACAGCCCAGCCAACGGCCAAGAGCGCTTCGGCGCCGCCTGTCGTGTGCCGGCGAAGTAACCATACGTACGTGGCCAGAAACGGGATATAGAGAAGGCCGAGCACCGTGAAAGCCGCATCGGAGGCACCTCGTTCTGAATCTTGTCGAAGCAAGGGTGGCAGCGTTGCTATGAGGAGAAGGAGTGGGGGAGTCGCTCGCCACGAAGTGAAATCGAGAACTGCGAGCAGCACCGATGCTCCGGCAATAGTCATCATGAGCCCCGGGTGGGGTAAGTGGGTTAGGCGAGCGTATTCTCGGATGCCAAAGACGGCGATCAGCAGCGCTAAGGCGATAGTTGCCTCTGACCAGACGACAGCAGCCAACCAGACGGGGGCAATGACTGCCCAGGTCTTCCAACGGGTGGTCAGGATGGATCCGCCAGGGTGGCCCCTTGTGACGATTGTGATAGCTAGGAGCGCAAACGTCAGCGCAACGATTGTCCAAGTCGTCGTTGGGCCGAGGAGATCAAGCCGGGTCATGCCATGCCGCCTGACCGTGCCTCTTGGAACCGCAGGACCGTGGTGGCAATTGAGCCAAATGCGACGACGGCGATTGCTGTTGTCAGGCCGGGCATCCAGAATATGGCAACGAGCGCTCCAACTGAAACGACAGTCGCTCGATCAGGTTTTCCCATTCCGACAAATCGGCGATTCCCATACACTGCCCACCCGAGGATCGACATGTATTCGCTGGCGAGCGAGCCGAGAAGGGCAGCGGTGACAAGGCGGTGATCTACAAGAAAGTAAGCGCCGGCTAGGAGGCAGCCGTCGCCGATTCTGTCGACGACTTCGTTCGAAAAGGCTCCGACAGCGTGTTCGGTACCGGTGTGTCTGGCAATCGACCCATCGAGCGCATTAAGTGCCATTCGGATCAAGGTGAGAATCGGAACCGCGATGAGCCACCAGCGGGACCAGGGCGCGGCTGCCAGAGCGACCCCAGCGGCGATTCCGACGGGAAGCGCCCATGATGTGACCCTGTCGGCCGATACGCCCTTGGTAATCAGGTACCGCTCGACATGTTTGAGGCTGCGGACAAACGCCGGTTTGAGGTTGTACAACATGACAACATCGTGCGGCATTGGGGCTGGGTTGCCCATCAGGGATGACCCCTGTCTTGCGCCAGGGTCAGGTCAGGGTGCCCCTTGGGATCGGCAGCGTTAGCGGGTGAATCCTGCGATCAGGGCCATCGTTTCGTCAGACGATTCTCCGATCAATCCGCCGTGGGTCACCCCATCGAGGATTGCCAGCTCGGGTGTCCAACCCGCCTCGTTGAGGGCGACAGCGAAGTCGGTGGTGAAAGATACGGGGACCAACTCGTCCGCCGTACCGTGGATGAGGAGCGTGTCGATGGGTGACGCAGTCCCGATATATGAGAACGGGTAGCCCGCTTCGAATGCACCTGGCACTTCTTCTATGGTGCCGCCGAACCAGCCCGCTAGCAAAGGGGCGAGGTCGTTGGTGTTGTAGGGGCCCGCCAAGCCGATGAAGCCCGCCACCTCAGACGATCCGTCGAAGGAACAGTTTTCGGAGAAGGTTGCGCCGGCCAAGACAACTGTGGCGGCGAGGTGGGCTCCGGCGCTGTGTCCCGCAACGTATATTTGGTCGGGGTCTCCGCCATGGTCGGCTGCAGTTTCTCGAGCTGAGCTAATCGCGCAGGCGACGTCGTTGTAGCTTTGAGGAAAGCCGCCAGCTTGTTGGCCGGTACGGTACGTCGCGTTGTAGACCACAAGGCCTTCCTTCGAAAGGGCTTCCGCGAATTCGGCGACATTGGCTGGGTTCCCGGTGTACCAGCTCCCACCATGGAAGAACACAACGACGGGCGCGTCGTTTAGATCTGGTGCGGCGAACACATCGAGAGCCAGACTGTCCGTGGCAGGCACTGTATTTGTAGCTTCGGGCAACGACGTGGATGCCACAACGGTGGTGGCGACTGGCGTCGTTGTCGTCTGGATCGGCTCGTTGTCCGCTGCGCACGAGGCCAACGCCAACATGGTTACGAGGAGAAAGGCGGTTCGTCGGATGGTCATTCGGTGAGTGTCTCCAGAAGAAGGTGGGCTACCAAGTTGGCGGCATCCCCCCAAGTCTCAGCGGTGTCCCGGACAATTTGTTCACTCAGTATGGTGTCGCTCTCAAGATACGTGAAGCTCACGGCCTTACGGACGGCGAGGTCGCCGGCCGCGATCGCGTCCGATCTACCCAGGCATCTCCCGAGAACAAGTTCGGCTGACCACCTGCCGATTCCACGAATTCCGGTGAGTCGCTCCACAACCTTCTTGCTGCTCAAATCCGCCAGTCCGTCGAGCACGCCATCGACGGCCGCTTGTGCTAGGTCGATGATGAATTCTGACTTGCGGGTGGTGAACTGCATGGCGCGAATGTCTGCAATCGAGAGCGTCAATATTTCCTGCGGAGTGGGAAATCGCCAGACGATCACCTGGTCAACAGAGTGTTTTGTGCTCGTCGCTTCTATGAGACGTCGGCGGGTCGTGGTGGCCCACGTGAGATTCACTTGTTGAGCGGTGACAGCGCCAATCAAAG
>Ga0265303_10002354_pt1 | contig 11680 bp, 8 predicted proteins | sample Helome_2_FD_192494 | JGI IMG/M metagenome (GOLD analysis project Ga0265303, IMG submission 192494) | Marine sediment microbial communities from subtidal zone of North Sea - Hel_20160317 (Illumina Assembly) | ecosystem: Environmental > Aquatic > Marine > Subtidal zone > Sediment ...
GAATCCAGCTTGCACTACAATTACTTCAGAACCTATGACCCCGAAACCGGGCGCTATATCGAGAGTGACCCGATTGGGTTGAGATCTTCATTGAATACTTTCGCATACGTTGACAGTAACCCGATTATTTCGATTGATCCATCCGGCTTGATTAAGCTCTATGGAAGTTGGTGCGGCCCGGACTGGACAGGCGGGTTCAGAAAATCATACGATAATTTAGATGCAGTTGAGCGATCCGTTGCCCTGCCACCAGTTGATATTCTGGATCAGTGTTGCCAGACGCACGATATCACCTATGCAGACTGCCGCAGTCAATTTCCCTGTGACGCAGACTCACGGCAACAATGTTTTCAAAAGGCTGACCGCAGATTGAGCAATTGCGCATCCAATTCAGGCGGCGGCCAGTCACCGCAATTCCTGATGTTTGGCAACCCTCAAAAACGGATTAAAGACTATATGAAAGACAGCAAACCCGGCGCAGGAAAAAACGCGGCTGATTGTGGTTGTGAATAGAATGCCGACATCAAAATTCATTGGGGTTGTGCTGGCTATTGCACACTTGCTGGCCTTCCTGGTGTTTGTTGTCTATCTGAATCGGACTTCTGATGGGCAGGCGGTCCTGTTATGGGCCGTCTGGCTGCCCGTAGATTTTCCAATTTCACTTATTGTCCAGGCAGGTTTTGAACTGCTGCCTTCGGATGGAGCCATCGGCAGCACGCTCAGGCGTTCTTTGCCGTATTTCGTTCACGGCGTGCTGGGTACTATCTGGTGGTTTTTCCTTCCACGGTTGGTCGCTACAGTGTTCAAAAAAATAAGCCCTTAAGATGGACATCAGGCATTTTTATTTTTCCACACCTAATGAAGAAATCCGAATAGCAATAACCTCATTGTCATAACCCGTCGGGATCAACGCCAACCCCAGTCGCGGCGCGAAACCATGGTTCGCGCTGCTCACCCCCTCGCCTGCCAGGATCTGGATATCGCTTTCCTTCGGGAAGCGAATAAGCGGGCCGGCTACCGGGGTCACCTGCAAGGTTCCATCTGCCTCGAATTCGATTCCATCTATATCAGCCAGCCATTCCGGCCCTATGGTTTCGATTGCGAGGGTTTGCAGATTTACACGCCATAGCCGCACACCACCGATGTACAGAAAACCCTCATTGATTTCCATGCCGTTCGCACCCGGGAAGCTCGCTTCTCCGACAAATACCGACTGGGTACCATCGTTCGACAGCCTGATAACCTGGCCCGCAGCCGTGTCGCTCACGTAAGCATCTCCCCCGGTGCTTATCGCAACATCGTTGGCTACTTTTGTTTCCAGCTTGATGGATTCCATCATCTCGTACCCCGGCCAGGCCAGGATTTTCAGGTGATTGTTATCGATGACGTACAAGCGGCCATCGTGCAGGGCCATACCCAAGGGCGCATCCAATCCATCAACAACCCGCCAGTCAATGACCTGCCCATCCGCACCGAGCAACGTAAGAAAGCCACTACCCGGTTCGCTGAAACCACAGACATTAGACACCAGCAGGGTATCGTCCGGTAGAGGCAAGACGGTTTCGGGCTCGCAGTAGTCACCGCGTGAAATCCAGGCGATGTCCGCCTCAGTGGGCGGGGGGGAAACGGCTTGAACGACAGCGGCCGCGAAAATTGCCAGGAAAGAAGTCACCAGTATTTACCAGGGTGTTTGCCTGATACCGATCATATATCGATTGGTGAAATGGATATCAATTATTGGTTCCTGCGATTCCGGCAAAATGTTCTATACTCACCATCGATTACTTTCCAATTTATTTTTCCACACCCAATCTGAGGAGAATTTTAGTGGCCAACACCGTAACCATCAACGTAAGCCTGGACGAAAATGGAAACCCCCCTGTCGAACTAACAGACAGCTCTGGAAAATCGGACAGAGATCAGAAAGTAGACAACGGCGATACCATCAAATGGATGAAAAAGGACAATAACGACAGCTTCAATATTATTGAACTGACGCCGACGGGCGCCGGCGAGGCGTTTTCGACACCGTTACTGGGCGGCAATGGACAATGGCTCACGAGTGTCTTTGATTCGGGAAACAGTCCTGCAGGCACCCCTTTTGCTTATACCCTGAGTGTGCGCACGACCAGTGGAATTCCGAAAGTTTACAACACGACTGCACAAACACATGAAAGAGACGAAGACAGGCCAGTTATCCGAAACTGACCCACGGGAATCGTAACCTCCGGGGAGTCTCCGGGAGGCATCGATGAAATACCGCGGCTTTCTCAGCTACAGTCATGTCGACAGGAAATGGGCCCGGTGGCTGCACCGGGCGCTCGAATCCTATCGCCTGCCGGGCAATTTGACGCTGCCTGATGGCGGCGTCTTGCCAAAGCGCCTGAATCCCATATTTCTCGATCGCGACGAATTGCCCAGTGCCGCCAGCCTCTCAGATGCAGTGAAAGAGGCCCTGGCAGAATCAGAGAAGCTGATCGTTGTTTGCTCTCCAAACGCCGCTGCATCGCAGTGGGTCAACGAGGAAATTCGGACCTTTCGGAAGCTCGGCCGATCAGCTGACATTCTCTGCTTTGTGATCGACGGCGAACCGGGGTCCACGAAGGGTAATAATTGTTTTCCCGAAGCGCTCACTGAGCCTGCCGAACCGGGTGGGATGGTATTGGAGCCGATGGCTGCAGACGCCCGCCTGGGGGGCGATGGGCGCAAGAACGCCATGCTCAAAATTGCTGCCGGCATTCTCGGTGTCGGCTTCGATGCGTTGCGCCAGCGGGACTTACGCAAACGTCAGCAAAAACTATTAGCAGTTACAGCAGGTTCCCTGGCTATTGCCACCTTAACGGTTCTGTTGGCAATCAGCGCATTCATCGCACGTAATGAAGCGGAAGAACAACGTGCCCAGGCAGAAGAGTTGATCGATTTCATGCTGGGCGATCTGCGGGAGCAGTTGGGTAAAATCGGCCGCCTTGATGTTTTTCAAAGTGTCGGTGACAAGGCACTCGAATACTTCACCGCACAGCGCGATGGCAACGCCAGTGAGTACACCCTGTCCCAGCGGGCCAGAAACCTGCGCCAGATCGGCGAGGTGCGCCTTGGCCAGGGAAACCTGGCAGCCGCTTTGGAAGCATTTAGTGAATCACTCCTGATTATGGAGAGATTGGCGGGCGCCGCACCGGCTAACGTGGAGACACAAATTGGACTGGCGAACAGCCTGTTTTATGTGGGTTATGTTCACTGGCAACGTGGAGAACTACGCCAAGCAAGAACATTCTTTGAACGGGTTATCCCCATCGTGGACTCGGCAGTCAACCAGGATCCGGACAATACCGCCATGCTGATCGAGCGGGCCTACGCACATACCAACCTCGGCCGGGTATTGGAGCTGGAAGGAGCATATCAGGAAGCACTGACAGCATATCAAGCTGTCATGGACGTCAACAAGCGCCTGGTGAGACTGCAGCCGGACAACCTGGAGTGGCAACTGGAGCTTGGTTTTGCACACAACAACCTGGGGAAACTGGGAGTTGTGCTTGGCCGCCTGGATGAAGCAGAAGGCCACTATCTTAGCGATCTTCAAATCAAGAACAACCTGTTTTCGGACGATTTGAGCCACAACAGGCACAGATCCTACCTGGCAGTCAGCCAGTATTACCTGGGTCAGCTTTTATTGGCCAGAGGTGAGTTTAGCGAGGCCGAAGCACTGCTGCTGGCGGCACGTGAGCACTTTCTTTTCCTGAATGAAGTTGACCAGAAACGCACATCATGGCACGTCCGCCGGGCGAATATTGAACGTGAGTTGGGCGTCTTGTTTGAATTGACGGAAAGAACCCCTGAGAGTCTTGAGATGCTCGAATCCTCCATCATGACATTGGATGAACTGGTACAGAGCGAGGAAGGAAATGCCCGTTGGCGACGAGACCTGACGAGGAGCTTGCTGGTATCGATGGAGTTTGCAACCCGGCACAACCACCGGGTGGTCGCCGAGCCAAACCTGCAAAAAGCCAGTGCACATATCGATGCTTTGCTTGAGCAGGAGCCAACCAGCCTGGAAACCCGGCAACTTTCAGCCTATGCCGACGTATGCGCAGCCATGCTCGCTGATTCGGCATCCGCAGAAACATACTGGCAGTCGGCATTACGGCATCTTGATCAATATTTTCCCGGCACGGCAGACCCCAGAATCATGGAACTTAAGTCTGTTGCGTTGGCTGCGCTGTCAAGGAACGAAGAAGCTGCCGCGCTGAGCCTCAAGCTGGAAGCGATTGGCTACAAAGGACGCGAATTATGAACACCGCGTCTTATGCTACCGACAACCAGCCACTGGTAATGAACCTGTTTTAATCAGGCGAACTGGTTCATCGTATTGTGCTTGCCCGAGGCTTTCAGTGCCGCTTCGCCGGCAAAATATTCCTTGTGGTCATCACCAATGTCGGAGCCTGACATTTTCTGGTGCTTGACGCAGGCGATGCCCTGGCGGATTTCCCTGCGCTGGACATGGGCAACGTATCCCAGCATGCCCTGGTCGCCAAAGTACTCTTTCGACAGGTTGTCGGTCGACAAGGCAGCCGTATGGTACGTCGGCAGCGTGATCAGGTGGTGGAAAATACCGGCTTCGCGCGCGGCATCCGCCTGGAATGTGCGAATCTTTTCGTCAGCGACGACTGCCAGCTCGGTATCGTCGTACTCTTCGCTCATCAGTCGAGCGCGGTCGAAAGCGGAGACGTCTTTGCCTTCTTCCATCCAGGCGTCGAACACCTGCTGGCGGAAATTCAGCGTCCAGTTGAACGACGGGCTGTTGTTATACACCAGCTTCGCATTGGGAATGACTTCCCGCACCCGGCGGACCATGCCACCGATCTGGCCGATGTGCGGCTTCTCGGTCTCGATCCAGATCAGGTCGGCGCCACTGTTCAGGGAAGTGATGCAATCAAGCACACAGCGATCTTCACCGGTGCCCTCGCGGAACTGGAACAGGTTGGAGGGCAGCCGTTTCGGCCGCAACAAATGCCCATCGCGGTTCAGCACTACGTCGCCGTTGTTCATTTCTTCCGGCAAAACTTCTTCACAATCGAGGAAAGAGTTGTACTGGTCGCCCAGGTCGCCCGGTTCCTTGGTTACCGCGATCTGCTTGGTCAGGCCGGCGCCCAGTGAGTCGGTGCGCGCCACGATGATTCCATTGTCGATCCCGAGTTCCAGGAAGGCGTAGCGGATCGCATTGATCTTGGCCAGAAAGTCCGCATGAGGTACCGTGACTTTACCGTCCTGGTGGCCGCATTGCTTCTCGTCGGAAACCTGGTTTTCGATCTGCAGGCAGCAGGCACCGGCTTCGATCATCTGCTTGGCCATCAGGTAGGTGGCTTCAGCGTTGCCGAATCCGGCATCGATATCAGCGATGATCGGCACCACGTGGGTTTCGTAGTTATCGATGTCCCTCTTAACGGCCGCTTCTTTTACCGCGTCTCCGGCTTCGCGGGCTGCGTCCAGTTCGCGGAACAGGTTCCCCAGTTCGCGGGAATCCGCCTGGCGCAGGAAGGTGTAAAGCTCTTCAATCAACGCAGCCACGGTGGTTTTTTCGTGCATGGACTGATCAGGCAGAGGACCGAATTCGGATCTCAATGCAGCGACCATCCAGCCGGACAGATACAGGTATTTTTTCTTGTTGCTGCCAAAATGCTTCTTGATAGAGATCATTTTCTGCTGGCCGATGAAACCATGCCAGCAACCCAGCGACTGGGTGTATTGAGCGGGATCGGCGTCGTACTCCTCCATGTCACGGCGCATGATGTCGGCCGTGTAGCGGGCAATGTCCAGGCCGGTTTTGAACCGGTTTTGTATCCGCATACGGGCAGCAGATTCGGGGTTGATGGCATCCCATGAGTGGCCTGCAGTATTACAAACGCCCTGGAGGGAGGCGATTTGGTCAGAGTATTTTGACATGATCAATCCTCGTTACTTATTGAAATATAAGTTTAATTTGAGTGGTTTTATCGAAAGCTTTAACCAGTGTAGTCATTCCACCTGAATTTACCTAATCAATGGTTGTTATATTCATCATTTGGTACATGAATACCGTGTAAAATTCGGGATACCTGTCTATTGAGCATAGTATGAAATGAGTATCAAGGGCATTGACCTAAATCTACTGGTTTATCTGGACGTGCTTTTACGCAAGCGAAATGTCACCCGTGCGGCCGAAAGCCTGGGCATAAGCCAGCCTGCCATGAGTAATAGCCTGAAACGGTTACGGGAGCTGTTTGGGGACCCGTTGCTGGTGCGCACCAGCGGCGGAATGAGCCCGACTGAACGCGCCGAAAAGTTACAGCCACTGGTCAGGGAAATCGTCGCATCGGTGGAAAAAGCCATTGAACCAGTCAAGAAGTTTGATGCATCGAGGGCCGACCGTGTATTCCGGATATCGGTCAGTGATTATGGCGAGTCGACCCTGTTGCCACATTTATTGCGCCGAATGCGTTCAGAAGCGCCCAACATCACGCTGGATATCCTTACGCCCAGCGATGTGAGTTACCAGGACATAGAAGGTGGAAATGTAGACCTGGTGATCAACCGGTTTGACGACCTGCCCCAGTCTTTTCATCAACGGACCATCTGGCGGGACAGTTTCTCCTGCCTGATCAACCACAACAACCCACTGCGCAAAAATTTCAACCTGGAAACCTATCTCGAAGGCAGTCACGTGTGGGTAAGCAAGACGGGAATGGGAATCGGCGTGGGCGTGGACCCGGGAGCCGGCCAGCAACTGGGCTGGGTGGATGACGCACTGGCGAAGCTGGGGAAAAAGCGCAGGATCCGGGTTTTTACCCGTCACTACCAGGTCGCAATGCACCTGGCAGAATTACGTGACCTGATCATCACCCTGCCAACCAAGGCCGCCAATCTCATCAAGGCTCATCCAGATGTGATCATTTTGCCGCCACCCTTTGATATTCCAGAAATAGAACTGCAGATGGCCTGGAGTCCTTTATTGCAACATAACCCCGCCCACCAGTGGCTTAGACGCTTGATTGCAGATGTCGCTCATGAGCTGATTTGAAGAAATCGCTGTTTGCCATTACTCCTCTTCCGGCCGGCTGACACCCAGGTCCGACGGGTCGGGAAAATGATCCAGATTTGCAGGCACATGGTCCCAATAGCCGTCGCCACAATCCGGGTCAGCTTGCCGTGAACCTTTAATTTACCGGAACGGAGAAACCTCACCCTGGTAGTGCAAGAAGTGCTTTTTGAATCGCCCTGCGCCCACATATCCAATCCGGCCCGTGATTGAATAACCCGCTTTTTCACCCACACGGCGAGCCGCGTGGTTTTCCGGCCAGAAAACGCCCAGGCGTCGTGTGTAACCCCGGTCCAGGCAATACTGGTTCAACGCCGGGGAACGAGTTGAAGTCACACCCTGCCCACGCCAGGCAGGGCACGTGTAGGCTTCGTAAACATAGGCGGTATTGTCGGAGAGTTGAATTTCATCATCAAGATAATCGATCCTGACGCGCCCTCCGGCAATCCAGGTGCTGTGGATTAGCTCACCATTTTTGCGAACCAGAACACACAGTTGGCCCTGCGCTAATCTCTCCACTACGCTTTCCCGGTCATTACAGGCCCGGAATGCAATAAATTCATCAATATCCGCTGCCTGAAGCAGCCCGATTTCCAACCCTTGCGAAGCAACAGGGCAGACCGAATCGGCACTGAGCCTCATTTCAGCCACATCCATTCGACGATAAATTGTTTCGCCCAGTATCTTGAACCACAGGCTGCGCAATCCTTCCGATCGGAGAATCTCCCAGCTTCTGCTGAAAATAGCGGTCATCGCTCTGCAATGATCTCCGCGGTTGAAAAGCGGTATCGCATGTTCCGGTAAACACAAATATCGGTGATGTCTGCCGGCGTGTTGTTCGGACAACTCCGGTAATTAGTCGAAAAACGAACCCCACCCGTGATCGGCAACACGCGATGCCAGGTGTGTCCGTGCAACATTACCAGCGTTCCCTTGCGCGGCGTGAGCACCACCTGCCCTGGCAGGTCCTCATGGGGTTCGCCGGCGGGAAGCTCACCCCGGCGATGCGAGCCCGGTAAAACAACCGTTTGTCCACCAATCTTTGCTGTCAGGTCCCGCGTGTAAGCCAGCCGGTTGAGATTGAAACAGGATGTATTTTCGGGTGGGCAATCCTGATGCCAGGCCTGCCCGGTTGTACCCTTCCCCGAAAACATCACCATGCTGTACAAAGTGGTCCACTTTTCGCCCAGCAAAGCGCTGGTCAACTCGCCCAGGCGATGGTCTCTTTCAAGCAGGTTAAAAGGCTCCGCAGCGGCGGGGGCGTGTTCCGGCAAGTCCGGGTTTTGCGGAAACCACGGGATGACCTCGGTCCTGGATCGGTTCAAAAACTCATCTTCATGCCGGAATTGCGGAGCCTCACCAAAATGTCTCTCGATTTCCCGGTCCATGCAATCCATCAGTCCAGTGTCGAAAAAATCATCGACGAGCAGGTAGCCGTTTCGCCAGAAATTTTTAGAGAGCTTATCCATGGTCATCGATCAAGTCCTGTTGCTGTGCGTTGGGATAAATTGAAGTACGGATTGGACCCGGATTTTTGGCGGCATGTAAAAACAGTGTGTTCATTACGACCGGAAGTTGAATTCAGCAGCGGTTATTCAAAACTCCACCCCGGTCAGTGAAATATCAGGATCCGAGTTTAAAAAAGCGACCGGATAGCCTAACTCAAGGGCATTGCGGGCATATTCCCTGCCGGCTTCCATCTCTCCCAGGCGCGACGCGGAAATGGCAAAGTCGTATTGAACTTGCGGGTCGCTGGCCCACTCTTCCAGCATTTTGCGCTTGACGGTCTGGTAGGTTTCCATGTCTCCGACACTGGCAGCCGCGATCATCATCGTCGACAGCGAATATGAATCGTCAGGATTGATCTCCAGCTGTCGTTTCGCCAGACGCATGGCCTCCAGAAAAATCGGCGCAGCCTCCTCAGGGCCATCCTTGTGCCAGACGGCATCGCCAAGGTTGCGGTAATAGACTGGATCTTCAGGCTCTTTTTCGATTGCACCGAGATAAAGGTCGGCTGCACCGGCAAAATCGTGTTCAAAGAACAATATGGTGGCCAGGTTGCTGTTGATGCTTGCCAGTTCCAGTTCATCGCTATTGGCCAGAGGCATCAGAATTTCTTTTGCCTCCGCGAATTGCCCGGCCAGAATCATCGTGCTGCTGAGCCGGTACTTGACGGACTCGTCTCTCGGCAACAACCGCTCTACCCAGCGCATTTCATCCACTGCTTCGGCATAACGGCCCTGCTTGAAGTAAAGAAACTGCAAGCTCAAATAAGCACTTGGACTGCCAGGGTGTTGTTCGATAATGCGTTTAAGCAGATCCTCGGCAAACTCGGGATCTTCTTCATGGTAAGTCGCAGCCACACCTACCTGTGCCTTCAATGCACCCGGATTGATATCAAGCGAAGACATATAGGCCTCCCGCGCTTTTTGCATTTGTCCCGATTCAGCGTAAAGGGAACCAAGGGCGTACTGCACAACCGGCGACTGGGAGTCGATGGTCCACGCGCGATGGCAAACCCGTTCAGCTTCTTCGAAGTCCGCCGTGGCTCTCTTGGTTCCGAACCGGCTCGACAGGAAATCGCACAGGCTCGCCAGGGCAGGGGCGAAACGGGGATCTATCTCGATAGCTTCCCGGTAGAGTATCTCGATTTCATCATTCGATCGCTCAACTGCGGCCAGTTGCTTGGCTTGCAAGTAAATTTCGTAAGCTTTCGGGTCTCCGTCTCCTGATGCCGGGGCTATCGGCCCACCGTGAATCTCCAGTAAAATTTCGCTGGCTACCGCATTGGTCGTTTGCTGCAAATGAGCATCATCGTACTCGCGCTCCCAAATGACTTCGCCCGCTTTGCGGTCAAACAGGGAAACCTTCAGCAGGATGGCATCTGCAGTCTTGGCAATCACTCCGTTTACAAGGAACCGAACTCCCAGCTGAGTGGCGGCATCCAACAACGATGCATTGCCCGGCAGCGCTGCTATTGCATCATCCGATGCCGTCCTGATTTGAGTGCTGCGCTGCAACAGGCGTGTGACGTCGCCAGAGAGTTGTCCAAAAAAAGGCGCAATCTGCCTGGACTCAATATTGAATGGCAAAACACCGACAGTGACGACAGAATCGGCGCTTGCTGAAGGGGCAGCGGTATCTTGTATGACAAAGCGATCGATGGCGAACAGGGTGACCGCGACCGACAAGATTCCGATGATGACGAAATCCAGCTTTCTGCCGGTAACGTAGGTGATGGACTCCTCGGGAATGACATCCTCAGTGCGCTGAATTCCGGAGGTGGTTAGTTCATAAAGCCAGGCCAGGACCAGCGTCACCGGCAGACCAAGCGCGAGCCCAATCATCAGAAACTGCATAATCCAGTCTGGTGCGGCAAACGTTTCGAACAGCACGTCTGCTACCTGGACCACCAGCCAGGCGATCACCATAAAGGCCGCGCCGGCCCGCAGGACGTTACGACGGCGAAGTTCAACAAACAGTTTCGTAAAGCGGCTCATCCGCCCTCCATCAGGGAAAATTTCAGGGTATTACTTCTAAAAATACACCATTAGCGCTTTTTTAGCTGAAAAGCTATTTGTTCATCCGCGCTATCAGCCGGGCCGTCAGCGAGAAAGTAAGAATCGACGTCATCACAGACGCGAGACCCGGACCAATCAGCCCTGCGTATCCGGTCACCACGTAGAAAAGCACGATGTAAAACACGATGCCTAAGATGTGAATGCGTAACAAGGTCGATGCCTTGCCCATCGCGTAGGCTGCAGCCCGCAGCGGCGCACTGGCCAGCTCAAATGAAGCCGCGAGCAACAGCAAGACCATCAGCGGAGCTGCGGGCACGTAGTCTTCACCAATCAGGGCCAGCAGGTACTCACCGGCAAACCAGGCGAAAACCACGATCAGGAGCCCCGCACTCCCGGCAATAAGTGAGGTTCTGAACTGCAGCTTTTTGAATCCCTTTTCATCGGAATTCCATGCTCGCGTGAGGTCGGGAAACAAAACGTCCCTGAGCAGAGCAGCGGGCCTGCCCAGGATAGTTGAAATCTCTCGCGCCAGGCGGAACAGACCTGCCGCCGCTGGACCCAGCAGGTTACCGGCAAGCAAAGTCGAGACCTGCTTCGGCACCAGGTCCAGATTGGTCTGCCAGTAAATAACGCCAATGAAACTCCAGAAATCCCGGTCACGCTCAAGAATTTCCCGCCACCTGAAACCACGTAACAGCGGCGTGCTGAGATGCTCTCTAAGCTCCATCACGCCACGCAAGAACATGTAGATATTGCCGACGCAATAAGCAAAACCCCAGGCCAGCAGAAAAACGAACATGCTGCCATCGAACAGCCATGCCAGGCAGACCAGCAGCAGGCGGACCATGGGTTGAACCGTGTACTGAACACCGAGTGCATCGAACCGGTCGTACAGGCGCAGGATGCCACTGCTGGTATTGACACAGGTGGTAAGCAATATCAGTGCGTAAAACCAGGCCCACTGGGTCAGTTGAGCATCCCAGTGGAGAAATTGTGACGCCAACGGTACGGCTGCTACCCCGATCAGGGCGGCCAGCAGGCTCGAGCCAAAGTCAATCATCATGGAAGATCGCAACAGGCTCTTGAGGCG
>Ga0265303_10002355_pt1 | contig 11679 bp, 9 predicted proteins | sample Helome_2_FD_192494 | JGI IMG/M metagenome (GOLD analysis project Ga0265303, IMG submission 192494) | Marine sediment microbial communities from subtidal zone of North Sea - Hel_20160317 (Illumina Assembly) | ecosystem: Environmental > Aquatic > Marine > Subtidal zone > Sediment ...
ATACTCGCCGGCATTGATCTGCCACAAGAGGAAACCGCTGAGCTGGAGGCGCATCTCGCCGATTTGGGTTACCCGCACTGGGAGGAAAGCGATAACCCGGCCTACACGATGTTCCTGTCCTGACAGAACCGACGAAATACCGCGCTAATTTGCAACCTTTTTCGGGATACGTGCATCAAATAACAGTCGATAGCGATATTGGGGTGCAAGAATCATGAATTTGAGAACAACCGCAGTCATTTCCTGGGCCTGTCTATTAGCGACGGCAGCAATTGCCGGCGAGGAGAAACGAACCCATATCGAGATCGAGGTTGACGACGATGTGTCTGGCCACCAGGCGTTCACATTCGATAGTCAGGATGCCGGTTTTGACCTGGACAGCATGGTCGTTGGAGAAACTCGTAATTTGACCGATGCGTCGGGAAATACCGCTGATGTTAGCCGCACTGACGATGGCTTCGAATTTGACGTCAACGGCAAGACGATCAAACTCGACAACTTGCACGAAGTCAATGGCCTGCACGATGAGCATGAAGTCGAGATTCATGTCGATCAGTCTGATAATGACGTCATTGCCGTAAAGAGAATCAAGAAAGTAAAAATGATCAAGACGACCGACGCTGCTGGCGTCACCGTGATCTCGGATAACGGGATTGATGTTGACAGTGACATGCATGCGCATGGCACGCACGAAATTCGCATCATCAAGAAAGAGATTGACGTAACAGACTGACTATCCCTATGCCGTTTGTTGCGCAATAACTGGCGGTGGCATTTGCCACCGCCTTTTTTCACCACATCTCTCGCATTCTCGCGTTCACGTCGATTCGCGTCCCGGAACGTGCACTGAAGCGCGCGGACTCAGACTCCGGCCTGCCTTGAAAGTCTTTGTCCAGGGTTGCCAGCAGCTTTTCAGACATGAATCGGCTGCGTGCACCGTACACGTGCTTGTCTCCGTCCCGGCGCTGTTGGGTAACGTGATAGCGTAACGGCGCAACAAGCGACAACGACTGCTTTGCTCTCGTCATAGCCACATAGAGGAGCCGCCTTTCCTCTTCGATCATCGCAGGCTTGCCAGTCGCAAATTCGGACGGAAAATTTCCGTCCGACACATTTAGAACGAAAACCGATTCCCACTCCTGGCCCTTCGCCGAATGCACTGTCGATAAAATCAGGTAGTCCTCGTCAAGCAGCGGATCGCCCGCCAAATCGCCCGCCGCGCTCGGCGGATCCAGTGTCAGCTCCGTCAAGAAGCGTTCTCGCGTCGGGTAACGGCCGGAGACCTGTTCAAGTTGCTCGAGATCGGCCTCGCGCGTATCCAGGCCGTCATAGAGCCGTTCGAGATGCGGCTGGTACCAGCGTCTCGCCTGAGTCACCTGTGTCTGCCAGAGTTGATCATCGAACTCCGCGCTGGACAGGGCCTCCAGTAAACCGCAAAAATCCGGCCATTCGTTCGCCACTGCTGCTGGTGGCCGGAAATTGCGCAATGATGCGAATGCGTGATCCGCGAGAGCCAGGTGCTCAAAACACCGCGTGGCGTTCGCAGGGCCCATGCCTGGCAGCAGCTTAAGAACGCGAAATGCCGCGACTTCGTTTCTCGGATTCTCAGCCCACTTGAGCACCGACAATAGATCTTTCACGTGTGCAGCCTCGAGAAACTTTAGTCCACCGTATTTCACGTAAGGAATATTGCGGCGTACGAGTTCGAGCTCCAGGCGATCGCTATGGTGTGAACCACGAAACAAGACAGCCTGGTCTTTCAGCGCCATGCCACGTTCTCGGTTTTCGAGGATCGCATTGATAACGAATTCGGCCTCCGCGTCACCGTCTTCTACAGTAACGTATCGCGGTTTGCCGCCATCGACGCGCTCCGAGAAAAGATTTTTTCGGTACTGTCGTTCACTCTCCGCTATAAGGCAGTTCGCGCTGTCAAGTATGGGCTGAGTCGAGCGATAGTTTTGTTCGAGAGTAACGACCTGTGCCGTCGGCATGTACTGGTCCGGAAAACCGAGAATGTTCTCAACCTCGGCGGCGCGAAACGAATAGATGGACTGCGCGTCGTCACCGACAACGGTCACCCCATCACCATTCGGTTTAATAGCATTCAGTATCTGCGCCTGGACGAGGTTGGTGTCCTGGTATTCGTCGATCAGGACATGGTCGAACCACGAACCAATCTCCTCTGCAAATTCCTGTTCGGCGACCAGATGGCTCCAGTAGAGCAGCAGGTCGTCATAGTCGAGCACCTGACTCTGCTGTTTGCGCAGCACGTAATGCCGGAACAGATCGGTCAGTTCGTCAGTCCAGTCATTGCACCAGGGGTAGGTTGAATCCAGCGTCTCAAGTAAAGATTTCTGTGTGTTCACGCAACGCGAATAAATTGCGAGGCAAGTGTCTTTCTTGGGAAAACGCCGGGCTGTGCGCGTTAGTTTCAGCTCATGACGCACGACGTCCATAATATCGGCGGCATCACTCCGATCAAGCACGGAAAAGCCCGGGTCCAGGCCCAGGTTGTGGGCGTAGCGACGCAACAACCGATTCGCGATGGAATGAAACGTTCCAGACCATGGCAGCCCGCCCGAAGGTAACGGCTGTATTTGCCGCCCACGGCCCGCTGCTCGCAGGATCGATTCGACCCGTCGCGTCATTTCCTGCGCGGCACGGCGGGTAAAGGTGAGCAACAAAATCCGCTCGGGGCTGACACCCGATAGCACGAGGTGGGCGACGCGGTGCGCGAGCGTCATCGTTTTGCCCGTACCGGCCCCGGCGATCACCAGCAGGGGGCCTGCACTAAAGCCACTCCCGCCACTTTGTTCGCCATACTCGGCGGCGAGTCGCTGTGCGGCATTCAGGACACCCAGGTGATCGAACGGCTGCAAGGCTTGCTGCACGGATGCCTCCCTTAAAAGTCTGTATTTTTATACAGTACTGGATGTATTTACAAGGTTAGCAGCAGAAATTCCTCAATCGCGACCGCCAGGGCGCGCGGCGCCTCGAAATGCAGCATGTGGCCGGCACCCGCGATGCTGACGCTGCTGCTGTCTGGGAACATAGGGTCGGCGGCGCCTGCGACGTGCTCGGCAAAGGTGCTGTCGCCGCCCACGATCAGAAGCGTCTCCGCTGTCACGGATCTGCAGCACGCCAGCGTTTCGGCACGCCTGTAAAGGACCGGGTTAGGCAACTTGTGGCGCGGGTCGGCACGGAGATGGATGACGCCGTCGGACTCCTGTTTGGCCCATTCGCGCGCGACGAATGCAGCCTCGGAGTCGGCCATGGCCGGATGGCGCTTATTAATACGAGCGGTCAGTTCCTCGAAACTTGCGTACCGGGAAAATTCCTGGGCTAGAGCCTCGCCCTCTATCCACGACCGATACCGCGCAGGTGCGTCGTCAGGGTCCGAGTCGAGCAGACCGAAACCCTCGATATTGATGAAAGCCCGCACTCGCTCAGGCATTGTCCCGGCATATAACGATGCCACATTCGCTCCCATACTGTGGCCAACCAGGCGCACCGAATCGGCTGGCGAGTAGTTGCCCAGAAGTTCGTGTAGATCCGCGATGTAGTCTGGAAACCAGTAACTGCTGCAATTGCACTGGGAGCGACCAAATCCACGCCAATCCGGTGCGATCACGTGCCAGTCTGCCTGCAACTCATCGACGACGAACTGAAACGTCGAGCCGGTATCGGCCCAACCGTGCAGATAAACAAGCAGCGGTGCATCTGGCTCGCCCCACTCGTAAACGCAGTAATCGACGCCCCGAATCCGGAGATTGCGCTCCGCACGAGCGACTTTTGGCCGGTAGATTCGCCCCTTTCCCATGCCTCCATACTTGCACAACATGCGCTCGCGATACATGGACGCATAATCGCCGACGGGGACCATTGCGACGCTTTTAAGCGTCAGGTCGTGTATAAATGCGTTACTTACACACGACTGATAACGCGAACCACCCGACTACTGATTTAATGACCTTCGAAATCGCACTGGTACTTGGAATCCTGGCCGTTTCGCTGGTTCTTTTTATCAGCGAAGTCATTCGCATGGACCTCGTCGCGCTGTTAGTCCTCGGCGCGCTCGCTGTCACGGGTCTCGTCGACTCCAACCAGGCCTTCGCCGGCTTCAGCAACAGCGCGGTCATCACCGTGTGGGCGATGTTCATTTTGAGCGAGGGCCTCACCCGCACCGGCATCGCCGACATCATCGGCCGCCAGGTCATGCGTATTGGCGGAAAACGGGAAGTCCCTATGATTCTCGTGATCATGATCACGGGCGCTGTGCTCTCTGCATTTATGAATAACATCGGCGTTGCCGCGCTGATGCTGCCCGTCGTCGTTGGGGTTGCACGTCGGACTCGTATTCCGGCGTCCAGACTTTTGATGCCGCTGGCCTATTCGACATTGCTTGGCGGGCTGATGACGCTGATCGGCACGCCACCCAATCTCTTGATCGCCGAGTCCATGACGCAAAACGGTATCGCTCCCTTCGAGTTATTCGATTTCACGCCACTTGGCGGCGCCGTAATGATCATTGGCGTGCTGTTTGTCGCGTTAGTCGGTCGCTTCCTTCTGCCAACGACGCGCAGCGAGCGCGGCGGCAAGCATGTCAGTCAGCGTAGCCTGCGGTCACGCTACAAGTTGCAGGAGCGCACCTTCATGTTGCGGGTGCCAGGCGACTCGATTCTCGTCGGCAAGTCCCTCGCGGACAGCCGTATCGGTGCATCCACAGGCCTTATTATCCTGTCCCTGCATCGCGGCGGACGCAGCGAAACCCTGCCCGGCCGTCAAACCATTATTCGCGGTGGTGACGGCATTCTCGTGCAGGGTCGCCTCGATCAGTTTCGCGAACTGCGCCGCTGGAGCGATCTCGTTATCGAGCGCGAAGCGCCGGTATTGAAGTCAATGGTCGCCTCGAAAGTGGTGTACGCATCGGTCACCATTGCCGATGGTTCCCCGGTTATCTCGGAACTGGTTCGGCATGCGGCATTTCGGACCCGATTCGATGTCGCGGTAGTTGGCATCTTGCGTCGTGAAACCTATCGACTGACCAACCTGGCGTACGTCCCGATCAGGGTCAACGATAAAGTTCTCGTGCAGGGCGTGGTGGAATCGATTGATCAGCTCGAGAAGTTTTCAGACTTCAGTGAGGTCGAAATCTTCACGCCCGAGCAGTTGGCAGAGCAATATCACGCCGACGAACGGATGTTCGTTGTGAGGCTGCCAAAACACAGCGGTCTCGCCGAAGAAACACTCAAGAAGAGCCGACTTGCGGATGTTTTTGATTTTCGAGTACTCGCAGTATTTCGCGACGGCGAACTGAAAGTCATGCCGCGCGGCGACGAAGTCTTGCTGGGCGGCGACCTGCTTCTCATCGAGGGACAGCACAGCGATCTCGATGTATTGCGTGGCCTGCAGGAATTGGAAATTGATACCAAGGTGCCGGCGAACGTGTCGGCGTTCGAGTCGGAACGCCTGACATTGATGGATGCCACGCTCGATCCGCGCAGCGCCCTTGCCGGCCGGACCGTTGGCGAACTCAATTTTCGGGAACGCTATGGCATCGAACTTGCGGGCATCTGGCGTGAAGGCGAAACCGTAGGCACCGACCTCACGAATGAGCGCCTGCAAATAGGCGACGCCCTGTTGCTGCTGGGGCCACGCGACCGCCTGCAATTGCTGTCCTCCGACTCGGACTTCCTGATTCTGACACCGCTCGGACAGGAGCCGCCTGATACACGCCGCGCGCCACTCGCGGCCGCGATAATGTTCGGTGTGGTCGTCACAGTCATGCTGGGATACGCGCCGATTTCAATTTCGGCGGTTATCGGTGGAACGATCATGGTACTGACAGGCTGCCTGAACATGGAGCAGGCCTATCGCGCCATCGATTGGCGCGCTATTTTTCTTATCGCCGGCATGCTGCCGCTGGGCACGGCTATGCAGGACACTGGCGCCGCAACTTACTTGGCGGGCCAGGTAATGGAGCTGCTGGGTGATGCAGGACCCTGGCCCGTCATCATGGGACTGTACATTCTGACGGCGATGGCAACGATGATCATCCCAACTGCCGCGCTGGTCGTCTTGATGTCGCCGATCGTGTTGTCCGCCATGTCGGACATGGGCCTCGCTCCGGAAACAGCGATGATGGCTGTTGCGATGGCTGCGTCAGCCAGTTTTACGAGCCCCATTTCGCACCCGGCCAATATTCTCGTTATGGGACCAGGCGGTTACAGATTCGTTGACTACCTGAAAGTCGGTGTACCGTTAACGATCGTCGTATTCATTACGGTCATGGTTCTTTTGCCCATACTCTGGCCGCTGGCGCCGGCGTAACGATGATGCGCGAACGAATTGTAATAGCCGGCGCCGGCCATGCAGCCGGACAAATTGTTGCCAGCTTGCGTCAACATAAATTTGACGGACAGATTGTGCTTGTTGGCGATGAACCTCACCTGCCTTATCAAAGGCCACCGCTCTCCAAGAAATTTCTTGCCGGCGAGATGCCGGCCGAACGACTCTATGTGAAGCCCGCGAGTTTTTATGACGATCCGCAGATCGAATTGCGGCTGCAAACAAGCATTACGGCAATCGATCGCAGTAACAAGACACTCAAGACCGATGGCGGTGGTGACATTGCCTACGACAAGCTCGTTCTCGCGCTGGGTTCGCGAGCCAGGACCTTACCTGTCGCAGGCGGTGACCTCACGCACGTGCACTACTTGCGCGGCATTGCAGATGTGGAAGCCATCCGTCCCGAACTCGATGTCGGACGCCGCCTTGTCGTCATTGGGGCAGGCTATATCGGCCTGGAGGTCGCTGCCGTTGCGCGCAAACTGGGCCTGGACGTCACAGTGGTCGAGATGGCTGATCGAGTAATGAGTCGCGTCGTGTCGCCTGAAATTTCGGATTTCTATCAGATTGAACACACGAATCAGGGCGTAAAGCTGCGTCTCGCAACAAACGTCGTCGCGTTGCACGGCAAGAAACGCGTCAAGCACGTTGAAATAAGTGGTGGCGAAAAAATTCGGGCGGACTTCGTAATTGTCGGCGTGGGTATTTTACCAAATACTGCACTTGCCGAGCAGGCTGGCATCGATGTCGACGATGGCGTTTTGGTTGACGATCGTTGTCAGACCAGTGATCCGAATATCTATGCCGTGGGCGACTGCACATCGCATCCGAGTAAAATTTACGGCCGACGGTTGCGACTGGAGTCGGTTCAAAACGCGCTTGAACAAGCAAAGACGGCTGCCGCAAATCTTTGCGGCAAGGAAACGCTTTACTCGGACGTGCCCTGGTTCTGGTCGGATCAGTACGACCTGAAGTTGCAAATTGCAGGACTGTCTGAGGGTTACGAAGACGTGGTGATCAGGGGAAATCCGGCAGAAAAGTCTTTTGCCTGCCTATACCTTAGAGACAAACGACTCATCGCAGTTGACGCCGTTAACGCGCCAAGGGACTTCGTGCAGTCAAAGGCGCTGATCGCCTCGCACGCCGTAATACCAGCCGACGAACTCGCCGACTCTAATAGACAATTGAAAGAACTGGCCGCGAGCGCCTGACGCGCGCCCGACTACTCGGCAACGGAGATTTCGTCCTCGGACATTGCGTTGGCTGCAGGTAGTTCAATGAGCAGCCGACCGTCTGCGGCTATCGGGCCATCGTCGGCCGAATACGCCTGAGCTGAAAGCGACTCCAGTCCTTCCATCGTGATGCCCTGCAATAAACCTGCGCCGCCCGTCACCCTGGCGGTACCCAAAGCGCCGGGTCCGGCTGTCATATCGCCGAGCCAGGTCCCCTTCCAGCTGTTGGCTGAGCTCCTGTGCGCTGGGAGCCCTACGTCTCGGAGGAAGGACCAGTAATTTTCAGATTGTTCCATGAACAGGCTGCCGCGGCCGGGCAGGTACACGTACCAAACGCTGTCGACGAGGGCATCGCCGCGCAGCAATCGAGTCTGCTCGGACTGCGAGGAAAATTTCACGCCAATACCCGCTGTCTGATTGCGCGCGTCATACATCACGGTGGTCAGCGCGCTCGTCAGGCGAATCGGCGCTTCCCATAGTTGCAGCACCTTTTCAGGAAACGGTTTCGATCGGGATTCACCATCGTTCGTGAACGTGATCGCGTCCGCGGGAACGATCGAGAAATTCAGTGTCAATACCTCGGAGTCGCTGACTGACAAAGGCGAAAGCCCTCGATCCGCAACAAACGGGCTGTAGATCATCCCGACAATGAAGATGGCGGCGCCGATCAGCGCGCCCAGAACCAAAGTGATTATATATTTCATCACAGTGCGTCCAGCTCGCCGACGAAATTTGTAAGCAGCTCGATGTGGCCTTGCGGCGCGTCTTCGTCACCCGATGTGTCAGGAACCCAGCGCTCAGTCATAGAACCACTCATTGGTGCGAACTCGCGCGAACCGGCACGAAGCTCACCGATACGAATACCGCTTTCCTCTGGAGCCGGTGTCATGTTGACGAATATCGATCCTCGTGCGGGCAAATGCACAACCCAGTCAATGATTTCGTTCGATTCCTCAGTCGCCGCCGTTCGCGACGCAACACCGACAACGGTATCGCGGGCGTTTCGAATTTTGAACAACTCTATGCGAACGTCCTGGAGCAACTGATCTTCAGGCCACTGCATGCCGATGGGCAGCGGTGGTTGCCGATCGGGTGAGCCGATCATAATTCGGTCCGTCGGCACTTTGACATGAAACGCCTCGACGTTGCCGCCGTTTGCGGCAACCGACACGATCGACGGCTCTCGTTGCTGATCAACGACGGGATAGGTATGCAGGCCTGCGGCCGCAGCTACGAGTCCGAGAAAAATTCCAATTATGAACGTCTTTAGCAAGTTGGTATCGCTTGTCAAAAGTAGGCCGGAAAATCAACGGCATGCGCCGAGTTTAGTTAAATTGCACCGATGGCCACAACGAATCAGGTCGTTTTTGTGACGCAGAGCACGATTTTGCTCGCTATAACCCTGAAATCCTGACGCAAATCTCACTCTCCCTGGCTATCCCCCTTGCGCGCCGTGCCGGTACAATCCTGCGGCCGGGGACAGAAACAGCGGGAGCGAAAAAAATGACGACGCCGATCTGCCTTTGGTCGGGCCCGCGTAATATTTCCACAGCCATGATGTACAGCTTCGCGCAACGCGACGGCATCCAGGTTGTCGATGAACCTCTGTACGGCCACTACCTGCGTGTCAGCGGCGCTGACCATCCCGGGAAACGCGAAATTATGGAAGACATGAACTGTGACGGTAACGCGGTCATGCGGAAGCTGTTGGCGAGTCAAGAACGAAACGCCTCGCGGCGCCAGTTCCAAAAACATATGGCACATCACCTTGTCGACCTTGACCTCGATTTTCTCACGCGAACGAGCAACTTGTTCCTAATCAGAGATCCGCGTGAGATGTTGCCATCCCTGACCGTACAACTTCCTCACGCGACGCTGGTGGACACTGGACTCAAAAGACAATGGGAGCTCTATACGGCGCTTTGTGACGCCGGGCAAACACCGGCGATACTGGATGCGCGCGAATTATTGTTGAACCCAGCGCATGTGCTGACACGGCTGTGCGGCCACCTCGGCCTGGAATACGATGCCCGTATGCTGCGGTGGAAGGCCGGCCCGCTCGCCGAAGACGGTGTCTGGGCGCCACATTGGTACCATGTCGTTCATGAAAGTACAGGCTTTGCTCCTTACCGACCGAAATCGGAGTTTCCGGCAAAGCTCGGCGAGCTGCTTGCTGACTGTACACCCTGGTACGAAAAACTGTTTGCAAACGCCATCAGAAGCGGCACCGAAGGAGACTAAGGAGTGAAACTCACGGACCCACGCAACGCCGAGATTCTCATTAGTGTTAATGGCCGGCTCATGCCTCGAGACGAAGCGTCAGTATCGGTGTTTGACAGCGTCGTTCAGGGTGGCGACGCCGTATGGGAGGGCTTGCGAGTTTATGATGGGCGTATCGCCGAACTGGATGATCACTTGCAGCGTCTGCAAGACTCGGCCAAAGCACTCGCATTCGCTGCTGTGCCTACTTCGGAAGAGGTACGCACGGCCATCTTCGCGACGCTTGAGGCAAATGGTATGCGTGACAACGCTCACATTCGCCTGACACTCACGCGGGGCGAAAAAGTGACGTCCGGTATGAATCCGCTATTTAATCAATCGGGCTGCACGCTGATCGTACTTGCTGAATGGAAGCCGCCGGTCTACTCCGATGCTGGCATTCGTGTCATCACTGCGTCAATTCGACGCAACTCGCCGGAGTGCCTCGACTCGAAAATTCATCACAACAATCTTCTCAATAATATATTGGCGTCGATTGAAGCGAACGTCGCCGGCGTTGATAGCGCGATCATGCTGGACGTTAACGGCTTCGTGTCAGAAACGAACGACACCAATCTGTTTATCGTTAAGCACGGGCTAATCCTGACACCGCATGCGGACAGCTGCCTGCCAGGTCTTACACGCAAGATGATATTGAAAATCTGCGACGATCAAAACATGCGGGCTGAACAACGCAACCTGTCGCTCACCGAGGTCTACACGGCGGATGAAGTATTCACTAGCGGTACGATGGGCGAGTTAACACCTGTGCTGGAAGCCGATGGCAGGGTAATTGGCAACGGCGACGTCGGCCCGGTGACAGCCCGGTTGCAAGCGTCACATCGCGAGTACGCGTATCGCAATGGAACGCCCCTGCCGTTTTAGTCAGTGCCTCGAGAAATAGCGCTGTAGATATTCGTCCAGGCTTATTTCGTCGGCCGCCTCAATCTGTCGCTGTCTCTGCAGCGATTGGGACACTTCTTCCTCAAATACCGCGTTGCGCGACTCTTTTAATGCCGTGATTGATTCGAAATAGTCGTTGTGACTCTTCGACAGGGCAAGCGCAAACTCGGAAAAACTGCTTTGCGATTCCTTCAGATCAGCGAGCACCCGAGCCGACGGCGTTTCTTCCGGATCATCCACGAGCTTTTGCATCAAGTGCACGGAGTCCGCGTAGCGTTCGTTTGCCTCATGGTTGTCGATGATCTTCGCAACCTCGAGTACATTGCTCAGAATCTCACTGGCCCAGGCCTGCAAGGTGACTGTTTCTCCGTTTCGGTAAAGACGGAATTCCGGAGCCCGTCCATGCTTCGCGACGCCGCTATGGTTTTGTCCGATTTCACCCAGCGATTCGTCGTCAAGCTTGGGGCTATCCTCAATCAGGCAATAAATCAGGAATGCTTCGACAAAACGCATCGTATTCTGGTTAATCCCGCATGGATCGAACAGATTGATATCCAAAGAACGAATCTCTACATACTCGATGCCGTCGCGGCGGAGTGCTGCTGTCGGTTGCTCTCCGGACCTTGCGACGCGTTTCGGACGCACTGGCGAATAAAATTCGTTTTCAATTTGTAACAGGTTGGCATTGAGTTGCCGGTACCGGCCATCAATTTTTACACCGATTTTCTCGTAGGCCGGTTCGGGCGTGAGTATGGCCTTTGTCAGATCGTTAACGTAATCGTGAAGACTGTTAAGAGAGATGTCGATTTTTGACTGGTTCTGGTTGCTGTAACCGAGATCGCTCATACGCAGCGATGTGCCATGCGGTTCGAAATAGGTATCAGCGTCAAAGGATTTCAGGCTTGCCGAAGCGCCGCTAGTAAACGATTTGCACAAG
>Ga0265303_10002356_pt1 | contig 11677 bp, 10 predicted proteins | sample Helome_2_FD_192494 | JGI IMG/M metagenome (GOLD analysis project Ga0265303, IMG submission 192494) | Marine sediment microbial communities from subtidal zone of North Sea - Hel_20160317 (Illumina Assembly) | ecosystem: Environmental > Aquatic > Marine > Subtidal zone > Sediment ...
TGTTATGGCATCGGTCAACGCCTGTAATGGGTGTCCAACAGAGCTTTCCATATTCACTACTGGAACGGAGGCATATTTTTTAAATCCATTCAATACCACCTCTGCCTCGTCCTTTTCTTTATCGGTCAATGATGCAAATGCCCGTATTCCGATTACATCACAGTATTGGGAAACCACCTTGGCAGCTTCTTTAATATGTTCCGATGTACCCTGATCCATTATGGTGCCATCGCCATATTCCAAAGCCCAACCTTCATTTCCAAAGTTCATTACAATTACTTCCATCCCTAGATTTATGGCTGCTTTTTGGGTACTCAATCGGGTTCTCAGACTATTATTGAAGAACAACAATCCGATGGTTTTATCCTTACCCAAGGATTTTGACTGTAAAGGATCATTTTTTAAGGCCCTAGCCTCAGTAACCAAGTCAGAAAGTGAATCAATATCGTTTATAGAGAGGTAGTGTTGCATTATTTTATTTTAGTATGGTTACTCTTGCCAGTAATTGCATCGACTATAAAATTGTCTTTTAGTCCATTTACTATCCAGGTTTCAATTCCTGCTGTTTGGGCAATAGTAGCGGCTTCAATTTTCGATTGCATTCCACCTGTACCGTGGGTTGATTTTGATGCGCTGATTTCTTTCCGCAATTTTTGAACTCCAGAAACTGAAGTAATCGTTTCCGGTTTATTATTTTCTATGGATTCTCTTGTGTAGACTCCATCAGTATTGGTAGCGATCATCAACAGATCTACCTGCAATAGGGCAGCAGTCAATGCTGCCAACTTATCATTGTCACCAAATTGAATCTCATCGGTGGCGACTGTATCATTTTCATTGATGATGGGAATGAATTTATTAGCTACAAGGACATTAATGGTATTCTTTATATTCGCCTTGGCGTCTAAATTATCAAAATCTGAATAGGATAAAAGACATTGGGAAGTTGATAAACCCAATTCCCTAAAATTCTCTTGAAAGATACGCATTAAGTGCGGTTGCCCGATGGCTGCCAAAGCTTGTTTCACATCTATTGCAGCCCCATTATGCTCCAATTCCACAAATTGTTTGGCGGCGGCAATGGCCCCGGAACTGACGATAATAAACTCATATTCATCTTTCATGACTGCAATCTGTCTTCCAATGTCCTCTATTTTACCTCGTGAAATCTGGCTTGTTTCTTTGGTCAAGGTATTGGACCCTATTTTTAATAATATTCTTTTCATCTGCATATTCATCTAATTTGTCCATTACCCTTTACAAACCATTTATTGGTTACTAAATGCTGTAAACCAATGGGGCCTCTTTGATGTAACTTATCAGTGCTAATTGCGAGTTCTCCGCCCAGTCCAAATTGGCCTCCATCCGTAAATCGTGTGGAGGCATTATGGTATACTGCCGCTGAATCAACAGAATTCATGAATGTTGCTGCTGTTTCTTCATTCGCGGTAATGATGGCTGCCGAATGCCCACCACCGAAAGTGTTTATTTTGCTAATGGCTTCCTTTAAAGAAGCAACTTGACCCAGCACTATTTTATAGTCTAAAAACTCTTCAATCCAAACACTCTCATCTTTAATAGGAGTTGTGCCTTCTAGAGCTGATAAAGCGTCATCGGTTAAAATCTCAACCTTACTTTTCTGAAGTTCTAACAATAGATTTTGGACAAATTGTTGTTTTCTGGGCAAATCTGCAGCTATCAGTACTTTATCCAATGCATTACAGGCCGATATTTTGGTGGTTTTTGCATTGATGATTATATCAACGGCCATTTGTAGATCAGCTTCAGCATCTATATACACAAAATTATTACCTCTTCCACTAACGATTACAGGGCAGGTGGCATGTTGTTTTACAAAAGCAATTAGTTTTTCCCCTCCTCTAGGAACTATCAAATCCACTTTTTGTATGGGATTTTCTAAAAAAGCCTGCGTTTCTGAGCGATCATATTGCAAATAGCTGACCCAATCGCTATCAACTTGATTGTCTCTTAAAGCATTGTGCCATAAATCTACCAAGATCAAATTACTGTTCAGTGATTCCTTACCCCCTTTCAATAATATTCTATTGCCCGATTTAAAAGCAATCCCAGCTGCTTCAATGGTTACATCAGGTCTCGATTCATAGATAATAAGTACAGTGCCAAAAGGAGCTGTTCTATTGCTGATTTGCAGACCGTTTTCATGCTCAAATTGAAACCGTTCCAGATTCAAAGGGTCATTCAACAGTGTCAATTCCTTTAGGGATTTTATCATCCCAATAATTTTATCGTCATCAACTTTTAGGCGATCATACATGGCAATATCGTCACCAGAGTAAGCTTCCAAATCTTTTTTATTGGCTTCCAAAAGGGCGCTTTCCTCCTTTTTTATCCATTCAATCATGGATTTGAGGACTGCATTTCGTTTATCTATGTTCAATATAACACTCATGATAATGCTATTTTTAATTTCTCGAAAAATAAGTCCATATCGCTTTTTGTAATATTCATAGCAGGGAGAATTCGTAAAACGTTTTTATCCTTGGCCCCGCCGGTGAAAAGATGTTGCTCGTAAATTAGATTTTTGCGAAGTTCTCCCACTTCAAAATCAAACTTTAATCCCAACATAAGTCCCCTGCCTTTTATTTCCCTAACCTGCGGTATTTCTAAGGCTCTTTTTTTGAAATATTTACCCAGTCTTTCGGCATTTTCAACAAGTTGTTCTTTTTCCAGCACCTCTAAAACAGCTAAAACAGCTGTGCAGGCAAGATGGTTTCCACCAAAAGTAGTCCCAAGCAAGCCATAGGATGCCTGAATGTTTTTATGAATTAATACACCGCCAACAGGAAAGCCATTGCCCATGCCTTTGGCTATAGTTATAATATCGGGCTTAATTTCATGGTGCTGAAAGGCAAAAAAAGAGCCAGTTCGGCCAAAACCAGATTGTACCTCATCAGCTATCAGAACTACACCATATTTTTTACAAAGTGCGGCAATTTCCCTATAGAATATACCAGATGGCTCGTCCAGACCGCCAACCCCCTGTATGGCTTCCAGAATAACAGCACATACATCTTCCTTTTTGATTTCAGTTTCAAAGGTTTTAATATCTTCAAATGATAAAAAAGTAACTTTTTGCTGTTTATTTATAGGGGCATTTATCTTCTCATTGTCCGTTGCAGCAACGGCGGCAGATGTTCTACCGTGAAAACTATTCGTAAATGCAATTACCCGGGATTTATTTGTATGGAAAGATGCTAATTTTAGGGCATTTTCATTAGCCTCTGCCCCCGAATTACATAAAAACAAATTATAATCCTCACAATTGGATAATTGTCCCAGTTTCTTAGCCAGTTGTCTTTGCAGCGGATTTTTAACAGAGTTGCTGTAAAACCCTATTTGATCTATTTGACTTTTAATGCGTTCTATGTAATATGGGTGGGAATGTCCGATTGAGATAACAGCATGGCCACCATAGAAATCGAGATATGTATCTCCCTTATCATCAGTAATAACAATACCCTTAGCTGTAACCGGGGTTACATCATATAGTGGGTATACATCAAATAGTTCCATTTATTGTTTTTTATATAGGTTGATAAGTAATTTATCTCAAGGCCTAGTTCTTGGTTTTCAATTCATTTATTTTCTCAAAAGAAGTAACTATTCCTCTGATAAGAGAAGAACTTAAACCCTGATGCTCCATTTCGTTTAATCCCTGAATAGTACAACCCATAGGGGTGGTTACCTTATCTATTTCCTCTTCAGGATGATTCCCGGATTCTATAAGCAAGCCAGCTGCTCCATTACAAGTGTACATGGCAAGCTCCTGAGCCTCTTTGGCATCGAAACCTAACTGAATAGCACCTTGTGTTGTTGCCCTTATTAGTCGCATCCAAAAGGCTATACCACTTGCGCATATTACAGTTGCTGCCTGCATTTGATTTTCAGGTATTTCCAGGGAATAACCCATTCTGTTAAAAATGGCTTTTGCCAGGTCTATTCTTTTTTGACCAGCTATATTGGAGCAGATGCAGGTCATAGATTTCCCAACGGAAATGGCCGTATTGGGCATACTACGAATGATATGCTTGTCCTTTCCAAGAATGGCTTCCATATTTTCAATGCTGAAACCAGTTATCGTCGAGATTATTACATGCTTATCCGTAAGAATATCTTTAACTTCTTCTAGGATCATTGCAAAATGGCCAGGTTGAACTGAAAATATTAAAATATCAGATTTTTTAACCGCTTCCCTATTGTCCGAGCCAACCGTTACATTTCCATATTTTTCATAGTCCTTTATACTATCGACGTGTCTTTTGGTCAGATACATTGTAGTAGCCCCGTTGCTATGTAATATGCCTTTAGCAACAGATAATCCTAAATTCCCTGCTCCTATAATCGCTATTTTCATAATTACTTTTTTATGATCTAGTTATTTTTATAATTCTCAATCCTTTTAATAAACAGCTGCTTTTAAATTTAATCCCTCACTTTCATCAAAACCAAACATTAAATTCATGTTATGAATGGCCTGTCCGGAGGCCCCTTTAAGCAGATTGTCAATTACAGATGTTATTAATAGAACATCCTTGTACTTGTGCAGGTGAATATGACAATTATTTGTATTCACTACTTGTTTTATGTGAACCGGCTCTTCCGAAATCATAGTAAATGTGGCATTTTTATAGAAATCATGATATAAACCATAAGCTTCCGCCTCACTTCCTTCAAACTTTGTGTATGCCGTGCTGAGAATACCTCTGGAAAAGTTCCCCCGGTTTGGTATAAAATAGAGTTCTCCAACAGCTTTTTGCAGCGATTCGAGACTTTCATTTATTTCTCCAAGATGTTGATGAGTAAAGGCTTTATACCAGGATGCATTGCTATTTCTCCAGCTAAAATGTGTGGTGGCCGATGGCATTACTCCAGCACCCGTACTTCCGGTTACTGCATTCACATGTACATCAGAATTCAATAGTTGTGCATTGGCCAGCGGGAGTAAACCCAATTGAATACAGGTGGCAAAACAACCCGGATTGGCAATATACCTGGCACTACTTATTGCGGTTCTGTTTAATTCGGGAAGGCCATACAAAAATTCTTTTCCGCCCAAAGAGGCATCTTGCAATAATCTGAAATCGGTGCTTAAATCAATAATTCTTGTATTCGGAGAAAAAGAATAGTTGTTTAAAAAACTTTTGGAATTTCCATGGCCCAGGCATAGGAAAAGGACATCAACTTCGGAATTTACCGAATCTGTAAAAGTCAAATCCAAAATGCCTAATAAATCTGTATGGGTCCCACTAATTTTTTTACCCGCTTTTGTTGTACTGTATACAAAATCAGTAGTGACCTTGGGATGATTTTGCAAAAGCCTGATAAGCTCCCCGCCAGTATATCCAGACCCTCCAATAATGCCTGCTCTAATCATGATTCTGAATTATTTGATTCGCTATTTTTCCCGGATTTGATAGAATTTTAATGAATCCCTTAGCATCATCTGCTGTCCAGGCTTTATTTGTTTCTCCGTAATTACCAAAAGAAGCATTCATTAAATCATTCTCAGAATTAATACCGTTCAATTCAAATCTATAAGGGTGTAAGCTTACCGAAACCTCCCCTGATACATTTCTTTGGGTATCGCTCAAAAATGCTTCTATGTTCCTCATCACTTCATCCAGATAATTACCTTCATGTAAGAGCATTCCGTAAAAATTTCCCAGTTGCTCTTTTTGAAATTGTTGCCATTTACTAAGTGTGTGCTTTTCTAATAAATGATGGGCTTTAATAATGATAAGTGATGCCGCAGCTTCAAATCCTACTCTTCCTTTTATACCTATGATAGTATCACCAACATGTGTATCTCTTCCTATGGCATATTTGGAGGCTATTACGTCCAGGGCAATTATATTTTGAACAGGAGTACCCTTTTGACCATTGATAGAAATCAATTCACCCTTAAAAAAGTTCAGTTTAATATCTTTTGGTTCTTTCGTAATTAATTGTGAAGGGTATGCAGACTCCGGTAAGGACATGTTAGAGGTAAGCGTTTCATCTCCACCTACCGAAGTGCCCCATAATCCTTTGTTTATCGAATATTTAGCTTTCTCCCAGGAATAGTCAATGCCATTTTCCTGCAGGTATTCAATCTCCGCTGCTCTGGACAAACTTTTATCTCTTATTGGCGTAATAATTTTGATATTAGGTGCAAGAATCTGAAAAATCATATCAAACCGCACCTGATCATTTCCTGCTCCGGTACTTCCATGAGCAATATACTCAGCTCCTATTTTTTTAGCATGGTTCACAATTTCAATAGCCTGAACTATTCTTTCGGCACTAACGGATAAGGGATAGGTATTATTTCTTAACACATTGCCATAAATAAGGTACTTTACTACCTTTTCATAAAAATGTTCCAGTGCATCAATAGAAGTATAGCTGGAGGCACCTAACTGAAGTGCCTTTTCTTTAATAATCGCAATTTCTTCTGTGGAAAATCCACCGGTATTGACACTTACTGCATGTACCTCAAAGCCTTCTTCCTGGGATAAATATTTGGCGCAGTATGAAGTATCAAGTCCACCACTATATGCCAAAACTAATTTTTTCATTTGTTCTTTCTTTTAAGAAATAATTTCTCTTTAATTCTTTTAAGTCTTTTAAAAGCCTTATCATTTAGCTTTTCTTTCTTGGTCACGACCAGATCGGGGTCATATAACATACCTGTACACAGGCACATTTTATGATCGGTCCTGGTAAGTACATCAAAATTTTTGCATGTTTGGCATCCTTTCCAAAAGGCGGGATCATCGGTTAATTCTGAAAAGGTAACCGGTTTATATCCTAGTTCGTAATTCATTTTCATTACTGCAAGACCGGTTGTAATACCAAAAATTTTAGCTTCCGGAAACTTTTTTAATGAAAGCTCAAAAATTGTTTTTTTTATTTTTTTTGCCAAGCCTTGATTTCTGTAATCAGGATGAACGATAAGTCCTGAGTTCGCTACAAATTTTTGATGCCCCCACACTTCTATATAACAGAATCCGGCAAATTTATCCCCGTCCAAAGCAATGACTGCATTCCTATTTTCCAGCCGTTTTATTATATACTCAGGCGTTCTTTGGGCAATACCGGTTCCCCTCACATTAGCCGATTCGGCAATAGTGTCACTAATTATTTGGGAGTATTTAAAGTGCGATTCGTTAGCAATTAATATTTCCATTGCTAGTTTTTTTAAATGGTAAAAAATATTTGATTTGATAGTGCGGAAATGGACTCACCTATTTCCAAGAAAGAATACACCCTTACGGGCGTGGACGTACAAAGGAGCGTACGGGAACAGAATTCCAAAGAGGTAAAGTTATGTATGTGCATTTTTTCATTGCGGATCAAATGTACAAATTAAATTGAACTATCATAATTTGCGTTCTAATTTTTACGAATTAGTAATTTTTGACCTTTCAATTTAAATATTTCGTAAGTCATAAATACAAATACTGTGAAATATTCAATTAATATAAATCCAAGATTCTCTTTAAATTCAGGATTTTCATAGGCAGAATAACTTAAAATGATCACTAATGACCAGACCAGAGGGAAACGGTAATCTGTAAAAACGGACAAACCTACGAGGAAAATTATATACCACGGGTGCACCGTCGGGGACAGGAAGTAATAGAGTACGAGCACCCAGAACATAGAACTTATCAGGACTGATAACTTTTTATTATCCCTTAAAAAAGTAAGTAATAACACAAAACCTATCATTATATATGGCAGTAATTTTCCATAGGTTTTAATTAACTCCCATGGCTTAGCATCAAATTTTATAGCTATCTGTTTAATAAGATTGTAGATGCTGGCATTGAATTCAAAATTAGAAAACCACAAGCCAACAGTATCGGTGTAATTGTTTATGAATTCTGATGAGTAAAATGGTAAAACACCTATTAAAATAATTAATCCCAGCATTATGTAAAATTTTATACTTTTCCTTGATCCAAAATGGGTAATAAACAAAGGGAGCAACATTAAGGGTACGAGTTTCACCAAAATGGAACATGCAAATGCAATGGCTGCAAACAACCACTTATTTAGTAAAAGGAAACACAAGCCCCAAATAAAGAAAAATAGCATTACTCCCTCAAAATGAAGGTTGCCGGTAAGTTCTATGATTACCAGGGGGTTTAAAAAATACCAAAAAATAAGATGTGGTGATCTGTTTAGGTGCCGTAGTAATTTCTTTCCAAAATAATAGATTCCAATGTCGGTCAGTATAATAATAGATCTCATGACTATTAAGGATCCCATAATGCTCTTCCCACCCAAAAAGGCAGAAATAGAGAACAGTAGTTGATTTAAAGGGGGATAATTACTAAAATGTCTTGCGCTTAAAGAACCCATACCATTGTGCAATTCTTTAGCATTAGCCAAAAGTATCTCGCCATTTTCCATAATAGCATCTGGTGTCTGTAAATACGGGTTTATACCGGAGAGTACTAATTCACCATCCCAAATAAATCTATAGAAATCCTGAGATAAGTTTGGTTCGACTAAAAGAAAAATCAAACGAAAAAGAATACCTGAAATAAGAAGAAAATTAAAATTCCACTTTTCAAATTGAATCAACTTATAACAGAGAAAAAAAAGGGCAAAGAAAAGGCTGATAAGCTTTATGAAATCTATACGTACAAGGTCATATGCGAAGCTGGTATAGAACAAGAGACTTGCCAATACCATGAGAATTGATAATTTGTGGAGATTCCAATAGGAAGAAATCCTTGAAGCCATTGGTCTTTATAGTTTGGTCTCTACAAAGTACACAATAATTGATAATTTTCAAGCACTTTAAATTCGTACAAATGAGCTATAAAAAAATCTATAGATCTCTCTCTATGTCCGCTACGATTTAGAGCTAGTAATTAAGCAGTTAAGCTTTAGCTGTCAGCGATTTAAGAGCGACAAAGCCGAATCCGAGGAACAACATAAAATGAAAAGGGAACAAACCAAAATCATTTAACGGAATAGCGCTATACATTCCAAAAAGGAAATAGATCATCAGGCCGAACTCAAGAATCATATTGGGGGATATCTTTTTAACCAGGTATTTATTGCCTTTCCAACTGTCTGTAAGATTATTAATATTGAATTTTGGTGTGCGTACAAATTCACTTCTTTTTCCCATATGGCCTTCAATAACAGCAACTGTATTGTGCAAGGAGAAGCCCAGGGCTACCGAGAAAAATGTAAAGAAAAGTTTTATATAATCAACAAAATTATCAAAACTACTCCCCTGTATACTTTTATAGGTGAACCAATAACATATGAATAATATAACCGTACTTAATATGAAAAAGCTGGTTACTTCAAATATCCAACCTAAATGACCATATATGTTCTTTATATATAGCATGGGAATACTCAACAAGGCTACAATAAAAACACAGAGGAACATGGAACTGTTTAGCAGGTGCATTACCCCATGAAATTTGGTTTTCAATGAAATATTCTTAGCGGTAATAACACTCCAAACGGTTTTTCTAAAGTTTTCAGCGCCACCTTTATTCCATCTGAATTGCTGCGATCTTGCAGCACTGATAACAACGGGAAGTTCAGCAGGGGTTTCTACATCTTCAAGATATTTGAATTTCCAGTTTTTAAGCTGGGCCCTGTAACTAAGGTCCAGGTCCTCAGTTAAAGTATCACCTTCCCAGTTTCCTGCATCCAGAATACATTCTTTTCTCCAGATACCGGCAGTACCGTTAAAATTAATAAAGTGACCTTTTGCATTTCTTCCAACTTGCTCAAGGGTAAAATGCGCATCTAGAGCAAAAGCCTGAATTTTTGTAAGTGTAGAATAGTCCCTATTGATATGGCCCCACCTGGTTTGAACAACACCTATTTCTTTATCTTTAAAATAAATAACTGTTTTCTTTAACCAATCGTAATCCGGAAGAAAATCGGCATCAAATATAGCTATGAAATCACCTTTAGCAATTTTCAATCCTTCTTTTAAAGCCCCGGCCTTATAACCCGTCCTATTTTCTCTTCGAATGTGCTGTATATCTAATCCGGTTTCCTGCAGATCTTTAATTCTTCCTGCCGTTTCTTCAACCGATAGCTTATCTGTGGAGTCATCTAAAACCTGGATTTCTAGTTTGCTTTTGGGGTATTCCATTTTGGAAATATTTTCCAGCAAGCGTTCCACAACGTATTCTTCGTTATATATGGGCAACTGAATAGTTACAAAGGGAATCTCCTTTGCGTCCAGCAAATTGTATTTAGGGGCAATCTCATTTATCTTCTTATTCCCTAAATAATTAACTAATAAGTTTAATTGTGCCAGGCTGTAAAAAAAGATCAGTAACAGGGCTGTGCTGTAAATCCCGATAATAATGTAAGCAATAGTTAGTCCCATATTATTTTAAACTGTATTTAAAAATCCAAGCCAATATTTTAACGCCTGCAAAGATACTACCTTTTATCGTGCCAGACACTTTAGATACACCAATTCTTTTCTTGTAACGCACTGGTATTTCGATATATGACATTTTGTTCTTAAGTGCTTTTAGTTGCATTTCAATGGTCCACCCGTAGGTTTTGTCCTCCATTTCCATCTCCAAAAGCTTCTCGTATTTAATTGCCCTGAAAGGTCCTAAATCTGTAAATGTTGACCTAAAAAACAACTTCATTAAAAATGTGGCCAATTTATTGCCAAAAATTTGCTGCGGAGTCATAGAGCCATCTTCTCTTAATGCTTTTTTTCTGGCCCCAATCACCAAATCTACATTTTTGTCCAGAATTGGTTTTACAACTTTATTTAGCTCTTCCGGGTAATCTGAATAGTCTCCATCGATAAATACGATAATATTAGGCTTTCTGGACTTTTTAGCTATGTAATCCATACCGCAGAGACAAGCATATCCATAGCCTTTTCTAGTTTCATTTAACACTGTAGCTCCTGCTCTTGTTGCATTTATTGCAGTATCATCTGATGAGTTATTGTTTACAACAATTATTTCAGAAACTATAGCTGGAATTTCCTGAATGACCTTTGCAATAGAATTTGCTTCATTATACGCCGGAATTATAACCATGATATCTGCCATACCCTCTAAAATGTTTCGTTATTCTCCATGTATAAAACTTTTTATAAGATTCTTCATTAATTCCCTCCTGGCATTTGTCAATGCCTTGCAAAAATATCACTATTTAGGGCACTATCGATACCTGGAATAATTCTTTTTAAGTGGATTTTATTTGGGAGAACGCAATAAGCGCGGACAATATGAAACACGGGTAAATTAAGATATAAAAACGGTAATAAAGTAAACTGGTATTAAGTAATATTTATTTTTGGTTTACCAGGGTCATTAAATCTACATCATTGCCTAATAAGACCTCATTGCCATCTATTCGTCCTTTTAAGGGGCCATTCTCAAGTTTTAAAACACCTCTCGGGCAGACTGCAGAACATATGCCGCAACCAACACAACTTGAGCGCACAATGTTTTCACCTTTCTGAGCATAAGCACGTACATCAATGCCCATTTCACAATACGTAGAACAATTCCCGCATGAAATACATTGGCCTCCGTTAGTTGTTATCCTGAATCTTGAAAACAAACGTTGTTGAAAACCTAAAATTGCTGCCATAGGGCATCCAACGACACCAGACCCTATTGCCGAA
>Ga0265303_10002357_pt1 | contig 11674 bp, 13 predicted proteins | sample Helome_2_FD_192494 | JGI IMG/M metagenome (GOLD analysis project Ga0265303, IMG submission 192494) | Marine sediment microbial communities from subtidal zone of North Sea - Hel_20160317 (Illumina Assembly) | ecosystem: Environmental > Aquatic > Marine > Subtidal zone > Sediment ...
GAGATCCTTCGTTCGAATCTCGGAGGAGGCTCAACTCCCTGGTGGCGTCGTGGTGGTGTCTCGGGACCCCTGCCATTCCTCTACGGAAGAGGGTCCACGTTTCGAGTCGATCGCTTCGCTCTCGTCGTGTGCTGCCAACCGTCGGGTCAGTGGACTGCGTCGACGGTGCAGCTCATGTGGTTGAGGTTTGAGATCCTTCGTTCGAATCTCGGAGGAGGCTCCACAACGAGCGGCTGCAATGCTCGCTTGACCGGAGGCCAGTTTCGCATACGTACTAGGACTTCGTGCACCTATACTCCCGTCTCAGCTTCCGTCCTCTTGCCTTCGGCGTTTCTGCTGGGCAGGCGGTGCCGAATCGGTAGGGAAGTGGGTCGGGCGCAGGCCTGGCCTTGTACCGCGTGAGCGGTGCGCGCATTATGGCGGCGTAGCTCAGTCGGTAAGAGCGCTCGACTCATAATCGAGAGGTCGGCAGTTCAAGTCTGCCCGCCGCTACGCACAAGTCAGACACATCAGGTTCGGGAGGACCACACCATGGCGAAGGAAAAGTTTGAGCGGACGAAGCCGCATGTGAACATTGGGACGATGGGTCACATTGACCATGGCAAGACGACGTTGACTGCTGCGATTACGAAGGTTTTGGCTGAGGAGAATGATTCGGAGTACACGGCGTTTGAGGATATTGATAAGGCGCCTGAGGAGCGTGAGCGTGGTATCACGATTGCGATTGCTCATGTGGAGTATGAGACGGAGAATCGTCATTATGCCCATGTTGATATGCCGGGGCATGCTGATTATGTGAAGAACATGATTACGGGTGCTGCGCAGGTTGATGGTGCGATTTTGGTGGTGTCTGCTGCTGATGGTCCGATGCCTCAGACGCGTGAGCATGTGTTGTTGGCTCGTCAGGTTGGTGTGCCTGCGATTGCTGTGTTTATGAACAAGGTTGATCAGGTTGATGACGATGAGTTGTTGGATTTGGTTGAGCTTGAGGTTCGTGATTTGTTGAATGAGTATGAGTTCCCTGGGGATGATGTTCCTGTGATTCGGGGTTCTGCGTTGAAGGCTCTTGAGGGTGATGCTGATGGTGCGTTGCAGATCAAGGAGTTGATGGACGCGGTTGATGGGTATATCCCTGAGCCTGAGCGTGAGACGGATAAGCCGTTTGCGATGCCGATTGAGGATGTGTTTTCGATTACGGGTCGTGGGACGGTTGTGACGGGTCGTATTGAGTTTGGGACTCTGCACGTTGGTGATCAGGTTGAGATTGTTGGTTTGCGTGATTTGCAGACGACGACGTGTACGGGGATTGAGATGTTCCGCAAGCTTTTGGATGAGGGGCGTGCTGGGGACAATGTTGGTTTGTTGTTGCGTGGTATTGGGAAGGAAGATGTGGAGCGGGGTCAGTTGATTGCTGCTCCTGGTTCGATTACGCCTCATACCGAGTTTGAGGGCAATGTGTATGTCCTGACCAAGGATGAGGGTGGTCGTCATAATCCGTTCTTTGATGGGTATCGGCCTCAGTTCTATTTCCGTACGACGGATGTGACGGGTGAGGTGACGTTGCCGGAGGGCACCGAGATGGTGATGCCTGGTGATAACACGGAGATGACGGTGACTCTTGGGAAGCCGATCGCTATGGACGAGGGTCTGCGGTTTGCTATTCGTGAGGGTGGCCGCACGGTTGGTGCTGGCCGTGTGACAAAGATCATCAACTAGAGACAGCTTTTGAGCTCTGAGCTTTGCGCTCCGAGCCCCAACGAACGAAGTGAAGTGAGTCAGAATGAGTGACAAGCGACCGCCGATCACGCTCGCATGCGAGTCGTGCAAGAGGCGCAACTACGTCACCACCAAGAACAAGACGAACACGAGGGAACGCCTCGAGCTCAAGAAGTTCTGCAAGTGGTGTCGCGAAACGCTACCGCACAAAGAAACGCGGTAGACGAAATTGATTGGGGGGCGTCGCCGGATGGCGGCCCCCCAGTTTCGTGGCAGCACGAAGCACGCACGACCTAGCGCGTGCGGCTGCATCAAGGCGAGTTGGCGCTCCTTGGTGGCAGTAGGGTCTTGGGATGCTTGAGAATCTGAACTCCCCAGCCGACCTTGAAGGAGCGACGCTCGGGCCTGTCGAGGTGGCGATCACTGCCGACCGAATCGCTTTCTATGCGGACACGACGGGCGACGATCCATCGCGGTGGGCTGATGAGGCGCCCCCTGGGTTCGGATCTGTCCTGTTGTTCGCTGTTGCCGACCTCTTCCTGTATCACCCACGGGTGGTGCCATTTACTGCGACGCTCCTTCATCTCGACCAGTCGTTCACCTACCTGGCACCGATGCGTTCACACTCCACCGCAACGGTCAGAGGAACGGTCACTCGGGTCCGGGAACGTGCCAGCTCGTTCTTCGTCACGTTCGAGGCATTGGCGACCGCAGACGGTGTCGATCTGCTGCGATCGGTTTCCACGTTCGTCCTTTCCGACCAGCGCGCCCCAGCGCCAGATGTCGTCCTCGACGAACCGCCAGCACGAGCCCGTAACTTCGACGACGGAGCGGCGAGGTCTGCGAGCCGACACGACCTCGTGCGATATGCAGCCGCCACACGGGACTTCAACCCCCTCCATTGGGACCATGCGACCGCCGTCGAAGCTGGCCTTCCCGGAACGGTCGTGCATGGGCTGCTGATGTATGCGTGGCTGGTCCAGGAAGCGGAGGTGGCCTCGGGGAAACGGGTTTGCGCGGCGAAGGTTCGGTTCCGCTCGGCCCTGTATCCCGGAGAGCAAGCCGCCGTCGTCACCGACCTGGACGGCGACACCGTCAAGGTCTCACTTGCACGCGGTGACACGCAGCTCGTCACCGGGACGGCTACGGTGACGGCGGACACGGAGTAACTGCGTGGAACGCGATCGAGTCGAACCCCTACAACCGCATGACCTCGTCGATCAGGCGAGGCTCGGCGATCGCGATGCCTTCGGTGAGCTGGTGCGGCTGCATCAGCATGAGGTGTACACGTTGGCTGTCAGGCTCGTCCGTGATCGAGATCTCGCATCGGATGTCACCCAAGACGCGTTCGTCAGGGCCTGGCGGGCCATGCCGAAGTTCCGAGGTGACGCCAAGTTCTCGACCTGGCTGCACAGGATCACTGTGAATACTGCATGGACCCACCGCGAGAGGCGGAACAAAGTGCGTCTCGATCCCATCGAGTCCCTGCCAGCGGATCCGGAGTCTCTGGCGCTTGACCCCGTCCGCGCGGGCGAGTCAGCCTCAGTCGGGCCCTCGATCGAGGAGGCGCTGCGCGGCCTGTCCACCTCTGTGAGATCGGTCGTCGTTCTCAAGGATGTGTACGACTGGAGCCATGCCGAGATCGCCGAGCACCTCGACATCTCGGTGACTGCCGCAAAAGTTCGCCTCCATCGCGGCCGAAAAGAACTACGAACCAAACTTCGATCCTGGAAGGATGTGCCGGAATGAGGAGCCCGCGATGCTTGTCGGTTACTGCAACGCTCTCCTCGCGCGGCGAGGACGAGCTCACTCAGAAGATGCAGTCCCACCTCGAAGGGTGCTTCGCCTGTCGTTCGGAGTTGTCCGAGCACAGGGCTTGGCAGCACCAGCTTGCCGACTTGAGAACGGCGGAATTCCAGGCGCCCAGGGAGGTGTTCCCGCGAGTCATGGCGGAGATCGGACCGTGGGTTGTGCCGGATCTCGATCCGGTCAACGCAGGCAAAGCCAGGGTCGCCGCTGCAGCAGCAGTCGCCACAGCTGCCACGGCAGCCGCCGGCACCGCGGTGCTGTTCCGTTTGTACCGTCAACGCGCAGCATGACCCAACTCCGGAGAACTCCGGTCGCGACGAGCGCAGACGGTTTACACTTTCAATGACGGATACATATACTCTCCAGCCGGGCCCGGCGCCGGGCCGGAGGGGTGTAGCTCCAATTGGCAGAGCGCCGGTCTCCAAAACCGGATGTTGTGGGTTCGAGTCCCGCCACCCCTGCGAACCACGAGGAGAACGCAGTTGAATCGTGAGATGCGACGCCTTCAGGCGAAAGAAGAAGAGCGAGCAAAGAAGCGCCGCTCTGATGCTTCGCGTTCGCAGAAGAAGAACTCCAAAGACGAGAATCTGAATCTGTTCCAACGCTTCCGAAAGTACCTCAGGGAGGTCCGAAGCGAGCTCAGGAAGGTCAGCTGGCCTTCGCGAGAGGAACTCCAGACCTACACGATTGTCGTGTTCGGTGTCACCACCGTGCTCACGCTGATTGTCTTCGCAATGGATTGGGCCTTCAGTCGACTGGTCATCACCGTCCTGGATGCGATTATCTGATGCCAGAAGCAATCGAAGACGTCGTCAATGACGACGCACAGCAAGAGGTTGATGTCGTGGAAGAGATCGGTGAGGTCGATACCGCGCAGAAGGCCACTGAAGCGGTGGTCGCTGTAGAAACCGTTGAGGCGGTTGTCGAGGTGACTGAAGGCGATGAGACCGTGGAGGTCGATGTCGTCGAGGAGATCGCTGAAGTCAAGCCGCTCAGCCCGTACGACCTGCCAGGTGGCTGGTACGTGGTCCATTCCTACTCCGGCTACGAGAACAAGGTCAAGGCGAATCTCGAGACCCGCGTGAAGTCGATGCACCTTGAGGACAAGATTTTCGACGTCGTCATTCCGATGGAAGATGTCGTCGAGTACAAGAACGGCAAGAAGGTCACGGTTGCCAGGAAGAAGTTCCCTGGCTACGTGCTGGTCCGCATGTACATGGACGACGACTCGTGGTACGCCGTTCGCAACACACCGAATGTGACCGGCTTCGTCGGGTCAGGCACCAAGCCGAGTCCTTTGTCGCGGCGCGAGGTGGAGCGAATCCTCGGGGTCGAGAAGGAAGAGGGCACCAAGAAGGAAAAGCCAACCTTCAAGCCCGCATGGGAAGTCGGCGAGACCGTGCGTGTCGTCGAAGGTCCTTTCGCAGACTTCAACGGTGTCATCGAAGACATCAACGTCGATCAGTCGAAGGTTCGCGTGCTCGTGGACATCTTCGGTCGTGAGACGCCGGTCGAACTCAATTTCGACCAAATCATCAAGTACTGATACACCAAGGAATCTGAAATCATGGGTCGCAAGAAACTGATGACCGTGCTGAAGCTGCAGATCCCCGCCGGACAGGCCAGCCCTGCACCGCCGGTAGGACCTGCGCTTGGTCAGCATGGCGTCAACATCATGGACTTTGTCCAGGCATACAACACAGCAACACAGGCACAGACCGGGACGATCATTCCGGTCGAGATCTCGATCTACGAGGACCGGTCGTTCACGTTCATCACGAAGACGCCGCCAGCAGCCGTGTTGCTCCGGCAGGCCGCACGTATCGAGAAGGGGTCCGGCGTGCCCCACAAAGAGAAGGTCGGCTCGGTCACCAAGGCCCAGGTCCGCGAGATCGCCGAGACCAAAATGCCTGACCTCAACGCAAATGATCTCGACAACGCAATGCTCATCATCGAGGGCACAGCCCGCAGCATGGGCCTTGACGTCGTCGACGCATAGCTTCGCAGTCATACGTACTGCGTCCCACTGTGGAAGGGCCTCGGCCCGCTACACCACGAAAGGAAACAAACACCATGGCCATCTCAAAGAACCGTGCCGACGCCGAGCGTCGATACGACCGTGAGACCCAGTATTCGCCGACAGATGCCGTTGAGCTCGTCAAGAGCCTTGCGTTTGCGAAGTTCGACGAATCCGTTGACATCGCATTCCAACTCGGGATCGATGCCCGTCAGGCTGACCAGATCGTGCGTGGCACCGTTTCGCTGCCACATGGGACCGGCAAGGACGTCAAGGTCGTTGTGTTCGCAAACGACCAGGCGAAAGAAGCAGAACAAGCCGGTGCCGACATCGTCGGTGGCCAGGAACTCGCTGATGAGATCTCGGCAGGACGTGCCCTCGACTGGGATGTGACGATCGCCACGCCCGACATGATGCCCGTCGTCGGAAAGCTCGGTCAGGTGCTCGGGCCTCGTGGCCTCATGCCGAACCCGAAGACCGGGACGGTCACGAAGGATGTCGGCAAGACTGTTGCTGCGTTCAAGGCTGGCCGCGTCGAGTACCGCAATGACCGATATGGGAATGTCCATGTGCCTGTCGGCCGTGTTTCGTTCGAAGAAGCCAACCTGCTCGACAACGTCGTCGAGATCTCCGAAGTGATCAAGCGGATGAGGCCTTCGTCAACGAAGGGCAAGTACATCAACGGCATTGCGATTTCATCGACGATGGGTCCTGGTGTGAAGATCGATCCGAGCGCCCTCGACGATCTCATCAAGGAACGCAACTCCTGATCGATTGATCCGGCAAAGAGCGGCCGCGGGTTCGCCCGTAGGCCGTTCTTTCGCGTTCTTGGCAGTTTGAGGCACGATTCGTGCCTGACCACCCACGATCTGGCAGATTTCGGTTGACATCGCCATCGGGCACGGCAAACATTGGAGCACATAGCAGGGGATCGTTGGAGGAAGGTACAAGGCGATCCACCACCGCCGAGGTGGTTGACGACACTCTGGGCCACGCAGGCCGGCCCCTACCCCGGCCCTCCGGAGTGACTTGCGAGATGATGGCATCCTGGCCCGCCGTCTTCTCGAACCTCGAAAGCACCACCGCTTTCCTCCAACATCCCCCGCTATTCAACGGCCCGCCTTCCGGCGGGCCGTCGTCATTCGTACTACGTCCTACCGGCTTGGCAGGAGTGTGTAGGTGGCTCGGCGCCGTACACTCTCGTCAAACCCCATACCGACCCGAGACCGTTGGTGCCAGAAGGCATAAGTCACAGGACGCCAACGCAGGCCGAACTTCCAAGGAAGCTCCTGTACGTCTTGCGTCGGGAGCTTTGTTCATGCAGGGCTCGCATGAGGGCGAGAAACGGAAGTCCGTGAGGAGGACGACACATGCCACGACCGGAGAAGGTCCAGGCTGTCGCCGAAATCAAAGAGCGTATCGAAGGAGCACAAGCCGTGTTCCTTGCTGAGTACGCAGGTCTTTCGGTCACTCAACAGCAGGAACTGCGGCGAGCACTCCGCGCAAACGGAGCCGAGTTCAAGGTCGTGAAGATGACCTTGGCACAGCTAGCGGCAGACGACCTCAAGATCGACTCGCTCGACGAACTCCTACTGGGCCCAACCGGCTTGGCGTTCGCAGACGGCGACCCGGTCGGGGCAGCGAAGGCGCTGAAGGACTTCTCCAAGGATCACGAAGTGTTCGTGGTCAAGGGAGGGCTCCTCGGGCTCGAGTTCCTCACCCCGGAGAAGATCTCCGAGCTCGCAGACATCGAGCCGCGCGAGGTACTCCTTGCAAAGCTCGCCGGAGCCATGCAGGCGCCAATGGCCACCATGGCCGGGCTCCTCGCTGCACTTCCACGCAACGCCGCATCCGCCCTTCAGCAATTGCTCGAGAAGAAGGAAGCGATCCAAGGCGTGGAGGCTGTCGAAGAAGCGGTGGTTGAAGCAGTCGTCGAGGAAGAGGTCGTGGAAGAGGTCGAGGGGGCTGTCGCTGAGGCGGCCGCCGAGGCAGATGCAGCATCAGACGATGCGTCCTCGGACGACACCGAAGCCGAGGTCGACGAAGCCGATGCTCCCGAAGCAGAAGCCGACACCTCAGAACCAGCTGATGGCACTGACGCAGCCGCTGCCGATGCAGGGGCAGTCGAAGCTGTTGAGACCGAAGACGATTCCGATGCGACCGAAAAGGCCTCTGCTGATGCAGAGGTCGCAGGTGCTGACGCAGCTGCCGACACTGAAGACGACGACTCCTCTGCTGATGCAGAGGTCGAGGAGAAATGATCATGGCCAATACGACAACTGAGAAGTTGCTCGAGACCTTCGAGGAGATGACTGTCCTCGAACTGTCCGAGTTTCTCAAGGCATTCGAAGAGAAGTTTGACGTGACCGCAGCAGCTCCGGTTGCTGTGGCTGCCGTTGCCGGTCCCGCCGATGGCGGTGCAGCTGCCGAGGAGGAGCAGGACGAGTTCGACGTCATCCTTACCGGTCCAGGCGATAAGAAGATCCAGGTGATCAAGGAAGTCCGTGGGCTCACCAGCCTCGGACTGAAGGAAGCCAAGGAACTTGTCGACAATGCTCCGTCGCCCATCATCGAGGGTGCCGACAAGGAGACTGCAGAGAAGGCCAAGGAAGCCCTGGAGGGCGCTGGCGGCTCTGTCGAGCTGAAGTAGCGAAGCTTCGCGATAGTACGTCATACGTCGTACGACATTGAAGGGGTCCCGGGTCTCCGGGGCCCCTTCGCGTACGCTGGACGTCATGGACAAGCAAGACATGAACCCCGAGATCGCCGCCTACTACTCGGGGCAGTGGGATGAGGACGCCAGGATCCGGACAGGGCTCGGTGAACTCGAGCTGATCCGGACGCATGAGATCGTGTCGCGGTATCTCCCTGAGGGCTCGCTCGACGTCATCGATATTGGAGGCGCGAGCGGCGTTCACTCCGAATGGCTTCTCGATATGGGGCATCGCGTGGACCTCGTCGACCCGGTTCCGTCTCTGGTCGATCAGGCGGTGAACCGCCTCGGCGGCCGCACCGGGTTCACCGCGACTGCGGGGGATGGTCGATCGCTTCCGTTTGGCGACGATCGCTACGACGCAGTGATGGTGTTCGGGCCGCTGTATCACCTGACCGAGAAGGCCGATCGGCTGGTTGCCTGGAGCGAGGCTCGGCGCGTGTGCCGTCCGGGCGCTCTGGTGTTCGCGGCGGCAATCTCTCGCTTCTCGTCGTTGTTCAGCGGCCTGTCCGGCGATGTGATCTTCGACCCGACGTTCCGCGGCGTCGTTGAGCGAGACCTGGTCGACGGGCAACATCGCAATCCCGAGGGGCGCGACTATTTCACGACCGCGTACTTCCATCACCCAGACGAGCTGCGGTCAGAGGCCTCGGAAGCGGGACTCGACGTCATGGCCGTCCTCGGCGTCGAAGGCATTGGTGCCTGGATACCGAGGCTGGAACGTTCATGGGAAGACCCTGAGCGGAGGGCGATCATCGTCGAGGCTGCTCGGGCAATCGAGTCAGAACCGACGCTCCTCGGCCTCGGCCCCCATCTGATCCTGGTTGGCCGCAATCCCTGAGGCTGCTCCAGGCGCAGTCACACCTTTCAAGGCTCAAGGGTCACCGAACAGTCATTGACCCATTCGCCAATCCGTTGTATCGTTCCTTCAACAGTTGAAGACCTGCCCACGACTCTCCGAAGGTAGAGCCGGGTTAGCTGCGCGCTAGCCCGGATTTTGTGCTATTCTCTCCCATTCGCCCGTAACCGCCTCCAGCTTTGCCCTGCTGGTGGACACCTATATATGAGGAGGACCCGCGTTGGCCCGTGCGCGTTCCCACCGTCTGTCGTTCGCAAAGATCCCGGAAGTCCAGGACATCCCGGATCTTCTCGCTATCCAGAGGGAGTCTTTTGACGCCTTTCTGGAGTCCGGTCTCAAGCAGATGTTCGAGGAGGTCTCACCGATTGAGGACTTCACGGGCAATCTGGCCCTCGAACTCACCGACCATCGTTTCGAGGAGCCTCCGCTCACCATCGATGAAGCGAAGGATCGGGATTCGAACTATTCTCGCCCGCTCTTCGTAACCGCCCGCTTCCTGAACAAGGAAACTGGTGAGATCAAGGAGCAGCAGGTCTTCCTTGGTGACTTCCCGATGATGACCCACAACGGGACATTCATCATCAACGGCACCGAGCGTGTCGTAGTCAGCCAGCTCGTCCGTTCTCCAGGCGTGTACTTCGATGAGACGAGGGACAAGACATCGGGCCGATCTGTCTACTCGTCGAAGGTGATCCCTGGGCGCGGCGCCTGGCTCGAGTTTGACATCGACAAGAAGGACACCATCGGGGTACGTGTCGACCGCAAGCGTCGCCAGTACGTCAGCACCTTCCTCCGTGCCCTCGGAATTGCGGAGACCGATGAGGAAGTCATCGAACTGCTCGGTGACTCCGAGCTTGTTCGCAACACGCTCGAGAAGGATCCGACGTCCACCAAGGACGAGGCACTCCTCGACCTGTACCGCAAGCTCCGTCCGGGCGAGCTCACCACCGTTGAGTCTGCTCGCAGCCTCATCAAGACGCTGTTCCGCACACCGAAGCGCTACGACCTCACCAGGGTCGGCCGCTACAAGGTCAACCAGAAACTCGGTGGTGATGCAAGCGTCCAGATGCTCGACAACTACCGGGCCGATGAGCAGGGCCTCATCACCGACGAGGACATCGTGAACACGATCATGTACCTCGCCGGCCTGCACCGGGGTGCAGAGGGCTACCGAATCGACGACATCGACAACTTCCAGAACCGTCGTATTCGTACCGTCGGGGAGCTCATCCAGAACCAGATTCGTGTGGGACTCACCCGGCTCGAACGTGTCGTGCGTGAGCGGATGACAACCCAGGATCCCGAGTCGATCACGCCACAGACGCTGATCAACATCCGTCCTGTCGTTGCATCGATCAAGGAGTTCTTCGGGACCTCGCAGCTGAGCCAGTTCATGGACCAGCCGAACCCGCTGGCCTCCATCACCCACCGCCGCCGCCTCTCGGCACTCGGCCCAGGTGGCCTGAGCCGCGAGCGCGCTGGTTTCGAGGTTCGAGACGTCCATCCGTCCCACTACGGACGCATGTGCCCGATCGAGACCCCAGAGGGTCCAAACATCGGGCTGATCGGTTCACTTGCGTCATACGCACGGGTCAATCGTTTTGGATTCATCGAAACGCCGTACCGCCGCGTGGTCGGCGGAAAGGTGACCAAGCGAGTTGATTACCTCACTGCTTCAGAGGAGGAGGGCCACGTCATCGCGCAGGCCAACGCCCCACTGGATATAGACGGATCGTTTGCAAACGATCGTGTGCTCGTCCGCATGACGGGAGGCGAGGTCGACACCGTCATCGCCAAGGACGTCGACTACATGGACGTGTCCCCGAAGCAGGTTGTCTCCGTGGCAACCGCACTCATCCCGTTCCTCGAGCACGACGATGCGAACCGTGCCCTCATGGGCTCGAACATGCAGCGTCAGGCTGTGCCACTGATCACCTCTGACGCACCACTCGTGGGTACGGGCATGGAGGCTCGTGCGGCGACTGACTCAGGCGAGGTCGTTGTGTCGACTGTCGACGGCGAGGTCGTTGAGGTCACCGGCGAGCAGATCGTGGTCAAGGAAGCCGGAGCGAACAAGAAGCACACGTATCTGCTGAAGAAGTTCGAGCGCTCCAACCAGGGCACCTGCATCAATCAGAAGCCGATTGTGGCAGAAGGTGACAAGGTGAAGGTTGGCGCTGCACTTGCTGATGGCGCATCCACCGAAGACGGTGAACTCGCACTTGGTCGCAACCTCATGGTTGCGTTCATGCCGTGGGAAGGCCACAACTTCGAGGATGCAATCGTCATCTCTGAGCGGCTCGTCCACGACGATGTGCTGACTTCGATCCACATCGAGGAGCACGAGATCGAGGCACGCGACACCAAGCTCGGCGCCGAAGAGATCACTCGCGATATCCCGAACGTTGCAGAAGAGGTCCTGATGGATCTCGATGAGCGAGGGATCATCCGAATCGGAGCCGAGGTCGGCCCCGGTGACTACCTCGTGGGCAAGGTCACGCCGAAGGGCGAGACGGAGCTGACTCCCGAAGAGCGTCTCCTACGAGCCATCTTTGGCGAG
>Ga0265303_10002358_pt1 | contig 11673 bp, 12 predicted proteins | sample Helome_2_FD_192494 | JGI IMG/M metagenome (GOLD analysis project Ga0265303, IMG submission 192494) | Marine sediment microbial communities from subtidal zone of North Sea - Hel_20160317 (Illumina Assembly) | ecosystem: Environmental > Aquatic > Marine > Subtidal zone > Sediment ...
AGTAGCGCCTTCTCCACGACATCACGCGCTTCGAGATCGGTGTTCTTCAGCAATGCCAGTGCGGCCGCCTGTGCGAAAGGCCCACCTGAGCCAATCGCCATCAGGTCATCCTCCGGCTCAATAACGTCGCCATTACCCGTGACGACGAACGAGGTTTCCTTATCTGCAACGCAAAGCAGGGCTTCAAGGCGGCGCAGGCGGCGATCCGTGCGCCAGTCCTTGGCGAGTTCGATCGCGGCACGGGTCAGGTTGCCGTATTGCTCGAGCTTGGCCTCGAAGAGCTCGAAAAGTGTGAATGCATCGGCCGTGCCGCCGGCAAAGCCTGCAATGACACGGCCTCCAGCCAGCGGGCGCACCTTGCGGGCGTTGCCCTTCATCACGGTATTGCCCATGCTGACCTGGCCGTCGCCGGCGATGGCGACTTTGCCATTGCGGCGGACTGAGACAATGGTCGTCCCTCTGAACTGTTCCATCGTGAGCTTCCTGCAGTTTGGCCCTTTATCTAGTCTTTCTTGCGGGCGCGTGGATGAGTTTGGTCGTAAATTTGGGCGAGATGCTGGAAATCAAGGTGTGTATAGACCTGGGTGGTCGAGATATTGGCGTGCCCGAGCAGTTCCTGTACGCCTCGAAGATCGTGGCTCGATTCCAGCACATGGGTCGCAAATGAATGGCGAAACAGGTGGGGGTACACATTGGCGTCGAGACCCTGCTGTTTCGCCCAGTGTTTTACTCGCGCCTGGACGGAGCGGGAGCTGATGCGAGTGCCGCGATTGCTCACGAACATGGCTTTTTCATCGGCATCGGCCAGGTCGCCACGCGTGGTGTACCACTGGCGCAGAGCTTTCAGTGCATGACGACCGACCGGCACGATGCGGTCCTTGTTCCCTTTTCCGGTCACACGCACGGTGGCATCCTGCATATCGACATCGCCAAGGTTCAGATCGGTGAGCTCGGCCAGCCGCAGTCCCGAGGAATACAGTAGTTCGAGAATCGCCCGGTCGCGGTCCACGATTGCGCCGTCGCCGCGAATATCGAGTAGCCGCGCCATCCGGTCGGCATCAAGATTGCCAGGCAGGCGTTTCTTACCCTTGGGTGCGGACACGGAGGAGACCGGATTCTTGCTGACCTCCTTTTCGCGAATCAGGTAGCGAAAGAAGGTACGTCCAGCTGAAAGCCTGCGTTGGATGCTCCTGGCACTGAGCCCTTTGCGAAAGCACGAGGCTGAGAACACGCGCACGTGTTCGCTGTCGAGATCGCCCCAGGCGTTCAAGCCCGATGCCTCACAAAAAGCGGCGAGCGTCTGGAGATCGCGGCGGTAATTCTTGCAGGTCAGCGGCGAGAGCCGCCGCTCGTATTCGAGGTGCCGGATGAATCGATCAATCCAGCCAGCGTCATCCATAGGGGCAGGTCTCTAGAATCGCTTGAGGGACCCTGCGACCAGGTCACCCAGGCGGGTCAGGAAATCAATACTCATTCCAGGGTGGAAACGATCGCTGTCAACACTGCCGATGGCGAGGAAGCCAAGTTCGGACCCTTCACCGAGTGATACAAGCGCAGCGGAACCGACTTCATCGGCATCGTTTCGAAACAGGAACTCACGCTGCGAGTCGCGAATCTTGCCGCAACGCGCGCTGTTACCGTTCAGGAAGGTATTGAAAGGCTTTAAAGAGGTGTCATCCTTTCTGACGACACGGAAGAAACGCCCGACCTCAATATCGTCGAATGCACCGGGATCACCGAATAACACAAGCACCGCCTGATCTGCCCCAAATCCTGAGCGCAGCGCTTCTTCGATGACCACGATAGTGCGGTGCAGGTCGCCAGCGGCAAGCAGCTGCAGCGTAAGTTCGTGAATCTTGGCGGATAGCACGTCGTTTTCGCGTGCGACCTGGATAAGTTCCCGGAGCTGTCGTTCGACCTTGATTTCTTTCTGTCGCAGCACCGAAACCTGACGTTCCACGAGGGAAACTGTTCCGCCGCTTGCGTGCGGGAGATTCAGGGAGCTGAGCAGCGTTGAATGGCGTTCAAAGAAGTCCGGGTGGGCCGCCAGGAAATCATGGATCGCCTGTTCTGATAATTCCTCTTCAGTGAAATCCTGTTTGCGTTGCGTGCTCATAAGTCCATGATTCCCTCAGAAATAAATTCGGCGTTTCCCGTTAGCCAGACAGGCTCCGAACCACCGCGCCAGCTTACCACGACTTGGCCGCCGGGCAGCCGCACATCGACTGCATCTTCCAGCAGCCCGAGTACCTGGCCTGTGACCACGGCGGCACAGGCGCCAGTACCGCAGGCAGCGGTTTCGCCGACACCTCGTTCGAATACTCGAAGGTCGATGTGGCTCCTGTCTCTGATCCTGGCGAAGCCGACATTGCAGCGCGTGGGAAAACGTTCGTGACGTTCCAGAATCGGGCCCAGTTCGTTGACCGGTGCCGTCTCGACCGCATCGACGTGCAGCACACAATGCGGATTACCCATTGAAACAACGCAGGCCGCATAGTGCACATCGTCGATGGAAATATCGTATTGATCCTGGCGCGCATCGGCGAGGAACGGAATTTTGTCGGGTTCAAACTCGGGTGCGCCCATGCTGACGGCGACGAGCCCATCATCGTCGACGCGCGCGTCGATCGGTCCAGCCGGGCTCAATAGTGTGAAAGCCTGCGGGTGGCCGCTTTCATTGGCGAGATAACTCGCGACGCAGCGGACACCGTTGCCACATTGCTCGACTTCGGACCCGTCTTTATTGAAGATGCGATAGCGGGCTGCGAGGCCAGGCTCAACGGCTGCATAAACCCACATAAGCTGGTCGAAACCGGGCCCGCTCGTTTCATCCCCGAGTCTGCGAAGCTGATCTCGTGACGGTGGAGTTGCCTCAACATGGCGTTGATCGACGACGAGAATCCTGTTTCCCGTGCCGTGCATTTTCGTGTAAGCAATCTTCATTAATTCGTTCGCGCGACGCGTTTCCTTGTCGAATGGACTTTTCTTGTCGGCGTCTGTAGTTTACATAAACCCGTAGCGGGTCGAACAATAACCAATCTAACAACATTGCCCCTGGAGAGGTGTCATGCGGCACATAATGGTTATGAATGCGAAGGGTGGTTGCGGTAAAAGCACCCTCGCTACCAACATAGCATCCTACTTCGCTAACGAAGGCGCTACCGTCGCGTTAGCCGATTACGATCCACAGCGTTCGAGCCTTGACTGGCTAGAACGACGCCCGTCCAATCGTCCGGAAATCGCGGCGGTTGCCGGCTTCGAGGATGGCTTGCGCCATGCGCCGCGAAACGCAGACATTCTGATTATCGACGCGCCGGCCCGGTCCCATGGCAAGGAGCTGACGAACCTCGTTGCGCATGCCGAGACGATCGTCGTTCCGGTGCTGCCGTCAACCATCGACATGCAGGCCACGACCACGTTTCTTGATGAGCTCAGAAGTGTCAGCAAGATCGCACGCAAGCAGGCGAAGCTGGGTCTTGTCGCCAACCGCGTGCGTGACAACACGCTGATTTTCGACGATCTGGATGAGTACCTGACCAAGGCGAAGGTCCCATACATCGCGGCGCTGCGCGAAGCACAAAACTATGTGCGTGCGTACACACGCGGTCTTGGCATCTTCGAATTGCCGGAATACCTGGCTTGGCCCGATTGGGACGAGTGGGAGCCGGTAACCGCCTGGCTCAGAAGCAAGCGCTCGCAACCGTAAGGGTCGCCGGTAAGCTACGTGCCCTCCGGGGTGCCGCCTCCTACAGGCTTGCTGCTATTCCTTCCGCAGGATTCGCATAGCGCGGGGTGACACCGAGCACCTCGCGCATTTTCGTCGTGTCCACGATTCGTGACGACGTCATAAAGGCGAGGCGGACAGCCGAGAATTCCTTCTCGGCCTGCGCACGACTTATCAGACGTGGCGCTGGCAATCCGGCCTGGCGCGCGACTTCCCGGGCAAACCACGTTGAACTGCGGTGGTCGCCATCGCCCACGTTGTAGACGCCCGGCGGCGTTGCATCGTCCAGTGCCGCCAGGCAACAGCTTGCGAGGTCATCGACATGGATGCGGTTGCCTGGACTGCTGCCTGCGTCCTCCAGGAACGCGCCGCCTTCACTGATGCGTTGTAGCGGCAATCGTCCGGGGCCGTAGATACCCGGAACACGCAGGACCACAAGGTCGCAGTTTTCGTTCGTCGCCCAGCTGGCCAGCAGGTCTTCGGCAGCCACGCGCGGCCGTGACATCCTGCTGGAGGGGTTGACGGGTGAGTCTTCCGTCACGACCGCGCCGCGGCAATCGCCGTAAACCCCCGTGGTACTGAGGTAGACAAACCGCGCGGGCGCAGGCCGCAGTTCGGACAGGAAGTGTTGCAGGCGGTCGTCGTCGTTGCCTGCCGGCGGAATCGTATAGAGAACGCTGTAAGCCGCTGGCAGTACGATGGGCAGCGCCGCGGCGGTATCCAGGTCCATCGATCGGCTGTTGATGCCGGCCTTGTCATCCGGCGGCAGACGTTCGAGCACCCGAAGTCCCGTGTACCCGGTGCCTGCGACAAGCGTGAACACGGCCTACTCTTCGTCGATATGTGCGATCGCCGGCAGTGGTTCCGCGGCGACCATGCCGAGGCCATCACGATAGGCGTCCGCAGCGGCATCCGCTTCGCCCATCTGCGCAAGCAGGGCGCCATACTCCTGGTAGGCCTCTGGCGTGGGGCGCATGCTGATTACTGTCTCAAGATAGCTGCGGGCCTTACCCCACAGTTCATTGCGCAGACACAGGCGAGCGGCAGCGAGCAACAGGTCCGGATCCTCGCTGTGATTCTTCAACCAACCCTCGGCGCGTTTTAGCTGCCTGGTTGTGTCCGTCGCCTCTACGAGCCCGAACAGTCGTACAAGCGGTCCGCGCCAGTCTGATTTGAGTGCCGCGGCCAGTTCCTTCTCGGCGCGGTCATGCAGGCCCACGCGCATGAGCCCGGTGTAGTAGGTCTCAAGCAAAGTCGGGTCTTTTTTCAGATTTCGCGCCACACCCTTCCAGGCGTGGTCGAGTACTTCCGCGTCGGCGGCCTTGTCGAGGGCCTCCCGGTGCACCCGAACGGTCCACTTCTCGAGAGTGCCTGGCTTAATCTGGGTGTTCTTGCGCAGCCGCGGCAGGAGCTCTGCCAGTGCGCTCCAGTCTTCCAGCCGATAGTACAAACGGCCCATGAGCGCGAGCGCGTGCGCATGGTCTTTCGAGTCTTCCTCGAGCCGACGTAGCGTGGCCAACGCCTGTTCGTACTGCTCACGGTCAATCTGGAACTCGGCCTGAGTAAGAAGCACCGCATTTGCCGCCTCCGGCGCATCCTTGTAGGCAAGACGCAACCACTCGTCACGGCGCTCATCACGCCCCTGCAGGTGTGCGGCACGAGCTGCTTGCAGGTAGTTGAACAGTGGCGAATCGCTGGTGCTTGCTGCGCGGCCGAGCATCTTCTCGCCGCGAGCCAAATTGCCTTCGGCAACAGCGATCATGCCCTTGGTCAACTTCTTCCCGGAGCGGGCTGAGCGATGGCGGCCATAGGTTTCGCCAAGGCGTCGCGGTGCCAGGTAGAGTTTGCGAACAAACCACACGCCGATCAACAGGGCGACGACGAGACCTGCGAGCACCGGTACGGACATCTCGATGACATAGCCGCGGAAGTTGATAACGACGTAACCCGGGTCTGCCAACAGGAAGTGCGCCGCGAACGCGCTGACGAACAGGGCGATGACTACGATGATGCCAAGTTTCACTGCGCGCTCTCATTCAGGGTTCGAAACTGGCGGAGCAGGCGCAGGGATTCGGAGATATCGGGAACCGCGGTTGTGAACACCTGACCGCGAACTTCTGCGATGGTCTCGCGGGCGCCAATAACCTGGGCGCTCGTCACGTCGAAGTAGTCTCCGAGTAGTGCGCTCGTGTCATCCAGTGTTTGCTCGAAGATGGCCTGTTCACCCCGCAACAGGGCGAGGCGCGCTGACTGCAGCTGCAAGGCAATATTGTTGCGCAGGAAGAACTCTGCGTCTGGTGACAATTGCAGCAGCTTGGCGCGCTCGGGTGGCGTGACCTTGACGAGCCCCGACATCGCGCTCTTTACCGAAGCCCAGGCACGGCCGGTGCCACTGAGTTCCGGATCGATCTCGCCGGAGTCTTCCTCGGCTTCGGCGGTGCTGGCGAGCGGCAGTGAATCGACGACCCTGGCAAGACTGGCGAGCGTCAGTGTCGCACCCTCGATATCGGGCTTCTCCACGATGTCGAGTGCGGCCAGTTCGTCGGCTATAGCGCGACGCACATCGGTCAACGAGGGGTTGGCAAGTTGCACAATGCGCTCGTCCGCCATCTTCAGCGCCAGCGAGGCAAGGTGTGGATTGTTCGCGAGCTGCAGTTGTGCGTTGGCGATTTGCATGTAGTACTCGGATTCGGCAAGTACCCAGGCGTCACGCGCGCCCTCCGATACACCCGCAAGGGAGGCGACCGAGCTTTCGAGCGTCGACATTCGCGTCGGAAGTGAGCTCAGCAAGCGAACACGCTCGTCCAGCTCGCGACGAATGGCGGCCAGCTCCGCATCGATAGCCGGATCGGGGCCACCAAGATCGGCAACCCGGGCTTCAAGTTCGGCCACGGACTGCGCTGATGTCGTCACGCGGCCTTCGAGTCGCGCTACGGCATCATCGTCGTTCGTGTCACGTGCACCCTGCCAGCTTTGCCACGAGGTATAGCCAGCCGCGGCAACCGCAATAATCGCGAGCAGGAATGCGAGCCAGGCAACACCGTTCCCCGAACGCTCACGTCCGATTGCCTTGTCGGCGGGCTGAGTATCTTCGATCTCAGGCTTTTCGACCTCGACCTCGGGCTCGCTTTCTTCTGCCAGCGTGGTGTCCGTGGTGTCGTCTTCGATATCTTTATCGCTCATGGTGCTATTCCGGATTCGGTCCTTTGTAATGCGACTATCGCCTGAACCATATCGTCAGCCCCTGGCCCTGGAGCGAGTATCGTTCGCGACGCAGGGTAGAGGTCCAACGCCTCTTTTAACACACGACCAGCCGGCGTCACCAGTGGTGTTAATTCAAGCTGTTCCCCGCACCAGGCCGGCAATAATCGGGTGAGATTCCTGAGCGATTGCACACTCATGATTGTAATCACATTTATCTGGCCCTGGCGCCAGCGTGACTCGAGATCAGCTTGCGTTTCGGCACTGACAGCGGGTAGACGCCGCTCGTATACAGACAGGTAATCTACTGTCGCACCGCGGGCACGAAGCTCGTCGGCGAGCAGCTCACGCCCCTTGGCGCCGCGGATAATCCGTATGTGCTTTCCGGCCACATCCTCCAGCGCCGCTTCTGCCAGCAGGTGTTCGCTGTCGAAGCCACTGGCCGATCGAATGTCGACGACCCGCCCGGCGGACTCTATTGCCACGGCGGTGGACGGGCCGATAGCGGCCAGCTTGCCGCCACCGGTGTAGGGGATGCCGTACTCCACCGCGTTACGGCTGATGAAGATGACGATATCGGGTGACTCAAGAGCCTCCGCATTGCCCCGAACAACGATCTCGTCCAAAGCGACTATGTCGATGACGGGGAAGCAGTAGGCGTTCCCACCCAGTGCTTCGATAGCATCGACCAGTTCGATCGCTTGCGTGCGCGGTCGCGTAACGAGCACGCCAACGCCTTGCAGCGGGCGATCAGCCATGCGTTGCCCCGGCGGCTTCAAGGAGTTCGGCCGCACCGCGGGCCAGCAGGCGGGCGGCGAGCTGTTCGCCCAGCGCCTCAGCATCGCTGGCATTGCCACTGACACTGTCTCGAATCGACTGACTTCCATCGGGCATCGCAACGAGCGCCGTGACCGTCAGCGCTTCGCCATCGATAACGGCATAGGTTGCAACCGGGGACTGGCAGTTGGCTTCGAGTACGCGGGCAATGGCACGTTCGGCCAGCGTAGTTTGGACAGAGGTCGGATGGTTGAGCTGCGCCAGGATGCCCCGGAGATTATCTGCCTCTTCGAGGCACTCGATGCCAACGACACCCTGTGCGGCCGCAGGCAGCATCTGCTCGGGCACGAATAGCTGACTGATCCGGTCATGGAACTCGAGGCGTTCCAGGCCGGCGGCCGCAAGGATGATGGCGTCGTAGTCACCATTGTCCAGCTTGGCAAGGCGAGTGTTGACGTTGCCGCGCAGTGGCTCGACACGCAGATCGGGACGCATCATCTTTAGCTGCGCCTGCCGCCGGAGACTCGAGCTGCCGACCAAAGCGCCCTGAGGGAGGTCCGAAAGCTGCTCGCCCTTCGGCGAGACCAGCGCATCGGCATGATTGGCCCGCTCGAGCATGGCCGCGAGGCAGAAGCCATCCGGCATCTCCGCGGGTACGTCCTTCATCGAATGCACGGCGATGTCAGCCTCACCGGCCTGCATTGCGACTTCCAGTTCCTTGATGAACAGGCCCTTGCCACCGATCTTCTGCAGGCTGCGGTCCAGAATTTCGTCGCCGCGCGTGGAAAGAGGAATGAGCTCTACCTCATCAACTTCGGGACGTTCCTTGAGAAGGGCGGCCACATGTTCGGCCTGCCACAATGCGAGGGCAGACTTCCTGGTTGCTATTTTGATCTTCATGATTCTTTCAGCCGGCGTTTCACTTCGGCGACGTGCCGGCGGCTGATTATCAGCTCTTTGTCCTCTGGTTGCGAGTCGTCACGCAGGACGATGCGGCTCTTGCCCTCGGCATTCTTCTCAATACGGTCGATGCGGTCGACCGCCACAAGCGCACTGCGATGAATGCGCACGAAGCGATCGCCAAACTCGGCTTCCAGTGATTTTAGCGAGTCATCTATGAGGTCATTGCCGCTATCGTGGTCTACCGAAACGTACTTCTGGTCGGCCAGGAAGGATGTGATTTCGTGTACCGGTATCAGCTTGAGTTCCCCGTGTGCGTGCGCACAGACGTGCTGGCGCTGGGAGTTGAGATTCGCATCGGCAGCGACCTGGGACAGCGTGTTGCTCACGAGACGGGTCGCCTGTTCCAGCGCACCTGCAAGGCGCGATCGCCGTACCGGCTTGAGCACGTAGCCGATAGCACGGGCATCAAACGCATCGACGGCGTACTCGTCATAGGCCGTGGTAAATACAACCGCCGGCGGTGAATCCATAGCGTTGAGGTGGTGAGCCGTTTCCATGCCATCCATTCCAGGCATGCGAATATCGAGCAGAACGATGTCCGGTGTTTCGCGCGCAGCGATTTCGAGCGCCTCAACGCCATTTCCGGCCTCTCCCACGACGACGTAAGCTTCTTCGTCGTCGAGAATTTGTCGGAGTCGGTCCCGCGCGGGCTTTTCGTCATCGACAATCAGGACCTTCACGACGTGCCCTCATCGAAGGGGAAGCGCAGCGTTACGGCGAAGCGGTCGTTGCTGTCGTCCACGTCGACCGATGCACGACTGCCGAAGGCGAGCTCGAATCGCTGCTGGATATTGGTCATTGCCATTTTGTTGCCGTCCTTGTCGCGCGACTTGCCCGGCGCGACCGGGTTGGAAACGAGGATTTGCACGCTACGATCGTCGCGCTTGCCAGAGACCAGGACTTCGCCGCCGTCGGGAAGCAACTCGATGCCATGATAAATGGCGTTCTCGATCAATGGTTGAATTGTGAGGCTTGGAATTCGGGCGCGCATTGGCAGTTCGCCAATGTCCCAACGTATGCTCAGCCGATCCCCCAGGCGCAATTTCTCGATGCGTTGGTAGATGGCCGCAACCTCCAGCTCTTCCTTGAGGCTTGTCAGATTGCGGGTGCTCGACAGGCTTGCACGCAACAGGTCGGACAAGTCCTCAACCGCCTCCTCAGCCTGGCGCGGGTCGGTGCGTGTCAGCGAGGCGATCGTGTTCATGCTGTTAAACAGGAAGTGGGGGCGGATCAGGGCCTGCAATGCGCTGATGCGCGCCTGCGCCTCGAGCACAATACTGCTCCGCCACTCGCTGGACACATAGAGGTAACGCATGGCCAGCGCGAGAATAATCGAACTGATGGCGAACGTGCGCAGAAGGAAGTCCGCATGCGGGCTGTCGACGATACCCGTTCCGGTCAGGCGCCACGGCAGCTGCCAGGCAATTTCGGCTACGGCAAGGCACATCAGCTGCAATACGAAAAAACTGATAACAAACGCGCGGGTCTTGCCTGCGCGTTCGAGGCGGCTGCGAAGCTGACACATGATTGCTGAGCCCAGCAGAGCCAGCCACAGGACGAAGAACGACGTCTTCGAGAGCAGGATCAGGAATTCCCCGTCGGGCGTATACGCCGCCAGCGTCAGTACGATGGCAACGAGTTCCGCGACGAGCAGGACAATGAACAACGTGCCTGCCGCAGAAAAATCAGGCAGGTAGACCTGCGTATTCTGGCTGGTTGAGCCGGGTGCAGCCGTCAAGCGCGCGCTCCTTCAAACAATGCGGGCATTGTAGCGCCCGCGAGCGCGCGGCGCTCGGACTCATCTCCAGATCAGGAACAGAATTCGGCGACCTGTTCTTCGGCTTTCCGGCGTGCTTCCGTGCGCTGACCGTCATCGAGGTAAACGCGTTCCCCGTTATCGTCGGTACGATACAGGCGTCTTGACTGCAGGTAGGTCTCCAGGCGGGTACGCGATCTTTCGCACTTGCGTTCCCGTTCGGCGGCGATAGCCGCGTTTTCCTCGGCTTCCTGGTCGGCGGCGGCGGCTTCTGTGCGCGCTTCTTCACGGGCGGTTGTGGCTTCGACACGAGCCTGGACACGTTTCTGAACGGCGCCGCCATTCGTGCGGTTGTAGGTCATCGCCAGCCGTTCTTCCGTAATCACGCCTGTCGGACGGTCTCCATAATGGAGGTTGCCGTCTTCGTCGGTCCACTTGTAGATCTCGTTGGCCATGGCGCCACTGGCAAGAGTCAGTGCCATAACTGCGCAAGAGAGAGCGATGCGTTTGCCTTTCATTTGGTCCGTCCCGACACCCTGGTGCCTTAGGTAAGATATTGAACGATAGCGCATTAGATCACGCTATTTCTGAATATTGTGTGAACTGCATCACACCGAAACAGGGGCTGTCACGCTATCCAAAAGCACAAAAAAGCGGGCCCTGAGACCCGCTAAGTTATTGTGATAAAAAAGAAAAAAGCTAGAGACATGCGCTCAGGAATCGTCGCGGGACTCCCATCTTATGGAAAGTCCCGCGACTCGTCAGGCGCCTACTCGGCCGAAGTGAATTCCGGATAAGCCTCGAGGCCACATTCTCCGAGATCCACGCCTTCGTACTCTTCCTCATCCGAGACGCGGATTCCCATGATCAACTTGATCACAAACCAGAACGCCAGGCTGACGAGGAACGCCCAGGCAAAGATGCTCAGGACACCGACAATCTGACCCTTAAACGTCGCATCCCCGTTGGTAAACAGCACGGCCATAACACCCCAGATACCGACGGTGCCATGCACCGATATTGCACCAACCGGATCGTCAATCCTGATCTTGTCCATGGCAACAATCGAAGCCACAACGATGAGGCCGCCAACGGCACCAATCGTCGTCGCGACAATCGGCGACGGAGATAGCGGATCAGCTGTGATGGCAACGAGTCCTGCAAGCGCACCATTGAGCGCCATCGTAAGGTCCGCCTTACCGAACCAGAGGCGCGACAACAGCAGTGCAAACACGAGGCCGCCAGCGGCTGC
>Ga0265303_10002359_pt1 | contig 11668 bp, 7 predicted proteins | sample Helome_2_FD_192494 | JGI IMG/M metagenome (GOLD analysis project Ga0265303, IMG submission 192494) | Marine sediment microbial communities from subtidal zone of North Sea - Hel_20160317 (Illumina Assembly) | ecosystem: Environmental > Aquatic > Marine > Subtidal zone > Sediment ...
TTCTAAATCTCATCTTGAGCGTCGTTCCTGACCCCGCCCGCTGCATGTCGGAAGCGATCCGTGTGCTGCGACCGGGCGGCCGCATCGTGGTCTTCGACAAGTTCCTGCCTGACGGCACCGAGCCGACCTGGGGAAGGAGGCTTGCGAATCTCGTCTCGACGCGCCTCGGCACCGACCTGAACCGGCGTCTCGGCGACATCCTCTCAGGGCTTCCGTGCGAGGTCGCGCACGACGAGCCGAGCATCCTCGGCGGGATGTACCGAGTGGTGCTTCTCCGTCAAATCCCTTGACAGGTGGGGCACAGGTAGAGGCGCCGGGAGGCGACGCTTACCTTTTGGACCTCGGTGCGACATCGATAGCAGGGCTTTCCGGCGCGGCCGAAGACAGCGTGGCGGTAGCTCCGTCGCTTGAAACCCTTCTTCTTGAGCCGCGCGACACGACGGGGCGTGTTGGTGATGCCGCCGAGCTCGTAAGCACGACGGCCCACGGTGAGAGTCTCGGCAGCGAGCTTTCGCTGCTCGGCGGCCGTGAGGTCGCTCGGCCGCTGCTTGGGGTGGACCCGGGCAAAGTAGAGGATCTCGGAGCGCAGGTAGTTTCCAATGCCGGCGATGAAGCTCTGATCGAGATACAGGGCGCCGAGGGAGCGATTGCGGAACCGTTTGTCCCGAAGGTGCGCGACCAGCGCCTGCGGGGTGAGGTCGTGGCTCAGCAGGTCCGGGCCAATTCGGCTCAAGAACGGATGCTCCCCGAGGCCGCGCTCGTCCAACACCGCGATTTCGGACGCGCTGTATAGGAGCGCGCTGGCTTCGGCCGTATGAAGGGCGACGCGCAGCGAGCGATTGGTCTTCGGGTAGCTCTCCCGCGAGCGGACGAACCAGCGGCCGTACAGCTGGTTGTGCGAATAGAGAGTCAGCCCGTGCTCGAAATGAATCAGCAGTGCTTTGCCTCGCGTCTCGAGGTCGACGACTCGACGCCCCGCGAGCTGTGGCGCGAATTGCTCGAGGCGAGGGAGACCAAACCAAACCGTTTCGACCACCTCGCCGCTCAGCTTGGCCGCGATCTTGTCGGCGGCGCGTCGAATCTCGGGACCTTCAGGCAAGGGACCTCGAACCTTCAGCTCATTACGTCGGGCGCGGGCCGCTCGATCCGATTGAACAGCCGCGATACATCCCAACGATCGTCGTCCATACTGCTTTCATGGGGCCAAACGCCGCAGTACAAACCTCCCCAAGATGAAATTCCTTCAATCGACTCGAGTCAGTCGAAGAACTGTGGGTTCGCTTCTCGGTACTCCTCGAACGTATCGAGTTCTTCGAGCCGCGGTCTGTCGATAGTCGATTGCCGCAGGGCCTCGATGTCCTCGGGGCTATGCGCTTGTTCCGGGCCCAGCCTCATGAGCCCGGTGATGTCGCCGGTCAGCTTCAGGATCGGGTCGCCCAAAAGCGCCATTCCGAGATGCCATTCGTCGTCCGTGTAGCCGGCGTTGTTGTACCAAAGACGATAGGCTTCGCCCCAGGGCACGCCTTGGCCGAGGTTGGCGTGGAAGAGGTCTGGATTCCAGATGCCCCCCCTTTTCGTGGAGCCCACGATGGCAAGCCCAAAGTCAGTCTGAAACGCCATCGCCATGCCTACGTTGGGAACCGTGAACCGAGCCGCTTCGCAACTGAACATGTTCGCGAACGAGGCCTCGAAGTTGTACGTCAGGGCCGGCGGAAGATACGGGCTCCAACCGATTTGCGTGCGGTGAATGGGCTGGTACGTGTCGTCGACGTAGATCAAGAGGTCATTCGGCGTCGCGTGGATCCAGTGATAGACGAACTCCGAGCCTCCGCCGATCAGCATCTCCACGCACTTCTCCCTCGTGGTCTCAGATAGCTCATTGACGATGTGTACCGTCGAATAGATTGAACCCAGACGGAACGGGCGTCCCCATGCCCACCAAGAGTCGTCGGTGAACACGAATGCTGATTCGTTCACCAAGGAACCAAGCGTCCGATACTCATGAAGTCGATCGAAGTAACGCTTAAGGAAGAACGTGCCGCAGCACTCGACGTCGGGCGACCAACTTTGCGTGACGAACCCCGACGGGCAGTGCTCGATGCAAGCCTCCGATGCGTACAGCGCGCCGCCGGGGTCGTAGGTAGACGGGCACGTTGAGAAGCTGGGCGAGCTCACGCATTCCTCGGGGTCCGGTAGCGTTTGCAGCCTCGACAAGTAGATGTCCAGCTCGAGCTCAGAATGCGCGTCGTAGATGCCGTCACCGTCGGCATCGCCCCAGACCGCGTCTCTGTCCTGCAAATAAAGGTCCATCGGGAACTCTTCGTGTGTGTCAAACGCCGTTTGTTCGTACCACGCCGCCGGCATGTTCCCGATTAGAAAGACGCCTTCCGCGCCGCACTTGTCGACTTGGGCGAAGATGAAGCTCTTGAGCGCCTCTACCGTTCCGGGCGTCCACGGCTGAACGCTTCCGCGAAGACCTTCCGCCTCCAAGTCGTCAAGGTAGGTGAATAGACTGCCTGCCAGAACTCTGGCCAGAGCTTCCTCGACGATCACCATCAAGTCGCAGTCGCAGTCTGCCGGGCAGGTCAGATGGGTTTCGTTGTCCGCACAAGCCCCATCCCCGCATTCCTGTGATGCCTGTGCGCACTCGTAGCCGTCGCCCACGTAGCCAGCCATGCATTCGCACGCCCCTGCAGTGCAGGTCGCGCGGATGTCGCAGAGATTCGCGTAGGTGCAGCCGATCAGCGGATTGCAGGCATCAGAGGTGCAGCTCGACTGATCGTCGCAGCTGACCGGCGCACCCGAAGCGCAGGTGGCGGCTACGCATGAATCGCCCACCGTACAGAAGTCTCCGTCTTCACACGGTCCATCGAACACAGAAAAAGAGCAGCCGGTCTCCGCCACGCACTCGTCCGATGTGCACGGATCGTCGTCGAAGCACACGATCGGGGTTCCGACGCAGGCTCCGGCGGAGCAGACGTCGTTTTGGGTGCACGCGTTGGCGTCGTTGCAGAGGAGGGCGTTGTTGGCGAATACACAGCCCATGGTGGGTTCGCAGGAGTCGTCCGTGCAGAGATTGCCGTCGTCGCAGGTCACCCCGTCGCACAGGTTCACCGCACCGCCCGTTCCTGCGACGCCACCGCTCGAAGAGGGGGACACTCTCCCCCCCCGTAACCGCTCGATTTCATGCGCTTCCTGCGGCAAAGATCGCAGCGCCGTGCGCGCGGCTCATTCACCGCGTGACAGCTCGAGCCTTCACCGTTTCGCCGCGGCGCTTTCCTCGCAGGCCCGCCGTAGGTTCACCGCAGTTGGTGAAGAGCGCTTCATCCTAGGGCTCCTGCTCTACTTCGTTCGAGCCCGCATCGCACTCAGAGCCGACCGGGCGGATGACGAAGCGTTGGTCGACCTGTGGCTCCGCCATTGTCTGCGAGCGGGCTCAAGCTCAGGGCTTAGGCGCCAACGTCGGCCAGGTCGGTGAAGCCTCAGGTTGCGCCGGGGCTCTCGATGTTGCTCCCCAGCGACACCCAGGTCGCCGTGCCTTCGTCCTGCTGACAGTTACCGTCGATGATGTTGCCGACGAATCGAAGCTCCGGCGATTCGCCTGCCGCCCAGATGGCGCGTCCTGGTATCGCCGCGTTGGCAGCGGCGGTTTTTTGGCAAGGGTGAGGCTCGACGTCCCTTCCAGCGTGCCGGCCATCGCAATGCCCCCCGAGGTCCCCAAGAACAAAACCCCACCGCCGACGTTTCTAGAGATCGTACTATTCTTAATGTCCATCGCAGCACCTTGGTGATCGATGGCCCAGAATCCTTCGTTCTCCGAGATGGTGCTAATCGTGAGGTCGCTGAAGCTCTCGATCGCACCCCCCAAACCGTCCGACATGAGCCCTTCACCCAAGTCGACCGACTTTGCGAAGCCGCCGGTCAGCTTCAAGTTGCGCAGGTCCACCTGCCAAGGTTCGAGTGTCGACCCCGGAAAGGGTCCGATGAAGAAGACGCGATGATCGCCGCCCTATTCCGCACCACGCAGAAATGATCTGAGCGAGGTTGGCGAAAGCCGTGTCGTCTTCTCGCGCGCAGTCTCTTCACCTTAATTCACCCAACCCGACGACACGCTCGTCCCCGTGCCATTGACCTGATTCGCCGTTCGCACGAGGCACGAAGCCGAACGGCGCTTGGCGCCGCTTGCTTTGACACTAGACGCAGTTCTGATGCGCATAAAGGAAGCACCACCACGAATCGCGGTCATCGGAGCAGGCATCAGCGGGCTGATCTGCGCCACCGAGCTCGCCGGCCGAGGATATCCGATGAAGGTCTTCGAGAAAGCGCGAGGCCCAGGGGGCCGCATGTCGACGCGGCGTGTGCCCGACCTCGGGGTCGGCGCCGACTTCGATCACGGCGCGCAGTACTTCACGGTTCGTTCACCGGAGCTATCTTCGCATGTGCAGCGGTGGAGCATGGAGGGAGTGGTCGCTCCTTGGCACGCCCGCGTCATCGCCATAGGCCCCGATGGCATCGACGAGTCTGCCCGCCAAACCCAAAGGGTCGTCGGCACGCCCGGCATGAACGCGATCTGCCGACGTTTGGCAGCAAGCCTGGACACTCGGTTCGGCGTTCAGATATCGGCGATCGAACGAAATCAGGACGGCTGGACAGTTCTCGATCAAGCCGCAGACTCCCTGGGTACCTACGAGGTCGTGCTCTGCACCGCGCCAGCGCCACAGACAGAGAAGCTGCTCAGGGGGATTGCACCCGCGATCGCCGAGCGCGCGGCCAGCGTTCGGATGCAGCCCTGCTGGTCGGTCCTCGTCGCCTTCACCGACCCGGTGCGCGTTGACTTCGACGGCGCCTTCGTCAACAGCGGTCCCCTCAGTTGGGTGGCGCGCACCTCGGCCAAACCGGCTCGAGAGACTTCGCCCGACCGTTGGGTGCTACACGCGGGGCCGAGTTGGTCCGCGGAGCACCTCGAAGACGACGCCGACCGAGTCATCGAGGTGCTGGTCCCTGCTTTCTTCGACGCCATCGGTGTTCCTTCATCGAAGCCCACATGGTCGAAAGGGCATCGATGGCGATATGCGCTCGCCGAAAACCCGCTGGATGACGGCTGCCTCTACGACCCGAGCCTCGGGATCGGCGCCTGTGGAGATTGGGCAAATGTAAACCGGGTAGAGGGAGCTTTTCTTTCCGGGCTGCGGCTGGCGCAGGAAGTCGAGCGAGCGCTCCATCGGTAGCTCGGCCGCGTGTGCAGCCGACGATACAACCGGGGTGCCGCGCCTGATCTACGTCCACTGGGACCCCGAGTTTTTGGGAGAGGTGAGAGACGTGTACCGAGGCTTCTTCGCAGGAAACAACGCCCTTTTCCGGCCAGGGCTTGATCCCCTTGAGCTTGGCGCCGAAGGCGTTTGACGTGAGAGGCGCCTACCTGCGGGCCCACCCCGACATCGTCGCTGACGTTTAGGCGAGCGCGATGAATGCGCAGAGCGAGAGCACGATGAAGGCCGGCAGCGATTTCAACGGGGCGTCGCCCACCTTGAAGTGCATCGCAATCGCACCGACCATCAGCAGCGCCATGCCCGTCGCAGCGGGCTTGGTCAGCTCAGGCGCCCAAACTCCGGCGACGAGAAGCGCGGCAAGCGAGATTTTCAGGAAGCCTATCATCAACATGAACCAATTCGGCAGACCGTAGACGGCAAACTCCTCGCTCATGTTCGTCGCCTCACCGCCTCGCCAACTCGTGGCTTTTCCGAACCGGATAATCCACACGTTCAGGATGGCAAGCGCGACGACGACTTGCGCAATGGAAACGACGGTATTCAAGGAGAGCTCCTTTCGCGTGAGGGTAGGGGCGAGCTTGGGATGCGCTGCACAGCTGAGTCAGGTCTAGCGCTCAAAACAGCTCAGGCAACGCGCCGGCGGGCAAGAGAAGGAATCTAACGTGCCCGAATCTGAGTCCCGATTTCTGCCGTAACGAACAGCGCCGTCCGTGCAAACGACGAGCTCGCTCCCCTCCGGATGCTCTGGCGTGCATCGCGTCTCTCCAGACACAACGACGTTCCGCCTCTGACACGCAGCGGCCTCGGACTCGCACGATTTCCCAAACAAAACCCGATGGCACTCCGGTTGCAATACCCACCCTCCAACAAGGAGGTCCCCCGTGCCCATCAACCCCCGCTGGACGCGAACCCTGCTGCTCGCCGGCCTGTTCGTCATGTTCGCCGCGCCCGCTCAGGCCGAGCCGACGACCGACGACAAGACGCTTTCTCCCTATTTCTTCATCGAAGGTGACCCGACCGTCGACCGGCTCCCCCTGGCCAAGACCGACGTGAAGGCACGAGTCGCCGGCGTCATCGCCGACGTGAAGGTCACGCAGACCTACAAGAACGAAGGCAGCCGGCCGATCCACGCCGAGTACGTCTTTCCGGGATCGACACGCGCGGCGGTTCACGGGATGCGCATGAAAATCGGCGAGCGCGTCATCGTCGCGAAAATCAAAGAGCGAGAAGAGGCATCCATGGAGTTTGCGAAAGCAAAGGCCGCCGGCAAGAGTGCATCGCTTCTCGAACAGGATCGCCCAAACGTGTTTCGCATGAAGGTCGCCAACATCCTCCCGGGCGACGTCATCGAAGTGGAGCTGCGCTACACGGAGCTTCTTCAGCCAACGGACGGCATCTATGCGTTCGTCTACCCCACGGTGGTTGGGCCGCGCTATGCAAGTGAACGTCACGCTGCTCCGAACCCGGAGGACGACTGGGTGCGCAGCCCGTATCTGCGTCAGAACGAGGCGCTCACCTACGGGTTCGATGTGGAGGTCACGCTTTCGACGGGCATCGACGTGCAGGCGCTGTCCTGCAAGTCGCACGAAGTGGCGGCGCAGTGGAAAGGGAAGCGATTCGTCACGGTGACGGTCGATGAGTCGGAGCGGTACGGCGGCAACCGGGACTTCGTGCTGAGCTATCAACTCGGCGGCGGGGCGGTGCAAAGCGGCTTGATGCTGTTTGAAGGAAGGGACGAGAGCTTCTTCCTGCTGATGGCCGAGCCGCCCAAGCGCGTCGAGCCGGCCGACCTGCCGGGACGTGAGTATGTTTTCATCATCGACGTCTCCGGCTCGATGTACGGCTTTCCGCTGAATACGGCGAAGCGGTTGATGCGCGATCTCATCGGCCACCTTCGGCCGATCGATACGTTCAACATGATTCTGTTCTCGGGCGGCTCCACGCTGTTCGCCCCGCGGTCGGTGCCCGCCACCTACGAGAACGTGCAGCGCGCCATCGGGTTGCTGGAAGGGCGGCAGGGTGGGGGCGGAACGGAGCTTTTGAGCGGTCTCCGCACGGCGATGAAGATGGAGCACGAGTCGGGGACATCGCGAAGCTTCGTCGTGATCACGGACGGCTACATCGCGGGAGAAGCCGAAGCCTTCCGGTACGTCCGCGACAACCTCGGTGAAGCGAACGTCTTTTCGTTTGGCATTGGCACCTCGGTCAACCGCTACCTCGTCGAGGGCATCGCCAAGGCAGGCTTTGGCGAACCGTTCGTGGTTAACGACGCCTCTGATGCTGCGTCCACGGCCCTGCGCTTCCGCGAGTACGTCAGCGCACCAGTCTTGACCGACATTCGCGTCGACTTCGACGGTTTTCGGGCCTACGACATCGTCCCAAGCTCGGTACCAGACGTCCTCGCGGAACGACCCGTTTTGGTGTTCGGGAAGTTCGCCGGGAAACCGGCCGGCACGATCACGCTCCGCGGCGTTGGGGGAAAAGGCCCAATGACGCAGCGCTTCGATGTCGCCCAAGTCGGAGCGGCCGAGGACAACGGCGCGCTATCCTATCTCTGGGCGCGCCAGCGGATCTCCGACCTGTCTGATTTCGGAGCAGCACTCGGAGTCGAGAGCGCACGAGAGGAGGTGACCGCGCTCGGTCTGCGCTACAGCCTTCTCACCAACTACACGTCGTTCATCGCCGTCGACGAAACGCCACGCAATGAGCTCGGTACGGGCGAAGAGGTCAAGCAACCGCTGCCCCTGCCACAGGGCGTCGGTGACTACGCCGTCGGCGGCGTGACGCAGGGTTCGGAACCGCATCTCATGTTCCTCATGGCGCTCTTCGCAGCCGGGGTCTTGCTGATCTGGACCTCGCGGCGCTCGCCCCTCAGGTACGGCCCGTGACACGCGAACGGATCCACAGCGCGCTCGCGATCCTCGCGATGCTGGCGATCACCTACGCGCTCAAACGTCACTACAGCACGGCCACCGCAGAGGCGCTCCAGTGGATTCTCGCTCCGACCGCCTGGCTCGTCGAGACCGTCTTCCGCGCGCCCTTCGTCTTCGAGCAACACGTCGGCTATGTGAACCAGGAGCTGCGTTTCGCGATCGCCCCCTCGTGCGCCGGCGTCAACTTCATGATCATCGCGATCTGCGCCGCGTCCGTCGGCTTTGTGACCTACATGCGAACGCTGCGCGCCAAGCTAGCCTTGCTCTTCGTCAGCGTGGCACTCGCGTACCTAGCGACACTTGGCGTCAACACCGCCCGAATCGTCATCGCACTCCTCCTGCAAGCGCACCCGCTGTCCATCGCTGGCCTGTCCCCGGCCCAGATTCACCACGCCGAAGGCATCGTCGTCTACTTCTCCAGCCTATGCGCCCTCTACCTCCTCGCCGATCGCCTCCTCGCCCGCACCAAAGCCCCAACATGAAACGCCTGCTCATCCCCCTAGCGAGCTACCTCGCAGTCACCATCGTCGTCCCAATCCTAAACGGCGCCCCAAAAGACGCGGCTTTCATCGAGCACGCCGCCCTCACCATCATCATAACGGGGACACTCTCCCCCCTCCTATCCTCTCGAAATCGCACGCTTCCTCCGGCAAAGATCGCAGCGCCCCATCCGCCGACTCGCTGCGATCTTTGCCTGAGAAGCAGTGTGGAATCGGCTACTTGTGTGCCCGGAGAGTGTCCCTCACGAACTCGTCGGCGGCGCGGAAGATCGCGTCCCGTCTCGATGGCTCCAGTCGTCCGAGCGTGCCGAGCATCATCTTGCTCCTTGGGTTCTTCTCGAAGAAGCTCCGGTGGTCCCGAATGAACGACCAGTAGAGCCCGTCGACGACCTCACACCACGGCCCCTTCCCGTAGTCGCCCATCTTCCGAAGGTAGTTCGAACCGCAGATATAAGGCTTGGTGGTAAACGCACCGCCCTCGCTGTGGAGCGCCATCCCGTAGACGTTGGGCGCCATCACCCAATCCGCCGAGTCGACAAACATCTCCATGAACCATCGATACGCCGCCTTCGGCTCGATGCGGCAGAGCAGCATCAGGTTGCCGACCACCATCAGCCGTTCGATGTGGTGGTTGTAGCCCGTCGTCCGCGCGCGAATGATCGCGTCATCTAGCGGCGGGATGCCTGTAGTCCCTTTGTACCAATGGTCGGTGAGCTGTCGTTCATGCCCCCAGAAGTTCTGCTCCCAGTGAGAGGGCGGCAGGCTGTTCCAGACACCCCGAATGAATTCCCGCCAGCCGATCAGCTGGCGAACGAAGCCCTCGACCGAGTTGAGCGGAGTCTCGTGATCCTCCGCGTACCGCAGCGTTCGGTCCAAGACCGCGCGCGGCGTCAGCAATCCGATGTTCATGAGCGGGCTGAGCACCGAATGGAAAACGGTCGGGTATACGCTGCTCAGCGCATCCTCGTAGTCGCCAAAAAGGCGAAGCCGCTCCTCGAAAAATGATTTCAGGGCCGCGTCCGCCTGCTCCTCCGTCGTCGGAAGCCAGAAATCGCCGGCGTCGCCCGGGTGCTCCGCAAAGCGCGCATTCACCAGAGTGACCAGTTCTTTGGTGTGAACAGTCCAGCTCGGTCGCGACAGCGCCGGCGGCACCAGCTTCTTGGGGAGCTTCTTCCGGTTCTCGGCATCGAAGCTCCACTGCCCGCCCTTCGGGTCGCCGTTCCCGTCCACGAGCACTTCCATCCGCATTCGCTGCCACCGATAGAAATCGGCCATGAACAGGCGCTTGTGACTGCCACGATACGCTTGGAACGCCTGACGGCTTGTCACGAACATCGGGCTTTGCAGCGTCCGTTTGCTGATTCCCTGCTCGGAGCACAGCGCTTCGAGCCACGCATCCGTTCCGCGCGACTCCGTCTCGAAGTGAACCAATTCCGCATAGCGTTCGTTCGAAAGATGGTCGGACAGAATCGTTCCCAGAGCCCGACCGCCATCGTCTTCCAGTCGGGTGTACACCACCTCGTATCCGGCCTCCCGAAGCAGCTCGGCCTTCGAACGCATCGCGCTAAGGAGAAGAACGAGCTTGTGGCGATGCGCGCGGTAGCTGCTGCATGTCTTTTCGGACTCCGCCATGAAGATGACGTCTGCCTCTGCCTCTTTGATCTCCTCGGTCGGGAAGAGTTGGTTCCCCCAAAGCACCAGCAGACGTTTACGCTTGGTGCCGCGGCCCACTACCCACCCAGCACCTTCTCCATACGCCGAAACACATCCTCGATTACCTTCGCTTCCGGCAAAACCGTCACGCGGAAGTAGTTCCGGTAGTCGACATTGAAGCTGGAGCCCGGCGTCACCAGCACGTGCTGTGTTTCGAGAAGCTCCATCGCGAAGTCTAGGTCGTCGAAGCCAGGCAACTTGTCCGTGTCCGCGCCGACAAATGCATACATCGCACCTCCGGGCGGAAGCAGGTGCAGGTACTCACTTGCTTCGACGCCTCGGATCACCGCTTGGCGAGACTCGTACAAGCGCCCGCCCGGCCGAACCAGCTCCTTCAAGCTCTGATAGCCGCCCAGCGCCGTCTGCACGCCCCACTGCCCCGGCACATTGCTGCACAGTCGCAGCGACGCCAGAAGATCCAAACCCTGTAGGTAGTCCTTCGCGAGCTCGTTGGTGCCGTTGAACACCACCCAACCCACGCGGAAACCGCACGCCCGGTAGATCTTGGACAAGCCGCTGAACGTACCGCACAGAGTTTCCTTTACCAATGGCGCAATCGGGACGAACTCGGCGTCGCCATACACCATGCCGTCGTAGATCTCATCGCTGAATACGACGAGCTTGTGCCGTTCGGCAAGGGCGACCATCGACTCGAGCACTTCCCGGCTGTATACCGCGCCCGTGGGATTGTTCGGGTTGATGATCACCATCGCGCGGGTTCGGTCGGTAATCAGACCGGCCAGCGCGTCGAGGTCAGGCTGGAACAGCGTTTCCGGTGTGCACGGGTAATGCACGGCCTTGCCGCCGTTCAGCGTGACCGACGCCGTCCAAAGCGGATAGTCGGGACTCGGGATCAGCACCTCGTCGCCGTCGTTGAGCAGCGCGCGTAGCGTCAGGTCGATCAGCTCGCTGACCCCGTTGCCGATGAACACATGCTCGGCCGTCACGTTCATGACGCCGCGTTCCTGCTGCTGCAGCACCACCGCCTCGCGCGCCGGGAAGATGCCCTGCTGGTGGCAGTAGGCCTCGCTCTCGGGGAGGTTCTCGATCATGGCCATTCGCATCGTTTCGGGCGTGCGGAAGCCGAACAGACCGGGGTTTCCAATGTTCAGCGAGATGATCTCGTAGCCCCGGCGCTCCATCTCGTGGGCACGCTGCGCCAGCTTCCCGCGGATCTCGTAGCGAACATCGTGAAGGTTGTCGCTGCTCTTAATTTCAGTATTCATCGATTCGGGCCAGTCCAATTCTGACT
>Ga0265303_10002361_pt1 | contig 11665 bp, 8 predicted proteins | sample Helome_2_FD_192494 | JGI IMG/M metagenome (GOLD analysis project Ga0265303, IMG submission 192494) | Marine sediment microbial communities from subtidal zone of North Sea - Hel_20160317 (Illumina Assembly) | ecosystem: Environmental > Aquatic > Marine > Subtidal zone > Sediment ...
CCCCCCCGAATCCATACACCGTGTCTCGAGGTAAATCTATGAGTGCAGGCAACCCATCGTCCTCGTTCAGAGCATTGGTTTCGTTGGCAGGGGTCCTGGCAACCGCTTGGACCCTTTGCTCCTGGTCAGACGCCGTTGCGGGCCCGCCCTCACGGGCATCATGGGACAATCAGGTGATCCTGATCCACGAGGGTTATGTCAGGCCTATCGAAGGCCGTCAACTCGTGCCGGGTGCCCGTGATGATGGCGGACGCCTGGTCGCGAGTACGATGGCCGTGATCGAGGGCCAGGACTCCGTCGTATTCGTTGATCCTGGTTTCGTCGTCGCTCGCTCGCTTATCCTCGACGCCTTAGACGAGGTAGATGTGGATCCCGAAGATGTCACTCACGTCTTCATCAGCCACCACCATCCGGATCACACGATCAATGCCGCCTTGTTTCCTAATGCAGAGATAGTGGATTTCTGGGCTACTTACAAAGGGGATCTTTGGGAAGACCATGGCGACAACTACGAGATTGACACGGGCATCAAGGCAATTCGAACGCCTGGCCACAGCAATGAGGATGCCTCACTGGCCGTTGAGACGGACCTTGGCACGGTGGTTTTCTCGCACGTCTGGTGGCTGGTCTTGGAGGATGGAACCTTGTTCCCAGCGGCTGATCCCATCGCTGACGATCCAGTCGCACTGAAAGCAAGCCGGGAGCTCGTCCTCAGCATTGCAGATTGCGTCGTGCCAGGCCACGGTGCGAAGTTCGTCAATCCCGACCGCCCACGCTCTACCTGTGATATGGTCAGCGGGCCCCCCATTCTGGACGATTCCGACGGCGATTCCGACGATGATCACGAGGATGACTAGAGTCCCCATTGATGCGGCGTGGCCGAGCATGCGGCGAACCGGCGCCTCCACGCAGCCACCTCATGGGCTAGCCCGCATTTCTCACCAGGCGGACCGGGAGTCCAAGAGTATCCGTTATTTTGCAGCGCCGTCCCAGCATCTTGGTCCTTTGCTTGACTTGACAGTCTGTCCTATTCGGTTTTTGGCCCACTCCGGCTTTGCACCTTGGCCGATCCCCCTTTAGCCATAGCGGGCTAGCCTTAAGCGGGCGATCGACCAATCTGCTTTGCCAGAGCGACCCAAAATTCCCGACAAAATCGCCGGGAGCGATTTTGAACAGCGGAGCGCAGCGACGCTGGCCCCGCAGGGCAGGAGGCCCGCAGTAATCCTGGTGAGAAATGCGGGCTAGGTGGCGGCCAGCCCTGGGCCGGAGAACTTCCCGGGGACGCCGGGCCAGGGGGTGTCTCAAGGAGTGGCCGGCACATGCCGACATTGAGGCTGACGCGGCGGCCATGACCTCACTCACGGATGGAGGTTGCCTGCCCCCGGGTGATGGGACGCACCGAGGCGCGTATTGCGACCGTCAGAGGTGAGCGATGAAAGCACTCAGAAATCTTGTCTTCGGCCTGGTCCTGGGACTGGTGCTTGGTCTGTGGTTTGGCGTCAATATCGGCAAAGACCGGCCGCTGCTGAGCAATCCGTTTGCTGAACCAGAGCTTGAGGAAAAGGTGAAGCGGGCGGGCGGACAGATCCTCCGCAAGGGCGGCGAGGCCCTGGAGAAGGGGGGCAAGGCCTTGCAGGAAAAGGCAGGTGACTGAAGCCATGGCAGGCGAGCCGACGCCCCACCGCTTCATCGTCTCCCGCGGACGTTGCATCATCCGCTGTCTCGTCTGACCTGATCTCCCCGTTACGAGACGAGACGGGCAGACCGCCCTGGTGAGAAATGCAGGGCTAGGCAGTCGGCGTCTTCTCCAGACGTACTTGTGATGAGGTCGCGGCTGGCATTCAATTGAAGCTGATCCTCGGCGATGGGATCCGCTTCCGGGGCAGGGCCTCCCGGGTTTTTAGCTATCACCAAACCGATCGTGCTGGTCACGTATCGCCCTCCGTTGTCCTCATCGACGCCAGGTACGAGTTGCCGACCGTCGATGGGGGTTGCTTCGCCTGTTTGGAGGACGTAGACCTCGTTGGCTGGAGATGCCTGGGACCAGAGGAAGCCATGAACGCAGACAAGCACAATGCCAAGAACCCGTAGTCTTCGAGAGTGCCGGTCAGGGCGCACCAAGAAGAAGGGGTGCCCTCGACACCCCTTCTTTTCACTACCTTGAGGGCAATGGCAACAGCCTTTCAGTCGTCGTCATCGCGTCCCTTTCTGCCTTTTCTGTTCAGCATCTTGTACAGATCCTTGCTGCAGATGGCGCCTTTGACCCTGGCGGCACCCGGGTCGTTCTCCACACTATCCGGGAAGAAGATGTGACCCTGCAGGAGCACGTCGAGACTTCCGTCCAGGGCCTTGGCTTCGATCCCGTCGTCATCCTCGTCGTCATCCATCTCGTAAGTCAGCAGACCCAGCAGGCTGTGGGTGACCGAAGCGCCCACCTGCGGCGGATCGAGCGACTCCAGGTGGGTGATGCCGGCGGCGCGGGTGGCCATCAGGACCGGTACCTCCATCACCTTGCCCCTGCGGTTCTCGACCGCGATGACGCCATCGAAGACCGACACCTCGGTGACCCGCGGGTACGGGTCTCTGTCGATCAGATTGAAGAAAGGCTGCGCGAGCTGGAAGCAGGACTTTTCGGTGGGACCTTCCGGGCAGAAGTGCGCGTACCAGTTGGTCAGGCTCGCGCACAGGAGCGTGCCGGTGTAGGCGTGTCCGCCGATGGTGCCCGTGATCTCGCCTTCGCTGACCACGGATGACGGCACCCAATCGCCGTTAGGCAGCGGCGCAGCATCTCCGAAGACCTCGCAGTTGAACTGATGATCCTCGATGGTGAAGGGATAGAAGTTCTCCTGGAGCCAGCCGTCCCAGTAATCCCTCACCGCGCAGGCTCCCTCCTCGGTTGCGAACCCGGGGACCATGTGGAAGGGTCCCAAGTCCACGTCCATGCAGAAGCTGCCGTCGTCGTCCTGTCCGCTCGCGACCGCGACCGCAGTGCTGGCCGCCAGGGCCGCCGCCACAAATGCGCGCGTTAGAAGATGTACTCGCTTTCTCATTCTGTCCTCCTCAGTCAAAATGACCGGTGCTGGCGTGCGCGAAGAAACCGCCAACTCCGTGGCACTATCGACAGAAGGGGCTTTGTTCGTTCTCCCATGCACCTTCGCCCCCCAGGGGCACTCCGTGGGGCCTACGTGCACACCATAATCATTTTACAATCAGTCGTCTGACGGGCTCCATGAGATCCGTCAACAAATGCTTCCGCGTTCCAGTCGAGCAGACAGGCGCGGTTGTATTAAGCGGGGCGGTGGGATGAGGGTGGCGAGCCTGGCGGCTCCTATACTTGCGCGCTTTCGACGCTCTTGCTCAGTCGTTCCATCTCCCTGTACATCTGGTCCAGGTGTACGGGTACTTGCCCGGAATGACCGTTGATGGCGCTATCCTCGAGCGCCTTGGCCGAGGCGTTCAGGGCCAGGGCACCACAATGGGCCGCACCGCCGGCCAGTGTATGGGCCAGCTCCGCGATGGTTTCCAGTTTTTCTTCCGCGAGTGCCCGCTGCAGCTTGTCCCGGTACGCCTCCAGGTCTTTCAGCAGCATGCCGAGCAGCTCTCCGGCCAGGTCCGTCCTGCCCCCCGTCACCTTGAGTGCCTGCGCCTTGTCCAGGACGGCGGGCCCTTCCTGCACCACCGGCAGTGCCGAATTGCCCGCGGATTTCGACCTCACGCCGTTCCGACCACGGGCGCCCACCCAGCGCTCGACCACCGTATACAGTGACTCTTCGTCGATGGGCTTGGAAAGATAGTCATCCATGCCGGCTTCCAGGAAACGTTCCCGGTTGCCTTCCAGCGCATCAGCGGTCAACGCCACCACGGGCGTGTGCCGGATCCCCCGCTCTGCGGCCCGAACCATCGACGTGACCGTGGCACCATCAATCTCGGGCATGTGCACGTCCATGAGCACCAGGTCGAAGTCCTGGCCGGAGATATGCTCCAGTGCCTGCCGTCCGTTCACGGCAACGGTGACCTCGGCCCCCTGGTTCTCCAGAAGGTAGGCGGCCAGGCGACGGCTGACCTCGTTGTCTTCGGCCACCAGCACGCGTACAGCATCCAGTCGCGAGGCCTTGCCTCCATGCTGCGGCGCGATCTTCGGTGCGGGTGCCGGCCGGGGCTGGCCGGTCACGAGGGTCTCCAGTTCATGTCGTAGTTTCTCACAGTGCACGGGTTTCGAGAGGAATGCCGAGATCCCCATCCCCGACAGGTGGCCCAGGCGTGACTGCGTCGTGGCGCTGGCCAGCACAAGTATGGCGCAACCGCAACGCGACCCCACCAGCCTGACAAGCTCACGGTCCTGCTGGATATTCCTGTCGTCCACCGACAGACCGAGTATGGCCACGTCGTAAGAGGCATCGCCCGAGAGTATCTCCGTGAGCCTGGTGATGTCGTTGGCGTCGACCACGTGCACGCCCCACCTGCTCAGGTCCTCCAGGAGCGCCAACCGCATGATGGGGTGGGCGTCGTAGAGCAGGGCCCGGACGCCCTGCAGCCTGGGCCCGGCGGAGTACGCTGCGGCGGCGTCCGACTTCTCGCAACGTACGGTGAAGGTGACGGTCGTGCCCTTGCCTAGCTCGCTTTCCAGGGTTATCTGTCCGTGCATCCTCTCCACCAGCTTCTTGGAGATCACGAGCCCCAGGCCGGTCCCGCCGAACTTGCGCGTTGCAGTACTATCCGCTTGGCTGAATGCCCGAAACAGCCTGCGTTGGCTGGGCTCGCTCAGTCCGGCTCCGGTGTCCGACACAGCGAACCGCAGGACGATGTGGCCGGTGGTCTCGTCCTCGCGCATGATGCGCACCACGACACTGCCGGCCGAGGTGAACTTGACGGCATTGGAGACCAGGTTGGCCAGCACCTGACGCAGGCGCACCGGATCGCCGCGCACCAGGGGCGGGACGTCCGAGTAGAGCACATAGACAAGCTCCAGCCCCTTCTCGTGGGCATCGGGCGCCATCACGTCCAACACCTCCTCGACGCAGTCGAGAAGGTTGATGTCCACACTCTCCAGCTCAAGCTGACCGGACTCGATCTTGGAGAAGTCGAGAATGTCGTTGACGATGTACAGGAGCGCCTCGCCGGAGTTCTTGATGGTCATCGCGTGCTCATGCTGCTCCTCTCCCAATGCAGTCTTGAGCAGGAGGTTCGTATAGCCCAGTATGCCGTTCAGCGGCGTGCGGATCTCGTGGCTCATGTTGGCCAGGAACTCGGACTTGACCTCGCTGGCAGCCAGGGCCTCCTTCTTGGAGATGGCGAGCTGGGCGTTCTGCAGTTCCACGGTATCCAGGGTCTCGCGGAGCTCGAGTGTGGCCAGATCGATCTGCTCCTGGAGGTCGTCGCGGGCCGACTGCATGGTGGTGGCCATGGCGTTTATGCCCTTCTGCAGGGTGCCCAGCTCGCCGTCGGAGTCCACCTCCACGTGGGTGTCCAGCTCGCCATTCTCCAGCCTCTGAACGGCCCCGGTAAGCTCGATGATGGGGGCGGTGACCCGTCGTACCAGACGTGCGCCGACGAGGACGCTGATGAGCAGCACCGAAATGGTGATCAGCAGGCTGTTACGCAGGACCCGGTCCTTTTTCAGCAGGGTCGATGCGCGGGACAGCTCCAGGCCCACCCAGCCGATGTGTTTGGGTGTCCTGCCAGTGGACGGGTCCCCTAAGTCTTCGAACGCGCCCAGGTCGTCGACGATGACCTCGCTCTGGTAGATTGGCCCGTAGATGAGCAGGGACAGACCGTCGCGGGAGGTGACGGTCACGGGATCATGGGCCAAGGGCGGCTGTTGTGACGGCTCGACTGTGGATGTTCCCCTGCCGGTCAGCCAGGGCAAGGGGCTGTCGTAGCGGCGGAAAGAGGGTCCGCTGCGGGCCAGCATCCGTCCGTTGCTGTCCGAGATCGAGACCGAGCGCACGTCGCGTTCCTCGATGACCGCATTGGCGATGGCGAACAGGAAGTCCTTGTTCCCCAAGAACACGCCATGTTCACTGGCCGGGGCCAGTTGTCGTACGATGGCCTCGCCCCTCTCGAGGAGGGCCTGGTCCAGGTCCTGGATACGCGTGATGGTTAAATAGCCCGCCAGCAGCACGGCGATGACTATCGCCGGTGCAACGGTCAGGAGAAGTACCCGTTGATTGATGCCCATGTTACTCATGGCCTGCATCCGCTGTTCGGGTCCTTGGCTCGTTAAGTGGGCGCCTTGCATACTACCATGAGGGCGCGTCCGAGCGGCCGCCGACGCGCACCGTTGCCACCGAACCGGCACTGGTTGCGTGGGTCCGACATGGGCTACCCTGGAAGCACGAGTTCCCGCTCCTGATCAATATCTTAGTCCCATTGTCCTGCCATGAAGTCACCCACCATAGAGGCCCATATCGGTAACACCCCCCTGGTACGCCTGCAGCGATTGCCCGGCGAGACCCGCAATGCCCTGCTGGTCAAGCTGGAAGGAGACAACCCGGCTGGCTCGGTGAAGGACCGACCGGCGCTGAGCATGATCCGTCATGCCGAGGCGCGGGGGGAGATCAGCCCGGGCGACACCCTGATCGAGGCCACCAGCGGCAATACGGGCATCGCCCTGGCCATGGCCGCAGCGATTCGGGGCTACCGCATGGTCTTGATCATGCCCGAGCACATGAGCATGGAGCGTCGCGGCGTCATGCGAGCCTATGGTGCGGAGATCATTCTCACGCCTCGGGAGGGGAGCATGGAAGCGGCCATCGATCTGGCCCGGGAGATGGCGCGGCAGGGAGAGGGCAGGGTCCTGGACCAGTTCTCCAACCCGGACAACCCCCTGGCCCACTACGAGACCACCGGCCCCGAGATCTGGCGGGATAGCCAGGGGCAGGTCTCTCACTTCGTGAGCGCCATGGGCACCACGGGCACCATCATGGGCACGTCGCGATTTCTGAAGGAGAAGAACCCCGATGTACAGATCGTCGGTGTACAGCCTACGGAGGGTGCCAGTATCCCCGGCATTCGTCGCTGGCCGGAGGCCTATTTGCCCAAGATCTACGAGCCTCAACGTGTGGACCGGGTCATGGATGTCAGTCAGCAGGAGGCGGAGGACACGGCCCGCGCCCTGGCGGCGCGTGAGGGCATCTTTGCGGGCATTTCGTCCGGGGGGGCTGTGGCGGTGGCACTTAGCCTCTCACGGGAGGTCGAGGACGCGGTGATCGTGTGCATCATCTGCGATCGTGGCGATCGCTATCTGTCAACGGGCGTGTACCCGGCCGAGTAGGTTAGCGATGAGCCGGCTCGGTGTGGGTCCGGCGGTCTGCCTGGTGCTTGCGGCCCTGCTGTGGCCCGGGCCGGCCGCCCTTGCATTGGAATCCATCCGGCTGTCCCTGGGACGTCTGGTAGGCCCAGGCTGGCGGCTGGAAGGCGCCAGCCTGCAGCTAACCCCCCTTGCCGATTCCCGGGCAGACCTGGCGTTGGACGTGGAGGCGCTTGACCTGCCGCCCCCCTTTGACCAGGTGCGCGCCCTGGCGGTGCGGTGTCCCGGCGCCTCGCTGGGCCCAGGCAGGAGCCGATGCGAGTCCGGCTCCCTGCGCCTGGAGACCGGGTTACTGGATCGCCCGGACATGAAGGTCAGCTTCGAGGTGGACCATATCACCGGCCGACTGACGTTTGCAGTTCGGGACGCGGCCTTCGCCGCTGGGGACGTAGAGCTCGACGGGGAGATGCTCGGCGGGGAATGGCAGGTCCGCGTTCGCGCCCATCGGCTGGCGCTCTCCCGGCTGCTTGCGCGTCTGCCCCACATCGGCCTTCCCGAAGGGCTGTCGGCCTCTGGTCGCCTGTCCCTGTCAGGACAGGCCTCTGGCGGCCAGGCCCTGCAGGCGCTGTCCATGGACGGGCGCCTGCGAGGCCTGGCCTTTTCCGACGGCACGGGGCTGCGGGAGGGGGAGGGCATGGACCTGGCCTTTTCGACCCGCATAGGGCGGGAGGCCCAGGCATGGCGCTTTCGGACCTCGGCCGACCTGAAGGCGGGCCAGGTCTACGTGGACCCCCACTACCTCGAGGTCCAGGGTGCGCCGCTGCATCTGAGCGCGGGCGGGCGCTGGGATTCCGGGAAGCGGCGCCTGGTTGTCCGCCGGCTCGAATACCGGCACCCGGGCGTTCTCGGGCTCACGGGGAGCCTTGTGGCGAGCCGCGGTGAGCATCTCCAGCTCGAGGAGGTGGTGCTGAACCTGGAGGAGTCTTCCGTGGCGGGTTTTTATCCTGTCTACCTTCAGCCCCTGATCATGGATGGATTGCTGAAGCTGGAGAGCGCAGGCCACGTCACGGGCCGGGTGTCCTGGCGCCGGGACGGCCCGATGCAGGCGGTTCTGCACATGGCCGATGTGTCCCTGGACGAGGTTTGCCAGGAGGGTACCTGCGCGGAGGGAGAGTTGGGGCGCATCGGCCTGTACGGCGTGAACGGCACTCTGAGATGGGGAGAGCCCGAGGCGGTCGGGCCGAGCAGCATACGGTGGGCCGGCGGGCATATCTACCGGATCCCGTTCGGCGGCGCTGAGCTAGATGCGATCGCCCAGGGAAGGAATTTCCGGCTCACCCGGCCCCTGCAGGTTCCGGTCCTGGACGGTGGCTTGTCCGTCGAGGCCCTGGCGGTCATGGACCTGGCCACGCCGGACCTGGGGTGGCGTTTACAGGGGCTTTTGAAGCCGATCTCCATGGGTGCCCTGACGAGGGCCTTGGGCTGGCCCCCCTTGGGTGGTAGCCTGTCCGGCGTGATCCCGGCAGTGAGCTATCGGCAGGGCAGGGTGAGTGTGGAGGGCGCCTTGCTCGTGCGCGCCTTTGATGGAGAGATTGTCGTCTACGATCTGTCTCTGGATCGCCCCCTGGGCCTGGTGCCCGAGCTGAGGGCCCAGGTGGACATCCGAAACCTGTCCCTGGACAAACTGACCCGGGCCTTCTCCTTTGGTAAGATTCAGGGGCGCCTGGATGGATACGTGCACGACCTGCGTCTGGAAGACTGGCAACCGGCCGCGTTCGACGCTCGGTTCCACACGCCGCCGGAGGACCGCTCCCGACACCGCATCAGCCAGAAGGCCGTGGACAACCTGGCCAGCCTGGGCGGGGCCAGCGGTGCGCTCTCCCGGGGCTTCATGCGATTCTTCGAGGAGTTTTCCTATGACCGTCTCGGCCTCGCGTGCCGGCTGCGCAACGAGGTGTGCGAGATGGACGGCGTAGCGCCTGCGCAAGGCGGGTACTACATCGTCAAGGGGGGTGGCCTGCCGCGCATCGACGTGGTGGGTTTCAGGCGCCGGGTGGACTGGAAGACCTTGATTCAAAGCCTCAAGGATGTCACGGCCGCCGGGGAGCCGGTCGTCGAATGATCGAGGCTCGAGGCGAGAGACTAGACGCTGGAAACCAGGAAACAGAGCCTGCCGGAGGAAGCCATGGGACACATTAAGAGCCTGCTGGGCGTCACGCTTATCCTGACGCTCGTTGCCTGCGTCACCATCAACATCTATTTCCCCGCGGCCGCGGCAGAGAAGGCCGCCGACAAGGTCATAGACGAGGTATGGGGGACCCAGCCGCCGGAGTCGACACCCAAGCCAGAGGCCGAGCCCCGTTCAAGCCGCGACCTCGGGCGCGGGACCGTGCTGGTCTGGCTCCTGGAGCGGGCCGTACCTGCAGCCCATGCGGGGGATGCGGACATCAACGTGTCTACACCCGCGATCAAAAACATACAGGCCTCCATGAGGTCCCGGCATGGGCAGCTCAACCAGTACTACGACAACGGTGCCGTCGGTCTGACCCGGGACGGGCTGGTGGCGGTGCGGGATGCCAAGGCAATACCCCTGAGGTCCCGCACGGACGTGAACCGGTGGGTGGCTGCCGAGAATGAGGACCGCAACGCCCTGTACCGTGAGATCGCTAAGGCAAACGGTCATCCGGAATGGGAGAAGAACATCCGAGATACCTTCGCCCGTCAGTGGATCAGCCGGGCGGAATCCGGTTGGTGGTACGAGGACCAGGGTGGACGCTGGGTCAGGAAGTGAGTGCGACCTGCTGGGTGAATCCATGAACATCCTGGTCTTTGACATCGAGACGGTGCCCGATGTGGGGCTGGGACGCCGGCTCCACGGCCTGGATGGTCTCAGCGACGCGCAGGTTGCCGAGATCATGTTCCAGAAACAGCGCCAGGCGTCCGGCTCGGACTTCCTGCGCCACCACCTGCACCAGGTGGTGGCCATCTCTTTGGTCCTGCGCAGTGGCGATCGCCTGAAGGTGTGGTCTCTCGGGGAGGCCCAGTCCTCGGAGGCTGAGCTGGTCAAGCGCTTCTTCGACGGCCTCGACCGCTACACGCCGACCCTGGTTTCCTGGAACGGGTCCGGCTTCGACCTGCCGGTGCTGCACTACCGGGCCATGGTGCACGGCGTGGCCGCTCCGCGTTACTGGGAGACCGGCGAGGACGACACGAGCTTTCGCTGGAACAACTATCTGAGCCGATTCCACTACCGTCATACGGACCTGATGGATGTGCTCTCGGCCTACCAGGCCCGGGCCTGCGCACCTCTGGACCAGGTGGCGACCATGCTGGGCTTTCCAGGCAAGATGGGCATGAGCGGTGCCCGGGTTTGGGAGAGTTTCCTGGCCGGCGATGTCCTCGGCATCCGCGACTATTGCGAGACCGACGTGCTCAACACCTACCTCGTCTATCTGCGCTTCGAGCTCATCCGGGGCCGTTTGACCCCCCACGCCCATGACAAGGAATGCGACCTGGTGCGTGACACACTGGCCCGAGAAGGCAAGCCGCATTTCGAAGAGTTTCTCTCAGCCTGGGCTTGATCAAAGGCCTAGTCCGGGCTATGTCACACGCTCCAAATCGACGCCCAGCCGCGTTGCGCCAGGGACGCGATCCAGGGTGAGAAGTCCGGGTTAACCCGCATGGCCAGGAGCAAGAAACCCCTGCCCCAGGAGCCGGTCTTAGCCCGAATAGAGTCCCTGGATCACGACGGGCGTGGTGTGGCCGTCGTGGGGGGGAAGCTCACCCTGATCGACGGTGCCCTGCCCGGAGAGGCGGTGATGTTCCGCTACCGGCGACGGCGGGGGGGCGCCGAGCAGGGCTACACCGTGCAGGTGTTGGATCCGTCACCGGAGCGGGCGGAGCCGCGTTGCCCGCACTTCGGCGTGTGCGGTGGTTGCACCCTTCAGCACCTGCGCCCCGAGGCCCAGATCCGCTTCAAGCAGGACCGGCTGTTGGAGCACTTGGCGCAGGCGGCCCGCACGGCGCCCGACTCGGTGCTGCCGCCCCTCACGGGGCCACTTTGGGGCTACCGGCGCAAGGCGCGCCTGGGCGTGAAATATGTGCCGAAAAAGGACACCGTGCTGGTGGGGTTTCGCGAGCGTGGCAGCAGTTTTCTTGCTGATCTGTCCCGCTGCGAGGTGCTCCACCCCTCGGTGGGCCAGCGGATCGGTGCGCTCAGAGACCTCATCGGTTCCCTGGAGAGCTTCCAACAGATCCCCCAGGTGGAGGTCGCCGTGGGGGACGCGGCCACGGCACTGTTGTTGCGCCATCTGGTGCCATTGCCGACCTCGGACCTGGCTGCGCTGCGCGGCTTCTCCGCCACCCACGGACTCCGCGTCTATCTCCAGTCCGGCGGGCCGGATACGGTGTGCCTGC
>Ga0265303_10002362_pt1 | contig 11664 bp, 8 predicted proteins | sample Helome_2_FD_192494 | JGI IMG/M metagenome (GOLD analysis project Ga0265303, IMG submission 192494) | Marine sediment microbial communities from subtidal zone of North Sea - Hel_20160317 (Illumina Assembly) | ecosystem: Environmental > Aquatic > Marine > Subtidal zone > Sediment ...
TCACGGTGTGCTGAGCACAGAGCAGGTAAACATCACCGAGCATGCCGATGCACAGCGCGACGTAGATGAATGGTGCGATGAGGTGATTCGTGCCGATGCGATGAAACTGCACCTGTTCGAACGCCAGGGCGTAAGCGAAGGCGACTCAATACCTGTAGCGCAACGGCGCTCAACCTTCGATGAAGTGCACATGGGTCTTGAAAGCGCAGCCGAAGCTCAGCGCTGCCTGTCATGCGGCGTGTGTAACGAATGTGACCAGTGCATTACATACTGTCCGGAAGGTATGTTGAAGCGAGTCGGCCACAATCTTGAGTTCGACTACGCGTACTGCAAGGGATGCGGCGTGTGCGCGGCAGAATGCCCACGCAATGTCATCGTCATGAGTCATTTGTAGGCGGCCTGGAGAGCGACTATGTCTGTACAAGTCATAACTGGAAACCACGCCGCCGGCTACGCCCTGAGCACTGCAGGTGAGGCCAACAGAACAGGCCGCGGTACGGCCTGCGGTATCTACCCGATTACGCCACAGACCGAAATCGTCGAGTATGTCGCCAGGTTCCCTTTCAGCAAGGGCCGGGTTGTACCGGTAGAGAGCGAGCACAGCGCGATGGGCGTAACGATTGGCGCCGCGGTTGCCGGCGCCAGGGCGTTTACAGCCAGCTCATCCAACGGACTTGCCTACATGACCGAGAACATCATGGTGGCCGGTTATTACCGTCTACCCATCGTTATGGTTGGCGTCAATCGTACGATGGGTCCGCCGTGGAACATCTGGGCTGACCAGGGCGACACGCTGATGCTCAGAGATTTCCCGTGGCTGCAGTTCTACTGTGAAGACGGCCAGGAAGTGCTCGACACAACTTTGCTTGCATTCCGCCTGGCCGAAGATCATCGCATCCTGTTGCCGGCAATGACGTGCATGGACGCGTTCATCGTGTCGCACACTCAGACCGAAACAGCGATGCCGGAGCAGGCTGAAGTCGATCGCTACCTGCCGGAACTCGACCTGCCGCACCGTTTGCGCTACGACGAGGCCCGCACGATCGGTGGCCTCGCCTGGCCGCATGAAGGCCTGTCGATGCGACTCGAAATCGATGAGGCAATGAAACGCGTTCCTGACGTGTTCCAGGAGTGCCGGCAAAGTTTCAAGGAAGTGTTCGGGCGCGACCCGGGCGATGTAATCCAGACCTTTGGTACGGAAGACGCTGAGCAGATTCTCATCGCGACCGGCACGATGGCGACTACCGCGCGCGAAGTCGTTCGCAAACGACGCGCGGCTGGCGAAAAGATCGGCCTGGTGAAGATGAAGATGTTCCGGCCATTTCCTGAAGCCGCATTGCGCGACGCTTGCCAGTCCGCCAGGCGTGTGGCTGTTCTCGACCGTAATTATGCGGCGGGCGCTGGCGGTATTTTCTGGCAGGACACACGAGCCACATTCCAGGGCCATCGTGATGATCTGCTGATCCAGAACTACCTGACGGGTTTGTGTGGCGAAGACGTCACGCCGGCCGTCATAGACACTATCCTGGCCGACCTCGCCGACAGAGACGACGCCGGTGAGCCCGTGTGGATGGGCATCGACACCGGCAAGGAGACCCTGCAATGAACGCGACTGCCCCTCATGCCGGCGAAGACAAGTGCCTCCTGCGCCCTGGCAACACCAATTGCGGCGGTTGTGGCATGAGCGTAGGCCTGACCATGCTGGGTCGCGCGCTTGAAAAGGCCGATGACAGTTGTTCGATGGTCATACCGGCGTGCTGTGGCATTGTTACGGCGGGCGCCTATCCTACTACGAGCTATGGCGTCCCGACACTCGCTGCAACGTTCGCTTCTTCGCCTGCCTTCGCGTCGGGTTACGCAAGCGTTCGCGACCTCAACGACGAGCCCGGACAGGTCGTCTGCTGGGCTGGCGACGGTGGCACCTACGACATCGGGCTGGCAACTCTGTCGGCCGCTGCCGAACGCAATGAAAACATTATCTACATCTGTTACGACAACGAGATTTATGGCAATACCGGTGGGCAACGTTCCTCAGCAACGCCAGCAGGAGCGCGCACTTCGACAACCCCATTTGGGAAAACGGAAAACAAGAAGGACATCATGTCGATCATGGCAGCGCACCGCATCCCCTATGCCGCGACCCTGTCCATGGCGCACCCCGAAGATTTCGCACGCAAGATGGCTACAGCACTCGCTACCGAGGGGACCCGTTTCTTGTTGATTGACTCACCCTGCCCCACGGGCTGGAAGTCGGAGCCCGAAGATTCGATAGAACTCGTGCGGATCGCGGTCAAGAGCGGCTTGTTCCCCGTGTTCGAGGTGTTCGACGGTGTTAGGTATCGAATCAATATCGAGCCGGATGGAAGCGACCCCGCTGAGTACTTCAACAGGCAACGCCGTTTCGACGACGATGAAATCGATCTGGATGGAATCCGGCATTTCTGTGCAAAACGCATGAAACGGCTGGAGGCCCTGGCAAACCTGAATTCAGCCTAGTCGATCAGATCGCCGAGAGTAACCCTACGCTGCCGCGACGCAATTGCCAGTAGGAGTTCTGCTGTAGCAATCGCATCGACAAGACAGTCGTGTGCCGAGTATCGCGGCAGATTATAAGCATCACGCAAATCCGACAGGCGCAGCGATGAGTTGTTCTCAAGGTGGTGGTGTCTGCGCTGCCGACGCTCCTCAAGAGTCAGCGTATCTACAACAGGAACCAGCAAAGCAGAACCAAAACGCTGTCGGCACATGCGGTCGAGCAACGACTTGTCCAGGCCTGCGTGGTGCACCAGCAAGACGCGGCCCGACAGTACGCTGACTATCTTGTCGGTGACAATGCCCCAGTCAAGGCCGGTGCCAACTACAGTGTCCGTCAACCCGTGAACAGACGCACTCTCACCGACATCACCGCTGGGTCGAACGATAAAGGTTTCTGCTGATGAAAGGTCCACACTACCGTCGCGAACGACAACCCAACCGACGCTGAGCATGTCTGCACTCGCCGGGTCGAGTCCAGTGGTTTCGATGTCGAGACTTACGAATTCGACATCCCGCAGCAAGGTCCCAGGACCCGGGATATCCGTTGAGAGCAGCGTATCAAATGGCGCATCGTAGTGTGTCCGGGCTGACAGCCACCGTCTGGCCCTTAACCAGGCGTAGTTCATGCCAGGTGAAAACGGTTCAGCAATGCAGACTGGCTAACGCGCACCTGCGAGAACGCGGACTTGAGATTCTGCCTCACGAGTGGCGAGAGCTCTTTGGGTGAGAGATGATTGTCTGGCTGCTCGCCGTCCTGCAGCTGCCTGCTCTGGTGCTCGATTCGCAGCTTTTCGATGAAGTCCAAAGCGTCGATAAGATTTGCCGCATCAATCTCTGTGATTTCACCTGCCCTGCCCGCTGCCAGGAGTCGATTGCGAGTGCTAATCCTCAATTCCCCGGCCGCCAGCGATCGAATGCGGGCGATCTCGACAATCGGCATGATGCCGTGCAGCTTGAGATCAAGTGTATTCTTATGCTCACCAGACTTCTCGAGCACGAACTGTCTAAAGAACCCGAGCGGCGGCTGGTAGTTCATCGCGTTCTTGGCCATAAGCGCCAGGAATATTTCGTTCTTGCGCGCGTCCTGCCTTACGCTCTCTTTCAGCTTGTCTACTAGACTCGCCTTGCCGGCAACGCTGCGCAGATCAAAGAAAATATTTGAGTGCATCAGTGCTTTTTGTTCGGGCACTGTTATCCATTTGTGAAAGTACTGTTGCCAGTCTCGCAGCGGCCGACGCCACTTCGGATTGGAGGCCATGACGTCGCCTGGACAATAGACGTAACCGCAAGCGTCGAGTCCATCGGTTACAACTTTCGCCAGCTTTGCGAAGTACTCATCGTCCGCGTCGGTCGCCTTGTTCGACAGAACCAACGCATTGTCCTGATCGCTTTTCGCCGATTGCTCAAACCGCCCCTGAGACCCAAGCGCCACCCAGGCGTAATCACACGGCGGAGGCCCGTATTTCGATTCCGCGATTCGCAGTAACTGGCGCGTCACGGTGTCGGTAATCATCGTGATGAACTTACCGAGCTGCTCACCATTCGCATCGGATTCAATCTGGCCCACGACGAGCCCGGGTAAGCGCTGGCAGACGTTAACGATACCTTCGGCGCTCGTCTGTCTACCTATGTCGCTAACGAGGTAGAGCGGATGCTCTGTTTCCAGCCGCATGAAATCGCTGCGCGACACCATCCCAAGAAGCCCACCTCCATAGGTAACCGGCAGATGATGAATGTTGCTCTGCATCAGCAACATCATCGCTTCGTAAGCGAAAGCGTCACCGTCGATCGATATGGGCGAACTCGTCATGATATCCGTTACCGGGCGATCGCCAGCCACGCCAGCCGCAACTACGCGCTCGCGAATGTCGCGGTCTGTCACTATCCCGCACAACCCGTCGTCATCGCGAATCAGCATCGCGGACACGCGGTCAGCGACCATTTTCTGTGCAACCTCTATGATAGTTGCTTCGGTGGTCATGCTGACGGGTGCGCGAGTCACCAGGTTGCGAACCTGTTGCCCCGACACACCACGGAAAGTGGGTGCGGCAGGCTGCATTGTCAGACGGTCGGAAAGTGCGCGAATGAACAGCGTATCGAATTCAGCGCTCGCGCGCCGAGACCTCGAAAATGCTCCGCCGTCGAGGTGGTAGATCAGCGTGTCTTCCATTGCGACAGAGTGATTACGGGCCGGTGTCTGCCGCATAAGCGATGGGAAGCCAAAGCAGTCACCTTCCGCGAGCCTGGCAATCATCTCGCCCGACTCATCACACAGTTCAACCGCGCCGCTGCGAACGATATGCAGGCGGTTGTTTTCGCTGCCGTTTATCAGGATGTCATCGCCCTGGCGATAGTAGGCGATCGTGATGCTCTTCGCGCAATCCGATACCTGGGGATCTTCGAGGGCGTCAAAACCCGGTAAATTTCGAAGAAACTGTGCAATCTCGGGAATTTCTTTCATAGCTGGATTCTGACACGCAATTCAGAACGAGAAAACTGGCGATGTCGTTGCCGACACCGCCAGTCATCAAGCCGAAAGTAAATTCGGAAGTACGAACTCAGAAAGCGTATTTCGCCGACAGCATGAAGCGTGTGAAATCGCCGTCCGTCCCGTTTACGATCTCTCGTTCGCCCCAGATGAACTCACCGCCAACATCCAGCTTCGGCAGGACATTGTAGATGGCGTTCACGTGAAAGCTCGATGCAGTATCGTTCAGGGCCGCCGCCTGCAGGTCATCGTCGTAGTCAATGGAGGTTGTGCCGAACATGAAGTTCGAGCGCCACTTGGCATTCCACACGTGACGATATGACACGAACATGGCCAGGGCCTCAGCCGTCTCGATGTCACCGGTTGTCGCGTCAACATAGCCGTCTGGCACGAAACCAAGACCAATGTAGCGACCAACGCCGTCGCCAAAAGTCACCATCGCGCGCAGGTCATCGCCATTGTCTAACATGAACTTGGCTGAGGCGCTGAGACCAAAGCCCGTTTCATCAGGCTGTGACCCGGAACCAGTATCCTCAATTTTGATACTACGTACGAGGCCGGCAACCTTAACGTAGCTGCCACCGTCGAGTTTAAACGTGTAGCGTCCGATCAGGTCTGGAATGGTAGAGCGATCGCGCGTGCCACCAGCAACGAAAGTCTGCGGGTTTTCTGCGGCAAGCTCCAGGTTGCCCGACGCGTAGCGAATCATCGATTGGCGAATAAAGGTCGTGGACTCAGCAGGACCAACGAAATCGAGTGCCTCCGGCAGCGCGGCTACGTCCTGAAACGTCGACCAGGTCTGGCCTAAGGTCCAGTTATTGTATTTCACGAATGCATGACGCAGGCGCGGGCTGTAAGAGTTGGACACAACCTCGTTGCCATCACCATGCGTAAAGAAATCGGTCTCGATAAACGCAGTGACTTTGTCACCGCCAGCCGTCGTCGTATCGACCCGGAAGTTCAGACGTGACTCCCTGGCCTGGAAATCCGTCGTCATGTCACTATCGCCCGACCCGTCACCGATCGGTATCTGCGGCGCATAATAGAACTGGCGCATCAGGCTGTTGCCGTCCGGCGTAGCATCGCTGTAGTCACTGAACATCGAATCGAATTTCGCGTAGCCTCCAAACTTGTACGTTGTCCCCGAGCTCGATGGTGCGGGCGCAGGTGCCGCTTTCGCAGCTGGCGCCGGGGCCGGCGCTGCCTCTTGTTTGTCGACCAGTTGCTTAATCATCGCCTCAAGTTCGGCGACACGAGCTTCGAGTGCAGCGACATCGGAGTCCTGTGCCATTGCGGGCCCACCAGCACTCAAGAATACCAGTGCGATTCCGGCGGCTACTGCTTGGAGTTTTAACCTCTTCATTGATTTCCCCCACTACGGAAGTGTTTTATAGGCAACGTGGATGGTCCTCGACGCAACCGCTACTTGCCATTAGCCGATAGTCGAATCCCGTAGCCTGCTAGACGAAGGTCTAATGGCGGGTGACGAGACCCTGTTTTGCGGTAATCTAGGCACGGTGACGAACAAGAGCACATTCATAGTTGCGGATGACCATCCCCTCTTCAGGGAGGCGCTGATCCACGCAATTCACAACTGTGTTGACGACGCAGAAATTATTGAAGCAGACAGCCTCGATACACTGCAGGACGTTGTCGAAGCCAACCCGGAAGCCGACTTGTTGCTTCTCGACCTCAACATGCCAGGTGTGAGCGGCTTCTCAGCACTCGCTTACATTCGCAGCAACCATGAATCGTTGCCCACCGTCATCGTGTCCGCAATGGATGATCCGGCCGTTATTCGGCGGTCAATACAGCACGGGGCAAGTGGTTTCATACCGAAGTCATCGGCAATCTCGACGTTGGAGCAGGGCATAGACGCTGTGCTTGATGGTGAGGTCTGGATCCCGGACGGTATCGACCTTCAGGATAATCGACTCGACAGCGAGGAGGCAGAAATCGCTGCCGCGCTAGGTTCGCTGACACCGCACCAGTTTCGAGTCCTTATGATGCTCGGAGAGGGCCTGCTCAACAAGCAGATCGCATACCAGCTTGGCGTGTCGGAAGCGACCATAAAAGCTCACGTAACGGCAGTCTTGCGGAAGATGGGGGTAAACAACCGCACTCAGGCGGTGCTGGCCGTGGAACGCTTGCGTACGATCGCCCCGTCAATGCTCCAGAGAGAGTTAAGCGACGGCCTGGCGACTTAGAATTCGGTTGATCAGCGCTCGCAGTGCTGCTGGTTTAACTGGCTTGTGCAGCAAGGCATGCCCCGCATCTCGCACCAGTTCAGAGATTTCCGTCGAGTGATCGGCGGTCAGAATCGCGGCCGGCAGCTTACGTCCCGCTGACTCGCATAATGCCGAGATGACATCCACACCAGTCACCTTGTCGTCGAGGTGATAGTCAACAAGCAGCAGTGCCGGTAGTTGGCCGTAGTCGCTCTGCAGATGCTCCAGCTGCTTAAGCGCCTCCTGCTGGTTGCTCGCAGTGAGCGGCCTGGCGCCCCATTTACTCAGCAAGCCGTGCATACCGTCGAGAATGTCCTTCTCGTTGTCGATGCAGACAATAAACTGGCCATCGACTGACGAAGCTGCGCGCTGTTCTGCGGCCGCAGGCTTAGCCCCATCGGGCCTCCTGGCCTGAACGCGGGGCACCAGCACCTCGAAACAACTCCCGTGACCAAGTTCGGACCGCAGTGTTACCTCGTGCCCCAGCAATCTCGCGATGCGATCGACGATCGCAAGGCCCAGACCAAGGCCGCGCTTCATTTGCGCCGCACCGTCCGACAGGCGATGGAATTCACCAAATACGGCTTTCTGATCGCGTTCTGCGATGCCGACACCCGTGTCGATCACCTGGATCGAGATCTCGTCACCATTTCGCCGACAACCAACCAACACGCCACCCTCGCGCGTGTAACGGCGCGCGTTGCTGACGAAGTTCTGTAAAATGCGGCGCAATAGCGCGGGGTCCGAATGTGTCCACAGGTCCGTCTTTGCAAACCGCAGGGTCAGGCCTTGCTCTGCGAACGTCTGTGAGAACTGCGCATCAAGTGCTTCGAAGACGGCACTAACCGCAAAGTCCTCTCGCTTGGGCTGCGGTGCCGCGGTATCCAGCCTCGATATATCTAGCAATGCACTCAGCAGGTCCTCGACGCCCAACAGACCACTTTCAACCCGTGCAACCAGCTTGCTTTGTTCGCCGGTCATTTCATCGCGGTGCTCGTTGAGTAGCGCAGCGAACAACTTGGCTGCATTCAGTGGCTGCAGGAGATCGTGCGCGGCGGCCGCAAGGAATCGCGTCTTGGATGCATTGGCATCCTCTGCCTCTCCTTTGGCGTCCTGCAAGGCAAGCATCGTCTCCTCGAGTTCCGCGGTACGATCGGCCACACGTTGCTCAAGCAACTCCTTTGCCTCAACAAGCTCATTCTCGACAGACTTGAACTCCGTGATGTCTGTATAAGTCGTTACGAAACCGCCATCCGGCATCGGCTGGCCGCGGATTTCGATTGCCTTGCCTCCAGGAAAGGTGCTTTGATAACTGTACGCCGACCCGGCGCGCATATACTTCAATCGCTTCTCGACCGCCTCCTCTGCATCGAGATCCCCAAATCGGCCTTGCCCGGCGTTATAGCGAATAAGATCCGCGACCGATTCACCGACATGCACCATGCCTTCTGGGTAGTCCATCAATTCGACATAGCGACTGTTCCAGCCGATGAGGCGTAGTGATGCGTCGACAACACTTACGCCCTGCGTGATGTTTTCGAGCGTTGCCTCTGTCAGCTCACGATTAAATCGGACCGCTTGGGAAGTCTCATCCAGCAATAGCACCACATCGCCGATTTCCATACCGGTCTTGCGCAACGCAGTGGTAATCACAACACGTGCCGACGCTGCGCCTATGGCACCGGCCAGTAACCTCTCCGTGAACTGCAATAGGCGTCTGTCCGCGGGTAACGAGGGCGATATCTCCAGGCCCTCCTGCTCGGCAAAATCTGCGAATGACCGTTCTGCATGTGCTTCGCCAAGAAACCGGTCTGCCAGATCACGCAGATCTGCGTTTGTCAGGTCGTAGCCGGTCGCTGTTGGTGCCGCTGCCCGGCCGCTTGTGATAGGTCCCGCAAAAGCGCGGGCCTGGATTTTCTCGATCATGGACTGGCGGCTAAGCAGGGACACAATCACGAAAACAACCACGTTGCCGCAAAGCGACCAGGCCACGCCGTGAGTCAGCGGATTTGCCTGCCCGTCGACCAGCAGGGACTCCGGCCGCAACCACGCAATCTGAAACAGCCCGTTGTCGATGAAGCTCGCGTCAAATACGCCCGACCTGGCCAGGGTAGGAAGAAACAGCGTGTATGCCCACAGGACAAAACCTGTCATCAGCCCCGAGAAAGCTCCGATTCGCGTTGAACGTTGCCAGTACACACCCAGCAGGATGAGCGGCATGAACTGCGCGGCAGCAGCGAATGACAACAGCCCGATACTGGCGAGCGCAGCGGACTCATCCAGTGCCAGGTAATAGAAGTACGCGAGGACCGTAATACCGATAATGGACCCGCGACGAATGTGAATAAGCAACCTCGAGTAGTCTCTGCGCTCCGACAAGCCCAGCGACTTGACCTGCAACAACGCGGGCATGACTATTTCGTTGCTGATCATTGTGGACAGCGCCACGCAGGCAACGATCACCATGCCCGTGGCCGCCGAGAAACCACCCAGGAACGCAAGAACGGTCAACCAGTCGTACCCGTGTTGCATGGGCAATGCGAGTACGAACGTATCGCCGCTGAATACACCAGACGGCAGGAGTTTAAGACCCGCCAATGTGATCGGAATAATAAAGGCCGTGAAGACGAGCAGGTAAAGAGGAAATGCCCATCGGGCGGCGCGAATATTCGCATCCTTATGCGCCTCGACTATCGCGACATGGAACTGTCGCGGCAGGCAGAATATCGCAGCGCTCGCCAGAATGAGCTGCGTCACAAAGGTATCTGGTACATGGTCGAGTCGGAACACGGCGTCCGCGCGCGCCGCGGTCGCGGTAATCTCTCCTCCGCCGTCGCTCAGCAGCAAAACGGCAAACGCACCGACGGCGACGAACGCTAGCAACTTGACGATCGACTCGAAGGCGATTGCCATCATCATGCCTTCGTGGTGTTCGGTCACGTCGATTTTGCGCGTACCGAACAGAATGGCAAATACCGCGAGTGCAACAGCCACCACCAGGGCCGTATCGTACTCTGCCCCGCCCGTCACGGAGTAGTTGGAGACGATGCTGAACCCGCCAACTACCGCTTTCAGTTGCAGCGCAATATAGGGAACAGACCCGATCGTCGCTATCAGCGTAACCAGGGCTGCGAGGCTCTGGGCCTTGCCATAGCGTGCGGCAATAAAGTCAGCGATTGACGTCAGGTTCTGGCGTTTGCTGATGGTCACGATGCGGTTGATCAGCGGCCAGCCAAACAGGATCACAAGCATGGGGCCAAGATAGATGGGCAGGTAGCCCCAGCCGTTTTCTGCCGCTGAGCCGACCGCCCCGTAGAACGTCCAGGACGTGCAGTAGACAGCGAGCGTCAGGCTGTAAACGACCGAACGGCCGAGCGCTGAGAACCGGCTTTGCTCGACATTGTCTCCCCAGTACGCAATAGCGAACAACGCGGATACGTATCCGAGCGACAGGACCAGCAATACCCACCAGTTAATCAAACGACCCCCCCCGTTTTTATTATTGTCGAAGCAGTCTACTACTATCGTCGAATGCCCGCGACTAGGCGCGTTTGTTAACTTCAGCGGCGCAAAACCATAAAAGCACCCGCAAACAAGGGGAAAAGCATGTCTAAGAATGCCAGCTATTGGAGCGCAAACCTGAGGCTCGTGGGGTTATGCCTCACCATTTGGTTTGTCGTTTCTTACCTGTTTGGAATCATTCTCGTCGAGCAACTAAACACTATTCAAATCGGTGGCTACAAGCTCGGCTTCTGGTTCGCGCAGCAGGGATCAATCTACGTGTTCGTTGCGTTGATCTTTTTCTACGCCAATCGCATGGGCAAGCTCGATCGCGAGCACGATGTCCATGAAGACGACGAATAGGGGAGCGTTATGACACTTCAAGCTATGACATATCTCGTCGTCGGATTCACATTCGCGATCTACATCGGCATTGCCATCTGGGCACGTGCGGGAACAACCAAGGAATTTTACGTCGCCGGTGGCGGTGTACATCCTATTGCCAACGGTATGGCGACGGCAGCTGACTGGATGTCAGCGGCATCGTTTATTTCGATGGCTGGCCTGATCGCCTTCATGGGTTATGGCGGTTCCGTATTCCTCATGGGCTGGACCGGTGGCTATGTCCTCCTGGCCATGTTGCTGGCACCGTACCTGCGCAAGTTCGGCAAGTTCACGGTTCCCGAGTTCATCGGTGATCGCTACTACTCGAAAGCTGCACGCATCGTCGCAGTCATCTGCCTCATCGTTGCTTCGGTTACTTACGTAATCGGCCAGATGAAGGGCATCGGCGTGGCATTCTCGCGATTCCTGGAAGTTGACTACACCATCGGCCTGTCGATCGGTATGGGCATCGTATTTATCTATGCGGTGATGGGCGGCATGAAGGGCATCACGTATACGCAGATCGCA
>Ga0265303_10002363_pt1 | contig 11663 bp, 10 predicted proteins | sample Helome_2_FD_192494 | JGI IMG/M metagenome (GOLD analysis project Ga0265303, IMG submission 192494) | Marine sediment microbial communities from subtidal zone of North Sea - Hel_20160317 (Illumina Assembly) | ecosystem: Environmental > Aquatic > Marine > Subtidal zone > Sediment ...
CACGATGAAGCGACCGGGCTCCCGTTTGAACAGGCTATCGCGATACCCGAAGCCGCAGTCCTCCGGTCCAAGCTCATCGAACCCCAACGTGTCGCGGCGAAGCACACGGACCCGCGCGATCACCTCGGCGACTTCCACACCGTACGCGCCGACATTCTGGATCGGCGTCGCACCGGTTGACCCGGGTATCCCCGAAAGGCATTCGAGCCCGGCCCAGCCGCGAGCGACCGCGCCATCCACGACCTTCTCCCAGGCGACGCCGGCCCCCGCGCTCACGGTCCCGCCGGCACGAAAATCGAGCCCGGTGATTGCCATTTGAATGACCAGCCCGTCGTAACCCGCGTCGGGGACGATGAGGTTCGAGCCGCCAGCCACGATCGCCGACGGCACTTCTTCGTTGGCCGCCCAACGAAGCGCGTCGACGAGGGTCGTTTCATCGGTGGCGCGGACGAAATACTTCGCGGGCCCGCCGAGCTCCAAGCTGGTGAGCGGAGCCAGCGAAACGTCGCGTTCAATCTCGAGCGTCGTCATCCAATCGTCATCTAGTGGTCATCTAGGCGGCTGAGATTCTTTCGAGGCCAGCCATGTACGGGTGCAATGCTTCAGGAATGAGCACGCTGCCATCGGCTTGTTGATTCTGCTCTAGAATCGCGACCAGCGTCCGGCCGATTGCAAGGCCCGAGCCGTTGAGTGTGTGAAGGAAGCGCGGCTTGGCTTTTGCTTCGGGCCGAAACCGGGCCTGCATTCGCCGTGCCTGGAAGTCCCCAAACCAAGAACAGCTCGAAATCTCTCGGTACGTGTTCTGCGCCGGCAGCCAGACCTCGAGGTCGTAGGACTTCTGCGCCGCAAACCCCATGTCTCCAGCACAGAGTTGCACGACGCGGTGGTGCAGGCCGAGCTTCTGCAGGATCGCCTCGGCGTGATGGGTGAGTGCTTCGAGCTCCGCCTCGCCTCGTTCGGGATCACAAAAACGGACGAGCTCGACTTTGTCGAATTGATGAACGCGAATCATGCCGCGTGTGTCTTTGCCATAGCTGCCCGCCTCGCTTCGAAAGCAGGCGGTGTATCCGGTGTAGGCGACCGGCAGGTCGGCTCCAGAGAGAATCTCGTCTGCGTGGAGATTGGTGAGTGGAACTTCAGCGGTCGGAACGAGATAAAGGTCGTGCCCCTGCGCCTCGGCCTGGGCTTCCCATTCTTCGTCTTTCGCCATGCGAAACGCGTCTTTGGCGAACTTTGGAAGCTGGCCGGTGCCGCGCATGGCGCTGTCTTTGACGAGCACCGGTGGCCACACCTCTTCGTACCCATGCTCGGTGCTGTGAACGTCGAGCATGAACTGCATCAACGCGCGATTGAGGCGAGCGCCGAGGCCCTTGAGAACGACGAAACGCGAGCCGCTGATCTTGGCGGCACGCTCGAAGTCTAGGATGTCCAGCCTGGTGCCGATCTCGACGTGGTCTACGACGTCGAAGCCAAAAGCCGGCTTGTCACCCCAAACCCGGAGCTCGACGTTTTCGCCTTCGCCGAGGCCATCAGGTGTGCTGGCATGAGGAAGGTTCGGAAGGTCGAGCAAGATCGATTCGAGCTCGGCCTCGACTGCGCCTTGCCGGGATTCGCCCTGCTTGATTTGGTCGCCCAGGCTACGGAGCTGCTCGCGCTTCGCCTGAAACTCGTCGGACTTCTTGTCAGTGACCTTTGCCATGGCCTGGCTGGCTTCGTTTCTCTCTTGTCGCAGCGCCTCGACCCCGGTGATGACCGATCGCCGCTCTTCGGCGAGGGAGCCGAGTCGATCCAGCAGCTCCGCATCGGCGAAACCGCGGCGCGTCAGGGCCGCCTTAACCTCGGGCAGATTCTCGCTCACATGGCGCAGGTCGAGCATGGTTGCGGGTCTACAACAGGAGGCCAGCGAGCACCAGTCGCGTACTTCTTGGCTAGGCGGGTAAAAGCACCTAAGTTGGAGCGGTGAGCGAGACGGGCAAGCTCGGCCGATTGGGGGCGATCGGCGACGTCCACTGCGAGGCTGAAACGCTAGAGCGCGTGCTCGATGCGCTAGGCTCGATGAGCCTCGAAGCGATTCTCTGCGTCGGTGATTTGGTCGACGGTCACGGCGATGCGGATACGACCCTCGGCTTGCTGGAGGCGCGAGGCGTCCAATGCGTCGCTGGCAACCACGAACGCTGGTTGCTGTCGGGCGAGCAGCGGTCCCTCGAGAACGCCACACGCGAGATCAGCGACGCGTCACGCGCATTCATCGAAGCGCTGCCGCGAACGCGCCGGTACTCCACCCCGGCGGGGGAAGCAATGCTCTGCCACGGCGTCGGGGAAGACGATGAAGCCTGGCTTCTGCCCGACACTCGAGGATACGCCCTCCAGGACATGCCGACGCTTCGGGAGCTGATGCTCGATAGCGAGGTTCAGTTCATGATCGGCGGGCACACCCACCACAGAATGGTCCGCGTGTTTCCCGGGCTCACGGTGGTCAATGCCGGAACGATTCACCGCAAGGACGAGCAGTCGTTCACAATTCTCGATTTCGCCGCCATGCGCGTGTCGGTTTATTCGGCAGCGGAGGCGACGACCGGTGCGCTCATCGAAGAGCTCGCGCTACCGATGCCGGCACCCTTCGAGTAGAGCTGCGCGCCGCTGCTCCTAGCGGGCTTGGCGCCAGAGCTCCGCCAGCGATGGCATCGTCCCGGTCAGCAGGAACCCCACTCGAAACAGCCGGGCCCCCACTCGAATCGACAGCCAGGTCGAAATCAACAAGACCAGCATCGAGCCAAGGACCTCCCACCATGCGATGCCCGTGGCGTCGACGGAGAGGCGGATGATTACCGTTAGCGGCGATGTGAACGGAATCCAAGTCATCGCTTGGCCGAGGATGCCATTGGGCTCTTCGAGAAGGATCACGAGAACCATCAGCGGAAGGATCGCGAGCATCGCCCAGCCGAGTGTGAGCTTCTGACTTTCGGCCGCGTTGGCCCCGAGCGCCGCGGTCGCGAGCATCAAGCTTCCGAGGAACAGATAGCCCAAGACAAACAAGAGCGGAGCCACCGCCAATGCTCCCCAGGGAATCGACACGAACGCCGCAAGCGCAGCCGACGCCGTGATCGCGACGACGACGACCATCGACGACCAGACCGCGAATTGGATGAGACCCGCCGTGCCGAGACCAAAGAGCTTGCCGGCCAGAATTTCCTCCGGGGTCACCGACGAGAGCAGAACTTCGACGATCTTGCTCTCCTTATCGGTCGAAACGGTCTGCACGAGATAGCCCGAAGCGCTTAGGAGCGCCGTCAGTAAGAGAATTCCCAAGAAGAGGGGAATCGTCGTGCGCACCAGGAGGTCGAGGGCCTCGTCGAGGTCGACCACTTCTTCGCCTTCAGGGCCGAGCCGGCTGCGCACGAAGTAGGCCGGCGAGAGCACGCGCTGATGCAGGTCGCCATCGAGGCGTCCTTCGATGAGTGACTTTCGGAGGAGCTTTCGAAGCACTGGCTCGATCGAGGTCCCTCGCATGCTCAAGAGCGGGGTCTTCTCCGATTCGATGGCACGCACCTTTCCAGTCGCGAGGTAGTCGTGTTCGATGACGTACACCGCACGAAGGGCGCCCGAGTCGAGGTCCCTGCGGGCTGCGTCGCTATTCTCGTAGAGGAGCACCTCGTTGGCCTTGTCGTTCGCCTTCCAGCGCAGCTCGCCGTTCTGCTCGACGAACGACGATCGATCGATGACCTCGGCTTCGTCGACCAAGCCGAACTGCGAGCTCTCTGCCGCGCGCTGCGATAGAAAATAGGTTTGCACGCCGACAACGGTGCCCGAAACCGCGGCGAGGAAAAGAGGCAAACCGAACGTCGCCAGCAAGTACGACCAACGTCTGACGACCGACAGAAACTCGAAGCGCGCGACGGCGGCAATCCGTTGGATGCGCATACCTCAGCGGCCTCCGCTCACCAGATGGACGAAAATCTCATCCATGCGGGCCACCAGGGGTTCGTAGCGTTCAACCAAGACGCCGTTTCGAACGAGCTCGTTCAAGTATCCTGCAGGGGTGGTGCTCGACGGCAGCTCGACGTGCCAGCACCCTGCCTTGCGCTGGGTGGCCTGCAGACCGAGTGAGACGAGGTCCATTGCCGTCCAGATCATCACCTCGTGCGGCGAATAGCGCCGGCGAATTTCGTCGAGCCGACCGTACACGACCAGCGTTCCACGATGGATGAGGGCGACGCGATCACAGAGCGCTTCGACTTGGTGCATCATGTGGGTCGACAAAACCGTCGTCCGCCCGCTGCGGCGGCGCTCTTCGATGAGCTCGGTGACGAGGGCGACGTTGATAGGATCCAAGCCAGAGAATGGCTCGTCCAGGACGCAGAGCTCGGGATCGGTCATGAGGCAGGCGGCGATCTGAACCTTCTGCGTCATGCCTTTTGATAGGCTTTCGACGCGCTGGTCCGCGACCTCGCTGAGGCCAACGCGCTCGAGCCAAAGGTCGCCGGCGTCGCGAGCGGCCGCGCCCTTCATGCCTTTGAGCCGTCCCAGATAGGCAAGAAGCTCGCGCACCTTGGCCCGACGATAGACGCCGCGTTCCTCCGGAAGATACGCGGTGCGATCGAGGTTCTGCGGAGTCGGCGGGGCACCAAAGAGCGAGACTTCGCCCTCGTCGGCACGAAGGATGTCGAGCCCGATTCGGATCAGGGTCGTCTTTCCGGCACCGTTCGGCCCGAGGAGGCCAAAAACCTCGCCCCTCCCCACTTCGAGCGACACCCCGTCGAGCGCTGTGTGCTGCCCAAAACGCTTGGTTACGCCCTGATACGCAAGAACCGCCACCGGGGAAGTGTATCGGTTGGAGGGCCCGGGGGGCTAATCCGCTGCAGGCTGACGGATGGGAACCAGCGGAGCTGGATCGCTAGGAAAGCCCCGCAGCCAAGAGCTTCTTGGTCAATGTGGAAACGCCGACGCTGACTAGGTCATCGGTTCGGAAAAGCCGTCGCGTCTCCGAGGTCTCGGCCGTTGCTCCCGTCGCCCGAAAGACAGCGATCTGCATTCGACGGTGCGTGAGCACGTGGTTCAGCTGTCCAATTGGTTCCCGGCCCAAGCTTGCCGAAATCCCTGCGTCCCGAAGCGCTCCTCGCGCATCGCTCATATCAAACGCGCTTCTCGAGATCATCGGCAAGCCCCAGAGCCCCGCAAACAAGCTCTGCTCGCTTCGAAGGAGCCAGACGCGCTGCTCTGGCCCGCGGCCCTGCGTCGCCACCACGGCGGCGAGCTTCACCTGGTCGGGCGCTTTTCGCACGCGCGGAACAGGGAGCACGTCGACTTCGCCGTGTGCGCGCGCCTCGCAGTGCTCAGCAACCGGACAGGACTCGCAGCTCGGCTGCTTGGGCGTGCAGACCGTGGCGCCGAGCTCCATCAAGGCCTGATTGAAGGCGCCGGGCCTTGCGCCTGGAACCAAACGCGCGGCCTCCTCCCAGACGCGCTTGCTGGTCACCGAGGAACCGACGGGGGTGACGATTCGAAAGAGGCGCGCGAGAACGCGCGTCACATTTCCGTCCACGATGGGCTCTTCTTTCTCGAAGGCAATGCTGCCGATGGCGCCCGCGGTGTATCGACCCACACCTGGAAGAGCACGCCGTGCTTCGGCATCCTCGGGGACCTGTCCGCCGTACTGCGTGACGACTTCCCGGACGCCAGCGTGGAGCAAACGCGCACGTCGATAGTAACCAAGGCCGCTCCAATGAGAGAGCACCGCGTCTTCGTCCGCTTCCGCCAAGTCTCTCGGCGTGGGAAAGCTCGCCAGGAAGCGCTCGTAGTACGGGATGACCGTTTCGACACGAGTCTGTTGAAGCATGACCTCGGAGACCCAAATCGCGTAAGGGTCCCGGGTCTGGCGCCAAGGGAGGTCGCGGGCCGCCTCGTCGTACCAGCCGAGCAGCTTCTGCCGAATCGAAACCATCAGTGGTCCCCGTCGATCAGGCGCTCCGGGCTCTCGAGCATTTCGATGACGTCATACGCAAACGCAGCGCCAACGTGTCCGTCGACGACGCGATGATCGAGCGAGAGTGAGAGCAGCATGACCTTGCCGACGACAATTGCGCCGTCGCGAACCACGGGCTTCTCCTTGATTCGGTGGACCCCCAAGATGCCGAGCTCCGGATGATTCAAGATGGGTGTTGCTAGAAGGCCACCCCGTTTGCCCAAGGATGTAACCGTGAACGTGGAGCCCCGCAGATCGTTTGGCGCAATCGTTCCGTCCCTCGCCGACCGTGCAAGGCTTTCGATTCGGCTCGCCAGCTCGAAGAGCGGGAGCCGATCCGCGTCGTGAACGACCGGAACCATCAGTCCGGCCTCGGTGGCCGTGGCCACACCGATGTTGTAGTATTTCTTGTAGACCAGCTCATTGCTGCGCTCGTCGACCGCAGCGTTGAGCACGGGATGCCTGGGCAACGCATCGGCCACGGCTTTGACGATGAAGGGCAAGTAGGTGAGCCGGAGCCCGCGGCGCTCCGCCTCGGGCAAGAGCTGCCGCCGGAGCTCCACCAGCCCCGACGCATCACACTCCTCGACGAACGTGAAGTGCGCTGCTGTCGTCTTGGAGCGGTGCATCCGTTCGGCGATCGTGCGCCGCATTCCGAGGATCGGGCGACGCTCTTCGAGCCTCGTATCGGTCTGCTCCTCGGCGACGAGCGCGCGAAGGTCATCGGCGGTCACCCGCCCCTCCGCCCCGCCAGGACGGACGCGACGAAGGTCCACACCCAACTCGTCGGCCAAGCGTCGCATCGCGGGCGTCGCCAAGGGCTTCGCGTCGAAGTAAGCGGTCTCGGCCCCGGCTCCGACCTGAAAAAGCCCCGCCCCCGGCACCTGGTCCCGGATCTCCCCCACCGCAGTGGCCGGCGGCCGCGAAGATCGCCGCGGGGCATCCACGTTGGAGGACAGCTCGGACTCCAGCGTCAGAATCACCTGCCCCACGCGAGCAACGGCGCCCACTTCGAAGCAAAGCCGCTCGACTCGCGCTTCGCATGGTGCGCCGATCGTGACGGTCGCCTTGTCGGTCATGACCTCTACCATGGGGTCGTCCTCGGCCACGGTGTCGCCGACCGCCACGAACCACTGCACGATCTCGCCTTCGGTCACCCCTTCTCCAACGTCCGGAAGCTTGAAGTCGAGGCGTGCCATCGCTCAGTACCTCGCCGTTTCCAAAAGCGCCGGAGCGATCCGGTGAGCCAGCGGAAGATACTCGCGCTCGTGCGTCAATGGGAACGGCGTGTCCCAGCCGGTGACTCGAACCGGGGGAGCTTCGAGGTGCAAGAATGCACGCTCGGTGATCAGCGCGACGAGCTCGCCTCCAAAGCCGCATGTCCGAGGCGCCTCGTGCACGATCACCGCGCGGCCGGTTCGCTTCACGCTCGAGGTGATGGTGTCGATGTCGAGCGGCCAGAGCGTTCTGAGATCGATCACTTCGACATCGACCCCCTCTTTCGCCACCTCTTCGGCGGCCGCGAACGCCTCATAGAGCATGGCCCCCCAGGCCAGACAGGTGACGTGCTCGCCAGCCCGAACGACCTTCGCCTCGCCGAGAGGCACCCGGTAAGTCGTCTCCGGTACTTCCATTTTCACGGCGCGGTACACGCGCTTCGGCTCGAAGAAGAGAACCGGGTCATCGTCCTCGATCGCTTCGAGCAGGAGCCCCTTCGCGTCGTACGGGTTCGATGGGCAGACGACCTTCAACCCCGGCGTGTGAATGAACAATGCTTCGGGCGACTGGGAATGATACTGACCACCTCGAATGCCCCCGCCATAAGGCGTGCGGACGACCATCGGCACGTGAAACTCGCCCGCCGTTCGATAGCGATACTTCGCTGCTTCGCTGACGAGCTGGTCGAAGCCCGGGTAGATGAAGTCCGCAAACTGAATCTCGGAAACGGGCCGAAGCCCGTGAAGCGCCATGCCGATGGCCGTCCCGAGGATCCCGGTCTCCGAAAGCGGCGTGTCGAGCACCCTGTCGGGGCCAAACTCTTCTCGCAGCCCCTGAGTCACCCGAAAAACTCCACCTAAGGTTCCAATGTCTTCGCCCAGGAGAAGGACGTTCTCGTCCTCTCGGAGGGCGCCACGCAAGGCGCTGTTGATCGCCTGAACGAGATTCATCTCGGTCACGACTCGTCCTCCTCAGCCGCGGCCCGTGGCCCGCCGAGCGATTGGGCTTGTTGCTCGCGCAGATGCCATGGCTGCTCAGCGTAGACGTCGGTGAACGTCTCGCCGAGCTCGGGCGCAGGTTTCTGCTCCGCACGCTGGACGCATTCTTTGACTTCCAAATCGCAGACAGTGCGCCAGTCGCTGTCGAGGTCGTCGTCCCAGACCTTACGATTCTCGATGTGCTTGCGGAGCCTGAGGATCGGATCGGCGTTGCGCCAGGCGTCGACCTCCTCTTCGCTGCGATATATCTTCGGGTCGTCCGAAGTCGAATGGCCGCCCAGGCGATAGGTCAGGAGCTCGATGAACGTCGGCCCTCCGCCGTTTGCCGCTCGCCGCACGCCTTCTCGAACGGCTCCAAAGACCGCCAGCGCATCGTTGCCATCGACCCGTGCGGCCGGGACCCGGTATGCAGCTGCCTTCTCAGCCATGGTGCGCGTTGCGGTCTGTCGTTCGACCGGCAAGCTGATCGCGTAGCCGTTGTTGCGGCATAGAAAGAGAACCGGCGGCTGAAAGACGCCGGCGAAATTCATCGCCGCGTGGAAATCGTTCGAGCTCGTCGCCCCATCGCCGAAGAAGACGCCGACGCACTCGTCGAGGTCGCGCTTTTTGGCCGCCATCGCAAGACCGACGGCGTGCGGAATCTGCGTTCCGATCGGTGCGCTCACTGCGAGATACCGGTGCGAACGGCTGAAGGTATGGTCCGGCATCTGTCGGCCGAGTACCGGGTCGTCGGCGTTCCCGTACATGTGGTCGACGTACCGTTGCAATGGGTAGCCTCTCCAGAGCAGAGCGCCCACTTCGCGATAGCAGGGAACGATCCAATCCTGGTCGCGAAGGGCAGCCGCGGCGCCGACGATCGCCGCCTCTTCTCCGAGGGAGCCTACGTGAAACGCGATGCGACCTTGCCGCTGAATTCGTTCGAGCCGGTCATCGACGATACGGGTACGAACCATCGCCTTGTAGAGAGCGACGACCTCATCGACCGACAGGCCCGGGTCGAGCTTTGAATCGAGGCTTCCGTCGTCCCGAATGACCTGCATGTCCCCCTCAGCCGAGCACGTCCAGCTTTCGTTTCTTTCCGTACCGATTCATTGTCGGCGCCGCTTGGTTCTGCACTTCTGTCGCAAGCGCCCCCGTGAGAAAGACCTCCGCTGCGCGATAGCTCGAGCGAACGAGCGGGCCCGAGGCGACGAAGCGAAACCCCATCTCGAGCCCCAGTTTCTCGTAGTCTGCAAACTCGGCTGGCTCGACGTAGCGTTGCACCGAGGCGTGACGCTTGGTCGGCCTCAGGTATTGGCCGATCGTGAGCACGTCGACGTCCGCGTCCCGCAGAAGCTGCATGGCGCTGAGCACTTCGTCGCGCTCTTCGCCGAGGCCCACCATGAGCGAAGTCTTGACGATCGAAGCGCCGAGCTCTTTCGCAGCGACGAGCACATCGACCGAGCGCTCCCAGGAGCAGCGCACATCTCGAATGCTCCGCTGCAATCGCGGCACCACCTCCACGTTGTGCGCGAAGACATCCGGGCGCCCCTCCTGCACGACCACGCGAAGGTCCTCGTGATCGCCTTGAAAATCTCCCACCAAGGTCTCGACGCGAAGCGATGGGCTATGGTGCTTCACGCGACGAACCGTCTTCGCAACGTGCGCGGCGCCGCCGTCCGCGAGGTCGTCGCGGTCGACCATCGTGAGCACCACGTAGGCAAGCCCCATCTCGGCAAGCGAGATGGCCGTGTTCTCGGGCTCGTTCGAATCCACGGCGCCGCCGGGCTTACCGGTCTGAACGGAGCAGAAGCGGCAGCCCCGCGTGCAGGTCTCCCCGAGGATCATGACGGTCGCGGTGCCCTGGCCCCAGCATTCGAAAATGTTCGGGCAGCGGGCTTCCTCGCAAACCGTGTGCAGCCCGCGAGCACGGAACCGGGACTTCAGGCCGTGGAACTGGTCCTGCTGCGGCCCCGCCGGGAGCCTCACGCGAAGCCAATCAGGTTTGCGAGCAGGCAAGGTCATCACGGCTCCCATCGTTCCTAAGACAAGCTCTTAGGGGGCGGCACCTCCCCTGTCAATCGCGTCTAACACTACGAATTGTGGGGCTTTCTTCGGCTTGGCGCAATATTTCGATATCCCGGCCACTCGGGCGCAATATTTTCGTGTTTGACCCTTTACCTGGGTCGCGCGCGCCCCATAATCCAGCGTCGAAGCGGCTGGGACCCGTTAGGAGCAACTCGATGGACGACGAAAGAAGGCCAAGGCGCGCTGGCCCGGTGGAAAGACCCGGTGCTCTCGGTGGCAAGCGAGATCTCAACCGACGCAAGCGCGTCCAAGACCTCATCGACGCGGGTCTTTCGCTCTTTTTGCATCGAGGGATCGAAGCGGTAACCATCGACGAAGTCGCCCGCGAGGCCGGCATGGCAAAGGGCAATTTCTACCGCTATTTCCGCGACAAAGCCGATCTGGTTGAGGCAGTCGTCTCGCCGGTCGCCAGTACCACGGTCGAAGCGATACAGGAGTGCGACTCGCAGCTCCGGCAAGCAAGCGATCGAAACCAGGCGGTCGCGGCATATGGACAATTGGGCAATCGCTTGGTCGGTGCGCTCGCTCTCTACCCGGACGCGATGTGCCTTTATCTTCAGGAGCGGCGAGCCCCTGCAACGATAGCGCGCCAAGCGATCTCCGACCTGGCGAACGAGCTCGACCAGAGGGCGATGACCCTGAGCCAGGTGGCCGCGGAGCGAGGATTCGTGACGGTTTCAGACCCGCGTGTGAGTGCGCTCGCCGTTCTCGGTGCGGTCGAGGCGCTCGCTCTGGCTTCGGTGCGCAAACAAGTGCAGATGGATCCCATCGAAACCACCAAGAGCCTGATCTCGATCGTGCTCGAAGGGCTGCGAAACTAGCCCCCCTGGGTCAGCTAAACAACTGTCCAGCCCGAAACTACCGCTCCGGGAGCTTCTTCTTCACAATTGAGCGGATATGGCGGGGAGGCTGATCTTGACCGCAGTGGCGCTCGTCTGGGCGACATTGCCTGGCGTCGCACATGCGGCGAGCGTCCCGGGTGCGCCCGGGATCTCGGGCGAGCTGGGCACGGTGGTCTTGCTCGTCATCGTGATCGGCGTGGCGTACGTGCTCGCCCACAACGTGGTGGAGCGCTTGCAGCGACGCTTCCTCGTCGTGAGCGGCGCGGAGTATCTCCTTCTCGGATTTTTGCTCGGTCCAGCCTTCCCCGCGATCCACGCGTTCGACAACGTGACTGGCCTGCTGCCGATCATCGCGCTCGCGGCCGGTTGGGTCGGCTTGCTGCGCGGAACCGACTTCGACTTCACGAGTCTTCAAAAGCTCGACCCGGCAACGTGGCGCGTGGTCTTCCTGCATCACCTGCTCCCTGGCCTCGCCGTCGGCTTTGGCGCGTACTACTTCTTCGTTCACGGTGGCTGGGTGGAGACGACGGCGCGCAGCGCGGCACTGAGCGCCGCCGCGCTGGCCTGCTTTGCGGC
>Ga0265303_10002364_pt1 | contig 11663 bp, 10 predicted proteins | sample Helome_2_FD_192494 | JGI IMG/M metagenome (GOLD analysis project Ga0265303, IMG submission 192494) | Marine sediment microbial communities from subtidal zone of North Sea - Hel_20160317 (Illumina Assembly) | ecosystem: Environmental > Aquatic > Marine > Subtidal zone > Sediment ...
TCGTCGTTACTGAGTAATATACGCATTTGCAAAGGGCCAATTTATTCTGAGATTATTTAGGAAATGAAGTAAACAGTTCAACTAATTTTAAGCTTAATTCGTATATAAAAATTGATTAATCAAACCATCTAAATGGTCGGGGCGAGAGGATTTGAACCTCCGACCACTTGCACCCCATGCAAGTACGCTACCAGGCTGCGCTACGCCCCGAAGCTGCGGATTATAGCAACAAGCCCTGATGTTAGGAATGGCTTTTAGTGTCCCAATTATACAGAATGAGAAAAACAGGAAAATTTAATCATGACCTAAGCAGAGACACAACATTTTTAATCTCGCCTTGTAACATTGCCAAATTGATTGGAGTAAGATTCTCAGCAGCAGAAGGGTGGCTTGTAGAGCTAGATGTTGGTTCAGGGTGATTGTTTTGTTCTAGCTGTCCACGTGCTCCATTAATGGTAAAGCCTTGTTCGTATAGTAATTCTCGAATATGGCGGACTAATAATACTTCATGGTGTTGATAGTATCGACGGTTACCACGCCGCTTAATTGGCTTAAGTTGAGGAAATTCTTGTTCCCAGTAACGTAGTACATGCGGCTTGACGCAACATAACTCGCTCACTTCACCTATTGTGAAATAACGCTTTGCCGGAATAGGCGGCAAAGCACTGCTAGGTGATATGTTTCCCATTGTGGGTTTTTTCCACCATTGCTTTCAATTTTTGACTAGCGTGAAAAGTTACCACGCGTCTTGCGGTTATTTGTACTTCCTCCCCAGTTTTGGGATTACGACCGGGGCGTTGTGGCTTGTCACGTAACTGGAAATTTCCAAATCCTGATAACTTGACTCCATCACCATTCTGTAGTGCGCTGCGAACTTCTTCATAAAAAGAGTCAACCATATCTTTGGCTTCACGCTTATTTAAGCCAACTTTCTCAAATAATAAATCTGCTAATTCAGCCTTTGTTAAGGTCATGCTTTTCCTCTCCTTGCTTATTTATTCTTGAACTAAATTTGTCTATTTATATTTAATTACGGAGTTTTGTACTAAATATTTATAAATTTTTTATCTTATACTAAGTGTATATATTCAATTACGGAGCTTTGCCCCAAATTTATCCTCTAGGATCTTGATTAATTTCTTAGTAATCAAATCTGCTTCTTCATCAGTCAGAGTTTTTTTAGTATCTTGTAATAACACACGGAATGCAAGACTTTTTTTACCGTTACCCACTCCCTTGCCACGATAAACGTCAAACAGGGCAATTTCTGCAATTATTGTCGAATTAAGAGCATTCATGCTATCGATTAGCAATTGAGCACAGATATTATCTGCTACTATCACAGCAATATCACGTCGTACAGATGGATATTTTGGGATTTCCCCTGCTTTTGGTAGAGTTCTTTGTGTCAAAATATCCAGATCGAGTTCAAATAGGATAACAGGCTTTGGCAGCGCTAATTTTTGTTGTAGATGAGGATGAAGCTCTCCTAGCCACCCAGCAATTCTTTTTCCTTTGAGGATTTGTGATGACTTTCCAGGATGTAATGCTGGATGGGTTGCTATTTCAAAGTTTATAATTTCTGGCCAAAATAATGCTTCAACATCAGATTTGGCGTCATAAAAGTCCGTATTACGCTCAGGTGAGCCCCACTGCTCTTTTACTATATCTCCATAGCATAGCCCTGCTAATTTTTCAGATTGTGTGTAGTATCCTTCTGTTTTTAAGAAACAGGAGCCAATTTCAAATATTCGTACTCTGGCTTGTTTGCGGTTAAGGTTGAATTGTAGATTTGAAATAAGCCCCCCAATTAAGTTGCTACGCATTGCATTCAATTGGCTAGAAATAGGGTTCTTTAACATTATTGGAGAAGTATTATTCGAATAATTTCTCTCCCATTCAGCATCTATAAACGCATAATTAGTTACTTCCTGATAATCACGCGCTACGCAGATTCTTCGTAGTTGCATCGGAGTGTGTATTGCTTCTGGATCGGGCAGTATACTTAAACTTACATTTGGCGAGTTGGCTGGAATATTATGGTAGCCATAAATGCGTGCAATCTCTTCGATTAGGTCTTCTTCAATAGCCAAATCAAAGCGGTATGTTGGGGGTGTTACATGAAATACTGTTTTATTAACTGAAAAATCAAATTGTAAGCGGTTTAATATTTCAGCTATCTTAGCTTTTTCAAGATCAATACCTAATATCCGTCGTACACGTTCTTCACGTAGGATAATAGACGTACGCTGCGGTAATTTTCCTTTTACTTCAGTAATTAGCCCAGGACAGCCACCACAGATATCAATTATTAAGCCTGTAGCTCTTTCCATGGCAATGCGTGTGGCATCAAAATCTACGCCACGCTCGAAGCGATGAGCAGAGTCAGAACTGATTCCAAGTTGAATATGTTTTCCAGCTATTACTTTAGGTATAAAAAATGCGCTTTCAAGAAACAGATCGGTGGTTCCATGCTCCACTTTACTTTCATTTCCTCCCATGATGCCAGCTAAAGCTAGAGGCTTATCTCCATCAGTAATTAGCAACATATCAGGATGTAGTAATATTTCTTCACCATTTAATAGCTGTAGTTTTTCACCTTTGTTTGCATAGCGTATGCGAATAATTCCCGAAAATTCGTCAGTAATTTTTGCTAGATTGAAGGCATGCATAGGTTGCCCAGTTTCTAACATCACATAATTAGTTACGTCTACCACTGCATTGATCGGACGAATTCCACTCCGTTCCAGACGGCGAGCTATCCATGTTGGCGTGGGTGTGTCCAGGTTGATATCTCTGATTATCCTGCCACAATACAGCGGACAGGCATCTGGTTCATCTATACATATACTTAGGGCGTCACTATTTTTATTTTTAACTGGATTAGTTTTAGGCAGGATAGTTTTTGCAGAGAAGATTGCTGCCACTTCACGTGCTATTCCTGACAATCCCAAACAATCGGCACGGTTAGGGGTTAATTTTAGCGTAAAGAGCTTATCGTCAAGATCATAGTAATTGCGAAAATCTTTTCCCGTTGGGGCATCATTGGGAAGTAATAACAAACCCTCAGCTTCTTCAGATATTCCTAACTCTTTAGCTGAACATAGCATGCCAAATGATTCTACTCCACGTACTTTAGCCTTTTTAATCACTAAATGAGGGAGGCGTGCACCAATCAATGCACATGGTACTTTGGCCCCAACACAAATGTTTTCAGCACCACATACAATCTGTAGAGGTTCTTTATTTGTTGATTCGCTTGCATTTACTTGACATATATTTAAGCGATCAGCATCAGGATGCTTATTTACAGAAAGTACTTCAGCTACAACTACTTTATTAAAGTCTGGCGCCACAGGCTCAATGGTTTCAACCTCCAAACCGGCCATGGTAAGCGAATGAGCTAGTTCACTACTCGATATTGGTGGGTTCACTAAAGTACGAAGCCAGCTTTCAGGAAATTTCATAGTAATCTATATTGCAGGATATGCAGTTTATAACTTCAATTAAACTGCTTCAAGAAGCGCAAGTCATTTTCAAAAAACATTCGTATATCATTTACTCCGTACCTTAACATTGCTAGCCTCTCTACACCCATACCAAAAGCAAAACCAACGTATTTTTCACTATCTATATTGACATGTTTTAGAACTTCAGGGTGCACCATGCCACAACCTAGTATTTCAAGCCAGCCAGTGTAACCACATACCCTGCATCCCTTGTTATTACACATAACACAGCTAATATCCATTTCAGCTGAAGGTTCAGTAAATGGAAAGAAAGAGGGGCGGAATCGTGTTGATAGTTCTTTTTGTTCTGAAAATTGTTTAATAAAATCTATTAAAATTCCTTTTAGAGCTGTGAAACTTACATTTTCATCTATCCATAGGCCTTCTACTTGATGAAACATGGGCGTATGGGTTATGTCGGAATCACAGCGGTAAACCCGTCCTGGGGCTATCACCCTTATGGGCGGAGTTTTATTTTGCATGTAACGGATTTGAACTGGTGATGTATGGGTGCGCAATAAATGCTTATTTTCTCTTTCAGAAATATAGAATGTATCGTGCATCGCTCGTGCAGGATGGTCTTCTGGAATATTAAGTGCAGTAAAATTAAAGAAATCGGTTTCAATCTCAGGGCCAGATGCCACAGCAAAACCAATTGATTTGAATAAAGATTCGATTCTTTCTAGAGTTCTTGTTATGGGATGTAAGCCAGCTACCCCTGGGCCACGTCCGGGTAGAGTTACATCAAGTGCCTCCCCGGATAATTGTGCTTCCATTTTTTTGGATAAAATTAATTCACGACGGTCATTTATTTTTGTTTCCAATAGCTCCTTCAACTTGTTAATCTGACCACCCATGATTGGTCGTTCTTCAGAGGGAAGTTTTTTCAGTCCCTTCAGCATTTCAGTTAACACACCATTTTTGCCAAGATAGCGTACCTTTGCTTGTTCAAGATCACTAGCACTATCTATGTTGTCTAACAGGTTTGTTGCTTCATCAAGTAGGTTTTCTAAGTTGTTCATGAGAACACAAGTGTAAGATAGGCAGCTTATTGTATGTACAAAAGAAAAAAGGCCAAGGTATTTCCCCCTAGCCTCCTGATTATCGTTTAGGTATGGCTAGGTTATGTAGCAAGGCCAGATTTTGCTTGCTCAACTAATTTTAAGAAGGCTGGCCTGTCAAAGACGGCGATATCAGCCAACATTTTTCTATCGACTTCGATTGAGGCCTTTTTCAGTCCATTCATGAAGACGCTGTAAGGTAGGCCGCATTCACGTGTGGCGGCATTGATACGAGCTATCCAGAGGGCGCGAAACTGACGTTTTTTCTGTCGCCGGTCGCGGTAAGCATATTCTCCGGCTTTCATCACGGCTTCTTTTGCAATTCGATAAACATTCTTGCGCCGCCCACGGTAGCCTTTTGCTAGATTCAGTACTTTTTTATGGCGTGCATGAGCAGTTACACCACGTTTTACTCTTGGCATGACAAATTCTCCTTAGGCGTAGGGCAACATAGCATGTACAGACGCTACATTGCTAAAATGAACTTCAGAAGTTCCTCTCAACTGGCGTTTAAGCTTGGTAGTTTTTTTTGTCAGAATGTGGCGTTTGAAAGCATGTGAACGCTTGACACTACCGCCAGCCCTAACTTTAAAACGCTTAGCGGCACCCCGCTTAGTTTTCATTTTGGGCATAACGAAACTCCTATTTTTTAATATGACGTTAGGTGTCCCCTAGCTGGAGTACTTTTATAACCTAGACATCACTTGTTTTTTTAATATTTAATTAGTTCTTATTTAGTTTGAAATCTCTATGAGATTATTATTCTAGTACTAAAATTTTTCAGCTGTTGTCTTAGTTCCTTCTTTTAAATTTGACTCTAAACTAATAGTACTTTGTTTTGTGTTCCCGAATCCTTCAGCTGTTTTTTGGTTACTTTCTTTACTCTTAACTTCTTTAGCCTTCGGTGTTATCACTTCTTTCTTTTTAGGTGATAGAACCATTACCATCTGTCGTCCTTCCATCCTTGGAAACTGCTCTACCATTGCGTATGCTTCCAAGTCATCTCTTACTCGTTCCAACAAACGCACACCAAATTCTTGATGAGCCATTTCACGTCCACGAAATCGGAGCGTTACCTTAGCTTTGTCACCTTCAGCCAGAAAATTAATCAAGTTACGAAGCTTGATATTGTAGTCACCGTCATCAGTATTTGGGCGGAACTTTACTTCTTTGATTTGGACTTGTTTTTGCTTAAGCTTAGCCTCGTGTCTTTTTTTGCTTTCTTGATAACGGAATTTACCATAATCCATTAAACGGCATACCGGAGGTTGAGCAGTTGGTGCGATTTCTACTAAATCTATCTCAGCTTCATCCGCTAAAGATATAGCAACTTCCAGAGTGACAATACCTATCTGTTCTCCTTCCACACCTATTAACCGCACCTCTGGTGCGTTAATTTCATGATTGATTCGTGCCGCTTTTTCCTGAGCTATAGTAATTCCCCGATTTGTTATATAAATTAAGCCGAGCCTACCTTTGTAGATATCTCTAGTTTAAGTCGATCAATAAGTTCCTGAAGAGACATTTGACCAAGATCAGAGCCAGATCGGGTACGTACTGAAACCATTTCCGTTGCAACCTCCCTCGAGCCCACAATGATCTGGTAGGGTAACTTTTGTAAACTATGTTCCCTTATTTTATAGGGTATCTTTTCATTTCTCAAGTCTGCATGTACTCGGATACCACTACTCTTAAGTTCCTCAGTAATTTTTTTAGCGTAATTTGCTTGTTTTTCAGAGATATTAAGAACGACCACTTGCTTAGGTGAAAGCCATAAAGGGAGAGCTCCGGCATAGTTCTCTATGAGAATGCCAATGAAGCGTTCTAATGATCCTAAAATTGCTCGGTGCAGCATAACTGGAACTTGGCGAGAGTTATCTTCAGCAACAAATTCTGCTCCTAATCTTTCTGGCATTGAGAAGTCAAGTTGTAAAGTACCGCATTGCCATAATCTTCCAATACTATCTTTTAAAGAGAAATCAATTTTTGGGCCATAAAAAGCACCTTCACCTGCTTGTAGTTCCCAGTTAAGTTGTTTATGTTTTAGTGCCAATTCAAGCGCACTCTCTGCCTCATCCCATTGCTTCTCTGTACCAACGCGCATTTGTGGACGTGTTGATAGTTTTACCAGAATTTCATTAAATCCAAAGTCGGCATAAACTCTCTGTAATAGACTAATAAAGTTCACTACTTCATCCTGAATTTGAGTGACGGTACAGAAAATGTGCGCGTCATCTTGAGTGAATGCCCGTACTCGCATGAGACCATGTAAGGCACCTGAAGGCTCATTCCGGTGACATGAACCAAATTCTGCCAGTCGTAATGGCAAATCACGATAGCTTTTTAATCCTTGGTTAAATACTTGAACATGACCTGGGCAATTCATAGGTTTAATCGCAAAATTACGTTCTTCTGAATGTGTAATGAACATATTTTCACGAAAATTCTCCCAATGTCCAGAACGTTCCCATAAGGCCCTATCAAGTACTTGAGGCGTTCGAATTTCTTGATAAAAGTTTTCTTTAAGTATTTTTCGTATATATTGTTCTACCTGCTGCCAAACGTTCCAGCCATTTGGATGCCAAAATACCATGCCAGGAGCCTCTTCCTGAATATGAAATAAGTCTAGTTGCTTACCAAGCTTGCGATGGTCCCTTTTCTCAGCTTCCTCCAGACGGAGAAGATAGGCATCCTGGTCTTCTTTTTTAGTCCAGGCTGTACCGTAAATTCTTTGTAGCATTTCATTGTGAGAATCTCCACGCCAATAGGCGCCTGCCACCTTCATCAACTTAAAAATCTTAAGTCTAGAGGTTACTGGGACATGTGGGCCACGGCATAGATCGGTAAAACTTCCCTGAGAATAAAGCGACACTTCTTCATTGCCTGGAATAGCCTCAATGATTTGCGCTTTATAGTGTTCATTTTGATTTTTAAAGAATTTAATTGCCTCAGATCGTTCCCATATTTTACGTTCTATTTTTAAATTACTTTTACTGATTTCAGACATACGTTTTTCAATTGCTTGCAAGTCATCCAGTGTGAAGGGGCGCTTATAAGAGAAATCATAGTAAAATCCATTTTCAATTACCGGTCCGATTGTGACTTGAGCATCTGGAAATAGTTCTTTTACTGCATGCGCCAGTAAATGAGCACTAGAATGACGAATAATCTCTAATCCTTCCACATCTTTTTCAGTCACAATAGATAGATCACTATCAGCTTTAATGAGATCAGATGTATCTACTAATTTACCATTTATTTTACCTGCTATTGCTGCACGTGCTAGTCCAGCACCTATTGACTTTGCAACTTCCATTACCGTCACAGGCTGATTAAAATCACGCTCCGAACCATCTGGCAAGCGAACTACTGGCACAGTCTATTCCTTAGATAAAGAGATAGAGAAAATTATACCAGTGAATGTAATTCAAGATGCAGATCTTGGAGAAATTGCTTAATATAAATTAAAAGTAATTTCCTAGAATAAGTGTGCACTACTATGAGAGGGTACTAAAATCAGTTTTATAGATTTACTTCTTTTCGTAGAGTATTAGAAATATATTCAGCCCAGTACTTGACCTTCTGTTTCGATTCACCCTCTACCATTACTCGTATAAGTGGTTCGGTACCAGATGCTCTAAGTAGTACACGGCCTTGACTGCCGAGATCACTTTCAGCCTTTGTCTGAGCAGCTTTAATTGATTTAATAGCGAGAAAATTAAACCCTTTTTTTACTTTCACATTAATAAGTTGTTGTGGATAGAGTGAAACACCACGTGAAAGTTCCGCGAGTGTCTTTCCAGAGTCTTTTATCGCATGCAATACTTGTAAAGCAGAAATAATTCCATCACCTGTAGTATGTTTGTCTAGGCAAATTATGTGGCCAGATCCTTCTCCTCCAAGCTCCCATCCCTCTTTTTGCAGTAGTTCCAACACATGTCTATCGCCAACTTTAGCACGGGTAAATGGAATATTTAGTTTCTTAAAGTAGTTTTCTATAGCGAGATTAGTCATCAAAGTACCTACTACTCCACCTTTGAGTAAGTTCTTTTTCTGGCGGTGTTTGGCTATTATGTAAATTAACTGATCACCATCATAGAGCATTCCTTTTTTATCAGCCATGATCATACGATCACCGTCTCCGTCAAGAGCAATACCGATATCTGCTTTATATTGTTTGACAGCTTTTTGTATTGTTGTGCTATGTGTGGCACCATATTCTTGATTAATGTTTAGTCCATCAGGTTGTGCTCCAATCATAACTACGTCCGCACCTAGTTCATGTAGTACGTGACCAGCAATGTGGTAAGTTGCTCCATGTGCACAATCAATCACGATACGCATACCATGTAAATCAAGATGATATGGAAAGGTGCTTTTACAAAATTCTATATAGCGCCCAGATGCATCATTAACTCTTCTTGCTCTACCTAGCTGAGCAGAGGGCATAGATTTTAATGGTGCATTTAAGCCCATCTCAATTTCGTTTTCTATTTTATCGGATAGTTTATTTCCTGAAGCAGAAAAAAACTTGATACCATTATCTTCAAATGGATTGTGTGATGCTGAGATTACAATTCCTGCTTGTAATCTTAGCGCACAGGTTAGATAGGCAACGCCCGGAGTAGGCATAGGACCAGTTAATAGTACATCTACTCCAGCTGCAGAAAGGCCTGCTTGTAAAGCTGACTCTAACATATAGCCAGATATACGCGTATCCTTCCCTATTAATACTGCGGGACGCTCATCTTTAGACAAGTATCTGTTAGTTGAGGTAAGTACTTTACCTGCAGAATAGCCTAGGTGCATGACAAATTCTGGTGTAATAGGGGTATTTCCTACCCGTCCACGTATACCATCAGTACCGAAAAATTTTTTGGTCAATATAGTTATCCATTAATGGTTAGAATTATGATGTTAAACAAACAGACTACACGCTATCATTTTACACTTTGTTAGTTACGGCGTTATAAATTGCTAGCGCATCTTTTGTTGCTTTTACATCGTGTACTCGTAGAATTTTAGCGCCATTAATTGCAGCTAGTAAAGCTGCTGAAATACTTGAGCAAGTCTGCTCTTTTTCTTTGTTCCCAGTGATTTCTCTTAACATGGATTTACGCGATAATCCTACCAGAATAGGTATACCTATATCTGTGAATTGATCAAGATATCGTAGTAACTTAAGATTATGTTCTAGAGTTTTACCAAATCCGAATCCGGGGTCTATTGTTATTCGTTCTCGTTGTATTCCCGCAGCTTGCGCCGCATCTATGCGTTGCTGTAAAAAATCTTTTATTTCTGTTATTACATCTTCATATTGGGGCTTTAGCTGCATATATTGCGGTTTTCCTTGCATGTGAACTATGCATACTGTTGCTTCCCCATCTGCTACAGTTTCAAGTGCTCCGGGAGACTGTAGAGCATTGATGTCATTAATCATTGTTGCACCAGCTTTTATTGTTGCACGCATTATTTCTGGTTTGGATGTGTCAACAGAAATTGGAGTATTCTTGTTAGCTAGGGCTTGTACCACAGGGAGAACACGATGTAACTCTTCTTCAACGCAAACAGGGGCGCTACCAGGACGAGTTGACTCACCGCCAATATCCAAGATGTCAGCACCTTCTTCAATTAACTTTTCAGCATGAGATACAGCATCATTGGTGGATGCGTACAACCCACCGTCAGAAAAAGAATCTGGCGTTACGTTTATAATTCCCATTACAAGAGGGGAGATATAGGAAGAGAATGCTAGAGTTTTTTGCAATGAAAGATCTAAGAGGAGACTCGGGAAGAGTCTTAGATTGTTGAATTCTATCGGCTACCCGAGGCTTATCTTATAGTTGTAGATGAAGGTACATAAAAACACGGTTTCCTTTTTTATGCCTCCTGTGCAGGAGTCGCAGTAGTTGCGGGTGAGCCAGGAGGTGTCGGATCATCTTTTGGAGGAACCGGTGGAGATTGTGTAGGTTTTGGTGGACGTGGGTCACGACCCTCCATTATGTCTTTAATTTGTTCGGAATCAATAGTCTCCCATTCCAGTAAGGCTGCGGCCATAGCCTCTATCTTATCGCTGTTTTCTTCAATCAGTTTACGAGCAAGAGTGTACTGCTGATCAATTATGCGGCGAATTTCTTCATCCACATTTTTCATTGTAGCTTCACTCATATTCTTGTGAGTAGTGACAGAACGACCAAGAAAAACTTCACCTTCAGTTTCTCCATACACCATAGGGCCAAGTGACTCGGACATGCCCCATTGAGTAACCATATTTCTAGCCATCTGTGTAGCTCGCTCAAAATCGTTAGATGCACCAGTTGTCATTTGTTTCATAAATACTTCTTCAGCAATACGCCCACCAAATAATACGGCAATGGTCTGAAGTATTTCTTCACGATCCATACTAAATCGGTCTTCAACAGGTAGTTGCATCGTTACACCCAATGCGCGTCCCCGTGGAATGATAGTAACTTTATGTACGGGATCAGTCTTAGGCAAAAGCTGTGCAACTACAGCATGCCCAGATTCATGGTAAGCAGTGTTGCGTCTTTCATGTTCGGGCATCACCATGGAACGTCGTTCCGCACCCATAAATATTTTGTCTTTAGCAGACTCGAAATCATCCATATCTACGAGCCTTTTATTAGCTCGTGCTGCAAAGAGCGCTGCTTCATTTACCAGATTTGCTAAATCAGCACCAGACATACCAGGAGTACCTCGTGCAATTATGTCTGCACGTACATCAGGAGAGATTGGTACTTTTCTCATATGGACATGGAGAATCTGTTCGCGTCCACGTATATCAGGCAATGGTACTGTTACTTGCCGATCAAATCGACCAGGACGTAGCAATGCTGGGTCAAGAACATCAGGTCGGTTGGTTGCTGCAACTACAATTACACCAGCTGTTCCCTCAAAACCATCCATCTCAACCAACAATTGGTTCAGAGTTTGTTCTCGTTCATCGTTGCCACCACCTAAGCCTGCGCCGCGCTGTCGACCAACCGCATCGATTTCATCAATAAAGATAATGCAGGGAGCATTCTTTTTGGCTTGTTCAAACATATCACGTACTCGTGCAGCACCTACACCA
>Ga0265303_10002366_pt1 | contig 11659 bp, 13 predicted proteins | sample Helome_2_FD_192494 | JGI IMG/M metagenome (GOLD analysis project Ga0265303, IMG submission 192494) | Marine sediment microbial communities from subtidal zone of North Sea - Hel_20160317 (Illumina Assembly) | ecosystem: Environmental > Aquatic > Marine > Subtidal zone > Sediment ...
CCGGCGGCAACACCAGCGACGGCCAGGCGGCCAGTTAACAAGCCGTGAGTTTGCGCAGCATCCCAGCTTGCGCCGCATCGCCTGAGCGCGTCGTCAAGCCTGTCGTGATCGACTTTTTCATCCATCCGAATGCCAACCTTTTCAATTCTGCCAGTCCCTTATGATCCCATGGACCGATTCTCGAGACCATGCCGAAATCGCGCAATCCATGCGGATCATTGATTCTGCTCATCGGCGTGACTATATTCTCATTATGAATGACAACATCAGCTCGACTTTCGAACACGAACTCAAACGACTGGAAAAACGCGTCGACGCCCTGGTTCGAGTTTGTGACCAGTTACAGGATGAGAATCGCTCACTTAAGCAACGCCAGGACGTATTGACTTCTGAACGCGCGACCTTACTGCAAAAAAATGAACAGGTTCGTGCGCGAGTTGAAGCAATGATTGGCAGGCTCAAAGCAATGGAGCAAGGTTCTTGATACCGTCGCAGCATAGTCATATGGAGTGCGCCGAATGACCGATCAATACGCCCAGGTAAGCGTCCGAATTCTCGACAAGGAATACCAGGTGGCTTGTCCCCCTGACGAGCGCACCGACCTGCTCGACTCTGCTGAAATACTGAATGAGAAAATGCGAGAGATTCGCGACAGTGGCAGGATTGTAGGCTTGGACCGTATTGCGGTAATGGCAGCCCTGAATATGGCCAACGACCTGATGCACGCGCAAGCACGCGATCAGGCACTTGAAGGCGGCCTTAGTGACCGTCTTAAACTGATTTCAGATCGCGTGGACAGTGCATTGAGTCACACGCAGCAACTCGACCTTTGAGCTGCGGTCTTCGCGAATAGTAGGTAACAGATATGGCGTCTCCTGCAGTGTTCGATACCGACCTGGATACCTTTCGACCCTAAATCTTTACCTCGGGGTCGTGCACTGTCGGCAGCATATGTGCAGAACCGTTTCGACGGTGAGCCTGTTGCGGCCACGGCTGACCCCACCTTTTGCTCCGGTTCGAGAGCGAAGGTTTGTGACGGCACAGGCGGGAGGCGCCTTCTTATGAAAGATCTCCGTGCCAAAGCGTTGCGCGCGCGGCGCGAAATGCACAGTGATGCGCGTGCAAAATCATCCGAAATAATTTGCCAGCGCGTCATTCGTTCCCGCGAATTTTCATCCAGTCATTACGTGGCCTGCTATTTGCCGATGCGCGATGAAGTCGATACGCGTGAAATCATCGAGCGCGCCTGGCGCGCAAAAAAGCGCATTTTCGTTCCGGTTTTGCGCGCGCGCGAAAAAATGCTGTTCCGTGAAATTCAAGATGAATCTACACTTGTGCGAAACTCGTTCGGCATCTGGGAGCCGACAAGCGGCGAATTTGTCCGCCCGCGTAACCTGGACCTCGTGATAACACCGACCGTCGCATTTGACCGACAAAATAATCGCATCGGAATGGGCGGTGGAAATTTCGACCGTTGTTTCTCGTTCCTGCGGCACAGAAAACACTGGTTCCACCCGAAGCTCGTCGGCGTTGCGTTCGATTGCCAAAAAGTCGAGAAAATTACGCCAAATCCATGGGATATACGGCTTTATCGCGTTTTTTGCGATGCTTCGTAGTCGTTCGTATCCGTACTTTGATCCCTTATCTGCGAGTTGCAAACCCCTGGACGAGCGAGACAACAGTCGCTAACAACCTTGTCGAAGTGACGTCGTTTGTGCCGCGCGTCCGCATGTTTTTTTTTCGGTTTTGAACTTCCCGGCCGCGTTTTTTCTCAGCACTTCAGAGTTGTAACCAGAACCTGGCCAGTTTTGCATCGTGTCGACTATCGAACGACGTCGCGAGCCGGTTTTTTTTGACATCACTTTTGCAACGTAACTTTCTGGATTTTTTGCAATTGTTGTATATACTCAGCCCCGGGTACCCGACACGGAGAAAATTGATGGCTACCAAAAAGAAGTCTCGCAAAAAAGCTTCGAAGCGAAAGGTCGCGAAGAAGCGGAAAGTTACAGCTAGGAAGAAAGCACCAAGACGGAAAGTAGCAAAGCGTAAGGCGAAGAAGAAAGTCGCCAAGCGCAAGACCAAGAGGAAAACAAAACGCAAAGCGAAGAAGAAAGTCGCCAAGCGTAAGACCAAGAAAAAAACGAAACGCAAAGCGAAGAAGAAAGTCGCTAAGCGTAAGACCAAGAGGAAGACGAAACGCAAAGCGAAGAAGAAGGTCGCTAAGCGTAAGACTAAGCGTAAGACCAAGAAGAAGGCTAAGAAAAGAGTAGCCAAACGTAAAACGAAGAAGAAGGCCAAGCGCAAAGCGAAAAAGAAAACCGCTAAGCGCAAGACGAAGAAAAAGGCGAAAAGAAAAGTAGCCAAACGCAAGACCAAGAAAAAGGCGAAAAGGAAAGTCGCCAAACGCAAGACCAAACGCAAGGCTAAGAAAAAAGTAGCCAGGCGTAAGAGTAAGAAGAGAGCTACACGTAGAAGACGGTAGCTGCTTGGTCGCTTCGGAAGAGGCCTTCTTCCCAAGCAAGCAAAAGAGCCCGCCTCGGCGGGCTCTTTTCGTTGATGAGAACTGTGCGCTCGCTACGTGCAATTTGCAGCAATTTGACTATAGTAGGTGCGTATGGACGCATCCGAGAAGAAGCGAGACGCTGCCAAAGCAGCGCTGGAGTTCGTTGAACCCGGCACTGTCCTGGGCGTCGGCACCGGGTCTACGGTCAACTTCCTGATCGATATGCTGCCGGACGTCCGTGATCGTATCGACGGCGTCGTGTCGAGTTCGAGGGCGACGACAGCGCTTCTGGATGATCGGGGATTTGCGGTCCAGACACTCAACGAAACTGGTGATATCGACGTTTATATCGACGGCGCAGACGAGTGCAACAAGCGCCTGGAACTCATCAAGGGTGGGGGCGGCGCACTCACTCGGGAGAAAGTACTCGCCACGGCAGCGCGGCGCTTCGTCTGCATCGTCGACGACACGAAGCTGGTCGGCATGCTCGGCAGCTTTCCACTGCCCATCGAGGTCTTGCCAATGGCGCAGGAACTCGTCTCGCGGCAACTCATGAAGATGCGCGTCAACCCTATCTGGCGCGAGGGATTTGTCACGGACAATGGCAATCACATCCTGGACGTGCACGACCTCCAGATTTCCAATCCACTCGAGATGGAAGCTCGAATCAACCACATTCCGGGCGTCGTGACGGTCGGGATATTTGCTCACCGACCCGCAGATATTCTCCTCATTGCGTATGACACCGGCGTCAGGGAAATGCGCCGCTAAGGCGAAAGAGGGATTGATGCGCGCCTCCGGCGCTCACCCTTCGGGCGCACTCGCGCTACGCGCGAGGAGAGGGATTGATTCGTCGCTGCGAGGAGAGGGATGGTCGCACCGCTGCGCGGCGGCGACTGTCGGCACGCTGTGCGTGCCTCGGATCGAACCCTGGGGTTCGAACCCTCGACACAGACAAAAAAATACAGGGCCCCGGTGGGGTCCTGTATTTTTATTGGCTGGGGGAGAGGGATTCGAACCCCCGTTGGCGGAGTCAGAGTCCGCAGTCCTACCGCTAGACGATCCCCCAAGTGAAGAGATCGGTTGTCTCGGGCGCTTAGCGCTTCGAGTACTGCGTGGCGCGACGTGCTTTTCTGAGACCGACTTTCTTACGCTCTACCTCGCGAGCATCGCGGGTCACGAAACCGGCTTTGCGCAAGCTCGGGCGCAGCGACTCATCATACGCCATCAGGGCACGCGTCAGGCCGTGGCGAATTGCGCCGGCCTGGCCGGTCGTGCCGCCACCTTTAACAGTGACATTGACGTTGAACTTATCGGTCAACTGGGTCAACTCGAGCGGCTGGCGGACAATCATCTGCGCGGTCTTGCGGCCGAAGAACGTGTCCAGTGAACGCTTGTTCACCGTAATGTCGCCATTGCCTGGCGTCAGGAATACGCGTGCCGTCGACGTCTTGCGGCGACCGGTACCGTAAAATAATGTATCACTCATAGTCTTATCTCAATGCAGAAGGGCCAGGCCTTAAGCATTTACCTCCAAAGGGATAGGCTGCTGTGCTTCGTGACTGTGCAGAGGACCCGCAAATACGCGGAGCTTGCGCAGCATCTGGCGGCCCAGGGGGCCACGCGGGAGCATTCCTTTAACGGCCAACTGAATGGCACGCTCAGGTGTCTCATCGAGCATCTTCTCAAGCGGAATCGACTTCAGGTTACCGATATATCCCGTATGGTGGTGATACATCTTGTCCTTCAGCTTGTTGCCGGTCACACGAATCTTCTCGGCATTGACCACGACGATGTAATCGCCGGTGTCGATATGCGGCGTGTATTCGGGCTTGTGCTTGCCGCGCAGGCGACGAGCGATCTCGGTTGACAGGCGGCCCAGGGTTTTACCTGCCGCATCAACCACATACCAATCGCGGCGTACCTCCGCTGGCTTCGCAGAAAACGTCTTCATCATTCTGGTTTCCGTAAGGGAAAAATCCTGTATTTCCGGGGATCTCGCTTGACCCGAAAGCCCCGTCAGCCATCCGCACGCAACTATTCGCAGGAGTGGCGAAAGGCGCGAAATTCTACTTGACGCCCCGCTCCATTGCAATCAATGCGGGCATTTTTTCTTCATGAGAGGCGCCCGAAACCGGGCGCAATTCTCTCTTAACTTTCAACAGCTTACAATGCCATGCCGGCAGCAACCGTAGTAGTGCCCGGCCTCAGAAGGCATATTCGAGCGATAAAGCCGTATAGGTGTCCTTTTTTTCGGTCAAAGGCGGGACATCGGAGTTGTTTTTGATCGTGTACGACGCGACCAATGCGAGGTTGCCAACGAGCGTCGCCGTTACCGCGGTTACGGACTCGGTGTAGGTGTTATCCGAGCCTGCTTCGGCGGTTATGTCCTGGCTGAACTCGGCCGTCTCGCTGAGCTTCCACTTGTAATAGACGCCGCCATTGAAAATCGTCTCGTCTTCCTCCGTGCCGTCCTGCCTTTCCGACTGCCTTGCACCAACACCGACCTCCGCATTGAGCGTGTGTTTGTCTGTCTTGATAAGGCGGCGACCATAGCCGAGGGTCTGTGAGAACTGCGTGTCGAAACCGCCAAATCGGTCTTTGCGCCAGCTCAGCCGACCGAACAGAAAGTTCTTATCCGACAGATTCCATTCACTCTTCAAGCCGAGTTCATAAGCTTCAACCGTCGTCGTACTATCTTCGGATCCGTGGATCGCGGACGCAGTAGCGATATGCTGCCATTTGCCGGTGGTATAACCGAGCTCGAAGCCCGAATTCAGGGACGTGTTCTCTGTATTGCCACTGGTTCCCAGGTAGCCCAGTGTGGCCTTGCCCGCCCACGGGCCCTCCGGTTCTTCCTGGGCCATTAACGAAATCGGGGCAATCAGCGCCACAATGATCAATGTCAAACGCAGTTTCATGCACTTTCTCCTTGGAAACTCGGTAGTGCCGCCAAAAATGGCAGCGGAGTATACCGTCAGACCGCAACGGTTCGCTATAATCGGATTGTGACAAATCGTGAACTTTCCCCGATCGACCGCCTGCTGGCAGGTGCTGACGACGCCCTGCGTACGGTCGCGGCGCCCGCCGGGCGCGCGGCACGTGACAATCCCGCGGGGGCTGTCGCGGAAACCAGGCTAAACGCGGCTCAGAAGTCTCACGCTGCGGGGCTCATGCGGGTCAATCATGCCGGCGAGGTGGCGGCGCAGGCGCTCTACCGGGGGCATGCGACAGTCGCCCGCGACAAGAATATCGAACAACAGATGCAGCAGGCAGCCGCCGAGGAGTCCGATCATCTCGCCTGGTGCGAACAACGCATTCAGGAACTCGGCGAGGAACCGAGTCGGCTCAGCGCGATCTGGTACGCAGGGGCCTATGCCATAGGCGCCGCGAGCGGCCTGCTTGGCGACAAATGGAGCCTCGGATTCATCGCGGAAACCGAGCGACAGGTCTGCGCGCACCTCGACAGCCATCTCGATGGCCTGCCCGCAGAGGACGCCAGGAGTCGCGCCATCGTCGAAACGATGCGGGATGAGGAAGCCATACACGGTGAAAACGCTGTCGAAGCCGGTGCCGCCGACCTGCCCGGTCCGGTTAAAGCGCTGATGCGCCTCACGGCCAAAGTCATGACGAGGACCGCGTATTGGGTCTAAGCCACCGACAAGACATGATAAATCACTGCAAAACACGCACTTAGCTTGCTCTGGCAGGCTTTCTGTATTAAAAGAGGACCGCAATAGGGGCGAGGATCAATCAATGCAGACAACAGCCAAGACTCTGAGTGATGTACCGGCGATTAATCGGTTCTTAAGTTATTGCCGGGTGCGGACTGTACCGTCGAAAACCGTGATGATTCACGCCGGCGATTTACCCGACGTGCTGTACTACATCGTCGACGGATCGGTCGAGGTCATGATCGAAGATGAAGACGGCAACGAGATGGTCCTTGCTTACCTTAACAAGGGACAGTTCTTCGGCGAGATGGGCCTTTTCTACGAGCAACCTACGCGCAGCGCCTGGGTGCGCACTCGCACCGAATGCGAAATTGCCGAAATGACCTATCCTCGTTTCCGCCAGATTGCGAGCGAAAGCCCGGGGCTCGTGTTTGAACTCGCGACGCAACTCGCCACACGGCTCGATCGCACGAACCGCAAGCTGGGCGACCTGGCATTCGTTGACGTCACGGGACGCGTCGCGCATGCGATCATGGATCTCTGCAACGAGCCCGACGCGATGACTCACCCGGACGGCATGCAGATCAAGGTCAGCCGCCAGGAGCTGAGCCGCCTGGTCGGCTGCTCGCGAGAAATGGCGGGTCGCGTGCTCAAGGTGCTTGAAGAGCAAGGTCTCGTGTCAGCCAGCGGCAAGACGATCGTCGTGTACGGCGCGAGGCCCAACAGAAAGTTCTAGGCGACCTTCTTTATTTCTGATCGCATTGCGCTAATGGTCGCTGCATAGTCTGCACTGCCAAAAATTGCTGATCCCGCGACGAACGTGTCCGCGCCGGCTGCGGCAATCTCGCCGATGTTGTCCACCTTCACGCCACCGTCGACTTCGAGGCGGATCTCGTGGCCACTTTCGTCGATCATCTTCCTGGCCTCGCGCAGCTTGCCGAGCGCCGACGGTATGAACGCCTGGCCTCCAAAGCCCGGATTCACGGACATGATCAACACCATGTCGACTTTGTCGATAACGTGCTCGAGCCAGTCAAGCGGTGTGGCAGGATTGAACACGAGCCCCGCCTTACACCCTTGCTCACGAATAAGTCCGAGCGAACGGTCCACGTGTCGGCTGGCTTCCGGATGAAAGGTAATGTAATCGGCACCCGCCTTCGCGAAGTCAGGAATGATGCGGTCAACCGGCTCGATCATCAGGTGCACGTCGATCGGCGCCTCGATTCCGTGACCGCGCAGAGCATCACAGATCAGCGGACCGATGGTCAGATTCGGCACGAAATGATTGTCCATGACATCGAAATGCACGATGTCGGCGCCGGCGTCGAGCACCGCATTGACATCGTCACCCAGACGGGCGAAATCCGCAGACAGAATCGAAGGAGCAATAAGTGGTGTCACTGTTATTCCTTTACCGTATTCGCAACTCTACCTCAGAGCATTAGTACGGGAAAGCTCATCGAATCGAGCGCCTTGCCTTGAGCATCTCATAGGCGCCGCGTACTTCCCGAGTACGACGCTCGGCCTCGGCAAGCGCCGCGGCATCGGGGTTGCTACCGGCAATCTTGTCGGGATGATTCCTGTTCATTAATCGCCGATAGGCCTTCTTGATTTCGTCGTTGCTCGCATCGGGCGACATGCCCAGCGCTTCATAAGCGCCGCGAACGCGAGCAGCATCGGCATCGCCGGCCGGCGAGCGTTTGAATCCTTTCTGTGCCCGGATCATGGCTTCGAGCTGCGCGAGCTCGACGCGACCGACGTCTAGCTCGATGCAGACAGTCCAGATCAGCGCACGCTCTTCCTTCTTCAGAGCATCCTTGGCCAATACGACTTCGAGCAACAACCGTACGAACATCGTTCTTTGCAAGGCATTGCGGACGCTGGCCCGACGCGCTGCACGAATGGTCTGCACCAGCGGGAAGCCCGGCCGCTTACCGTCATCAAACCAGCTGATCGCCCGGCGGACGCGAGCCGGGCTGAGCCCGAGTCGGTGCATGATCAGGCGAGCTGCCCGAATCTCTTCCTGTGTAACACGCCCGTCAAGCTTGGCAAGATGACCCATGGTCTGGAACAGCGCGCGCACGAAGTCTTCCGAGACCCGGCCGATCTCCGCACCCTGTTTTTCAAAACTGCGATAACGATCGGCAAAACCGCGGTCGAACTGGTGACCGAGGAACAGGCCCAACACCGCAAACCAGGGCTTCAGCGTTGCGAGCCCCGCCACGGTGCCAATGATCTTGCCCCAGTACAATACAGATTCCCGCCATCGGGCAGTGATGAGAACGCCAATCCTAACGGTTGTTCGCCGGCATTCCTATGCTCAGCGCTTGCCTGCCTGCTGCGGAGAGAGGATCATTCGATGCAAGCCATCAATCAGCGAGCATCATTTGATGAAGACTGCCGACGTGTTATTCGAGTCATCGGTTCCCGAGCTGCCGCTGCTGGGCCGCGGCAAGGTTCGAGACATATACAGCGTCGATGACAATCATCTCCTGATCGTCACGACCGATCGCCTGTCGGCCTATGATGTCGTGTTGCCAGACCCGATCCCGGGCAAAGGTCGGGTGCTGACGCAGATATCGCTGTTCTGGTTTCGAATGATGGCCGACATCATCGACAATCAGCTGAGCGAGCTGACGGTCGACGACGTCGTCAAGGATCCGGAGTCGCGCGAGCAGCTCAGAGGCCGTTCTCTGGTCGTAAAACGTCTGCGGCCATTGCCCATCGAAGCGGTCGTTCGCGGATACCTGATCGGGTCGGGCTGGCGCGACTATCTCGATTCCGGGCGAGTATGCGGCATCGAATTGCCGGCGGGCCTTCAGATGGCGCAAAAGTTACCGCGTACGCTCTTCACGCCGGCGAGCAAAGCGCCAGCGGGCGACCATGACGAAAACATCAGCTATGAGGCGGTCGTGGATCTGATCGGCGAGAAACTCGCCGATCATGTGCGAGATGTGTCGATCCAGATCTACGAACGCGCGGCGGCCTATGCGCTCGAGCGAGGCCTTATCATCGCAGACACGAAGTTCGAGTTTGGCCTGGACGACGAAGGCCGCTTGCACATCATCGACGAGGCCCTGACGCCCGACTCATCAAGATTCTGGCCCGTGGACGGCTACGAGGTTGGTATCGGTCCACCCAGCTTCGATAAACAATTCGTCCGCGACTATCTCGATACGCTCGATTGGGACAGGACGGCACCGGGTCCCGAGTTGCCCCCGGATGTGCTCCGGAAAACCGGCGATAAATACCGGGAAGCACTCGAGCGTATGACGGCACTATGATCAGCAACTCAAGCAACCAGATCGATAACCTCGTCTGGGGTGACTCGCTCCAGAAATTCGGCCTGCCCGGCAGAATCCTGACGACCCTGTTACAGCACGTGTACGCCGTCATGCGCGACATGTTTGCGGGCCAATTGACGTTACGAGCAATGAGCCTGGTTTACACAACCTTGCTATCGGTCGTGCCACTAATCGCATTCAGTTTCGCGCTACTCAAGGGATTCGGCGTTGACCAGCTGCTGGAAGACAAGATGTACCTGCTATTGGAGCCGCTGGGTGAGAAAGGGCGAGAGATTACGGACAACGTCATGCGGTTGGTGAAGAACGTTAATGGTGGTCTGCTTGGCGGCGTCAGCCTGGCGTTCTTCATCTATACGGCGATCTCGATGGTGCAGAAGGTCGAAGAAGCGTTCAACTACGCCTGGTATGTCAGCAAACCCAGAAGCTTCGCGCGTCGTTTTACCGAATACGTTTTCGTGCTGACGATCGGCCCCGTCGCTATCGTCCTTGCACTCGGGATGATCGGCTCGCTGCAAGATGAGGGTGTCGTGCAATACCTTATTGAAAACCATATCGTCGGACCCCTGTTTGTTGCGACCAGCAAAGTAACGCCCTTCCTGCTCGTAACAGGTGCATTCGCGTTCCTCTACTGGTTTATGCCGAACACCAAAGTTCGAATCGGATCGGCACTCGTCGGCGGTGTCGCGGGCGGCTTTCTCTGGGCGACCCTGGGAGTCCTTGTTGCTAGTTTTATCGTGAATTCCGCCAGGACGATGAGCGTTTATGGCGGATTCGCGATCGCCATCACTGCATTGATCTGGTTGTACCTGAACTGGCTCGTTCTCCTGGTCGGCGCGCAGCTCGCCTACTACCACCAGAACCCGGCGTACCTGCGCATCGGCAGGCGTGAGCCACGATTATCCGGCAGCACACGGGAGCGCCTGGCGCTCAATATCATGCTGCTCATCGGCCAGGCCTTTCGTGATTCGGAGACGAGTATAACGATAGCCGATATCAGCGACCGGCTAAAGATACCGTCAATCACACTCGATCCTGTCGTCGCCGGCCTCGAGGCAAATGGGCTGTTGACGTCAACGGAGGCCGAGAATCTGCTTCCCGGTCGCGATTTGGCGCGGATTGCACTCGGCGACGTTCTGGCCGTCGTGCGTGAGTTCGGTGAGACGGGCTCAATTAGCGAACCGCGTTGGTCGCCTGCCGTCGAGGAAATCGGCAATAGCCTGGACACGGCTGTTGCATCGACGGTAGACGGGACGACGCTCGCCGAGTTGCTCGACAAAACCCGGGACTAAGCTCCGGCGATAGTCATTTCCTCGACGAGCACCGACCCACAACGAATTCCGCCGCGCGTATCCTGATCATTGCCAATCGCGACGATGCGCGGATACAGCTCTCGAAGATTTCCGGCGACGGTCACTTCATGAACCGGGTATTGAATCTCACCGTTTTCGATCCATTGCCCGACCGCGCCGCGTGAGTAGTCGCCGGTCACGCCGTTTACCCCCTGCCCGATCAGCTCTTCGACAAGAAAACCCGTGTCCATCTCTTTGATCAGGGATTCTTTATCTTTGCCGCCGCCGGGAACGATCAGGTTCTGTGCGCCGCCGGCGTTCGCCGTTGTCGTCAGCCCGAGGCGCCGCGCCGAATAACTGCTCAGAATATATCCCTGGAGAATACCGGCCCTGACGACATCGCGATCGTAGGTTGCAACCCCTTCAGCATCGTACGGAGTACTTGCCATGGCTTTTTCCAGGTGCGGGCGTTCCTCGATGCTCATGAAGTCCGGAAATATCGTCTCGCCTGCTGCGTCGAGGAGAAACGACGAACGCCGATATTGCGCGCCACCGGATATCGCGGCGATCGCATGACCGATAAATCCCCGCGCAATCTCGGGGATGTACAGCACGGGCGCGCGCGTCGTTTTGATTTTGCGCGCGCCGAGGCGATTGACGACGTGTCGTGCGGCCGTCTGACCGACAAACTCGGGTTCTTCGAGGTCGTCCGGATTGCGCGACGATGTGTAGTAATAGTCGCGCTGCATGACGCCGTCCGATTCGGCAAGGACAACGCAAGTGATAGAGTGGCTCGTCCGCGAGACGCTGCCCAAAAAACCGTGTGTATTGCCGTAGGCGCGCGACCCACGATTCGTCGACACGGTCGCTCCTTCCGAGTTGTTGATG
>Ga0265303_10002367_pt1 | contig 11657 bp, 12 predicted proteins | sample Helome_2_FD_192494 | JGI IMG/M metagenome (GOLD analysis project Ga0265303, IMG submission 192494) | Marine sediment microbial communities from subtidal zone of North Sea - Hel_20160317 (Illumina Assembly) | ecosystem: Environmental > Aquatic > Marine > Subtidal zone > Sediment ...
TCAGGCTTTCTGCTTGTCGGGATGACAGGATTTGAACCTGCGACCACACGGCCCCCAGCCGTGTACGCTACCAGACTGCGCCACATCCCGATTCTATTTACCTTCTTATTCTTTCTTTGTTACCAATTTAAATACTCTATTCTTCAGCTTTTGCGACCATCACGCCTTTGGCGTGGTACGCTACTCCCGAGCACTCGGGACGCCAAATCCCGAAATTAAGACCGCAAAAATAACAAAGTTTATTTTAAATGCCCTGCCCTTTCGAATTCTTATTTCGATTTACAAATACGTTAAGTGGTAACATTTGTGACATTAACTTATACACGAAAATTTTGTGTTTTTTTTAATACCTTGATTAGCAAATATATAGCTATAAAGAAACATGATATAAGTCATAATTTAAGATTAATTGCTGTCCTACTTTTAACAGAAGATTAATAAACCGGTTAAATAGACAGTCTTATGAAAAATTTAAAATTATTAGGTTATCTGATGGTTTTTGCATCAGCTTTACTGTGTGTTCAATGTACCAGCGACCCTATTCCCGGACCAGCCGGAGCAGATGGAACAGACGGTATTAATGGAATTGACGGAGTTGATGGGGTTGATGGTTCTGCAGAGTCATGTATTGCTTGTCACTCCGATGAAAAAAGAGATCCGATTATTGACGCCTGGTCCGGTACCAAACACGCAACAGGCTTTACCTGGGGATTTTTTGGAACACGAGCCAGTTGTGCAGAATGCCACAACAACGAAGGCTTTATAGATTTCATAGAAACAGGAGCTGTTGACCCAGATGGATACCCTGTTTCAAACCCCCTTAATTGCAACGGTTGTCATAGTATTCACCGGTCTTTCGATTTTGAAAACGATGGGAACGATTATGCCGTAAGAACACTTGACGAAGTTCCTTTGCGAAATTTGAATAGCATTGATTACACTATAGATTACGGAAATGCCAGTAATACCTGTGCAAATTGCCACCAACCAAGGAGAGATCCTCCAACTGGTGATATGGACGGTAAGTATTTACAAACAAGTTCACATTGGGGACCTCACCATGGACCGCAAACTGCTTTGTTAGAAGGCTTATTAGGTGCATACAGCACCTTTACCTTGGTTGAAGCCATACCACCGGTACAAGCCTCAGCGCATAGACAAGGATCATCCTGTATTGAATGCCATATGGAAGGTACAACAGATGGTTCCGATGGTCATACCTGGAATCCTGCAGGAAATAATTGCGCTACCTGTCATCCTGGTGTTCCTTATGAAGACCTTAAAACTATGGACCAATTAATAGCTGATTGGGAAACTTTGGGGGGTATCCTGGAAACTGTAGTCGGACAAGCTGTTGAAGAAGATTCTCTTGGTGTATATCAACCTGTTTTTGAAGCCGATGGAATTACTCCTGTTCCTGTAGTAGGAATTGTTCACTTAGAGGACGGGGAATGGCATCCTCAGGTAGGTCTTTTTGAATTAAAAGATGCCGAAGCTGCATGGAACTTCCTGTATTTCTATGAAGATAAAAGTGGTGGTGTTCATAACCCTGACTATGCCAGATCTATAATCAATAACTCACTTGCAAATCAATAACTCACTTGCAGCAATGCAATAATAGTTTTTGGATATTTTAAGAGGTTTAATAATTCGTTTAGTTGGTAACATTTGTGACATTAAATTATACACGAAAATTTTGTGTTTTTTTTAATGCCTTGATTAGCAAATATATAGCTAAAAAAAACATGATATAAGTCATACTCTATGTAAGGTTCCAGTCATAATTTTAGCAGAAGATTAATAAACTTATTAAATAGAAAGTCTTATGAAAAATTTAAAATTATTAGGTTATCTGATGGTTTTTGCATCAGCTTTACTGTGTGTTCAATGTACCAGCGACCCTATTCCTGGACCTCCAGGAGCTGACGGCATGGATGGTATGGATGGGCAAGACGGGCAAGACGGGGTTAGTACTGGTGCAGGTACAAGTACTACAGATTTATTGGCGAAAAGAGTTCTTAACGGTCCGTTGATTGATGGTGTTATTGACGCAACTTGGGCCGATGCACAAGTACTAATAGCTCCTACAGAAGTGCTTGATCCCCTAGGAGATGACGGGACTCAGGCATTTCGGGGATATGTGGGGCAAACCCAAGAATCTACTTTAAGAGCACTTTATGACGATGAATACATTTACTTTCTAGCAGAATGGACAGATGAAGAATTGTCCAATACCAGAGATACCTGGTATTTTGATCCAGCAACAAGCCTTTGGGCACAGGAAAGTCGTTGGCCCTTATTTGATGAGGATACCGGTGTAAAAATAAGAGACGCATTTTACGAAGATAAATATGCTATACTTTGGGATGTTGACAATAGTGTAGAAGCCTGGCCAGAACAGACTTGTTTTGCAACTTGCCATACTGGTTTATCTGAAGCAGACGGTTATGCGCGTCATTATACATTAGGAGCAGGTCAAACTGTTGATATGTGGCACTGGAAACAGGCAAGAACCAGCTTTTACCAACAAGCTGATGACCAATACCAAGATGATGTACAACCAAACGGAAGACATAGTGATGCTAATGACGGACAGGCTCCTTATACCAATAACTCTCAAACATTAAATAATGGAATTGATGATGTTAGTGTCCCCTTATATTTTATTCCAGGTAGGGAATATTATAACTGGATCACTATTGATGAAATCAATTCTGGAGAGGCTAAACTTATAACAGGTGTTGACGCTACAGGTATTCTTACCTATGACGGTGGTACTATTGATCCTAACACCGAGGAAGGTTACGAACGTGATGGTGAAACTACTGGTAAATTTGGTATGCCAAGTGTTTGGGTACAACCTTCAAATGGTAGTAGAGGAGATATTACTGCTGTAGGCGTATATACTGGTACAGGTTGGATACTTGAATTTAAACGTAAACTTTCAACCGGAGATGCCACAGGAGCAGATGTTGATTTTTCATCACTTGAAGATTTTCCTTTTGGAATTGCAACATTTAACAATGCAGCTATAGCACATGCCACTAGAGCATTTTTGACATTAAAATTTGAAGAAGAATAACATTTAGATAAAATGGGCAATGACAGAAATTTAACTTTCAATTTCAAAATTCGATTTTTGTCATTGCCTTTTTTCACATTGTAAATTTCCAATTATGAAAAAAATATTAAAATTAATAAGCAAAGTAGCAATCTTAGTTCTGATCCTTGCTTTATCTAGCTGTTATTATGATGAAATTGTAGAAGAATTTGTTCCTGATATACCTGACGATGTAGTGGTTTCATACAAAGACGATATTCAACCAATTTTTACAGCTAGTTGTGCTTCATGTCATCCAACTATCGCACCTCCTGATCTAACAGCAGGTAATTCATATAGCTCTATTATTGATGGTGGCTATATAGTTCCGAACGATCCAGATGCCAGCATATTATATCAAACCCTTATTACTACTAATGCTCAGGAGCTTATGCCACCAAATAATGCTTTACCAGCTTCAGACATAGAACTAATTGAAACCTGGATTGCACGGGGAGCGGAAGATAATTAAACTTCAATACTATAGACATGAAATATTCTAAAATAATACTCTTTGTTTTTTTAACGTTACCCTTTTTCGTCGTTTCACAAGAAAAAGTAAAAGATACCACAGCAGTAAAGCTGGAAAGAGCTGCATTTGAAAATGCTTGGATCATTGATAACCCTACTAATGTACTCTATAGCAAAAATACAATGGAGATACAATTTGCGCACAGGTTCGGACTAATCAATGGAGGAACATCCGATTTGGCCGGGATTTGGGGAGCTTCAAATATTCGAATTGGGGTTTCTTATGCCGTTCATGACAGATTAACTCTGGGATTTGGTACTTCTAAATTTGATGTATTACAGGATTTTAACTGGAAAGTAGCACTCTTAAGACAAACCCGTGGTAATGAAATGCCTGTAAGTGTATCTTATTACGGTAATTTTACAATTAATGCTGATAATAAACAGCAATTTGCCACAGACCAGGATAGATATTCCTTTTTTCATCAGATAATTATCGCCAAGAGATTTTCACCTAAATTTTCTATGCAGATTGCACCCAGTATTTCTCATTACAATGCGGTGGATCCCAGACTCAGGAATGATAAGTTTGCCATTGCCGTTAGCGGGAGGTATAAGGTAAGTCCTCAAACTGCCATACTGATAGACATTAGCCAGCCATTTACCCATCATTTATTTCCAGATGAAGACCCCGGCATAGTTGGTTTTTACCCCGAACCTGGATATGGTTTAGGGGTGGAATTCAGAACGTCAAGCCACGCTTTCCAGCTAATATTTAGCAACTACCAAGGCATTGTACCACAATCAAATTATATGTACAATGAAAATGATTTCTTTTATGGGGATTTCTTAATAGGATTTAACATTACCAGACTTTATAATTTTTAATCTGAATAAATCATAAAAACAGTATTGCTTAGACCTGAAAAACATGAAAGATAAATCCAAAAACCGGAAAAGAATATCAAGAAGACGAATCCTGCCCATATTAGGAGGTACTTTATTATTACCGTTTTTTGGGTTTAACCTGGCACCCTCGGAAGAGGTGGATAATTCTATAGAAGAAGAATATGAAACCCTTTTAAAACCCGATGGAACCACAGTTAAAGTTAAAGTTAAAGCACTTAAAAGGTCCAAGATTGTAAAGAAAAATATTTCCAATACTACCTTTCTTAACTGGTTGGGTAAAAAAATCTAATGTCATTTAAGTAATTCTGATAATGGGAGATACTACTAAAAAAGAACGAAGGAAATTTCTTGATAAGAGTTTAAAACTTGGCATTGCCGCGGCTATTGGTGGTTTGGGGATCTCTAAAATCACTTCTAAATTAAATGCAAAAACCAATCATAATTCCGGTGATAAAATGGAATTAATGACTGTTGATGGTACACTTATAGAGGTAGATTCATCTGAAGTCATGGAGGTACAGCATGCTGAAGACCACGATAAAAAATACAATGTAAGGGAAGGTTTTCCTAACAGAAAGTTTGTGATGGTCATAGACCTGGCAAAATGTAAAAATGCCTTAAAATGTGTAATTGCCTGTAATAAACACCATTATATTACAGGTGAAAACGCGTGGATAAAAGTCCACAAAATGCAGGAGTCAAAGGACACTGCACCATACTGGATGCCGAGGACCTGCATGCATTGCGATCAACCTGCCTGTGTAACCGTCTGCCCGGTAGATGCTACCTTTAAAAGAAGAGATGGACTCGTATTAATTGACAATGAACGCTGCATTGGCTGTCGTTTCTGCATGGCGGCATGTCCTTATTCCATAAGGGTCTTTAACTGGGAAGAACCTCTACAGGGCGAAATGAGTGAAATTACCATGCATCTGGGGGGTGAACATCCTTCCCCTGATTATGCCGGCATGCCAAGCTATAAGGGTACTGTAGATAAATGTGACTTTTGCCCTCACACCATTAAAAACAATGAATTGCCTCATTGTGTCACCGCCTGCCCAAATGGCGTGTTCTATTTTGGGGATAAATATGAAGACACAGTTACCAATGGTGAAGAAACGCTTCGTTTAAACAAATTATTGAAAGACAAGGCTGGGTATCGTTTATTAGAAGAATTAGGTACCGCGCCCAGTGTATACTATTTACCTCCGGTTGATAGACTGGTAGAGTTCGATAAAGGGCTCGAAGATTACAAAGAGTTCCAATCCGTTGAAAAACCTGAATAGCGATGACAAAATACGAGTCTCTAATCAACGATTTAGCACCAAGAAAGTTCGGCAAACGCGGTACTATTTGGACCTTCATTTTAGTAGCAATTATTATTATCGGGCTCATCGCCTACATAGATCAGATAAACAAGGGACAAGTAGTTACCAATATGAGGGATTATGCTCTTTGGGGCATTTATATCTCCAATTTTGTTTTTTTTGTAGCCACCAGCTTTGTGGGTTCTGCCACTGTTGCCGTATTAAGATTGACCAATAATTCTTGGAGAACGCCACTTGTTAGAATTGCGGAAATTATTTCATTGGCGGCTATTGTGATGGCAGGCTTTACAATAATGATTGATATGGGGAGGCCGGATAGATTGTTATATCTGTTTATTTATGCAAGATTGCAGTCTCCTATCACCTGGGATGTCATCATAATACCTACCTCCATTGTATTAAGTTTCTTGTTATTGTATTTTCCCTTATTACCAGATTTGGCAATCCTAAAGAAATATTTTACCACGACAAAACCAAGATTCAGTAAATGGTACGGGAAATTGTCCTTGAATTGGACCGGAAGCAAGGCTCAAAAAGCCATTCAGACAAAATCGATTAAAATCATTGCCATAATGATCATTCCTGTTGGTATCTTATTGCAAACCATTGATGCCTGGCTTTTTTCAACAACCTATAGGATTGGCTGGGATAGCACAAATATGGGGGCCTATTTTATTTCAGGAGCTTTTGTAGCAGGTCTGGGGGTACTTATTACAGTTGTTTATATTATCAGAAGGGTAAGGAACCTTGACCATTATATCACAGATTATCATTTTGATAAAATGGGCCAATTTTTAGCCCTGACTTGCTTAGTTTACCTCTACTTCAATGTCAATGAATACTTGATTCCCATATTTACCTCTGCTGTAGAAGAAGAGGTTCATTTAAATACGTTAGTCTTCGGAGAATATGCTGGATTATTTTGGTTTTCACAGATAGTAGGATTGATTTTGCCGATCTTTATTTTATTGTTCAAAAAAGGTAGGAGACCGTTACCTATGTTTATTGTGGGGTTTATGGTTGTTATAGGGTCCTGGTGGAAACGATATATCATTGTGACCCCTACCTTATTGCATCCTTTTTTACCTATAGAAGGAGTACCGGAGTCATGGCATCACTATTTTCCAAGTATGCACGAATGGTTAATAACCGCTGCTACCCTGGCAATGGCCCTATTAATGATTACTTTATTCGTACGTTTTCTACCTGTGATACCTATACAACGAATTGCCGAAGAAAAAGGGCTAGTCAAAACGAATAACAACGAGGATTCATGAAACATCAAAAAACGTACAGGATTACTTTTTTGGCCATGATGAGTATATTGGTCCTCTGCATTGCATCACAAAATTTATTTTCCCAAAATGAAGAAAAATATAGGGTACGATTGAGGTCTGATTATGTTAAAATAATGGAGGGCGATGCGTACTTAAATATCAAAGCAACCGCCAAGATAGAAGACGAAACTCTACCAGTACCCAACATTGAAATTGAAGTATATAATGAGGTTGAAGGTGAAGAAATTGTATTAGGAAATACAACAACTAATATGAAAGGTGAAAGTAGATTTGTACTAAATAAACCAATTGATTTAAAAGCCGACTCTACACATACATATAACCTGGGAATATCATTTAAAGGAAATGATTCATTTAAAAAAGCTTCAAAAAGCACCAGTTTTAAAGATGCACAGATTGTGGCAGATCTTATTACAAAAGACAGTATAAATTATATAACCGCCACGCTTAAGGAAACCGCCTCAGATAGTGTTCTTGTTGGGGAATCACTGGATGTTCAGGTACAGCGATTATTTAACCCGCTAAAAATTGGTGAAGAATTTAATTTTACGGATGAAAACGGCACTATTCTTGTTCCTGTTGAAGAAGGAATACCTGGTGTTGATGGGAATTTAACAATTGAAGTGGTTCTAAATGACAGTGATTTATACGGTACCCTGAAAGACATAGTAATTGCCCCGGTAGGCACCCCTATAGTCGATGAATCAACTTTTGATCAAAGAAAAATGTGGTCTACCAGAAATAATACACCCATATTTCTATTGATATTTATAAATGCAGCAATTATAATAATATGGGGTTTATTTATATTTCTAATTGCCAGTTTATTCAGAATTTCTAAAAATTAAAATTAAAAAAATGAAAACACTTAAATTTATTTTTTTCGTAGGTATTGTCTCCTTTGCGTTCTATTCCTTTACTTCCACTGTCCAAGATAAATGGGTAGTACCCGATGAGTATGTAACTATGAAAAACCCAACAGATCCCTCAGTTGACAAGGTAATTGGTAAATCTTTATACAGTAAGCATTGTAAATCCTGCCATGGCAAAGAGGGATATGGCGACGGACCTAAAGCAAAAGATGTAGAAGGTGATTTAGGAGATTTTTCTTCTGCTGAATACCAGGCACAAACGGATGGGGAATTATTTTACAAATCCAGTTTTGGTAGGGACGATATGCCAGAATATACAAAAAAGATGCCCGATGATGAAGACAGATGGCTTATTGTTAATTATATGAGAACACTGGAGGAATAAGACCTGAACCGACTTGGTAATTGAAAAATATTTAAGTCAATTAAAAGTTTGACATAAACACTATTGATGACGAAAATGAAATTTAAAGATGAATCTTTTACTATGAGTAAGACACTACGTTTTATAGGTATCTCGCACAAAACAGCTTCTGTTTCTAAAAGAGAGGAATATCATATTTCAGATGGTGAAAAGAAGAGTTTAACAGAACTTATACGAAATACTTTTCCGGATATTGTTGGGTTATTTCTACTCACCACTTGCAATAGGACTGAACTTTATGTTGAATCTGCAGAAACAACCTCTTTAGAACTTCTGACTTTTTTGGTTAAGTACAAAGGGCGGAATCTTAGCATTGATAAAAACTTATTTGATATCAGTAATTCTACGGAGGACACTGTAAGGCACTTGTTAGAAGTATCATCTGGATTAGCATCTTCGATCGTGGGAGATGCGGAAATTATCCATCAGATCAGAAAAGCACATCAATTATCAATTGCAAACCAATTACAGGGATCAATATTGGAGCGGGCAATGCAGACCGTTTTTAAAAGCCATAAAAGAATAAGTAATGAAACTGAATTTAGAGATGGTACCACTTCAGTGGCTTATAAATCCCTAAAAATGGTAAGCGATACCTTCGGTAAAGACCGCAGGCAATCAAAAAAAATACTGTTTATAGGTGCAGGTGACATTGTGCAGCAACTTTTTAAGTACAATTCCAAGTTTGATTATAATGATATCTATATTAGTAATCGAACCGAAGAGAAGGCTATTCTTTTAGCAAAAAGATATGGTTGTAAAGTGTATCCTTGGGAAAAAGTAGTTCAAAATGAATTTAATGGTTTTGATGTACTGATTAGTGCTGCGAGCAATTGTCATCGACTCATAAATAATATTGCAAATGAATATAGAAAATTACTACTAATAGATCTGGCGCTTCCGAGCAATATAAATAAGGAATTAATACAACAGAACAATGTAACGCTTTACGATCTAGATACAATTTCTGTAGGATTAGAAAACACCAGGGAAAGAAGGAATGCATCTATTGGTAAAGTGGATCAAATTATTTCCGAAGAGCTTCTGGCATTCAGTAATTGGTATATGGAGGCGCCATTAAGAGTATTTTTAACTAAACATAAAATTTTAGTAAATAAAAAGGTAAAGGCATTTTATAAGGCCAATGGTTTTAAAGAAGATTCAACAGAAATTATACAGTCTACGAACAGAGTTATGAGAAAACTCATAAAACATTATGAAAAGCCCCTACAAAAGGAAGAATTGGATACTATTATTGACCAACACATTTTTTGAGAATTGAATTTTAAAAGAAACTATGTAATACAAATCCCGTTTTAACAACAATAAGTATACAATTACTATGAATTACAATTATATTCTTCTCATTTCCGTACTTTTTATTTCCTTAACTAGCTGTAAAAGAGGCCCTAAAACTGTAGAGCCTTTCTCTATTGCCAGTAAATCTTCAGGAATCTCATCTTCAGATATTGTAGATAACGAAATTCACAGCATAAAGGTTCTTGAGATGATCCCTGCATCTAAGTATGTGTATCTAAAAGTTGAGGAAGAGAATGATCAGTTTTGGATAGCAACTACAAAAATAGAGATTGATCTTGACTCAACCTACTTCTATAGGGAGGCTTTGCTTAAAACTGATTTTAAAAGTAAAATACATAACAGGGTTTTTGATACAATTTATTTTGTCAACAAACTGGTAACACAGATGCATGGGGCCAAGTACACGTCAGAGAACTCTGATAGTAATCAAAGAAAGGAAAGGAAAAAAGAACCCGCTCAAGTGACGACGCACGAAGATAAAAATATCAGTTATAAAATTTACCCGGAAATTTCAGCCTTATTGCATGATCCAGATAAATTTGATGGACAAGCTGTACAAATAAAAGGAAGATGCGTTAAGGTGAATAACAATATCATGAAAAAAAACTGGATTCACCTTAAAGATGGAAGTCAGGATGATTTTGATCTTATAATCACCACCAATATGACCGCACAGGAAGGTGATATAATTACGATACAGGCCTTCGTAGCCCTTAATAAAAATTATGGGGCTGGCTATTCATATGATTTAATTTTAGAAAATGGTGTTATTTTAAACTAGTATTCTATAAATAAGTAAAAAAGGTATCTATAAATTATAGATACCTTTTTTATGAGTTAATAGCTGTATTATCTATACAGTGTAAAGTGTCCAACGTACTGCTGTCTTTCTTTATCATTGGCGTTAATCACATAAGTGACAGATAGGGTTATTAGAAAATCGTTAAAAAAAGCCGAAGTAGCCTTGACCGCTGAAGAAATGGAAGTGATAAAAGCAGAACAGGCTTCTTAGTTGAAAAGTTGTCATGTTTAAATGATTCCTTAGGTTCAAAAAACCATAAGAAACCCTGGCTATTGGCCTGGGTTTTCTTTTGTGGAGAAAGAGGTTTGTAAACATTGTTATTTTTTAATTGCTGTGCTATTAGCATAGAAATTACATTAAGCTCAAATTCAAATATTTAATAGGACAAGATTCTAAAAATAGTAGCACAAGTCTTGTAACAAATATTACAAACATGACATATATCATGCAATATCAAATGATTAGATGTTAGATTTGAAGAAACGGGATCATATACGAGCCACTTAAATAATACGCTGATTTTTTTAATTTTCTTTAATGTTCGTGAGATCTCTTTTTGATTTGATCTCTTAAAAGATATTGAGACGTTTCGTCCATTTTCTTTTCACATTAGTTTTTAATTATAACCCTGGTTTTAAATTTAAAAACGAATCATGGAAAATGAAAATTTCAAAAATCCTACCCGAAGGAAATTCTTAAAAAACCTATCATCCGGAAGTGCACTTGCCGTATCTGGTTTGGCTTATTTTTCTGTTTCTTCCTGCAAACAAACTTCTGATGAAAAAACTACTTTATTAACAACAGATGGTAAACTGGTACAGGTTCCAAACTCGGAAATTGAAGTTATGGAACATAAACATCTTCCTGCAACACCAGAAGAATCTCGTAAAGGGATTCCGGGGAAAAAATTTGTGATGGTCGTGGATCTGGCAAAATGTAAAAATGCAAAGAAATGTATTGAAGTGTGTGACCACACTCATAATTTAACTCCAGACAGACCTTATATCAAGGTTCTGGAAATGCAGGATAATGAAAAATCGTCACCCTATTGGATGCCAAAAAAATGTTTCCAATGTGACAATCCACCTTGTGTAAAAGTTTGCCCGGTTGGGGCAACATATAAACGTACAGAT
>Ga0265303_10002368_pt1 | contig 11653 bp, 13 predicted proteins | sample Helome_2_FD_192494 | JGI IMG/M metagenome (GOLD analysis project Ga0265303, IMG submission 192494) | Marine sediment microbial communities from subtidal zone of North Sea - Hel_20160317 (Illumina Assembly) | ecosystem: Environmental > Aquatic > Marine > Subtidal zone > Sediment ...
TTATTCAAAAACTCTTCCTTAGTTTTAACTAATTTTTAAAAAATTTCACGCCTACATTCTAAATTTAAGATAAGATTGTTCTTCTGCACATTCAGAACTAACTTCATCAGTTGAATCTCCATTTTTAACAGAAACAATACTGTGTTCAGTTTTTGGTGCATCTGAATATCTTAAAGTTACAGCTGATGCAAATTCTACATGCAACTTTGCATTCTTACCACGTAAGATTGAAACTGGTCCAACGTAATCTTTAGCCTCAAGTAAAATATCGTCAGGTAATGCTAATGCTTTAATCATTTCATTTTCATCTTTATTTCTTCCAACAATAAATTTTGTTTCTTCATCTAATCTAAAGTGTCTACCAATTTTTAACAAATCAATCTCATTAATTGTTGGGGTTTCTATATGATCAAACAAGTCTTTAGCTTTAATTCCAAATTGCGGTTCAGTTAACAAACAACCACCACCTGCATTTGGTGGATTTTCAATCCCATATTCTTTAGCCATTTTTATTTGAATTTTTCTTTGTCTTCCTCTAATCATCCCAAGATTTTCTCTTTTAATCAAACCATCTTTTTCAGCATCTGATGGTGGCAATAATCCCGCAGATAATGGTCTAACGATTTTTCCTTTCAAATTAGATTCATTTTCAATAATATGCAATGAAGGTGCATGTTGACTCATTGGACGTTGACCTAATACTTCTCCTGAAATAATAAATTCTGCACCAATATCTTCCATGTGTTTTTTTGCTGCATCAAACATCATTGTTCTACAATCAACACACGGATTAAATCCAGCACCAATTCCATGCTTTGGATGTTTTAACATCTCAATGTATTCATCACCAAGATAAACTGTTTTTAAATCCACATTAAGATCATCTGCTCTTTCTCTAATTTCAAAACCACATCCCCTACCACAATCAAAATCACAAAATGGAGTTTTAATTGCAACAGCTGACACATCAAAACCTTGTTCTTGCATCATTCTAACAGCAAGCTGACTATCTAATCCGCCAGATAGTAAAGCAACTACTTTCTTCTTTTCTTTTTCTTCAGCCACTGCGATTTAGCTTAATTTTCCATATACAAACTTTACATCATACATAAATTGAGAATTAGTGATATCTGAGTATGAAGCAACGCAGAAAAAACCTTTTGAAATATGCTCAACAGATAGATTGCGATACTTTGGTTACATTTGAGCCTGAAAATTTGTTTTACATGACTGGATTTTGGGGTGAGGCAATTGGATTACTTGAAAAAAATGGAAAAACCACAATTATTGCACCTGAACTTGAAGTTGGTAGAGCGAAAGAAGAATCTGTTGATTGTAATGTAATTACTGCAGAACGAGGAGAAGGCCTGATTACCTCAGTAATTAAAAAAATAAAGAAAAATCGAGTTTGTACTGATTGTCAAAATTATTCAGTAATGATGTCGTTAAAAAAATCAATTCCAAAAATTAAATCATCAACTGAACCATTTTACAATGCTAGAATCATAAAAGATGAAAAAGAGATACAAATTCTCAAGAAAGCTTCAAAAATTATTGATGAAATGTTCCAAATTTGCACTAAAAAAATGAAAATTGGTCAAAAAGAATCTGAATTACAAACAATTTTGATGACATATGCAATGCAACAAGAAATGTTTGATACCGGATACAAATCTACACTTAATCCATTAATTATTGCTGGGGGTCCAAATGGGGCTTTACCCCATGCTCAAGTTACAAATAGAAAATTCAAAAAAGGAGATCTTGTAGTAACTGATCTTACATTAAGATACAAAGGATATGTTTCTGATGCAACTAGAACATTTGCACTAGGAAAAATTTCATCACAAGCAAATGAAGCATATGAAATTGTTAAAGAATCTCAAAGACTTGGTCTAAAAGCTGTTAGACCAAATATTGATTGTAAAGATGTTGATTTTGCATGTCGAAAATACATTGATGATCAAAATTATGGTAAATACTTTATTCATTCAACAGGTCATGGAATTGGATTAGAGGTTCATGAACTACCAACTGTTTCTTATCGTAGTAATACAAAATTAAAAGAAAATATGGCAATTACTGTGGAACCTGGAATTTACATTGAAAATAAATTTGGAATTAGAATAGAAGACTCACTAATTGTAAAAGATAGACCTATTGTAATGCACAAGTTTACTAAAGATTTAGTAACAATTTAAGCCTAGTCGTAATACTTAACTAAATCAATAATATGCTTAGATTCTGAATTATCAGAAGAAATTTCTTCAGAAATTATATTTACATTCCAATTATAATTCATTTCACCCTTATGTGATTTGAAATTAAAATTTACTTTGTATTCTTCAGAATCTAAATTTGTTATAATCAAATCAACTGTGGTTTTTCTATGATCAAAAATTTTCTCATCAGGATATTCTTCATCTATTTTATTCTCTAATGCTTCTAAGACAGTTAATCCATCATTATTTGGACCATCATACTTCATTAAAATATCAATTACCTGTTGTTCTTCAGCTGAGAATTCAGGAAAACTTTTCTCTAGCGTTCCTTTGGTATATTCAGGAATTACAAATACTACTAGCATTGCGATCAAAGCAAGGTAAATTGGAGCTCTTTTTTTCAGAAATGACTTAAAATCATTCTTTTTTGGCTTGTCTTCCTTTTTTTTGCTTTCTTTACCCATGTCTCTTCAATCTAGTTTTTAGCACCTAGAATTAAAACTTGCCAAGGAAATAAAATCTCTCCATTTTTCTTTGTATATTGTAATGTTTTATCTTTAACTAGCTGTTTCAATTCTTTTCTTTTTGAATAATCTAAATCATTTAGCTTTTCTTTTAGTGGTTTTGCAATGTATTTTAGATAATTTCTCCAATAATCTTCAAATTTTCCTGGACTAAAATGAAAGACATAATCTTTTACAGTAATTTTTGAGAATCCTGCTTTACTTACTTCTTTTTTCAAAGCTGATTTTGTTCCAAATCTATCAAGATCTGGAGAATCTGATGGCACATAATCTGGAATATACTTGGTAACTGAATCGAGAATACTGCTAAAGAAAGGAACAGAATCTTTACCTCCATGAACAGAAATTCCAATATTCCCTGATTTTTTGAGGCTATTTTTCATATTTTTTAATGCTTTTTGAGCATTAGGAAAGAAAAACAATCCATACTGACATGTAATAGCATCAAATTTTTTAGAAAAATTAAATTTTTCAGCATCAGTATTTACAAAATCAACATTTGATTTTTTACCATTCCATTTTTTTGCAATTTTAATTGCTGTACTTGAAGTATCTACTCCTACTACATATCCTGATTTTCCTATCTTTTTTTGAATTTCATTTGTAACTACTCCAGTACCACATGCAACATCCAATACTGTATCACCTTTGTTGATATTTACCAATTCTACTAATTTTTTTGTACTTTGAAATGGTCCTTTATTTACACTAGCCCATCTTTTATGATATCTAGGAGCAACTTCATTCCAAATTTTCATATTTCGTTGCTTGTATTCTGAATGAATAATTTTCATCTACTACTTTTACCTTATTTGATCTATTTTATGTAATCCCTTCTAAATCTGATTTTAACATTCTACCTGTTTCATGATAGTATCTATGTTCTATTAGTTTTAATTTATCTATCAATTTTAGATTATTAGATTTGGATAATTTTATTTTAGTTTCCTTGTATTCAACTACTAATCTTCTAAGTTCAGATTTTTTCATTTGATTTTTACTTCAATTTGTTTTCTGATAAGTTTGGCAATTTTTTCTTTACTCATCCATCCTGAAACAATATTTTTTTTAGAATCTATAATGATTACTTGGTTTTTTTGAGGATTTTTCTTATATCTTATTGAACCGATATCATTTGCAATAATCATATCTGCTGATGATTCTTTTAATTTTTTTTCAGCTGATTTAATTAATTGATTTTTTGTTAGATTTGTTTCTGCCTTAAAACCTACAAGTAATACATTTTTTTGGTATTTTTTTATTTGATCTATGATTTTTGGAGCTTTTTTGAGCCTAATGATCATGTTTGATTTTGAACTTTTAATTTTATTTTTACTTTGAATTACAGGCACATAATCTGCAACAGCTGCAGCCATAATCACAATATCAAATTTTTTCTTTAATTCTAATTTTACAGCTAAATGCATTTCTTTACTAGATAAAACATTGATGATTTTTGCACCTTTTGGTGGTTTTTCTTTTCCTGGTCCATAAACAAATGTAACTTTAGCTCCTGTGGAAATTAATTCTGCTGCTAAACTTACTCCTGTTTTTCCAGAACTATGGTTTGTAACTGCACGTATAGGATCTATTTGTTCAACAGTTGGTCCTGCAGTTATCAATACTTTCTTATTTTTTAATATGGATGAAAATCCAAATTTTTTTAATACATTTTCTAAAACATCTTCTGGTTCAGGAGATTTTGCTTTGCCTTCTATTAGTTTAGGAGCAAGAAATTCAATTTTATTTTTTAGAAATTTGATATTTTTTTTAACTGCAGAATTTTCATACATTGATGCATGCATTGCTAGACACATCAAAATTGGAATTTTTGATCCAAATCCTACGGTAAGGACTGTTGATACAGGCGTATCATCAATTCCATTAGCCAATTTTCCTAATGTATTTGCAGTTGCAGGATACACTATTACAAGATCAGATTGATTATAATCTGCTAATCTAATATGTTCTAATTCACCTGTAAGCTTTGTAATTACTTCATTACCTGTTGCCCATTTGAAATATTCTGGTTGAATCAGTTTTGTTACTGCGTTACTTGTAACACATGTAACATCAGCTCCATGTCTCATTAGTAATCTAGCAAGTTCAATTGCTTTGTAAGCTGCAACACTACCTGCTACACATAATACAATTTTTTTCCCAGATAACTCTACACCATGTGAACTAACTATGTCTAAAGATGGATGATCTTTCCTTTTTGGTTTCTTTTTAACTACCAAGTGCTTCACGTAATTTTTTTAATTCTTCTTCATTCATTGAAAATGAGTTTTCTTTAGCAGGAAATGAACCTGATTCTACATCAGTTTTATATTCTTCAAGTGAATTTACAATATCTTCAGATAAATTCATGTATCTTTTGGCAAATTTTGGTTTAATTTTATCATACATACCTAACAAATCCTGAACAACCAATACTTGTCCATCACAATTTACACCAGAACCTATTCCTATGGTAGGGATGTTAACTGATTCAGAAATAATTTGTCCAACTTCATGACTAACCATTTCTAAAGCAATACTGAAAACTCCCGCGTTTTCTAATTCCTTGGCATCTTCAATTAACTTCATTGCACTATCTTTTGTTTTACCTTGAACTTTGTATCCTTCTGTAAGCGTCGTAGTTTGTGGTTGAAGTCCAATATGTCCCATTACGGGAATTCCTATATCCACTATTGCGCTAATTGTTTCAGCCATAATTGAACCACCTTCAAGTTTTACTGCATCTGCACCAGCTTTGATTAATCTACCAGAATTATTTATGGCATCTTCAATACTGGCCTGATATGACATGAACGGTAAATCTGCTACTAATAGAGAATTTTTCCTTGCTCTACTAACAGCTTCAGTAAACATACACATTTGATCCATTGTAACAGGAATTGTATTTTCATATCCAAGCATTACCATTCCAGCACTGTCTCCAACTAACATTACATCAATTCCTGCCTTATCACACAATGAAGCTAGTGTGTAATCATAACTTGTAATTACAGAAATTTTCTTTTTCTCTTTTTTCATATCAATAATATCTTGAACAGTTTTATGCAATTTTGGCTCTCCTATCCAAATTATTTTTTATTTGAATTACATTTTCTCTTAGGTTTTTTTTATTATCAAAATTATCAATTATTTTTTGAAGACTATTTTGATTCTTTTTTGATAGTTTTTTTAATTCATTAATTAGTAAATCAATTGCTCTAGTTACATTATCTACAATTGTAATATTTGCTGTCTGTGATGTTCTAGAAAGTGGATTTAGATCAAATGTTATGACTATTTTTCCAGCTTTTCTTAGTGCTATAGTTCTGTCTCCATCTTCTAAAGGAACTACCACAACATCTGCTACAAAAATTCCGTCTTTATCTACAATCCTTCTTGCAGAATCTATTCCTGGTAATTTTTTAGATGATGTAGTTTTAGATCCTAAAATTTCATTTGCACCATTTTTTTTCAAAGTCTTAATAATTGACATCTTTCTTTTTTCGTTAGTATAGAATAGATTCACCTCAAGTTTTGCTTTGATTTGCTTTGATAGTTTTACAATTTGTTTTGGACATAATGCTGCTATATTCCCATTAACTGAGATAACTGGCATTTCTGCTAAAAGTAATTGAGCTGCTGCAGCCTTGATAGCTTGTGTGGCAGCTTTACCTGTTTTCTCTCCTAGAAGATAATCAAATGCTTCACCTCTGCCTTGAGCCAAAAGACCCTCTTTAGCAACTAATCCCTTATCAAATCCTTCAACAAGTTTCTCACGAATTAAAAGAGATTTAGCTCTAGGATGAGATTTGGGAATTAATGACATGATTTTTAATTAATTGTTTAAAATTCTGGCTCCATCATCGTCTAATTCTGATTTTATTAAAATTCCATCAGAATATTTTTGTAAAATTTCTAAAACTTTAGATTCTTCTTTCTGTGGAACCATAGAAAATATTGTTTCTCCAAAAAGAGCAATTCCACATTTAATCTTATTTTCAGATAATTCTTTTACTATTTTTTGCATTCTGGGAGTCATTACATCTACATATTTTGCAAATTCTAATGACATATCTTGAAAATCATCATAATCTTTTGACTCTAATAATTGATTTACCATTTTTCCACCTAATCCATTGATTTGAGATAAACGTTCTTTGATGAATTTATTTGTAGAAATTGGAGAAAAACAAATCATAATAATTGAAATTTTATCTGTAGGAATTTTTTTAACATGTCCAATCCCTGGTGCTCCAGGTTTAACTCTAATTTCAAATCCTCCATGATATGATGCTAAGACATCTCCAAGCCCTGTTTTACAATTTACTTCTGCATTATGTGCAATTTGACCAATCATTGTTTTCTCTAATTTAGTTTCAAGTGCTTGATTTAATGCAAATGATAATGATAATGCAACTGCACCACTTGAACCTAAACCAAAGCCAACTGGAACTGATATGTTGTGTTCTATATCAAAAAACTTGTCTGAAAATTTTCCTAATTTTAAAAATTCATTTAATACATATTCTGAAACATCTGTTTTGTCTGATTGATATCCATGTGTTGTGATTTTAAAATTTGATTCTTGATTGTCTTTTGTTTCTATTTTTACTCTCGTTGTAACTCCTTGATTTATTGAAAAGCCTGCTCCCATTGAGCCTAAATTTTCTAAATTATCCTTATGGCCTTCTAAATGGGCTTTGAAAAAACCTGTAATGTGTGCTGGACAAAATGCTGTCGCCTCCATTGATCTGAGTTTAAACTTTACACAAAATATAAGAATATGGATTAAATTAATTATATTAGTATAAATTGACTAAATTTATTCGACGCCTACAAAGAATTGGAAGTAGCATACTAGTTTCATTGCCTAAAGAGTGGGTGGATGCAAATAATCTAGATAAAGGTAGCCAGGTTGAAATAGAAACTGGCCAAGATAGCATTTCAATATCCGCAAATAAAGAAACACGACCGACAAAAGAACTTGTAATTTCATATCCATTATCTAAAGAAGAAAATATTGTTGCAAACATTACAGGTGCATATCTTTTAGGATTTGATATTATTGTAATTAATTCAAAATCTATTATTCCCGGAAAAGATCGAGAGGAAATTCGTAATTCAATGAGACGATTAGTTGGCATGGAGATTATTGAAGAAGATGCATCTCACATTAACATGCAATTTCTATTAGATGCAACAACACTTAATCCATCAAAAATCCTCAAACGAATCAGTTCCATTGCACTTGGAATGTATGATGATGTATTAAATGGATTAATTTCAGATGATAAATCTAATCTTCAAACATTGTCTAATCGTGATGTTGAAGTAAATAGACAATACTTCTTACTAGTTCGTTTAATTCGTAGTACATTAGTTGACAAAAGACTATCCAATGCATTTAATTTAGAAAATATTGATGTGCTTGATTATAGAGTTGCTGCAAATGTTCTTGAAAATGCAGGTGATTCTATTGTTGAGCTTTCTAACTTTATCTTTAATTTTTCATTATCAAAAGAATTTTCTAATAAAATTTATGATGTTGTAAAAGATTTCAATAAACTTGCAGAAAAATCTATTGATGCTTTTACAAAACCTGATAGACTTTTAGCTATTGAAGCAATTTCTATGCATAAACAATATGAGAAAAAACTTAGTTTACTTAGAACTACATTGGGAAATAAAAAACAAATTCCTTTAGATTTTCTTGATCTTGTGTACATGTTTGAAAGAATTGCACAATCTTGGGCTGATGTTGCAGATCTTGTGCAGCCTATCTATAATGAATAACTAGTATAATTTTTTCTTTGCAGCGTATGTTAAAACTGCACAAATTGTTTTTGAATCTTGAATTTTACCAGTTTTTATCATTGAAAGGAGTTTTTTAAAATCCATTTTTACTACAGATAAAATTTCATCTTCATCAAGCTTCAAATCCGATATTTTCTTTAATCCTGAGGCTAAAAAGCAATGAATTATCTCTGCGTTATACCCAATTGATGGATAGTAAGTTATGAGAGGAGTCATTTTCTTGGCTCTATATCCAGTTTCTTCTTCTAATTCTCTAAATGCACATTTTACTGGTTCTTCTTTTTTTTCTAATGTTCCAGCAGGAATTTCTAAAACATACCCATGTGGAAATCTATGTTGTTTAACAAGGATTACTTTTTTATTTTCATCAAATGCAAGCATGGCTGCAGCACCTCTATGTTTGATAACTTCTCGTTTAACTTTCCTACCTTCAATTTTACCATCATAAACACTAAGACCTAAAATTTTTCCTTCATAGATCTTTTTCTCTTTCATAGAATTTGTAGAAAATTATTCTTATTTAATTGGTTTGATATGTTAAATGCAATTTTGGTGATTTTTTAAAATCATTGATAGCTTTCTCTATCCATTTTCTGTAAAATGACATCTTTTTTGGAATAAACAAGTCAACTGATTTTATATTTTTGATATTTCTAATTTTTTGTGTCAATTCATCCATTTTGAAAATATTGTCACTGTACATAAATAAAACAATTTGATTTTTTGCAATAAATGGAATTTGTAAATATGAATCAGAAAATGAACTATTCAAACTTTCTAGAGTTTCTTTTAGATCTCCTTCTATCCAAGTAAGTATAGCATGTGGAATAAAATTTTCAATTTTTCTAGGATCATAAACTAGTGTAAATTGTATTCCTTCATTTTCATGTAATTTTTCTATACATCTTGTAATTGTTTTTGTTGACATTTTTGTATTTCTTGCAATTTGTTCTATTCTTTGTCTAGGATCTTTGATTAATTCTTCTAGAATTTCTAAATCTGTTTTTGTAAGATTTGAACTAAACCCTGGATTTTCTGCCTCAAAAATAGATAATACTCTGACATCTTTCATCAATTTTTTTGCAAGTTCAATTTTTTGATTGATATCTTCTTTTACCGAAATTCCACAAACTGTTATTCCACCAACACAAGGTACCACAAAATATGGTTCACCTACAAGACTTGCTTGCTCTAAAATCTCTGTAATGTTTTCTCCTGATACAACAAAATACAATACTCCATAGCCCAAGACTGGAGGTTCAACTTTGACAAAAAATTCTTCAATTATCTTCTTTTCAATCATTTTTCGGATTCTGGCTCTGACGGCACCTCCTGATATGCCCAATTCTATACCTATTTGCCTGTCCGATTCTCTGCAATTATTCAATAATCTACTCAGAATTTTAATATCTAAATTGTCCATTATATCACTTAAAATGACTCCATTAACAATACAACTAACTAATATCATATAAAATTGTCTATACTGTTAGCACTATGTATCATATACATTAAATATTAGACTATTTTATTTATTTCGTGGATTATAGATTAAAACTAGCAAAAAGAATGCTGTTCAATAAAAAAGGCAGTTTAGTTGGTGCTGTTTTAGCTGTAACTATTGGAATTTTGGTTATTCATGTAAACTTTGTAATATTTCAGGGATTGTTTGATGCAATAGTTAGAGATATCACTGATTATAGAAATGGAGATATTCTTGTAACAGATGAATCTGATTTCATCGATAAATCTGATTTGTCAATTGTAAGTTGGTTTGAAAGAATTCCATATGTTGAGGCGGCGACACCGCGGCTTTCATCGACGGCTGAAATGAATATGACGAAAAGTGGTAAACTAGTTGAAGAAACTAGAGTGCCTATAGTTGGTGTTGATCCTTTTCGTGATATTATAGCATCAACAGTCCATGAAACTATTTCCGAAGGAAGCTATGTATTTTCAAGAAATTCTATTGTATTAGGGACATCAGTAGCAAAAGATCTTGGAGGAGCTCAAGTTGGAGATAGTGTTAAAGTTCTTGTAGTTGATAGATGGGGTCAAGATCAAATAAGAAGATTTACTGTTGTTGGAATTGCAGAATCACCTGGAGGTCAAGGATTTGATTATACTGCAGTTGTACATATTGATAGTTTACGTGATATGATGAAAAGACCTGGAGATACAGGTTCATTTATGGTAAAACTAAATGATCCTACTAAAGCATTTGAAGTTAAGGAATTCTTTTTACGATCATTTCCTAATGATGATTTTCTTGCAGAAACTATAGAAGAATCTGCAGAACAACAACTTGCAGGTTTTAGATCTGGTATTGCAATGATTAGTATGATAGGGTATTTCGGAATGGGATCATCTGCATTTGCCATTCTTACAATTCAGATGATGTTAGTAAATGGAAAAACTAAAGAAATTGGTATCATGAGAGCAATTGGAGCCAAAAGAAAAGACATTCTTATAATTTTTATTTTTCAAGGGATGCTTATTGGAGCAATTGGAGCTGGAGTGGGAACAGCTACAGGATTAGGTTACACCATATATGCAAAGGAAACAAAAATGTCATTCAATAACAGCCTCCCACTAGAAGTCACCTATAACTGGGAAAAAATCATTCAAACTGCTTTAACTTCATTTATCTTAGCAATGATTGCATCTCTATACCCGGCATATAGAGCTACAAAGTTGTTACCTGTGGAGGCGATGAGAACTGTCTAGTGTACTTGAAATTATGAATGTTAGCAAGATTTACGGAGAAGGGGACAGTCAGGTTAAGGCACTGGATAATGCATCTTTTTCAATTAAGCAAGGAGAATTTGTTTTAATTGTTGGAAGTTCTGGTTCTGGTAAATCTACATTACTAAATATGATTGGATTGTTAGATTCTCCTACTCATGGAAAAATTTTCATTGATGGAACTAATACTACAACCCTTGGAGATGATCAAATTTCTTCATTTAGAAATAAAAAATTAGGATTTATTTTTCAATTTTCTAATTTACTTGCTGATCTTTCAGTTTTAGAAAATGTATTACTTCCAATACAAATTGCAGGTAATACAAGTACTGCTGAAAAAGATGCAAA
>Ga0265303_10002370_pt1 | contig 11650 bp, 6 predicted proteins | sample Helome_2_FD_192494 | JGI IMG/M metagenome (GOLD analysis project Ga0265303, IMG submission 192494) | Marine sediment microbial communities from subtidal zone of North Sea - Hel_20160317 (Illumina Assembly) | ecosystem: Environmental > Aquatic > Marine > Subtidal zone > Sediment ...
TGCCGGTGCTGTATCCACCGAACTTGAACTTACCGCCGATCGCCTTGGCTGGATTTTCAGTTTTGCTTTGGCTGGCATGATGGCTGGAGCGATGTTGCTGGCGCCGCTGTCGGACGTCATCGGCCGCCGCAAGATGATCATAGCGAGCGTTGCTCTTGTTGGCATATCAATTCTGCTGACCGCGAACGCAATGACACTCACAGAGTTTATTGTGCTGCGTTTTATTTCAGGACTGGGGGCCGGTGCGATGCTCGCATGCCAGGCCGCGTTGACAGCCGAATACAGCCCGGAAAAATATCGTGCGTTTTCGGTTGCAGCGGTTACGTCGGGCTATCCACTCGGCGCAATGATGACCTCTGTAATCGCTGGATATATCATGCCCGACTCCGGCTGGCGGGGAATGTTCTGGTTTGGTGGTGGGCTCACTCTGTTGATGGTCATCGTTGCATGGCTGCTGATTCCAGAATCACTCAAGTACCTGTTTGAACGCCATCCAAAGAACGCTCTGGCCCGTGTAAACAAAATCCTGAGCAAGTTGAAAAAAGACGTCCTGGCTGAATTGCCTGAAGTTTCCGCAGCGAAAAAGGCGCAAAAGTCAGGCCTCGCTGCAACCATGCTCAAATTGTTGTCCGCAGAGCATCGGAAAGTCACGCTGACGCTGTGGACAACATTCTTCCTGTGCTTTGCTACTCTCTACTTCCTGATGAGCTGGATTCCGAAGCTCATGGACGACTCGGGCTTTCCTGTCGAGGTTGGCCGGCAGGCATTCTTCCTGTTTAATTTTGGCGGTGTGTTGGGCATTTACTTGCTTGGCATCTTGTCGCTGCGCTTTAAGCTGACGAATATTATTTTCGCTCTGCTATTTTCATCAGCAATTTCGATGATTGTTTTCGCGATGGCGCCGAGTCAACAATCCCTGTTGCTGATCATTATTTTTGTGGTTGGCCTATTGCAACAGGGCGGCTTTGTGGGACTGTACAGTGCCGCAGCAAAAGCGTATCCCACGGATGTGCGTAGTACGGGCATTGGGTGGTCGATCGGCCTGGGTCGGTCCGGCGCTGTTATCGGACCTGCGGTGGCGGGATATCTGATTGCAGGTGGCCTCGATATGTCTGCAAATTTCTATATTTTCGCCATACCGATGGCTATTGGCGGTCTCATCGCTTACCGAATGCACATTCGCTAGTGCACGTCGACTTGTATATTCAGGATGAGAGTTTTCTTCTGAAAAGCAAACCAATAGATTCAATGGCGTAGATTACCCTGAGCTTCAAACCCATTTGCACGATATTGTTAAATCGGCTAATCGGTAGCCTTTTGAGAATCTCATGAGCTTCTTCTTTTTTACTTCCCGGGCCAACCAGTCGATATTGCGTCGCTTGTGAGGGGCCATAAATTAACTGCAGCCACAATACCGGGTGACGGAAAAAATATTTTCTCAATGGTGGTTTGCAGCCAATAATTTCAGCCATGCTGTCCATATACCACATATAATCGACAAGGCCTCTTATTCGTTCAGCAGCGCCATTAAATTGCTCCATATTCGCTCTATAATCACTATCAACTGAGCTTTTCATTTCTTCCGTTGAAGGTAATTGGGCTTTATTTGAGCAAATAAGTGCAAAGAGTCGCGCTTGCATTTCCATTAACGGGAACTGGCTGCCGAAATTTGGCCTTGCAAAACAAATCATCGCCAGTGAATCCCGGGTATCCAGGCGAAACATATGTTTATACAAGCTACGAGGATCAAATGCCTGGTATTCTTCCGGCATAAATCGAACCTTATTTTGATACCCGGTAGCGAACACGACAACATCAACATTGTCTAAAGAAACACCGTCTGCTGAGGTTAGATTTCTACCCCCATTATTAACATCCGTTATCTCTCCTACGACTTTACAGCCATGATCGGCAACAGCCTCGGCCATAGCGAACGTTTTTGTGCCATAAGTGCTCCAGATACCCTTGGGGTCCGGGATAAGGCTATTGAGCATGACTACCGCGTCATGCAAACGAAGATTTCTGGATTTTTCTTTCGCTAAAATGCGTTTGGTAATATAAACGCCGTACTTTCTTGGCAAGCCCCAAATACCCCGATGCGTCGATATATCAGAAGCGTACTCACCTCTTCTTCGAGGCACAATCCACCCGGCGCTTTCTCTTAAACTTACCCAGCATGAATCAGCAACTTCAGAAATCTCTAACGCCAAATCTGATGCTGACTCGCCACCGCCAACAATCAAGACCCGTTTACCCGCAAAAGCGCTGGCGTTTTTGTAATTTTTGGAATGACAACATTCAATATCAGACAGTTCTTTAGACCACTCAGGATATTTTTCCAGCCCGTTATTGCCGGTCGAAAGCGCCAACCTGTTACAGTAGAAAACATCCCCTGTAGATAGCGTGACCTGCCATTGCTTATCTTCTGATCTGATTACATTTTCTACTTTACTGTTGAAGCGAACATAGCTGTAGACATCAAAGTGAGTCGCATAACGAGACCAATAATCAACCGCTTCCTGTTTACTCCAATGGTGATTACTTTCCCCGTCCTTATTAAAAAAATCCGAAAACATGCTAAAAGTAGCTGAAGTAGTTAACTGCAAACTATCATAACTTTTAGTAAATACTCCCCCCAATTGGCTCTCCTGCTCCAGGCATAAAATGTTCGTAACACCGTTCTCAACCAACTCTTTAGTCGTTACGATTCCAGCAGGACCTGCACCAATGACGATGCATTCATATACACTATCTTTTGCCATTATTTATCTATCCCCAAATTCTCAGTGTGCACCTGGTATCAAAAGCGAAATATACTCTTTTTTTGTATAATTAACCAAAAAGTCCAGCTGAAAATTTTTCCGTAATAATCATTGTTCTTTTGCCCTGGGAGTAAACGCAATAAGTGCGAGAGAAAATTTTACTTCCCACAGATATACCTAAACAGGTCGCCAAATCTTGATTGGCGATGTCTTCCTGTACTAAATAATCTGTTTTATAAGTTTCGAAACGGTGTTTCGACCATAAGCTTCCTATAGGCATATCAGACCCCAATAAATCTTCTCTGAAGCCACGTGGCAGCCTATCAATCAATATGCTTGATTCAGCATACAAACAGCGCTTTAGCGTCACCTTCCCTTTCAGCAAAACTTTTCTCAATAAAACCGGAAAATCTGCACTATCAACCAAATGTCGATGCGCTTCTGGAATTTCATTGATGTCTACACGGGCGTTCTCATAAAGCTTTTCAAGCTCAACAGGCTCATCCAGATAGCACCCCAGTAGTTCCGTAACCGTTCCATCTGTAATCAGTAAACTTTTCTGAATATCACTTAAGCCAGATAAAACTTCTCTATTCACCTTTGTAAGCTTAGACAAACCTTGAGAGGGTTCATTAGGTGAAATAGGGTCACTCACATTTATTATTTCAACAGTTGCTTCCATGCTCACACCAGTTACAAAATCAGTAAATAAAATGCGTTCGTCAGAGCAAACGGCACCGCTTGAACGCTATTCCAAGAGATACTTTACTGCCGCTTGTGTTCTATTTTAACCTGCTGAATGAAAGTTTGGTACTTTCAATTGAGTCAACGTTCTGGATTCGGCGTTTTTCACTTTTGTGTATGCTACCATTATTGGGTTTTGGGCTTAGCCGCAGAGATTGTTTCCAATTCATGAAATCTATTTCAGTCAGTGTCAATGGCCGATCAGCCAGAACTGTTGCAGCAAGTATACTTTTGCTTGTGTTTGGACTACTTACCGGTGTCTTGCAGGGTTGTGCAAGTTACGCCAGCGGTTTGCACGTAGAGCTTCCTGAAAATGTGGAGATTCCGCAAGATCCCATGGTTGGAAGGCCGAGACTGGAATTCACTGTAAAACCGCTCACGCCGGAACTTGTGGAATCACTGGCCGGCAGATACGAACGCAAGAAACTCATCCCCAGCTACCCTGACCTGGAAAATGGCGTATTCGAATATCGCATCAGCCCCTATGATGTTTTGCAGATTACTGTATGGGACCACCCTGAACTGACCTCCTTTGCACCCGTTGCGGGATATTCCATATCAGGAGATCCTGCGGGCACCAAACTGACCGGCCATCTGGTTGACTCCGCAGGTTTCATCTTTTTTCCATATGTTGGCCAGTTGCAGGTCGCCGACAAAACGATCTCCGAAGTTCGCCAGGAACTAACTTCCGGCTTATCCAAGTTTATTCCCAGTCCTCAACTGGATGTGCGCGTTTCTGCCTATCGCAGTAAGCGTGTGTTTGTGATGGGCCAGGTTGCAAATGCCGGGGCGGTCACAATAAATGACACGCCAATGCGCGTACTTGATGCGATAACCATGAGCGATGGAGTTACTGAAAAAGCTGATTTGAGTAATGTAAAACTCATCCGAGATGGCAAACCGATAGCGATTGATCTTGGCGATATTTACTTTAACGGCAACCTGAAACAGAACTATCTTCTGCAGGATAAAGATATTATCCAGGTGCCTGATACCGATAGCAGGAAGATCTACATGATCGGAGAGTTCAGAACGCCTAATGCGTTCAGTGTGGGATACCACAAGATAACGCTCGCTGATGCGATAGCCACGGCAGATGGTTTCAATGAAGACTCAGCCAACGCCAATTACGTCTTGATTTTTCGCATGCTCGAGGAAGATGAGCCGGTTATTTATCTGTTTAACGCCAATGTCCCGGAACATCAGTTGCTATCTACGCAATTTATCATGGAGCCTCATGACATTGTCTATGTCCCGCCGACCGGTCTGATGCAGTGGAGCCGCATGGTGCAGCATATCCTGCCCACTCTGAATACACTGGCCCGACTCACATTAGCGGTCAGAAACTGGCAGATCATTGTTGATTAGTGCTACGTCGTAATGCGGGTAATTGGCATCCACAGGGCGGTTTAACCACGCTACAACACAGCAGGAACATATGAAACAACACCACTCCGATTCCGGATACGACGGATCCGAAGCGAAAATGCCTTCGGTGAGCCCGTATGAAATCGATATCAGAGTTTACCTGGACGCGCTGTCTGAAGGTAAATACAAGATATTGCTGATCGGTCTCTCGGTGACTGTGTTGACCATTTTGTACCTGCTAATCGCTACCCCGACTTATAGCTCAAACGTGCTATTGCAGTTCATGGACAAGGGGAGTAACTCAGAGGTGTTAGGAGAAATTTCCGATGCCCTGGCGACAAGAAACTCCGTGGTGGATGCAGAAGTAGAGATTATCAAGTCCCGGCGCATTCTGGGCTCTGCAATAGAACAATTGAGACTGGACGTCATTATTGAGCCCAAAACGTTCCCCTTAATCGGTAAGTACCTGCTTAAGAAACGAATGAAATCACAAGGTGAGCCAGCGCAGTTGCCGTCACGCTGGGGAGGAGGGAAACAGCGTTGGGGCGATAGTGAAATCGCCATTGAATCACTGGCGGTCGGTTCGGGATATATCGATAAGAAATTGACCCTGGTATCTGTTGGAGATGGAAAATACAAGCTGCTGGGCCCCGACGGTTCCTTACTGCTCGAAGGCGAGACAGGAAAACAACTGGTGGTCGGCAAATCCCGGAGCAAAGAGGAGCTGACGGCAACCGGAGTCGATATTTTGATATCGGCGCTTGATGTTGAACCGGGCGCTGAATTTTACCTCACGGTGAAGACCCGGCAATTCACTCTCAAAGAATTGCTGAAAGTGTTAACCATAACCGAGGAAGGTAAGGACAGCAGCATACTCAAGATATCCATGGAAGGTAAAGATCCCCGGCATATTGCAAATATTCTCAGTACGATAGTTGAAAACTATCTTGAATACAGCCTTGGCAGTAAAGCCAGGGAACTGCAAAACATGCTTGTCTTTGTCCAAAAAGAGACTGCCTTGATCAGGCAAAGACTGGAACGATCAGAAACCGCGCTGGTTGACTATCTGTCAAGTCACGACAGTGCAGGATTGAGTGCCGAAATTACCAAGCTGATAAACAACCTGACCAGTATTGAATCACAGATCACAGAACTGGAGATTCAGCTGGTTGGTTCACAATCAAAATATACTAAAGACCATCCTGTAATGTTGGCGATTACCCGCAAAATTGATTTGCTTGAGTCGGAAAAAACCGATATTGACCGGCGCTTGAAGCAGTTACCTGAGAAAGAACGGGAAAAAGAGGCCTTGTCGCGTGATGCCGAGGTCGAAAAACAACTCCTTATCCTTCTTCAGACCAAGGAACAGGTACTTGGTGTTGCTCTATCGGGTATCACAAGCACTTTCCAGGTCATTGACCCGGCACAAATCTCTTCAGCTCCGATCAAGCCAAAGAAATTGCTCGTTATAGGAGCAGGTATCATTTTTGGGCTCTTTTTGGGCGTGCTCTATGTCATTGGAAGACGAGCAATGAATTTCGGAATCGAAGATCCGGACGTGATAGAAAACGAACTGCAGATGCCGGTTTATGCGGTCATTGTTCATTCCCGGCTTCAGGCTGGCCTGGACGGGCAAGCGGGTTTATTGGCCAAACTCCAACCTTCCGATCCTGCGATTGAGGGACTTCGCCGTCTGTGTGCCAGTATAAAGTTGTTCGAAAAGACGGATTTGAATAATGTCATCAATATTTCCAGCCCGGCACCGGATGCCGGAGTTTCATTCATAGGTTCAAACCTGGCTCAACTCCTGGCTGACAGTGGCATGAATGTATTACTGGTTGATGCAGATCTGCGTGGGGGGGAGATCGAAAAAGACTTCGGGGCCAGTCAAACACCGGGTCTTACGGACTATTTGCAGAAGAGCAATGAGCTGCAGGACATTGTTCGAAAGGTCAGTCAATCGAACTCCGGCACACTAAATTTCGTCGCCAGGGGAACCTCCATCAATAACAGTGCGGAATTGTTGATGAGTGACAGGTTTGCCGACTTCGTCCAGGCGTGTAGCGCATCCTACGAGATGGTCGTTTTCGTGACTCCGCCTGTTACAGCGGTTACCGATAGCGCGATTGTCTCAAAGTATGCAGACCGGAACTTTCTGGTCGTGAGATATGGCAAGCAAAGCAAACGCGAAATCAAAGCAGCCCGAAAAGTATACAATCATGCCGGAATTAAAAATAAAGGGGTCATCTTCAACGCCATGATCGAGCGGCGGCGTGATGGATACAGCTATTCGTACAGGCGCGAAGCCTAGGAGAGTTTCGCCATTTGCAAGGCGCTTCTTTGACAACGTTTATACCGTGATGTAGGCTATTCTAGTATCGCCTGCAAATAAGGGCCAGAAGTATATAAGTTTGAAGGGATTCTTTAAAAATAGCTCGACGCAAGGAGCGCGTTATGCACTTACTGAACAGAAACTCTATTCGCTGTTACCTACTCACAGCCTCACTTGCTGCGTTATTAGGTCTTCCAGCATCCCTGCTAGCGCAAACCTTGTCAGACACACCATGGACTGAGTATTTCGGGTCCAGTAGCGGACCACATATTGGCTGGGGTCGCACGAGCCGTGTTCAAAACAACAAAACCAGGCAGGTAAGAAAAATACTGCAGCGGGGCGACGATATTGTTCTCGGAGATGTTTTAGGCTTGGGGAGCGCCGAGAACGAGGCCGCAGTTGCGCAGTTCATGAACTCCATTGAGGCTGACGGAGGTCAGTCATTCAAACAGCAAGTTTTAGACCGTGCAATGACATTTAATCAGACTCAGATTGATGTCGGCGCGACTGATCAAGTTTTATACTGGCAGTTCGGCAACGAAATCACCAGCGTAAAATACACGCTGAACCTGCGTTCCTGGGCCGGACAGCCAGTGCAGCCAGCGAAACCTTCTGATCCCTTTGTCATTCCCTACTATGCCGAGTATTACCTGGCGCCAGCAGTTCAGGCGATCAGGGAGGCCGAAATCGTCACCGGCATCGATAACCTTGTATTGCTCGGATCTATTGGCAATGCAAGTAGCCCGCCAAGAAGGGAGTTCCTGAACGAATTACTGAATTACGAATTGGTCGGCACATATGCCGGCGAATTCGCGGGATTACGCGTGGCAGACATCATCGACCTGATTGATATCCACTACTTGATTGCAAAAGACACTCATGTGGAGAATGCAAGGGGCAGGCCCATCAGACATCTGCAGGGGAGTTACGAACTCGCATTGAACGAAATTTTCGACCCATGGGTAGACACCGGAATTGTTGGCGGACTGTTCTCTACCGAGGAAGTTGGCCGAAAGGCTGCAACAGGGGGCTATGGAGCATCAAAAGCCATGGTGGTTGCGGCAAGATTCCTTCACTGGTGGGGCGCTAATGGCTTGTCGTCCGACCAGGCACGCAGCCTGTTGTTTGGCACCAACTTGGGGCCATCCGATATTTCAGCGGACCTGGCAATGCAGACTTTGTTGAGTTTCCTGGGTGCTGTCCCCCTGGTTGAGATTCCTGATGCGATTGTGCCACCCGCCAACGACTGGGAAGGTTATTTGTTTGAGTCAGTTGACGATAACAACAAGCGGGTTGGCTTCATCATTCCCAGCTGGTCAGATATCGAAAACGGCACGTTCACTTCATTCGAGATTGATGCTGCGGGCTGGCCGGGGCGGATATCGGCCGAAGTCATTGTCTATGGTGTGGGTGCAAGCAGCAACAGCAATGCGAGCGTTAATCGCCAGAATAACGTACTCACGATCACGGTGCCGACCCCAATTACAGCCCAAAAAGGCAGACCCCCGTCGATTGTCATATTATTGCAGAGGAACTGATCAACCTGCTGAGAGGCTTTTGCAGTAAACTTTCCTTAACTGTCGCCCCGTCCCTGGTTTCGGCCGTGGACGGGGCGACTTGATATTATGAGAGTGCAAAAAGGTTCTGAAATCAGGTATGACTTCATCACAGTTTCCAAATTTCTATTCTGAGAGAGCCAGGAACAGCACCCTGGGGGACGGCGTTTACGAGTGTGCTTTCGGACACATTCCCGCCCTGTTGGAGTCTCTGGATTCGTTTTTTTCTGAGCGGTCTCTGACGCCCGATACCACTTTAGCGCTTCAGACGACCAATTCCGTTCCTGGCGCTATCGTGTTGTTGTGGTTGATTCAGCATAATTTCCGTTTCTTTTTGGTGCCTCCTACCCAGAAAAACGAATCTGTCTGGGAAAATATCCCTGCTTTTTGTTCTTTCCTGATAACGATTGAGGAAGGCAACCTTGACGCATTCACGCTGGATTCTCCACCATGGAATCGACTTCTCCGGGCGGAAGCAACTGCAAAGAGTTTAAAGGGAGAAAACGGGACCTTACAGCACCCCGAAGGCATGTTGTATTTAAGAACTTCCGGCTCAATGGGAAAATCAAAAATTGTCAGTTACACACTCGATAACCTTTGGGCCCAAGCGAGAAATAGCGCGAAGCACTACGAATTCAGCCACCAGGACCGGGTGATGATCCCTGTCCCCGTTTTTCATCTTTATGGTCTGATGAGAGCCTTTTTACCAGCCTTGATCGGAGGGGCCAGCGTCGAGGTGCAAAAAAACTCCAACCTGATTAAATATCTGGGCAGTGAACGGCGGTTTCGCCCCAATATTGCCTTCCTCACCCCTTCTTTATGTGAAATGCTCTACAAGGGAAAACGTGATAACAAAGCGTATCGGCTCATCGTAACCGGGGGCCAGAGTATTCAACAGAAGCTATTTGAGGCTTTCGACACTAAATTTGGCGGGGCTCTTGTTAACAGTTACGGGTCCAGTGAAATGGGGATGATGACCTCTTGCAAGCCACATGATCCCATCGAACTGAAGTGCCTGACCGTCGGTAAGCCGCTGCCTGGGGTTGAAATCCTGGTGAAAGAAACGCAAGACGGGCTTCAGGACGCAGAGGCAACATCCGGGAATGGAGGTGGGCTGCTGTTCGTGAGGAATCCCTGCGCTTTCTCCGGCTACGTTGCTGATGAAGGAAACTTTAAAGTAAAACACGAGCCGGATCAGTGGTTCAGGACTGGGGATTGCGGTGTAGTGAATCCGGATGGCTACCTCAGGGTGTTAGGCCGGGCGGATAATCGTGTGAATCGCAGCGGCTACCTGGTATCACTTTCCGAAATCGAAACAAGGATGGGAGAACTCCCTCAATTGTCCACGGTAGTGGTGCTGGCCCTGGAAGAAGAGTCCCAACGGGGTCAAACCCTGGTTGCTGTTTGTGTGCTGGACACGAAAAAATTCAATGATGAACCTTCGGCGTCTATTGACAGCACCATCGAAAAAATTCAGCAAAACTGCCATGAAATTTTGCGGCCCTATGCGGTACCGGATCGAATACTAGTGTTCCCCTCCCTTCCCAGTTTACCCAGCGGAAAAATAGATCGCCAAAGCCTCAAGCTCATGGTCAATGAACAGCTGGGAAAACAGGATGCGCTTCCCGCTAATGGGCGCCATGGCGCAGACTTACAACCTGGACCGTCTTGATCAAGACAAAAAGGTCGTACCATAAGGTCCAGTTTTTAGCATACCAGGTGTCCATATATACCCGGGTAGCGAAATCCGTATCACTGCGGCCGCTAATCTGCCATAAGCCGCTTATGCCTGGCTTTGTCTGCAAATAGTAGCGAACGTTGTCACCGTAGCGTTCAAGATCAACCTCTTCCACCGGCCGTGGCCCTACCAGGCTCATCTCCCCTTTGACGACATTCCATAACTGCGGCAATTCGTCGATGCTGGTTCGGCGTAAGAATTGGCCAAATTGTGTAACACGCGGATCGTCTTTGAGTTTGCATTGGCGCTCATACTCTTCCCGAACCGATGGGTTAGCGGCCATCATTTCCTTCAGGCGTTGCTCGGCGTCAGGCACCATGGTGCGAAATTTGTGGACAAAAAACGGCTTACCATTCTGTCCAATCCTCCTGTGATTAAACACGATTCCCTCTCGCTTCCAGCCAAGAATCACCGCGCACACAAACATCAAAGGGGACAGAAGAACGATAAGAATTATTGATGCGATCAGGTCAAAGACGCGTTTAATCCGCTGGGGGATTTTACGCGCCAGGTTGTTACGGATTTGCAACATGAACAGTTCGTGCCGAAAAAAATGCAGAACTTCCATGCCGATAAGAGGTAGTCCTCTCAGGTTGGGCACGATATTGAGTGTGGTTTGATCCAGGTTTGTATCGTACAGAAAACGCGTCACTTCCAACATGTCGGCAGTATCCGGCGCGACAACCGTATTGGTGACTTCGTATTTCGACATGACCTTGGCAGGCTCATCACAATCCCTTATCACAGGAATTTCCCTGCCGTTGAATGTTATCGTGCCGTGATCTGCAATTTTATTGTCAGTTCGCCCACCCATGCCTTGTGGTGGTTCGATAAAAGCGACGATTTTCATTCCAAATAACGGTTCTGATTCCAGCATTTGTGCGGTATCCAGTGCATTCTTGCCTGTACCGACGATCATTGTGTTCTTGATCCAGTGACCGCTCCTGACCAGCAACCATTTGAGGCAAAAACGTGTAAACGGAATTAAGAAAAGAACCACGAACCAGGTGATTACAAACCACGATCTGGAAAACGACCACTTCATCATGAAGAACAATAGCAATCCCAGCGTGGCGGCAAATGTCACGGACTTGATCATATCCAGCCATTCATCCGCTGCCGGACGCCGCCAGGTATAGTGTCCACGCGC
>Ga0265303_10002371_pt1 | contig 11644 bp, 16 predicted proteins | sample Helome_2_FD_192494 | JGI IMG/M metagenome (GOLD analysis project Ga0265303, IMG submission 192494) | Marine sediment microbial communities from subtidal zone of North Sea - Hel_20160317 (Illumina Assembly) | ecosystem: Environmental > Aquatic > Marine > Subtidal zone > Sediment ...
TTGTTAAAACGGCCGCTTTTGTCGGCGCCACGGTATCGGCCGTCGGCACGGGAATTTTGATTCCCCAACGAGCGCTAGGCGCTTATTCCAAGGCAGCTTTTGATGCCAAGGACGTGAGCGGCGCACTAACGGCCTCCATGGGCACTGACCAGCATACCGCCTCCGGCGATATCAAGCTGAAGGCACCGGACATCGCCGAAAACGGCGCAGTGGTTCCGGTCACCGTGTCATCGACCATGGGCAATATTGACGCAATCTCTATCATTGCATCAGCTAACGTCTCACCCCTGACCTCAACCTACATGCTGACCTCCGCCTGTGAGCCATTTGTTTCCACCCGGATCAAGATGGCCAAGACCTCCGAAGTCGTTGCCGTAATCAAGGCGGATGGCAAGCTTTATTCAGCAGCAAAGGAAGTCAAGGTCACCATCGGTGGTTGCGGCGGTTAATTTCAGACTTTAAAGAATTGGAGAATTAAACATGGCTTCTATAAAGATTCGCGCAAAGGCAAAGGGTGACGTTACAACCGTCAAAACATTGATGAGTCACCCGATGGAAACCGGGTTACGCAAAGACTCGAAAACCGGCAAGAAAATTCCGGCAAATCACATCACCGAGGTTACCGCGGAACACAACGGCAACGTTGTAATGACTGCAAACTGGGGTGGTGCCATTTCGAAAAATCCATACCTTTCGTTCAAGTTCAAAGGCGCCGCCTCGGGTGACAAAATCAAAATTACCTGGGTCGATAATATGGGCAAAGGTGACAGCGCCGAAGCCGCAATCAAGTAAACTGCGGCAATAAAATAATATGAGGAGGAACTGTCATGAATAAACTAATTACAACCCTGGGGATTGCTTTACTGGTTGCACTGCCTTTCAACGGCATGGCAAGCCCGCAGCAGGATCTGTCAGAGTTTCGGGATTACTACGAGAAACGTTTTCCCGGCACCCCTTTCGATGATTTTATCAATGGTGTCTACTCAATCGACCCGGTAACCCGCGAACAATGGGAAGAAATAGAGGAATTTCCACCCTACGAGTTAAGCCTCAGCAAGGGCGAGGAGCTGTTCAACAAGCCTTTCGCAAATGGCAAGACTTACGGCAGCTGCTTTGAAAATGACGGCATCGGTATCCGCCAGAACTATCCCTACTTCGATACCGAACGAGGGGAAGTCATTACCCTGGAACTGGCGATCAACGAATGCCGTGAAGCGAATGGCGAGAAAAAACTGAAGTGGAAGAAAGGCCCAATCGCACATATTTCTGGTTACATGGCCTATACCTCGCGCGGCAATATTATTGACATCAAGATTCCGGATGATGCGCGTGCAGTTGCCGCCTATGAACGTGGCAAGAAACACTTCTACCAGAAGCGTGGTCAGCTCAACATGGCCTGCGCCGATTGCCACAAGTTTTATGCCGGAAGTATGGTGCGCGCCGATTTACTGAGTCCTGCACTGGGGCACTTGAGCCATTTTCCGGTCTACCGTTCGAAATGGGGTGGCATGGGCACCACGCATCGTCGTTACGGTGGCTGTAACAAGCAGGTACGCGCCAAGGACTACCCGGCGCAAAGCGAAGAGTACCGCGCACTCGAGTACTTCCACACCTATATGAGTAACGGACTCGCGGTCAACGGGCCGGGTGCCAGGAAGTAACACGAACCAAATCTTGATTATTTTAATGCCGGGCTTTCGACCCGGCATTTTTTTTATCCCCAAAGGGGTAGCCTCCTATCAAACAGGGCTGTTTTATCGGCTCGCCAATTAATCTAAGGTTGACACTTACTGTTTAAGGCTGTTCTATCGACTGGTTGATACAGATCAATGAGTGTTGGCAAGAAATCTTTAAAACACCAACTTGCCTGATATACCAAACGTTTAACCAGCAGAGGAATAAATTGAATGTCCGAATATACCGAAAAATTTGATGCCACCGGCCTCAACTGCCCGCTTCCCATTCTGAGATCGAAGAAGGTTCTCAGTTCGATGAACACTGGCGACGTGCTCTATGTCATTGCCACCGACTCGGGTTCAGTCAAGGATTTCGATGCCTTTTGCAAGCAAACCGGTAACGAGCTGCTGGATAGCTCGGAAACCGACGGCAAGTATCATTATTACATCAAGAAGGCCTGAGATCGTTACTCAGCGCCTGAAGTATTTCGGAGTGAAGTATGTCTGAGAAAAAACTGGCGCTGATTGCCACCAAGGGAACCCTCGACTGGGCCTACCCTCCTTTCATCCTGGCATCTACCGCGGCCGCGATCGGTTACGAGGTGCAGATCTTCTTCACCTTTTATGGCCTCCAGTTGCTCAAGAAAGACATGAACCTCAAGGTTTCACCGCTCGGCAACCCTGGTATGCCGATGCCGATGGGCATGGATAAATGGTTCCCGACGATCGGTACCGCCATCCCCGGCATGGAAGCGATGATGAGCAGCATGATGAAATCGAAGATGAAATCCAAGGGCGTCGCCAGTGTTGCCGAACTTCGCGAATTGTGCCAGGAGGCCGATGTCAAGCTAATCGCCTGCCAGATGACGGTGGATTTATTCGACATGCAGCCGAGCGAATTTATCGACGGCATCGACTATGCCGGCGCGGCCACCTTTTTCGAATTTGCCGGGGAATCAGACGTCAACCTGTTTATCTAGCAATAACGACATTTATAAACCTGAGCGAACACGAGGAGGAAGTAATGAATAGGGTTCGACTTAAAATTGCAACCTGTGCACTGGTTGCACTCACATTCCCGGCATCGGTCTGGGCTACTAACGGTTACTTCGCTCATGGCATCAGCATAAAGGAAAAGGCCCTCGCCGGCGCCGGCGCCGCCTTTTCGCAGGACACCCTGGCCGCGGCTAATAATCCGGCCGGCATGGTTTGGCAGGGCGCTCGTTACGATGTCGGCGCAACGCTGTTCTCACCGAAGCGTGAATATTCGGCCGATGGCGGTCCGAGCAATGCTTGTGCCGGGCCAATGGGACCTTGCTCCTTCAGCATCGGCGACGGCGATCAAAGCATCGATTCTGAAAACGAGGCATTCCTGATCCCGCATTTCGGTTACAACTGGCTGCTCGACAACGGTAACACCGTCGGTATTTCGGTCTTCGGCAACGGCGGCATGAATACAGAGTACAAGGGCGGTGTCGCGACCTTGTTCAACCCACCCCCGCCGGCCGGTTCGGGCCCCGCGCCCTTCGGTGCTTTCCAGGAATTTGACGGCACTTACGGCGATGGGACCGCCGGTGTCAACCTGGAGCAGCTGTTCATTGCCACGACCTACTCCGCCAAAATCAACGAGACCTCGTCATGGGGTATCAGCGGCATCGTCGCCTACCAGCGTTTCAAGGCGAAAGGTCTGGGTAACTTTGCCGCGTTTTCAACCGATCCGGATAACCTGACCAACAATGGTCACGACACGTCCACCGGTATCGGTGTGCGTCTCGGCTACCAGGCCGAGATCAAGCCGGGCATCCGCTTTGGCGCCGCTTACCAGCCCGAGATCGACATGGAGGAATTCGACGATTACTCTGGCCTGTTTGCCGAAGATGGCGACTTCGATATCCCGTCGAATTTCACCATCGGTATGGCGTTCGATGTTGGCAGCAACAACGGCGTACTCGTCATTGACCTACAGCAGATCAACTATGAAGACGTCAAAGCAGTCTCCAATCCGATCGAACCGTTAACCGACGGCAGCTGTGCAGCCAATCCAGCTACCGGAGGCACAGGTGACGGTTGCCTCGGCGGCGACGATGGCGCCGGCTTCGGCTGGGAAGACATTACCGTGGTCAAGATTGGTTACCAGTGGCAGGTCGACGACTGGACCTGGCGTGTCGGTTACAGCGATGGCGACCAGCCGATCCCGAGCAGCGAGGTCACCTTCAATATCCTCGCGCCGGGCGTCATGACTAAACACGTGACTTTTGGCTTCACCAAGCAGATCGACGCCAACAGCGAGCTTGACTTCGCGTTCATGTACGCGCCGACCGAAGACGTCGATGGCACCAATACCTTCGATGGGGCACAAGAAATCGAGCTCGAAATGGAGCAGTACGAACTGGCGCTCAGTTACAACCGCAGGTTTTGATCGCAGCAGAGGAACCCGGAGTAGATGGAGCTAGACCTTTATTCGCAGTCGCTGCTGTGGGCGTTCGGACTTTCGATCGTGTTTGGCGCAATCGCCAACAAGGCGAACTTTTGCACCATGGGGGCGGTTTCCGACTGGATTAATATCGGCGACCATAACCGCATGCGCTCGTGGCTGCTGGCGATCGTAACCGCGATTATCGGTGTCGGAATTCTTGAATACACCGGCAACATCGACCTGTCGTTAACGACCAGCAACGAGACTTCCAATCCGCCTTACCGCAGTGCCAATTTCATCTGGCTGCGCCACCTGGTCGGCGGCCTGATGTTCGGTATCGGCATGACACTGGCGAGCGGTTGCGGCAACAAGACCCTGGTACGCCTGGGGGAAGGCAACATGAAGTCGCTCGTCGTTCTCGCGATCATGGGAATCGCCGCCTGGTGGATGTTGTTTACCAATTTCGGTTACCTGGTGTTCCTGCAATGGATGCTGCCGGTCAGTATTGATTTCTCCAACCAGGGAATCCCCAGCCAGGATGTTACGGCGGTGTTGTCTGGAATCGCCGGTATCGAATCGAGCCCTGCCTTTGGATTCGCCATCGCATTGATAATGGCCATTCCACTGTTGATCTGGATACTGCGGTCACACGACTTCCGCACCAACCTGGAGTTAATAAGCGCAGGCCTGGTGATCGGCATGCTGATCGTTATCGGCTGGTACGTTACCAGCGGACCGGGCGGTATCGAGCTAATGGACGAACTTGAATTCATGGACGAGCGACCCTTTTTCACCGGTGCACAATCACTGACCTTTATTGGCCCAACAGGTCACATAGTTCAATACCTTAAAGAAGGTTTTTCCGAAATATTTTTAACCTTTGGTATCGCCACCGTACTCGGTGTCGTGTTCGGTTCGTTTCTGTATACCCTGGTATTTCGCAAAATTCGTATTGAATGGTTTGTTTCCTGGAATGATTTCCTGATGCACGCCATCGGCGCCCTGTTAATGGGAGTTGGCGGGGTGCTGGCGATGGGTTGCACCATAGGCCAGGGAATCACCGGGGTCTCGACCCTGGCGTTGGGATCGATTCTGACCATCGTCGCGATCATCGCCGGCAGTGCCGCAACCATGAAGTACCAGTATTACCTAATGATGCGTGAAGATGACTAGATGGGATATACCGGGCAAAACCTGTTTTTGCTAGGCTACGGGTCTTGTCAGCCATCAGGCTGATAGCGAGAACCGAAACTTTAAACGATCTTTGCACCAAATTGAAATTGTAGAAACCAGGAGATTCCGATGAACCAGGCTTATCGTGACGCAATCACCCAAATGGAAGAAATGAAAGTACAGGAGGAATATATCCTCGGCTGGCAGGGCGGTTTTCTCGGACATCCACAACGCGAAGAACAGCGTCTCACCGAAGCCTACGAAGCCGGCTACGAGGACGGCAGCGCCAAATCCAGCGATAATTTTTCAAACTGGGTCGAATCCTAGGCTTCGAAGACAACCAACCCAGCCAACGAACGTTTTAAAGCCGCTTCGATTTCAGGCGCCTCCCTGCCGACGATATAATCCGGGATCCAGCGACTGTCGCGTTCACCCATGGACTCTTTTACGTGGTCTCCAAGACGACAGCGCATAGCGAAGCTACCGCCTTCGACCTCGCTGAAGCCGTAACCCGCATAGTCCGTTGAACGCTGGTTGATCTTGCTGACAAAGTCGGCCCGGTATTCACCCTCGCCCTGGACGTCAATCCGACTATCTTCCAGCATCCGCGCCAGGTCCTTAACCAGGCAACTGATGAATTCGGTGCGTTGATCCTGGCTGGCCTTCGAATATACCCAGCGATCGCAGAAATGTACCAGGTAGCAGACCATTTCCTCCATGATATCGACCCGTTGGCCCTGCGTGGCGGTTTCGAAATTTTCATTTTCCATGTTCAGCACGACATTGGCCGCCAGTTTCCAGATGGTTGCACCAATGGCATTCGCCATCTGTGCCGGGGACCTCGCCCGCTCATTCTGGTTCCAGCTTTTCTTGACTCTTACCATGTGTGGGGTGATATCTGGAATTTAATTTCGATGCGCGTCAAGCCATTCGGTAACCTGCCGCACCAGGTCCTCTTCATGGCCCTGGAAAAAATGATTCGCCCCATCGACACGAACCTGCATGTATTGGCGATCCGGTTGCTTTTTGCCTGACAGGGCTCGCTGTTCGACCGAATTGAGCACTGGCTCGAGATCCTGGCTACCGTACAAATCGAGTACCGGTACTTTGACCTTTGCCAGCGCTTCTGCACTCTCTGGAAAGGCGCCCCCTACTCCCATACCGATAATTACCAGCGAGCTAACCTCACCGGGCTCGTTTCGCGACAGATAATAATTTGCCATCGAGGCTCCCAGGCTGTGGCCGACTATGGTGATATTTTTATAACCCTCATCGTCCAGGTAATCGAGCGCCGCTTCAAAACGCCCCGGTGCCTCGGGAAACAATAACGCGTATTCTCGTTCATCGGCGTCGTTGGCCAGGATCGGCATTTGCAAAGATAGCGTGGTAATGTCCTGTTCGAGCAAACCTGCCCGCAAGGGATAAATCACATCAGGCCAGTTCGGGTGCACCCCGATGCCGTGCACCAGCACCACCGCGCGACCTGAACTCTTATCGCCCTCGGTTAAAATACTTAAAAACTCGTGTCCAGTGTCGTCGATCAGCCATTGCTCATCTCCATCCAGCAAGCCGTCGATCACCTGCTCTGCCCAACGACTTTCCTTGGCGACATCGGAATTTGTCGCGTTGACTGGAGTAAATGCAGATACTGCCAGCAGGGCGGATAAAAAAAGTCCGGGGTTAAGAAATGTCTTTAACATCATCACGGCTCCTATCTAAGATACTGATATTTATGAAATTATTTTCATACACTTGACGCATAATACCGTTAATCAATAGTTAAAACCCTATCCAATATGGGTATCTTATCAACAACCAGGCTAACCGTTTGGGAGACGCAACAAAGCCCCGGTTTCGGTTAAAATTCTATTCATTGACACAGCGTACAGGATAATGGAAAAGTCGATCTTTGAGGTAAAACCGGGCAGCTTCATATTCGAAAAAGCGAAAGCCCTGCCGCTTGATGTGTGCAATGAAATGATCGATCGATTTGAAAAGCACAGCGACGAACAATATCTGGGCCGTATCGGCCAGACCGTGGATCATGACGACTCTATCAAGCGCTCCACCGACCTGGTATTAAGCGGTAAATCTCACTGGCAGGACCTGGATGGTGAACTTTTCAGGTCGCTCAACCACGCGCTCGCCGAGTTCAAACAAGCCTATCCGTTTTTTAACGGCCCTTTCAAGGACATGGGCTATGCGATTCAACGCACCGACCCGGGCGAGTTTTATCACTGGCATATCGACGGCGGCAGTCATGAATTTGCAATGCGACAACTGGTAGCTATCTGGTACCTCAACACGTTGCAGGACCAGGGTGGCGAAACCGAGTTTCAATACCAGGATATCCAGATCACCCCGAAGGCTGGCAAGCTAGTGCTGTTCCCGCCCTTCTGGACACACCTGCACCGCGGTAGCACTCTGAAGTCCGGCAGCAAGTACATCGCCACTACCTGGGTCGTATTCGCCTGAGTCACCCGGACGCTTACCTGTGAACGCGGCTCAAAATGTCAGCGCTCGACAACAATCAAACTTGCCTACATCACTGGCTACGGTCGCTTTATTCCCGGCAATCGCCTTACTGATTTATGGCCTGTTTATGGCCCTGTGACGGCGTTCCTAATGATCGAAAAATTCGTTACCCTGGATTTCGCCATCCGTGTTGATACGAATTCTGCGGGTGTCGGGTTTACTGTTGAGAATATAGGCACACATCATCAGCGCATACTCTTCATTGTTTTTTTGCATTGCCGTTAACAACTTGTCGGCGACTATCTGGCAACGCTGGTTCTGATCCGGGTCAGGCACCCACCAGCGACTCATTTGCCAGCCGCAGTTCATGTCCTGATCCATCTTGTCAAAAAATTCGGCCGCCTCGAGTGCAAGCGTTTCTGGCACATCGAGGTCATAACTCTTATCATCGATCTCAACGGTAATATTCATACGGTTAACTCAAGTAATATGTTAGTCACAATTCCAGGCCTGTTAAATTCTACCCAACTCGACGCAGCTTGTTCGGTGCTGCGACAAGGTCAATTCGTCGACGGCAAACTGAGTGCTGGTAAAGATGCCAGCGTCATAAAAAATAACCACGAGCTTGCGCCAGACGAGGAACGCTTTAATGCACTAAATAACGTCGTCATGACCGGGCTGGTGCAGAATCCTGTTTATCTGCAGGCCGCCATGCCGGCACGAATAGCCGCTCCTATCTATGCACGCTACCAACCCGGCATGGAGTACGGTGGTCACATCGACGACCCAGTCATGGGGCCACCCGGATCGAGATACCGTTCTGATATATCGATCACCATTTTCCTGAACGGGCCCGAAGAATACGAGGGCGGTGAACTCTGCATCGAGTCCGCCGAGGGCAACACGGAAATCAAGCTTGCTGCCGGACAAGCCATACTCTATCCATCAACTAGTTACCACTCGGTAAAACCGGTAACCTCGGGGGAGCGCCTGGTGGCGATAACCTGGGTTCAAAGTTTAATTCGGCGTGCCGACCAGCGCGAAATACTGATGCGACTTGACCAGGCCCGCGAGTCACTCGCTGAAAATCCGAACAACCACCTACACCAGCAGGTTAATCTTTGCTATGCAAACCTGTTTCGAATGTGGGCCGAGCCTTAGGCAAAATCAACGATGCGAGCCTTTCTCCTCGTGGGCCAGGTCGACCAGTTTAGTCGCGAGTTCATCATAAGCACGTTTGTTCTTCGCTAACTCCGACTCACCCTCGGTATCGTAGTAGTCTTCCGCCGAAAACTTGCCACTTTGCTCGAGCTCGATGAACTGGCTTTGCAATTCCAGCATCTGCTTGATGATTTCCTGTTTTTCACTCATTGGTTTTCCTCGATTAATCGTTCGCGCGGGTTGTTAGTTTCCTAGTAGCCGCCTTTTCTGCGGCTTTCCGGCAGACCCGCAATTCTACCACCCTGTTTACTGGGATCACCCGGGAACAAATCATAAAGCGTTTTCGCACTAACCGATTTGTCGCCCCAGGTACCGGCCATCGCTTTGACCAGGGTCCGGGTATTAGGCTGGTTGCCGGCGTTATTGACATATTCATCACGTAAATAATTGACTAAATCCCAGTGCCGTTCACCGAGTTCCAGTTTTTCCTGGCCGGCCAGGACCCGGGCAACGGATTCCGACCAGTCCTCGACATTTTCCAGAAATCCCGTTTTCGTGGTTGGAATCTCCCTGCCATCAACACTTATACTCATATTGCTAACCTCAATTCTTTCTCCTCGATTACAAAACTATTCCTGAACGTTGTGCACCGGGTTTATTCCCCGATGCGGAACAAACAAGCCGCAGCCGAGCATTCGACCTTCACCCAATCCCCGCTGCTGCAGGGTTACCGATTCTTCAGGCTCCAGGTCCGCTATCATCAGGGCGCGGGTAAAGATTGTTCCATCTGCAGTGCGAATCGTGCCGGACCTGCCGCAAATCATTTTTGAAACTTCGATATTCATCCGCTTCAATAATTCAGCGACTTCGACCAGGAAATCGGCTTCGGCCTGGTCCCGATCGCAGCAAACCGCGCGTGCATGGAGTGTGCCCAGGGTCGATAACTTGCGCTTCGTACTTTCACCTATGGCAACCTCCTGGGAACCGATCTGCAGAGTTCGATTGGTAATCCCGGCTACTTCATCGCTATCGTCTTGATGCACCCGTATTGCTAGGCGGGCACGAGCTGACAATGGCAACATTGCATCACTTTGCTCCGGTCGATTCCAGCCGTTTCCTGATCCAGCCATGCGCACTCCATGCACCCCGATCTTGCTGCAGGTGTCGAGTTTCAAGTGTGACCCTAGCGCTTGCGAAAGCGCAAAGGCATGGTCTATATCAAGGTTGGTGCCGTGCAGTTTGAACACCAGGTCAAACACATCATCGGGCACCTGGTATTCTTTCTCGGATTCGCTATCTTCGCGCCAGAACATTTTCTTGTGCCTATATATGCTTTCAGGCCAGGGCCTTGTCAAAATTGATCGCATCGTAGTAGCGCGCGCGATAAACCAGTCGTGGCGGCATGTCAGCGCCATTGTGAAACGCCTGGCGTCCATGCAGAATATTATTACAAACGATGCCCTGGTGCTCGCGCAGCTTGATTTCTATCATCGTTTTGCCATCCATCAGAATTTCACGCACCCGGTTGAGCGCGCTTGCGGACTGCCGGTCTGACTTCCAGACAATGTTGTGTGGTCTCGAGGTGTAACGCATATTCAGGGCGCAGGTCCCTGGTTGTAACGAAAATACCGGACCGGTTTCTGCCGCACGGATAACTCGATTGCCCTGAACATTAGCAGGCACGCACATCATATCGTCGCACATCAGCGCCTCGAGCAGATTGGGTGCCTCGTCCCGAATCAGCAGGTACATCATCTCGTGATCAAACAGGAAGTTATCTCCACCGCGCTCGGACTGATGCACGCAATAAAGCGCGAACGCATTGATTCGACGCCCATCGGGATTGTAGTAGCCATCCGTATGCCAGTTCATGCCACGACTGGTGTAAGGGATGTACTGCGAGCGCTTGTCTGACTCGCTAACCACCTGCAGCGACGTGACTTTATCCTCGTCCGCGCCCAGGTTGATATCCAGGTCCTGCAGTCCAAATTGCCGATTAAGCGCCAGGAATTCAGATTTCCCCAACCGGTCCGTAGATTCAAATACAACGAAATTAAAGGCTGCCACCTGTTTCCGAATCTGATCCAGCATCGAATCCGGCAGGCCTGACTCGGGAATCAGCGGATAGACCGTAGTGGCTGTCAATTCCTGTCGATATCGCAACTTGCGGGCACGCCAGGCCTGGTACGCACCCTCGTTTTCGAGCATAAAAGGGGAATTTTCATCGCAGCTGTTGAGTGCGCTGCTCATATGGTCTAATGTGGCGTTCAATTCCGGTCCGGGTTGTTAGAATTCAATGGGTAAATCAGGCCTGATTCTATTACACGCGGTACCCGATTGGAGCACCCCATCGGTAGGAGTCAAAAAACTAAATGGGCTTAACCAGTAAACCTATGATATTTATAGGTTTTATTGGTTATACGGTCGGCACGAAAAAAACCCGGATCAGACGTGGAAATTTAGCCTATCTCGATAGGGATAAGTTTAGAAATTGCTGCACCCCAAGCGGGGGATAGCTCATCGCGTCTAATTCTACCAAACTAGCGCCAACGCCGGCATTTCGTCAGGTCTACGAGAGGATCGTAGCTGACCTGGATCCTGATTCCTGGGGCCACCTGGTTCTGGAATCGTTCAACAGATAAACGGGAACAGATTTACTATGGCTAAAAAAGCACATGTCACCCCAATGCTCGACGAACTCGAGAATGGCCCCTGGCCAAGCTTCATTTCCGGAATCAAACGC
>Ga0265303_10002373_pt1 | contig 11639 bp, 10 predicted proteins | sample Helome_2_FD_192494 | JGI IMG/M metagenome (GOLD analysis project Ga0265303, IMG submission 192494) | Marine sediment microbial communities from subtidal zone of North Sea - Hel_20160317 (Illumina Assembly) | ecosystem: Environmental > Aquatic > Marine > Subtidal zone > Sediment ...
AAATCGATCATTGATTTGCATCACTATTACTCGAATTCGGGATTAATACACGAACCCGTATTCGCCAGTAGCGGAAATCATCGTTATTTGGCCCATTTTTGGCGCTAGCCGGTAACTATAGCCTCGAAATCCTTCAACCCTGCAGTCCTGAGCTTTGATTTGATTTCATCCAGTGCATCTGCGGAATAGAGTAGCGCGGGATGTTTTCCCCAGACCGGTGCCGGCCAGGCAGGATCTGATTCGTAGCGCACCACGTGGTGCAGGTGCAGCTGTGGTACCTGGTTTCCGAGCGCGGCAACATTGAGTTTGTCGCCGTTGAATACGTTCATCAGGAACTCGGACAGTAAACAGGATTCGTCCAGTAGCTGCCTGCGTTCAGTCGGTTCAAGCTGGTATATCTCGCGAATATTGGCGCGATCGGGCACCAGGATAAACCAGGGATAGTTACGGTCATTCATCAACAGCAAATGACTGAGGGGAAACCGACCCAGTACTTTACAGTCGGCGGCTAGTTTAGGGTGTAATTCTGCCATTGATTCCTCCGCACATAGTCACCACCTCGTTGGCGCGAGCTTCAGGGGTAACTGTACTCACAAACATCAGCATAGATTAGATGATCTTGCCTGTGTAAGTCTAATGGCTCCTAGTCGAGGTCGGCCAGTAATGATGCCCTGGTGTCGCCTTCGACGAGCATGTCGTAAGTGTAGACCGCGTGTTGTACGCCGATCTGCAAGTCAGCGCCGGCTTTTAACTCCTGCGCCATTTCATCGCTGAGTTCAAAACGCATGAAATGTACCGCCGAGGTTTTGGTGTCGTTGGAACGCTCCAGGTCTTCGTCGGCAATCGCCCAGATCTTGTCGTGCTCACCTACCTGCATCCAGACCAGGTCTTCAATGTTAACCATTTTTTCCAGTTGTGCGGCGCGTACGATTGCATCGGCGTACTCGATCATGAAAGTCGCCTTGAAGTTACGCCCACTCGGGATCAACGGGTTGTAAGCTTCGAGCTCCTCGTTGATACCATCGGCTTCGAACACCTTTTCGATGCGCAGCATTTCCTGGATCTGGTACAACAGGGTCAGACGATCTTCAAAGTAAAGTGTGGCGTTCGGCCCAAGTGCTACCTGGCGATGTTTCTTGTGTGCCAGTACCTTCTGCCGAAATTCGTTACGTTGCTCGGCGTACTGCTCGAGGCTCATCAGGTCGTCGCGGGTAATTTGCTGTGTCATGTTTAATTCCATTATTCAGACTCCGTAGGCCTGGCGCAGTAAGCTGATCGGATGCCGGGTACTGCTACCATCGGCCAGCCCCTCGGAGATATGGTGCCCTGCCATCGGGCAGTCGCTGGCGTAGGCGTCGGCTTCGGCTTTTTGCACGCGCTTGACTACCGGCTTGCAGATATTCATCGAAACATCGTGAAACTCCTTTTTAATCGCGTAGGTTCCATCATGCCCGGAACAGCGTTCGATGGTGTCGATTTCAGTATCGGGAATCAACGCCAGGATATCGCGGGTCTTCATGCCGATACGTTGTACGCGTTGATGGCAGGCGACGTGATAGGCAATCTTGCCGATGCTGTTGGCGAAGTCGGTACTCAACAGTCCCGCCTTGTGCCGTAGCGCGAGATACTCAAAGGGGTCGAAGAACGCCTGTTGCACTTTTGCGACTTCGGTCTCTTCGGGGAACATCAGCGGCAGTTCCTGTTTGAATTGCAGGGTGCAGGATGGCACCGGAGAAATAATATCCCAGCCGTCATCCACCAGTTGCGCGAGCAGCGGGATATTATGATTCTTCAGTTTTTCTACCGAGTCCAGGTCACCCAGCTCGAGCTTGGGCATGCCGCAACAGAGCGTATTTTTGACGATCATGGTAGGAATTTTGTTGTGCTCGAACACCGCGAGTAAATCTTCACCGATGAGCGGTTCATTATACTCACCGTAGCAGGTGGCAAAAATTGCGACCTTGCCGGTGGTTTTATTGGTAGCCTGAACCTCGAAATCGCCGGGACTGTGCTGGCGATTGCGCTTGCTCAGCGTATTAGCGTGATATTCGGGCAGGCGCGCGTCGGCGTGGATAGCGAGGGATGACTCCAGCAGGGCTCGCGTATTTTCGTTTCGGTTCACCGCGTTGACGACGTTCACCACGATCGGAATACTGGCCAGCCGGCCAACCTTATCGGTGGAAGTAACCAGCTTGTCGCGGAACCTGGCGCGGCCTTGTTTGTAGCCCAGCGCCTTGGCGCGCAGCATCAGGTGCGGAAAGTCCACGTTCCATTCATGGGGTGGCACGTAAGGGCACTTGGTCAGGTAACACAGGTCACAAAGGTAACAGTGATCGACGACGTTCCAGTAATCCTTGCGCTCGACACCGTCGACCTCCATCGTGTCGGATTCATCGACCAGGTCGAACAGGGTAGGAAAGGAATTACAAAGGCTTACACAGCGACGACAGCCGTGGCAGATATCGAAGACGCGCTCGAGTTCGTCGAAGATTGCGGTCTCGTCGTAAAAACCCGGATCTTTCTGCCCTAGCGGGTGGCGCGTAGGCGCATCGAGACTGCCTTCACGGGATGCAGTAGACATGTTTATCGCCTGGTAAAAGATTCCGGACCCCGCGGGGTCCGGATCCGAAGTGGATTAGGCGTCGAGGTTATCGAGCGCTTTCTGGAAGCGGTTAGCGTGTGAACGCTCGGCTTTGGCCAGAGTTTCAAACCAGTCGGCAATTTCGTCGAAGTCTTCGTCACGCGCGGTCTTCGCCATCCCGGGATACATATCGGTGTATTCGTGGGTTTCGCCGGCAATCGATGCCTTGAGGTTGTTTTCGGTGCTACCGATCGGCAAACCTGTTGCCGGGTCGCCCGTTTCTTCCAGGTATTCGAGGTGACCGTGTGCATGTCCGGTTTCACCTTCGGCAGTCGAGCGAAATACTGCTGACACGTCATTGAAGCCTTCGACATCGGCCTTGGCGGCGAAATACAGGTAACGGCGGTTGGCTTGTGATTCACCCGCGAAAGCGTCTTTCAGATTTTGTTCGGTTTGTGATCCTTTAAGGGACATAATGCCTCCGGTTGTATTAACTGGTTAACTTCTTGGAGGGCGTATATTAGCAAGCTGGATATATAAATGTAGTTAATTTTATTTATACAATTTATTGATTCAAACTATCCCCTGAAACAAAAAAAAAGGCCACCGTTCAGGTGGCCTTGTATGCTTGAAACAGATTAGCTGTCCTGGTATTTTTTATGGTGCTCCAGCCTGTGCTCGGCTGGATTCAGCAGGTACAAATCGCGGTTGTGTTCAGACTCAAAGTAAATTACCAGGTTGTCGTCATTATTGTTTTCAATCACGTAAGGCATGTTGACTAACTGCGTCAGTGATTTACCGGTAATCGGGTCGGTAGTTTCAATGCGATACATCTTCAATACCCCCGTTTTGAAATGTAACAGAGTATATATATAGTCGTTAATTACGCTTTTGAACAGCATAATATGCTGATTTTCAGGGACTAAATTTATTTTCACCCGAGAATCAAAAGATTATCCAACCAAGCTGATAATACGGGTAAAATGCCTCGAATAAGCTACTGATTGAAGGACAGTTATGAAGAAATATGATGTATATGCGATTGGCAATGCACTGGTCGATATCGAGTATCACGCGACTGCGCATAAACTCGTCGAGCTGGGGATCGACAAGGGAGTAATGACGCTAATCGACGAACAACGCCAGAACAGCCTGGTGGCGCAACTCGGTGAGTCGCACGAGAGTATGGCCTGTGGCGGCTCTGCGGCGAACACGATCATTGCGCTGGCGCAGATGGGTGCGAGAACACACCTCGACTGTCGGGTATCGAGTGATATGACGGGGCAGGTTTTTGCCCGCGACCTGCATGACTCGGGAGTTAACTCCAATCTCGATTTCAAACCCTTACCGGTTGGGGTAACCGGCAAGTGCCTGGTTTTTGTTACTCCCGATGCCGACCGCACGATGAATACCTTTCTCGGGGTAAGTGCGGAACTCGATAGCAGTGATATTGATGTAGAAGCGATCAAGCGCTCTGAATACATTTATATCGAGGGATACCTGGCGAGTGCCGAGAATACGCGGGATGCCGCGATAGAGGCGTGCAGGATTGCCAAAAGCCTCGATATCAAGACTTCGTTGACGCTATCCGATCCGAATATGGTCAAGTTTTTCCGCGAATCGATAGAAGCGATGATAGGAGACAAGGTGGATCTGCTGTTCGCCAACGAAGACGAGGCGATGGAACTCGCCAATACCGATAATTTAGACGAGGCGGTGCAGTTGTTCAAAAAGCTATCGCGCAGTTTTGCCATTACCCGGGGCAGGGAGGGCGCGCTGCTGTTTGACGGTGTTGCATTGATCGAAGTCAAACCTAACCAGGTCCAGGCAATCGATACACTCGGTGCTGGTGACATGTTTGCCGGGGCATTTTTGTATGGTCTGTCACAGGGCATGAGTTTTCACCAGTCAGGGGATCTCGCATCGCTGGCTTCGGCAAAGATCGTCACCCAGTATGGTCCACGTCTGAGAGCCGCGCAGACCAGCGCGCTGCTGGAATCATTTAACGCTGGCAATTAATCCCCTGAACGTTAAAATGTCGCCTTTTTTCAAATAGATAGCCAGCGAAATGACTATGCAACAAACCAAAGACCTGCGCATCATCGGCACCAAGGAAATTCAAACGCCCGAGGCCCTGATGCAGGAATTGCCCTTGTCCGAGCAGGCCGCGAATACGGTTACCGAAGCGCGTCAGCAAATTTACGACGTGCTCGACGGCAAGGACGATCGCCTGGTGGTGATTATCGGGCCCTGTTCGATTCACGATACCGAAGCCGCGCATGAATACGCCGACCGGCTGAAAGTTATTCGCGACGAACTCAAGGATGATCTGATTATCGTCATGCGTGTCTATTTCGAGAAGCCACGCACTACGGTTGGCTGGAAAGGATTGATAAATGATCCGGACCTGGATGGGAGTTTCCATATCAACAAGGGTGTGCGCAAAGCACGTGAACTGTTGTTGAGTCTTGCTGAAAAAGGTATCCCGGCGGGCCATGAGTACCTCGACCTGATCAGTCCCCAGTATATATCCGACCTGGTCAGCTGGGGCGCTATCGGCGCGCGTACCACTGAGAGCCAGGGGCATCGCGAACTTGCTTCCGGACTGTCCTGCCCGGTCGGTTTTAAAAACGGTACCGATGGCGGGGTGCAGGTTGCGATCGATGCGATGGGTGCCGCGAAGGGTTCGCACCATTTCATTTCGATTACCCTGCAGGGGCATTCAGCTATTTTCACCACTGCCGGCAATAACTACAGCCACGTTATTTTGCGTGGTGGCAGCAATCGCCCCAACTATGACCGGGTCAGTGTCGCCAATGCGACGGCCAAACTCGAGGCAACCGGGCTGAATCCACGCCTGATGATCGACACCAGTCACGCCAATAGCCAGAAGCAGTTTCACAAGCAGGTTGAAGTTTGCCGCGATATCATCCACCAGATTAAAACCGGGCAGGATAATATTTTCGGCCTGATGATCGAATCGCACCTGGTCGAAGGTCGCCAGGATTTCAAGGCCGGCGCCGAACTGACTTACGGCCAAAGCATTACCGATGCCTGCATCGGTTGGGACGATTCGGTAACTTTACTGCGCGAACTCGCCCAGGCGGTCAAGGCAAAACGGAACCCCGGCTAGACGCGGGGCGGAAGCAGCGCCGCGATGCCTCGCAAAGCCAGCCGCAGCAAAAAAACTGCCGTCAGTCGCCCGCGCCGGAAGAAGGTGACTAGCAGTCCGTCGCCCCGGAAAAAGGCTACTACCAGTCCATCGCGCCGGAAAAAGTATCTTGTTGCCGCGGCCCTGCTACTGGCCGGGTTTGCGATTTACCTCGGTTATCTCAATTACCTGATCAATAGTCGATTCGAGGGTGGTGCCTGGGCTTTACCATCGCGCGTCTACGCCAGGGCACTGGAGCTATATCCCAACCTTGCTTTAACCCGCGAACAACTGGTTTACGAGCTCGACCTGTCGAGTTATCTGCAGGTTCAACGCGAGCCTTTACCGGGGCAGTATCGTTTACTCGGCGAGTCACTGGAGTTGCATAGCCGTCGCTTTGATTTCGGCGATCAATTACAGGATTCCCGGCTGGTACAGGTATTTTTCGAGCGCGGGCGGATTTCGGCACTGACCGATTCCGGCAGCCTCAGTGATTTACAGTTGTTTCGTTTACCACCGGTGATCCTGGGCAGCTACTACCCTGATAATGACGAAGACCGTTTACTGCTCGCCGAAAACGAAGTGCCGCAACGTTTGATCGATACGCTGATTGCGGTAGAAGATCGCGGCTTTTTCGAGCATTCAGGACTCAGCCCGATGGCGATCCTGAGAGCTTTGCTGGCCAATCTGAAGGCGGGGAAAGCGGTGCAGGGCGGTAGTACGCTGACCCAGCAACTGGCGAAGAATTTATTTCTGACGCCGGAAAAATCGTTGCTACGCAAGATCAACGAAGCTTTCATGGCGATATTACTGGAGCTGCGCTTCAGCAAGCAGACGATCATTACCGCGTACATCAACGAAGTCTTTTTATTGCAGCAAAAACGTATTGCGATTCATGGTTTTGCACGCGCCAGTCGCATGTTGTTCCGGCGCAGCGTCGATAACCTCGAGGCGCAGCATGTGGCTCTGCTGGTGGGTATGGTTAAAGGTCCGTCACGATACAATCCGTTTACTGCACCCGAAACTGCGTTGGCGCGTCGTAACCTGGTGCTCAAGGTGATGCTCGAGCAGAAGATACTCGATGCAGACGAACACGCCAGAGCGGTCGCGGCCCCGATCGGAATTGTAAAACGGCTACCCGGCGTAAACCCGTTTCCGGCCTACCTCGACCTGGTCAAGCGACAACTGCAGTCAAGCTATTCCGGTGACGAGTTGGCGCGCCGCGGGTTGCGCGTTTTCACCGCTTTCGATCCGTTGCTGCAACGTAACCTGGAGCTGGGGCTGGCGAACGGGTTAAAGGCCTTCAGGCAGCCCGAACTGCAGGCGGCCGTGGTTATTATCGATTACCTGAACGGTGATATACAGGCCCTGGCCGGTGATCGGGTCACCGATTATCCCGGTTTTAATCGAGCCCTGATGGCGCAGCGCCCGATCGGTTCGCTGATCAAGCCATTGTTACTCTACAGCCTGTTGCAGGACAGCTTAACCCTTGCCAGCAAGGTCAGCGATGAATCCATCCGTATTCAGCAATCGGATGGAAAAATCTGGGAGCCGAGAAATTATGACCGCGAGCTGCATGGTGAAATGAGCCTTTACGAGGCTTTTATACGTTCTTACAACCTGCCATTCGTTCGCCTCGGGGTCGATGGTGGACTCGAATCCCTGGTGCAGAACCTGGACAAAATAAAACTGTTAAAACATGAAGTGGTTTACCCGTCGATATTGCTCGGTACCACTGCCATGTCAGCCTACGAAGTCTCACAAATGTTTCAGGTAATTGCCAACAACGGTTACTTTACACCGTTGACCACTATTCGCAGTGTCGCCGACACGGACAAACACACACTCGCCCGGGTCCCGCTGGAGTCACACAAGCTGTTTGACCAGGCGCGCATGATCCAGGTGCAGCGGGCGATGATCGGGGTCAGCGAAAACGGCACCGCCGGATACCTGGCCGAACGATTTAAAGGTAAGACCCTTGCCGGAAAAACCGGTACCACCAACGATTTACGGGATTCCTGGTTTATCGGTTTTTCGCAGCGATATTTGACGGTCGTATGGCTGGGTCGCGACGACAACAGTCCGATAAACCTGACCGGTTCATCGGGGGCGCTGCGGGTCTGGTCGGAAATCATGCAGTTGCAGGGCTTCGAATCATTCAAGCTGAGCCGGGATGATAGCCTGGCGTGGCGCCATGTTAACCCGGTCGATGGCGGAATTACGCAAAAATCCTGTGCAACTAGTGTATTGTTACCGTTTCCCAAGGATCGGATTCCGAGCGCACGATCTCGATGTCAATAGTATCTCGTTTAGCGACACTGCTTGTCATAATGATGAGCGTATCCTGTAGCGTCCCTGAGCCCCCGCCCAACAGGTACCAGAGCGATGTTGAAGTCATTCAGCAGGAAGCCCGGCCAGTCGCTGAACTGCATAACCAGGCGCTTGCCGCGATCGACGATGGGCAATACCAGCAAGCCATCGATTACCTGCAAAGGGCTATCAAGATCCAGCCGCGCAATGCCTGGAGCTGGCATTACCTGGCGCAGACATACTGGTACGAGGGCCAGCTTGAGCGTTGCGTGGCGATGATCGAACGCTCCAGCAGTTACGGTAGCTACGACGATGTTCTCGGTGGCGCTAATGACCGGCTCAGGGCGCAGTGCCAGTAATGGCAGAACTTGCAACTGAACTGAACGTCGCGGCGGTGCTGGGGGAGGATGGCATTATCGGTGAACACATCGCTGATTTTGAGTCACGTGCGAGCCAGCTGGGCATGGCCGAATTGATCAGCGAGGCGATCGCACTCGGCGAGTCACGCGTTATCGAAGCCAGCACCGGCATTGGCAAATCCTTCGCCTACCTGGTGCCTGCTTTCCTGAGTGATGCGCGCGTGGTGATATCGACCGGAACCCGCAACCTGCAGGATCAGCTGTTTCAAAAGGATATTCCGTTAATCCGCAAGGCTATCGTCAGTTCGAAGAAGGTTGCGTTGCTGAAAGGGCGCAGCAATTACTGCTGCCCCCAGCGGTTAAACAAATATCGCCGTGAAGATCGTTTCAGAAGCCGCGATATGGCGGCAATATTCAGCGCCGTCGCCTCCTGGGCAGCGCTAAGCGATAGCGGTGATATCGGTGAATTCGCCGAAATCCCCGAAAATGACAGCCTTTGGTATTACGCCACTTCGAATGCGGAAAACTGCCTGGGTGGCGAGTGCCCGGAAATCGAAAACTGTTTCGTACTCAAGGCGCGTAAACGCGCGATGGATGCGGAAATCCTGGTAATCAATCATCACCTGTATTTTTCCGATCTGGCGTTAAAGGAAGACGGTTTCGGCGAGCTCCTGCCCGACGCTGATGTACTGATATTCGATGAAGCCCACCAATTACCCGATATCGCCGGCAATTTTTATGGCCAGCAAATTACCCTGCGCCAGATCGATACTTTATGCCGTGACCTTGTCGAGGCCGAAGTCGCTGAAGCCGCGGAATCAAAAGCGCTCAAGCAAGGCAGCGATCATATGCAAAAATGTGCCGCCGATTTTCGGCTTGCGCTGCGTTCCTTTGCACAAAAGGGCGAGTGGGAGCGGATTCAGCACGCGCCCGCAATTCAGCAGGCGATGCAATCGTTGCAGCGCTCTATCGATGTCCTCGCTGACGAACTCGAGCCCATGATCAGTCGGGGCAAGGAGCTGGCGATGTGTCATCGCCGCTTGCAGGCGCTCAAGCTGGCGCTGGCGAGTTTTCTCGAGGCTGACGATAACCTGGTCAGCTGGTACGAACTGAATGAGCGCAGTTTTCGCCTGGTGCAATCACCCCTGGAAGTGGCGCAGGCGTTTCGCCAGCAGCTTGAGGCTGCCGCGTTCGCGTCGGTCATTTTTACTTCGGCCACGCTCAGTTCACAGCAGTCATTCCGTTACTATTGCGATCGTCTAGGGCTTGATGGAATCGATAGTGCCAGTTTTGACAGTCCTTTCGACTATCAAAAACAGGCCATGCTATACCTGCCGTCCCATCTGCCTGATCCCGCGGATGATCGCTATCCGTCGATTTTCGGTGAACTCTGCCGTGAGCTCGTCGAGGCCTGCACGGGTCATTGTTTTATCCTGTTCACCAGTTACCGCATGTTGACCCTGACCGCGGAGTACCTGCGTTCCCGGACTGATTATCCGTTACTGGTGCAAGGTGAGCTGCAGCGCAACGAATTGCTGCAACAGTTCATCAAAACAGAAAATCCGGTGTTGCTCGGCACCAGCAGTTTCTGGGAAGGGGTTGATGTCAAGGGCGACCAGTTGCGTTGCGTGATCATCGATAAATTGCCGTTCAAGTCGCCACATGATCCGGTGTATCGCAAACGCATTCAGCAAGTCAATCAAAAGGGAGGCAATGCCTTCTTCGAAGTGCAGATACCGGAAGCGACCATCAGTCTGCGCCAGGGCGTAGGTCGGCTGATACGCGACATTGGCGACCGGGGTATCGTGGCCTTGTGCGATAACCGTCTCAACACAAAGTCTTATGGTAAAGGCATGCTCGAAAGTCTGCCGTCGATGCGACGCAGCTCCGACCTCGAGGAAATCAGGAAATTCGCCCGGCAAATCGCGGAGCAGGCCGGAAAATGACGCTATCTGTGGTGAAACCAGGCGAAAATTAATCGAATTGGCAGGCTGTGGCTTCTTCCGGCCAAATTCTACGAGTTTTTTTGACAGGCTTAATTTAGAATAACGCGCTCTGTTTATGCCCGCGTCAAAGCGGATTTTGAAATAAATGTTTGAACTGATTACCAACGCTAATGTTTTTGCACCCGAACCGATGGGCATCCGGCACGTACTGGTTTGCGCGGGCAAAATCGCCTATATCGGCGAACAGTTGCCGCAACTGGATGATGCGCTGGATGTCAGGCAGACCGATCTCGATGGCGCCAGGCTGATTCCGGGTTTCATCGATGCACACACGCACCTGACCGGTGGTGGCGGTGAAGCAGGGCCCTCGACCCGTGTGCCACCGCTGGCGCTCAGCCAGATTACGCACGCCGGGGTTACCAGCGTTATCGGTCTGCTCGGCACCGACGATCTGACGCGTACGCCGCAAAACCTGGTCTCCCAGGTAATGGGGCTGCGTGAAGAAGGTTTATCTGCCTGGTGTTATACCGGTGGTTACCATGTACCGGTCATCACCCTGACCGGATCGGTACGCAGCGACATCGTCAACCTGGAACCGGTAATCGGTGTGGGCGAGGTGGCAATCAGCGACCATCGCTCGAGTCAGCCCACGCGCGATGAAATTTTACGTCTTGCCAGCGAGGCGCATGTCGCCGGCCTGATGACCGGCAAAGCGGGTATCGTGCACTTTCATCTGGGTGATGGTGAACGCGGGCTGTCGATGATTCGTGATTGCCTGGAACAAAGTGAAATCCCGCCACGGGTGTTCAATCCAACTCATATCAATCGCAACAAACCACTATTTGAGGAGGCCTGCGAGTTGAGCGGATTGGGTTGCAATGTCGATCTAACCGCGTTTCCAGCGGATTCGGGCGACCAGGGCTGGTCAGCTGAAGAAGCGGTCGAACGTTTCCTCGATAAGGGTTGCGACAGCACTAAATTGACCATCAGTTCGGATGGTGGCGGTTGTCTACCGAGTTTCGACGCGCAGGGAGAGCTGCTTAAAATGGGATTTGCCAGCTGTTCGGCGATGGCGGAATGTTTTAAGAATTTGCTCGATAACGGGTTGCCTGAACAGACCGTGTTGCCGTTGATGACGAGTAATGTCGCCAGCCTGCTCAGGTTGCAGCAAAAGGGGCGTATCGGGCAGGGACTCGATGCCGACCTGGTAGTGCTGGACCAGGCTAATCGTATCGACCACGTAATGGCCAGGGGTGTCTGGCATTTAAAAGACGGGCAGCAGCTGCTTAGCG
>Ga0265303_10002374_pt1 | contig 11639 bp, 12 predicted proteins | sample Helome_2_FD_192494 | JGI IMG/M metagenome (GOLD analysis project Ga0265303, IMG submission 192494) | Marine sediment microbial communities from subtidal zone of North Sea - Hel_20160317 (Illumina Assembly) | ecosystem: Environmental > Aquatic > Marine > Subtidal zone > Sediment ...
GCGACATGCGCCCTTTTTGCGCTTCACCTAGCAGCCAACGGGTATATTTATCTTGCTCTGTCATGATTCACTCCTCGATTTTATTTGCTGGCGACTGCCTCTTCCTGGGCGAAAACTCCAGCTTCGTTTTTCGGTCAGGGTATCTGCTAATATTCGATAAAATTGTACTGTCTGTTTTGTTGCTCATTTGAAACTCCTCTCGTTATTAAATCTGCCACACGAGCGGCGATTTTTATATTTGTTTACCCGGACACGATAAAGTAATCCGGGTGGAATAACCATTTCGCATTGCGAAAAAAAACATGACGCAAATATTACCTAAAGTGCGTCACAGTGCTTCACTTTTTATGAAACTGGCCGCTGATCGTCCAATGTCATTTCTAAATCCAACGGAAACATCGGCTTCACCAGGCGCTTAAAATCGAATTTCGCATAATCAGAGCTACAAACACCCGGGCCGGCTGCCAGTACGATATGACTGGCGATTGATTCGAAACCGGCACGAAAATGTTGGCGGGACTTGATCAGGATATATCGACAGCCTTCGGGATCAAGCCCGGCATGGGTGAAACAACCAGGGTCGTAAGGTTCCCAGCGTTCTTCCGACAATACGATCCGAGCCGCGCCAATATCTAGAACCGCGGTACGCCCGAGACAGACTTCGAGCCCGGTTTGCATTGGCCCCGATATGATGAAACGGCCATCGGTGATCTTCCGAACCGTTCCCATGCAGGTTAGACCATGGCCAAACTGCCCAATCGATGGCACCGAAGTATTACCCCCGATCGTCAGCCTGATGTCGTTACCCTCACCACAGGCGATCATTTGTTCGACTGCCTGCCGATCCCAGAATGGCCCCGCAATAATCGAGGAAAGCCCCTGCCTCAACATTTCATCGAGCACGCTCAGATCATCGGCATTACCACCCGCACCACAGTTATCGCCGTGATCCGCGATCACCACCGGATAGGTTTCAAATTGTCTGGCCGTTCTAATCGAGTCAGCCATCGGCTCGGATTCAAAGATGAAATCATGCCGCCGCTTCCAGGCCATGGCACAGAGCTGTTTAACCAGCCCCTTGCCCAGGAAATTCTCGGTCGGCTCGACGGCCAACACGCTCAAAGAAACATGCGGGATATCGGCCAGAGGGAATCCTCCGAACACCGAGGCATTGAGAATAGCGGTGTTATCGACTGCTTCGATCGCCAGGTCCATGATATCTTTCATCGGTTGGCGTAATGGTGTCTGCTTGATCATATGCGTCATCATCGGCAAGGCCTGCCAACTCATCTTGGTCGCAATGCCATGATCCAGACAATTGAACAGCGATTGCGCGGCGCGCTCGCCAGTTTCGTACATATCGATATGCGGATAAGTGCGATAGCCATCGATGACATTGCAGTTGTCCACCATCTCTGCCGTCAGGTTGGTATGGAAATCGAGCGCAACCGCAATCGGTATCCCAGGGGAGATTTCGCGGATGCGGCGTAACAACTCGCCTTCACCGTCGTCAAAAGACTGCGTCACCATTGCGCCATGCAAATCAAGCAGGACTGCATCGCAGCCTTGCCTGACGGCGTCACATATTTGGGTGCATATATAATCGAATGCATCGTCGATCACCTTGCCACCAGGTTCGGCATAGGCGGTTACCGGGACAACACAGTCAGCGCCACTTGCGCGCGCGACAGCAAGCATTCCGGCAAATGCGAAATCGGCCACGCCGTAAATCCCGATCGCCTGCTCGCCCGCCGGCGGTAACTTTAATCCGACACCGCTGCCAAATGCAGCCAACGGGGTCGGTAACGGAGAAAAGGTATTGGTTTCATGCTGCATCATCGCGACGATACATTTCATATCTGGCTCGGGCTTTAGTTTTTCTTGTGCACAGAATAAGACGAGATAATCTGTCGCACAATTGCGCAACTGCGCATCCCGTGACGCACTCAAGCGGCTGCCTGGAGGCTAGTAATCGCGGGCCGTCAGCATAATTTCCTGATCGCTCATTCCGTTATTGATGCGTTCCCGTATATCGCTTTCGATCTGGTTACTATCGAGATCAAAAATGCCACAACCACGCAGAGCCTCCCTGAGATCAACCTGTTTTCCGAGAAACTGATACTCGACCCGGGTCGCCTTGGGCATGTGTGAATTGATGCTACCGACTCCTGTTGTTATGCCGGAAAGCGTGTCGACAATATTCCGGTAACTGGGGAATAGTATGGTGTGACAAATTGTGGTTTTGGTGAGCGTTTCGACTTCGGTAATAAAAATTCGATCGCCAAGATATAACACCACTCCCTTGTATTTGAAACGGTTTCGGTGGGAATCCTTCTTTTCCTTGTTCCACAGGTGCTCGGTGTTATGGGAGTAGAACCGATCTTTATTCCGAAAAATATGGACCAGGCTGCGAACCAGGTGACCCGGAAATCCGAGCGCGTGAAAATGGCTGTAATAGTAACCCTCGTAACGGCTCAACGCCTCAACAGAACTGGGTAGCATTTCGATAACTTTTTCTATTTCACTGCTCACCGGATCAGCATCTTGCTGGGAAGACTCGGCAACGACCTGTCCAAATACCTCTGGCGCCAGGTTTAGCTGCTCTTCAGACAGCTTAAAAAAATGGCAAACCCGGCTTAAGTTATGCTTCGAAGGATAAATTTTGCCGCTTAAATATTTATTGAATTGCTGTCGATTCATCTCCAACGATCGGCAGACTTGTGCCACCGATCGATACTGATCGCAGATCAAGCGTAAATTCACCGCAAAGTTTTGATTCGACGTCACACTGACACCCGACATGAGGTAGGATATAAACCGTCAGGGTAACATTCATTAGACCAAAGTTGTATTTGGAAAAATGGTGGTTACGTCCTGATTTGAACAGGGGAACCCATCATCATGAGTATGACATGGCAAATATTTTTATTTATTAATCAATAGTTTAGCTGGGCACCCGTTGCAGAGATTACACCACTGAGCACATGAATGCATAACTGATTCCGACAAATTTCCCACATTGAGCAAGTCTAAAATTCAGGGGTACGGTTAACTTGGCACCCAGAAGGTCGCATACCGAAAAGAATGCAAGGTATAAAGGGCCCAATCCTCTCCCATTCGTAAGAGCTGACGCTCAGAAATTCATAGTAGGCGACAGAAAACGACCCACTTCAGACTCCCACAGATCATATATAATTCGATAAGGGATTTGTTTCCTGATGACACGATTGTCAATAGCCGGCAAACAGGTAAATGAGAGCGGCTGTCAAGATTGCGACCAGCAGGGTCTGAATTCCGCTACGCAGCCACGATACGCCCGCGATGCTGCCAAGAAAAACACCGAGCAGGAATATCAGCAGCAGCGCGATCGCCACCGCTGCATAAAGTGGTGATACCGGCAGCGCAAAGCCGGCATTGGCTACCAGCAGTGGTATCAGGATCAGGAGAGATATGGTGAGCGGCGCAAAACCGTTGACGAGCGCTATCAGTAGCGGCACTCCCCGCGCGGCCTCGCCATGAGCACTGTCACGCAGGTCGGTGATCATCGCATCTTCGAGTTTTCCTAGCGCACGTTTCCGCTCCGCGACCTCACTGACGTAGGCGCTGCTGACACCGCTCACGCCGAGCGCAATGGCCGCGCCCAGGCAAACGTTAATGATCACCGGTAAGCCGGTTGCGCCACTGACCAGGAAGCCTATGATGAGCCCCAGCATGGTCAGCGCGCCGTCGAATCCATTAACGACAAAATAGCGTCGCATGATGTCATGGGTGCGCGTAATGCGCAGCAGAAACCGGGTTTGTTCCAGCAGGTTCATAAACCTAACCAGCTTGCGGCTCGCCTTGAACCTCAACCTCGTCGATACTGTGCAGCGAACCGCCCAGGTCGCTGATACTAGACTGTACCGCGTCGAAATCGATGGCATCCCCTTCAACGACTACCTTCAGTGTTTCGGTTTTTTCATCAACCTCTAGTACCGTGGTGCAGACCCGATAATCACCACCCACTTTGGCAATGGCTTGTGAAAATTCAAGCGCGTTCGGTTGGTGGGGTTTGAGCACATCAAGTACAAGCCGCTTAACAAGAACCATATTTTACTCTCGTTTCCGTCAACATTAACCAAGGCAAGTATACACTCAATCAGGCTTATTGCTGGCGACCTATGAGACTACATTTTACAAATTTTAAGAATAAAATATTCCCCATAGCCTGATGATTATAAGCGACCGATATCGGCCGAAATACGAAGTTCCTGGTCCGCGACTGGGCGTCCGTTGTCGAGAAAAAACCCTCACAGAGGAATTATAAACTTCTAAGGTCGACTCAACTAAGACATACGACTTTAGCCTGGAAATAAATGCGTCCCATATTCTCCAATTTCCCATAGAAAGATTGATCTATGTCGGTAACAGTTTACCGCCACAGGTGTATCCTGATTTATATCATTAAAATAAAGGAGGATTGAAAATGTCCATATGTGTAGTTGTTGCAGATAGTAGTAAAGCACGAATCCTGTTGGCAGAGAGTGGTCACGGCGATTTAATCGATGACAGAGATTTCGTTCATCCCGAAAGCCGCCTTAGAGAGCAGGATCTGGTTAGCGATGGAACGGGCAATGAAATTGATTCAGGAGGCTACGGTAAACATTCAATGGGGCATGAAAATGCAGCCCATCAGAAGCATGCAGAAACCTTTGCTTATGAGTTGTGCGGCGAAATTGATAAGTTCCGACGAAACCGGGATCTGCACAAAATATATCTGGTCGCGTCTCCAAAATTTCTTGGTTTGTTGCGGTCCCGTATAAGCAAACAATGTACCGAGCTACTAGTTGGCGAGATAAACAAGGATCTGGTTAACCATAGTATCGAGGACATCCGTTCTCATTTACCAAAACATCTGTAAATAAAAGCTGAGGGTCAGTTCCTGGCCGATTCTGTTAAAAAACTCGATGATTAAAAAGGAGTTTACTAACTGACCGCAGCCTCCTGATTGCTTGCAAAAATAATTCCGAATGTGGACGCTGCTGCGTCGAAAGAGGCATCTGGAAACGGTAATTTTTCGGCGTCACCTAATTGCCAGTCGATGTTCAATCCTTCCTCTTCGGCAAGCTGGCTTGCCGCATCCAGAAGTCCTTGAGCGATGTCGGTGCCCGTTACATTTTACCCCGATCGGCTAATATGGCTGGCAGTCAATCCGGTCCCTGTCGCAATATCCAAAACACGTTCGTTTTTTTGAGGTGCAAGACGCATGACGCATCACGCAATGTCGAATACCTTCCGAAACTCCCTGGCTAACTTCATCGTACGCACGTCCTCCACTGCTCCACATATTGGCGACTTTCGTATTCTTCTCGAGAACGGCACCGGCTTCATCAATTGCACTCATGACACGACCTCGCGAGGTTAGCAGTGAAATTATCGTAAACTGACATGCAAGCCTATACCCGCACTTTTCACTAAGCCAATCAAAAAAACATATGTGACTTCATGGGCTATAGATTTAATGTACTGCTTTAGTCGATAGTGACAAGAGAGTACATCGATTACGGTAAATATGGCGGGTCTGCTTATGGCCGAGATTGCCTCCTACCAGGGCTCGCTGAGGGTCTGCTATTGAGATTTAAGTAATATCAGCGCGGACACTTTGTCCCGCTACATGCGTTTGTTAGGAGTTTCCTGGCTAGTTATCTGAGTCAATGCGCACATACTTCCCATGTTCGAACCTGTAAAAGAAGTGTTCCACCATAGGATGATTAATGGGTTCCAACACACCATCAGTTTCTAAATTTTGTTCAGCAACATACGTGGAATGATCACTCTCATGAACTAACACATGGTACCAAGGCTTATTTCTTGGAGGGCGAGATTTTGCTACAGCTTCATACCATTCATCCGTCGCTTGGAAATTTTGATCAACATCAACTATTACACCGCGATAGTCGAAAAGGCGATGGTGTACCAATTCACCTATGGAGAATTTCACCTGTGTAATATTCGTTACATTTCCCATGCTTTTAATATTATGGCCAGTTTGAATAAACTCCTAACGCCTCGCATCAGCAGCCCTGCTTTAGCTGGGTCCATCTGCATTTGTTTGTTATGTGTTTTTTCACCTAACAATTTCTACTTCAGCTTCTATTTCTACTGGTGCCCCAAAAGGAAGTTCTGCCATACCTACTGCAGAACGGCTGTGATCACCTACCTCCTCACCAAATACCTCGAGAATCAAATCTGAAAATCCGTTGATTACTGGTGGTGTTTGCACAAAGCCTGGAGCTGTATTGATCATCCCAAATACTCGGAGCCATGCAGTAATATTATTGAGGGTTCCGAGTTCACGTTTGAGGCTACTCAACATAGCAAGCCCTGTTTGACGCGCCGCTTCATAACCTTGCTCAATGGTAACTTCAGCGCCAACTTTCCCAAGAACATCGTAAACTGAGCCGTCTGCATTCAACGGAATATGGCCTGATACAAATACACGATTTCCCATCACACGTACCCAGGAAAATTTTATTTGAACATTAGACGGTAGCTTTATTGGCTCTGGAAGCACAAGTTTTAAATCTACAATTTTTTCATCAGGTGTCATATTTTTCTCTTAGATAGGTAAACACACAACATCCCAATTATAAGGTTTCTGGGCTGATAACCTATTATCAATTAATTGTCTCGAGGATATCCGGATTGCGCCCTGAGTCAGGCCCTTCTTGAACGATCTCGTAATCCCCTTCGGAGAAGCCCGCAGCAATCATTCGGGTCCGGCCCGACCGATATCGTCCTGTACCGCCCAGACACGATAACGCACCTCGAAGCCTTGCGGGACGTATACGACCATCGGTAGCTTACTGTTGTAACGTTGCAGAAATCCATCACTGACGACTGTCACAAATTCATCGCTATTCTCGTGACCCGGCGGGCAGGCCATCATCGTTGACCTCGGGCCGCCGATCTTTTCCAGGACGAAGTACGGGTAACCCCAGCCCTCTGCTACGCGCCGCTCGAGGCTGCCGCCAAACGAAGTCCGGTTGCAATCGACGGACAGGATTTTGCCTGCCATAATCTCGATCTTGCGGCGGGATTCGTCATCGACGGCAGGGACACGAAACACCATGCGCGTAAAACCGTCCTGCGCGACTGGATATGGCTGCAAATCCGTGTCAACGCCTCCCGCAATCGCCAGGCACGACCAGGCCAGGCTCGCTACCAGCCCGGATTTGAGATTCTCGCATAAACGCATATTCAAACCTTACCCACGATGCCCCTGTCGTTCGTTGAGATGCCTTCGCGCGGGCATTCAGTTTAGTTCCCCTATTCTGCTGTCCGTGGTTTAATAACGCCCGTGACTGGTAACTCTGCAGCCTCCCTGACAGGCGCACCATCGACGCTGCGCAGATGCAGATCTCGTTGCGGAAAGGGAATCGTGATATCTAGCTCGCGGAATCGGCTTTCGATGCTGCGATAGAGTTCGCTTCTTACTCGCATCCGCTCATCATCATCCCTGATCCATACCCGCAATTCAAAATCGAGAGAGCTCTCGCCAAAGTTAAGGAATAACACCTGGGGTGCTGGTGAACTGATAACATCCTTATGTGCTTTAATGCATTCCATTAGCGTTTTTTCGACCAGTGGCACATCGGAACCGTAAGCCACACCAACTGGCATGCGCAGTCTTATTTCCCGATTACTCAATGTCCAGTTGGTTACCGGACTATTTGTCAGGTCGGCATTCGGGATGATGATCTCAGCCCCATCCCAAGTTCTTACTGTGGTTGAACGCAGACCAATTTTTTTAATCTGCGCCCACGCGTTGTTAATCTCGATGTTGTCTTCTTCCCGTAAAGGGCGCTCGAACAACAGGATAAGGCCGGAGACAAAGTTACTCACGATTCCTTGCAAGCCAAAGCCAATACCGATGCCGAAGGCGCTTACCATGATAGTGAGTTTTGTCAGATCGAGGCCTATCACCACCAGCACCATGGTGAAGCCAACAAGAGCGATAGAATACTGCATGAGTCGACCGATCGATTGCCGCACGCCTCTTTCAATATTGCGCCCACTTATCTGTTCATCGAGCATAACTTTGGGCAGAATTTGAGCGACCAGCGAGCTGCCATAAAGGATTGCCATAGATACAATGATCACCCCGATGCTGATTTTTTCTTCACCCACATAAAAACCGGGCGCCAGCAGGCCGTTAATCGCCTCCGGAATGTTGTCGTACACTGCCCATGCAGTCAGTATGGCCGGTATGATAAGAAGCAGTATAGTCAACGCCTCTATCAGAAAACTGATTCTTTTAGCAAGCACGCCAGCATCATTTCGCATCAATTTGATTTGCCACAACGGCGATGAATAAAAAAGCCAGTGCGCAAACGCCCGCACGATGTAAAAAAATAAAATGGTCGGTAAAATTATGGCCATGGAATCCAACGCAGCCGTCAGCAGGTAGGTGGCGAGCCCGGCCTTACCCCAGAATTCCGCAAACAGAATTACAATAGACAAGAGCGCCAGCAGGCGAAGCACCAGTGCATAATAGGCGGGCTCATTCAATTCAGCGCTCTGAGCAGCCCATTTTAAAAAGAAGCGGATACCCAACAGCGAAGCAACCAAGGTATAGAGTCTAAACAGTGAAACTGGCAACCCGACGCTAAACATCAGTATGACCAAAACATAACTAATCACGACACCAAAGGCCGCATACTTTTGCCAGGGTGATTCAAGCACAGAAACCAGCAGCCTTAGGCAGGAAAAACCGGCAATCACGGTGTTCAGCAATAGAATCGAGGATGGCGGCTCGAGGAATTCAAGATAAGCTGCCACAAACAGTGAGCAAAGGAACAGGGCTGTCGCCACTGGCCTGCGTGCGATAAAACCCAGCCGCTCTGATTCTCCAAGCGCCTCACGGTGACGATAAATACCCACCGTCAAAATAAAAAAAGTCACCAACACCAGGCAATAGAAAATTGCGTGTTGAGCAAAGAATCGGCTATCACCCCGGGAAAATAATTCTATTCCTTGCCAACCGCTGCGCCAAAGCCGCAAATCGTACTGTGAAAAATACGCGGCGGTATACATCGGCGGTGAGGTACCGAGCACGAAATCCTTGCTGGCTCCCTGTATCAGGATATGTAGTTTTGCATCGAGGATATCCAGGCGATTTTTTACGTTCGCCCCCATAGCCTGCACTGCAAGCATGTTATCGATATGTCGACGAATACTTCGCTGGGCGTCATCGATGGTGGCGTCTGCACCTGCAAACACGCCGCCCAACTGGCTAAAAGACCGTTCTTGTATCAAGGATATCTGCCACTCCGCCCATCTCTGTTTTTCCTGCTGCCATTCACTGTCCCATTCATCCAAACGCTGCAAGGCCGTTTCAACAGGCTGGTTCGTTCTTGCCAACACATCGGTCTCATACGTCAGATCCTCGCGCAGTTTATACACAATGAGATACTCGTCGATGGCGGAATCTTGCAGCTTTTCAAATTGCTGCGACGCATTGACGATGCGCGCATCAACTTCGGCGAATTGTTTTTTGATCAGGATGTCATCCGGCAAAGCCTGCAGCCAGCTTTGGAGCCCGAACAATCGCGTATCCAGTTCCGCTGCAGCCGGAATTAACTCGGAGAGTTGAGGCGCTTCAATCATTTCCTTTTGTGCCTGCTCTGGTTGTTGATCTTGCGGCGCTTCCTGCTCAGCCAGCACCGGAGCAACCATGCTGACGGCCAGCAGTGCAATCAGGATCGAGCTATTCACGACTAACCTGATATTCATTTCAACAGTTCTCCAGATTGGATGATCGCCTTTCCAGCAACACAGCTCTCCCCGATCGTGTTGCACACTAGCTTCAAAAGATTCCAACTGCAACGGCTCGTAGAAATCCGTTATGTTTCCGAATCCTCTTTGACCTTGATAATTCCAGACGTGCCCTTACCCGGCAAAGCTAAAAAAACATGACCTGCTTCTCTGACCATATCTCATTTTTGAACAAATAAACATATCATTCGAACCAGGGCTGCTTCTGTCTAAAGGGCCAGTCGCGCTCGCAAACCGAATACCCAGCTCGTATCTTCATCCGGGGCCAGCGCCGGATCGATCAGCAATTGCGCACTCGGTGTGATCGCGAGTTCATCGGCCAACTGCCACCGGTAATAGGCCTCCGCCGCATATTGATCATCCAGGTCAGTGCCGAACAGGGCATCGTTCGGCTGGCCCCAATTAAGACCGAACCCAAACTGGTCTCCCGATCCCAGCATCGCCATGCCGCCGGGCGTATAGCCGCCGCCAATGCTGACCGAACGCTCCAGCAGGCTGCCGCTGTCCTCCGCCCAACCGCTCCGGACGAATGCCAGCCATTTGTCGGCGATGACGTGGTTAAAGGACAGTACGCCGCCCCAGCCATCCTCCACGCCCAAATCCTCTCTTTCATCCGCTTGCCACAGGGTCAGGTGAACGTTGTTGAGGTAATAGGCTTCCTGGGACGCACCGGTCCAGCCAATCTCGAAATGCTTGAAGTAGTCTCGATCGTTGAAGAAGGTATCGAACCCGTCCCCGGGATCGGTGGCATCCGCATTCTCGTCAACGAAACCAGCCATTGCGTAGACGTCATCTGTCAGCCAGGCCGCCCCCGCAAAACCCAGCGCTCCATCGCTGGGAAGGTCGAGGGCGCCAACCCCGATGCTTAATGCGTAGTTGAAAAAATCTGTCCAGGGGCTGACCAGCGGGAAGACATCGACATAATCGCTGATATCGAGATAACCGCCGACCACCTCGTACTTGCCGTTCTGGAACTTCTGGTCCCAGTAGAACGTATTCAGTCGCCATCCGTCGTCATTGTAGGGAAGGTTTGAGATTCCGGCATAGCCCAGGCTCTCACCAAGAAAGGAACTCGGCCCCGTATTGCTAAACTCGTCCGTGCGCTCGACAAGAAAAACCAGGTTGCCAGGCTGAGCCGAGCCCCGGCCCAACGCCTCCCAGACACCGCTGAAGCGAAAAATGCCGCCCGACGCATCCCTGTCGGCACCCGACAGACGGTCGTTGGTATTCAGGTACGCCGCGTTGTACTCCAGCCCGAAGGACAGGCCGTGCTCCTTGTGAAGATTGTCTTTCCATTCGTGCCAGGGCTTCAGGAAATCCAGTTCGAGAGGTGTATCCGTAGCAACGCGGTCAGATTCGATCCGGTTCAGTGGGGCATCCGGCCCGCCGAAAGCCCTTGGCTGCTCTTCGCTGTTAGAGACTTCCGCCGCTGCAGAAGATTCCGCGTCCTGCGCGAAGGCAGTCTGAGCCGAAGTCAGTGCCCAAATCCCTGTAACGCACAAAAGATATAACAGTTGCGTAGCTGATTTTTCGAATCGCTTGATCATGCCGGTTAATCCCACGTCAGCACTATAATATGTTGCTATTCATCGCGGCTGCCGGTGCTAGTGCACACCGGCAGCCACAACCTTGCCAGATAGATCAGGCCTTCATGACGTTGGCGCGGACGTCGTAGCTCTCAGAGCCAAACCAGTCCAGCATCCGTACGTTGACATCATCCGGGTGATCCAGCATGGACCAATGGCCGCCTTGAATGAATTCAATACGGCACTCAGCATCCACACGTGAAGGAGTATCAATGGCCTGAGTCGGCCACAAGAACA